>Ga0209382_10002169_pt1 | contig 29237 bp, 27 predicted proteins | sample SoiMetdeltSBSDD5_FD_187599 | JGI IMG/M metagenome (GOLD analysis project Ga0209382, IMG submission 187599) | Bulk soil microbial communities from a Populus tree surrounding site in Tennessee, USA - Soil MetaG P. deltoides SBSDD5 (SPAdes) (version 2) | ecosystem: Environmental > Terrestrial >...
GGGCTATGAGGCCGCGCGCAACCGCATCGTGTCGAATGTGGAGCGCCTCGTGGCCGAACTGGCGGGCGGGCGCTAACGTGGCACTCCGGCATCTCGGCTTCATCGACCTCCCGCCGCACCTCAAAGGTGGTGGATTCGATCATGCCGCGGTGCACGAGCCAACGGGTCGGATCTATGTCGCCCACACCGCAAACGATGCTGTCGACGTGATCGATATCACGGCTCAGCGATACCTGCGGTCCATTCCCGACCTACCTGCTGTCGCCAGCGCGCTCGTCTCCGAGCCCGATCTTGTCTTCACGTCGAACCGCGGGGAGAACACTGTTGGCCTGTTCACTGCCGATGTTCCGCGTGTAGAGAAAATCGGAGTCGGAATTCGGCCGAATGGCTTGGCTTACGATCCCCGGCGTGCACGACTTCTTGTCGCACACGTCGGCGATCCCAGCATCGCCGGCTCGTTCACCGTGTCAGTCATTGACGTTCGCGGTCGTAAGCGCGTCGCACACGTCGCCGTTGCCGGGCGCACGCGCTGGGCAATCTACGATCCGGTCGGCGACGCTTTCCATGTGACATCGCCGATCCACCGCAGATCATTGTCGTCCAGTCGGGCGATCCGGTGCGCATCCGTCGGGTCGTCGCCATCCCGCACGCGGGGCCGCACGGCCTCGATATCGACGTCGCGCGACGTCGGCTGTTCTGCGCGACTGACGCCGGCGTCCTCGTAGCGGTCGATGCAGATACTGGAAAACTACAGGAGACGCACTCGATCGTAGGGGTTCCGGACGTCGTGTTCTTCAACGCCACCTTGGGTCATCTGTACGTCGCGATTGGCGACCCCGGCGTCATCGAGGTGTTCGAAACAGATGTGTTGGCTCGGCGCGAGACGGTTCCAACCGAAGCCGGTGCGCATACGCTCTCATTCGACGCGACACGAAATATCGTCTGCGCGTTCATGCCGGCAACCCACCGGGCTGCAGTGTACGAGGATGGCGCTTGAGCGCTATTGTCGCGAGACTGCCGGAAGGGAAAATTCGGCCAAGTGATCTAGAACACACATAGCATTAGCACGTTCACGATGTCCTCCTGGTGTATTTGGTCGGCTACTTCGCAACTGTTCCTGTGATCTCAAGGTCGGCAAACTCCGTGACAGAATCGGCCTTCGTCCACAGTCCGACCCACCCGTCCATGAACGTCTTGTCCTGGTGATCGAGCAGCATCGTGCCGTTGAGATAGGCTTGGATCTTCGGGCCGGTGGCGACTACACGAATCGCATGCCAGACACCGAGCTTCGGCTCAGTGACTCTCGCGGAGGCGATAGTGCTCCGCTTGCCATTCACAATTGTGTAGAGGCGGAAGTTGTTCTCGAGCGCATTCGCGCGCACGAGTAGATAGTTCTGGCCGTCCCTCGCGCGAAAGATGATTCCGCCGCTCGCGTCTTCCCTCCCGGACACGGGTCGAAAGCGAACAGAGATATCGACATCCGCGAATTTCTTGTCTTCAAGCAGGGCAACCGCCCACGGTTGAGTCTCGACAGTCTGAGCGAGCACTTTGCGGTCACCGGATGGGCGACGCACCCATTGGCCGGCCACGAACTTCCATTTCGCGTTCTCATCGCCGAGGTCGTATTTCATCGTCGTTGTCTCCCCTGACGCGACGGCGAATGTCGCTACCAACGCCGCGACCAACAACATGACGACCCGCTTCATGCGCGTGTCCTCCTCCGCTTGGTTCTCAGTCCAGGCGCTCCGTCACAACCTTCCACTCATCGCCGCGTACAAGGGTCACCTCGGCGACGGGGTGGCCACCATCCAGATTCGGCATCGCGCTCACGGCACGGTACCCGGCGTTGCTCTTGACGGCTGTGGCCGTTGCCTCCGCGAGCGAGCGTTTCGACTGCGCCACCGCCGCCTTCTGGGCTTGCGCGGCCGCGAGGTCTCCGCCGTCGGTGATGGCCTCGACTTTCGCGACCGTCCCAGTGCTGTAATCGACAATGACCTCCATGAATGAATCTCCGGCGTATGCATCCACTTTCCACGTGTACACGGACAGCTGGAACGCGCCGTCGTCGATCTCGTACTTGCCCGACAACGGGGTCCCTTCGCCGGCGCTCGCTGCAAGACCGCTCTCGAGCGGCAGCCGCGCACCCCGCAACGCGCGTGTAAGTGTCTCCCGCCCGTCTCCGACGCCGCCCTGGCCGAACCCCGCGAGCGGACTCGTTAGCAGCATGGTGAGAAGAGTGACCGCGATCGCAAGCCGCTGTTTCATACGGCGCCTCCTTCGGCTACCGCGTCGTGATGCCTTCTGCGCTGGATGATCATCGCGGTCGCATGCGCCCACCACTGAAGACTTCCTGACATTTGTGTCAGGTGCGGAGACCTTCGGGTGTCGATATAGTGCGGCGTACGATGCGCGTGCTTGTCGTTGAGGACGAAAAGAAAGTCGCCAAGGCCCTGCGCGAAGGGCTCGAGGCGGAACACTACGACGTTCGCGTTGCGTCATCGGGGGAAGAGGGCTTCTTCCTCGTGAACCACGAGACATTCGATTGCGTCGTGCTCGACCTCATGCTTCCTCAGCGTGATGGACTCGAAGTGCTGACGACGCTACGGAAGCGTGGCGTTCACACGCCAGTCCTGATTCTTACTGCGAAGGACACCATCGACGATCGCGTGCGGGGACTCGACAGTGGCGCCGACGACTATCTCGTGAAACCCTTTGCCGTCCCAGAGCTCCTGGCGCGGATTCGCGCGCTACTTCGTCGCGGACGCCCGGATCAGATCCTCAAGCTTCAGCAGGGCGATCTCGAAATGGACCTGGTGACCCGGAAGGTGATGCGCGCCGGACACATCCTCGATCTCACGGTGAAGGAGTTCGAGGTCCTCGAGTATCTGCTGCGACATGTCGGCCATGTCGTGTCCCGCGAGATGCTGACGCGCGACGTCTGGCGCATCGCAGCTCGTGCGACTCCATTCGACAACGTCATCGACGTGACGATTGCACGTCTGCGTCGCAAGATCGACGACTCGTTTCAGACGAAGCTACTTCACACGGTTCGTGGGATCGGATTCGTACTGCGCCGGGAGCGCGGATGAGGCTCAGCCCGCCGAGCGTCCGTACCCGCCTCTCGCTGTGGCACGCCGCGGTCCTCGCGATCATTATCTGTCTCTTTTCTGCAGGCGCCCTACTGTTCGTACGCGCCCGCCTTTATCGCGCCCTGGACGAGCAATTACGACAGGATCTCGCGACGGTAGAGAAGGTTTATCGCGAAGAGACCGGAGATCTGGGTGAGCTCGACAATCGTATGGGCATGACGCTTTTCGAGGTCGCCGAAGGCCAGACGGTGATCTATCGCACCGCGAGCTGGCCGCCGCCGGCCGCGAAGCCATATCGCACGATGACCACGGCCGATCCCGCCCACCGCGTCAGCGTTGCGCGCGACGAGACGGCGCTACGCCAGACCTTGTGGACGCTGACCGTCATTCTCGCCACCGGCATTCCGTGCGCCATGGCCTTGGCGATGGCTGGCGGCTATCTTCTCGCTGGCCGCCTCCTGGCACCGGTCGGTGCGATGGCAGATACAGCGCGTCGGATCACGGCGGAGTCCTTGAGCGCACGGTTGCCCGTCGAAAATCCACATGACGAATTTGGACGACTGGCCGTCGTCTTCAACGAAACACTATCGCGCCTCGACATCGCATTCGAGCAGCTCCGCCGCTTCACGGCTGATGCCTCGCACGAGCTCCGCACGCCGCTGACCGGGATACGCAGCGTTGGTGAGGTCGCGCTTCAGCGACCACTCAGCACGCAGGAGTACCGCGATGTGATCGCCAGCATGCTCGAGGAGGTCGACCGGCTCACGCGACTCGTCGAGAACCTGCTGCTGCTGACCCGGGCGGAGGCCGGTCGGATCCCAATCAAACCCGTCGTCGTCGACCTCACCGAACTCGTCGCAAGCGTCTCGGACACCCTGCGAGTTCTTGCGGACGAGAAGAATCAGGAATGGACGGTTGACATTGCCGAACACGTGACGGCCGCGTGCGATGCCAGCATTCTGCGACTTGCCGTTACGAATGTGATGTACAACGCGATCAAATACACGCCGAACAAAGGCGAGATCCGAGTGGTCGCTCGACGTTCCACTATCGGCGATGCGCTGATTGAGATCCAAGACACTGGACCCGGCATTGCCGTAACGCACCGAGAGCGAATATTCGAGCGGTTCTACCGCGTAGACGACGCGCGGTCGCGCGATACCGGAGGAGTCGGACTCGGCCTCGCCATCGCCCGTTGGGCGGTCGAAGCGAATGGCGGCCGGATCGAACTCGAAAGCGAAGAGGGGCGTGGCACCATGTTACGGATCGTGCTCCCTCGTTCCTGACAGAAACGTCAGTATCCGAACGTTGGCTTCTCGCTAGACTCCGGCTGCAAGGAGCCGACCATGACTACCACTAAGACGATCGCTGCTACGAGCGAACACGAGGCGAAAGACATCGCGACCACCCTGCTCAAGCTCGGCGCCACGTCGTATGGCGGCCCCGCGATCATGGGTGTCATGCAGGCCGAGCTGCAGGAGCGCCGGAAGTGGGTCACGAAGGAGCGCTTCCTAGAGGGCCTTGCGGTGGCGAACATGGTGCCGGGCGCGACTGCGACTCAGCTTGGTATCTTTCTCGCCTATGCGCGCGGCGGCTGGTGGGGCGGGCTGCTTGGCGGCCTGTGTTTTGTGGTTCCCGCCTTCGTCATCATGCTCGCCTTGACAGTCATCTATGCGGCGCTCAGCGTGACGCCGCTGGCTCGCAGCGCGCTGTATGGACTCGGTCCCGTTGTCATCGGTCTCTTCGCAATCGCGCTGTATCGGCTTGGCAAGACGGCGGCCAGCAGCGTGCCCGAAGCCATCATCGGACTCGCGGCCGCAGCCGTGTCTGCAAGCACGCGTATCGGCATCGTGTCGATCTTGGTGCTTGCCGGCTGCGTCGGGCTGCTGCTCTTCTATCGAGGACAAACGGTCGCGCGCGTGCGTGTGATAGCTGGACTCATCAGTGTGGCCGTGCTCTCGATAGGTTGGTGGGCGACATCCGGGTCTGGTTCGGAAGGCGCAGCATGGACGCCAAACCCCCACAGCCTGCTGGATCTCGGTGTGTACTTCCTCAAGGTCGGGGCCTTCACGATCGGCGGTGGTTTGACGATGATCGCGTTCATTCAGGACCAGGTCGTCGGTCAATTCGGCTGGTTGACGCCGCGCGAGTTCATCGACGGCCTGGCGCTAGGACAACTGACGCCCGGCCCGGTGCTGATGATCGCCGCGTACGTCGGCTACAAGCTCGCGGGGGTCGCGGGAGCGGCGGTGGCAGCGACGGCCGCGTTCTTTCCGTCATTCGTGATCATGCTCGCCATCCTGCCTGTGCTCGACCGTGTGCGGCAGCTCGCCTGGGTCAAATCAGTGATGAAGGGAATGGGCCCGGCGGTGATCGGTGTGTTGGCTGTATCGCTTGTCCGACTGTCGCCGGCGGCAGTTCCCGATCCAATAGCGCTTGCGATTTTGATCGCGACCATTGTCGGTACGCTCGCCTTACGGATCGATGCCTTCAGGCTCATGTTTGGAGGTGCCGTCCTCGGCGTATTGAGGAATCACATTCCGCTTGGCGCGTTCGGCCGTCCCTTGTAGCGATTCACGCGGCGCCGTCGTCATCGTTGTGGCTGTGGCGCTGCCACGACAGCGCCGGGCACGGCCGCTCGCGGATACTCACAGAAGTTCAGCGGCGCCCGCCAAACACCGCCGCTTCGTTCACAGTCCGCCTGTGCGCCAGTCGAGGGCGGAACCCATGAGCCGTACTCGCCAGTAGGCGAACACCCGATGAGCGTGACTAGGACCCCGACGTTCATAACCACCGTGAGCCAACGGTTCATCTAGCGTTCCTTTCCGAGGCGTCGATGAGTCCACGGTGATTTTTCCCGACGCCGACGTGGCGCATCTTTGGTGGCATGCGAAATGCCCGTCAAGCATCGAACTTCGAATAGGGTTGGAGGGTCCGATGAAACGTGCCGGGATCGTGACCGCTGTCGTGTTTGTGCTCTCACTGACAGTTCGCGCGAGTGCCGAGCCTCCGCATCAAGCGGACGTCGACGCATGCAACAAGGAAGCAGCGGCCACTCGGCCCGTGCCGACTGCGTCGACCGACGACACAAACGCCCGCCCGACAGGCTCAGCGGAAATGACGGCAAAGGCGGAAAACGGAGCCGTGGCGATGAACGAAGAGGCGCCGGCTCCCGCGGAGCGTCAGGCCTTCGCCGCATGCCTGGCGCGGCACGGGTACTACAAAGGGTATTACCACTAGCAGAGCGTTCTCGCTATTGCCGCGAGAACGTCGGGAGTGAAAAGCCGTATGTCAGGCCCAGCGTGAACTGCCAGTCGGGCGCCGCACGGCTGATGCCGTGGCGAATGCCGACGTCGAGAAACAAATTCTTGGCCGTCGGCTGCCAGATGACGCCGAGCAGCGCCGAGTTGTTCGGCGGCGCGCCCTGGGTGCTCTGGCCATTGACCTCCGCGACCAGTCGAAGCTTTGGGTGAACTGGCAGCTCACCGATGACACCCCACACCCCGAAGAGTTCCCCGGTCCGGTCGAGACCGCCGCCTCCGTTGACATGCGCCGTGACAGGCTCCAGCTTGCCGCTCACGATCCCGATCGCCTCAAACCCGACACGGCGCTCGCGAGGCAGTGTTGACGGAGTCAACGGCCCCGCCTCTACTGCGACGCTCACGCCCGGTTTGTCCTGGAGCACGCCCTCCTTCAGGACGCTTTTGAGCGACACACTCGGGTCGGTGAGCTCGACGTCAGGGCTCTCCTGGAGATTGAATTCGGCGACCAGCTCCATGTTCTTTGCGATGCCATAGTTGAGGACGATGTGGGGCGTCGAGATGGTGTTCTGATGGCCGGTCCGGTCAAGATTGAAATACCCGAGCTCGATCTCGACTTCTTTCGGCTCGGCAACCGCCGCGTCAGTAGAGACGAAGGGGCGGTAGGCCCAGGCAGACGCCGGCACAAGCAAAATCGCGAACAGCGCTGCGACGCACTTAATCGGTCACAGCCTCGAAGACGAACATCTTCGATGCCGGCCTGCCCTTCTCCTGTTCCGCCGGCGCATATACTCGATGCGTCTTCGGATCGACCGCGAGGCTGTGGATCTTCGGCTCGACGGGAACATCCTTGAGCTTCCTGAAGTGTGTTGGATCGTCCATCTGGAACACCGAGATGGCGCCGCTCCCGCACGCGACGTAGATGCGGCCAAGTCCGGGATCGAACATCACGACGTCGGCGCCTTTCGCCATCGGCAGGTGCGCGATCGCCTGGTGCGACTCGAGATCGAACACCGTGAGCGTGTCGTTGCCTTCGCATGACAGAAAGGCTCGCCGACGTTCGGCATCGAGGGCCATGCCGTGATTCCCGCGACAGCCGTCGACACGATAACTGTCCACGACGGTGTCGGTGGTCGGATCGATCACGGCCAACGTGTCGCGGTCTTGAAGGTTGACGTAGACTTTCTTCGCCACCGGATCGTACTGCGGCACACCTGTCTCGCTGTCGAACCGCAACACCTTGACGATGGTGTCGCTGGTGACGTCGATGACGCTTTCCCCCTTCGCGCGCTCATTGGACACGTACGCCTTGTGGAAGGGCGACGCATACGCGATGCCGTCGGGCTTCGTCTCCGTTGGAAGTCTCTTGATGACGCTTCCGCGCGCCAGATCGACGACGCCGATCTTATTCTCGCCCCAGTTCGCCGTGTAGACCTTCTTACCTTCACCGATGTAGGCCACGCCTTCGACGCCTGGCACGTCGCGGATCGTCTTGACCACCACGTTCGTCTTCAGATCGATGACGTGCAGGAGGCCAGCGCCGAGGTGGGCAGAGAGGAGATAGTTGTCGTCCTCATCGATCGTCAGATAGTCGAAGCGCTTGCCCGGCGGTCCAGGCAACTCGAACTCGGCGATCTTGCGTAAGGGCGAACCACCACTCGCGACGCCGGCGGTGCCAGCCGCTCGTCCGCGCGACACGCCAACACCCCCGGCAGCAACGAGCGCAATGATGGAGAGAACCCAGAGCGCGGACATTCGCTTCACATCGGCCTCCGCTTTCAGCTCGACCGGACCCGGGTCTGACAGTACGCATACACGCGGCCTTCTCGCGGGTGACCCACTTCATAGGTCTGCGCTCTGCTTACTTGCGGCTGTTCGTCTGATCCAGCGCCGCTTTGAGCGCCTGCGCGAGCTTCGTCGGATCGTCATTGCCCCAGAAGTGCATGTAGAACAGCCGTGGCGTATCCATCAGCGCGTGATTATGGATTGCCGTCACGTCGACACCGTGCTGCCGCAGCGTCTTGGCCACAGCGTTCACTTCCTTGTCGATCAGCACGAAGTCGCCAGTGATGGCAGCCTTGCCATCGCTGGTCGGCTGGAAGTTCATCACGGTCACGACGCCCATGCCCGGCAGGAGCGCTTGCCCCATTTCCGTGATCGCTTCTGCTCGCGGCACGGTGACCTGGAACACTCCGCTGCCCACGTCCCGCCCTGAGCGGCCAAGCGCTTGCTCGATTGCCTTCGTATCTAGCGTCGGGCCTGCCGGCGCCGCCGCGGCTGCAGGGGCGGCGCCGAGCGGAGTGCCGCTGGCCGAGAGCGCCTGGCGGAGCGCGCGTGCCATCTGGACTGCATCGCCGTGACCGCCGTAGTGCATGTAGATGATGTGCGGCGACATCTCGTTGAGATGGTTGTGAACGGCGGTCACCTCGAGACCACCGGCGAAGAGCCCGGACATCACTGCCGGCACCTCCTGATCGAGCAGGACGAGATCACCCATGACCATCGCGTGGTCGCCGATCTGCTTGAACGCCGCGTACGACCCCAGCGCGAATCCTGCTTTCACAGGAACACCCTTCACCGTGACGTTGAGGTCCGTGCGAGGCATGCCGATGCGGAAGACGTCGCCGGTCTGCATCTGCCCCGTCTTGCCGAGCGCCTGCTCGACGGCCTTCCAATCCGGATCGGCTGCCCGGGCACTGGTCGACGCAGTGAGTGCGCAGACGACACCAAGGCCGACAAAGAGATATTTAAACCCTCGTAGCTTGATCACAGGCACTCCCTCATCGCGCGTGCGCCTCATGAAGGCGCACGACGTTCACCCTGTTGATGTTGTCCCTGACGTCATGCGCCCGCCACTGAAGAGTTCCTGACATTTATGTCAGGCCCGGAGCGGGCTGATGGGTGTGGCGACGTCATAAGCGCCTCCTAGTCGAGCTTCTCCGACACCGTCTTCCACTCGTTACCCTTCACGATCGTCACATCGGCCACGGGATGACCATCCTTCAACGTCGGGAAGACGCTGACGACCCGATATCCCTTGTTTTCCTTCAGCGCCTCGGACGCGGCGGCTCCGAGGGAGCGCTTGGCCTTCGCCATGGCTGCACTCTGCTCCTTGGCGTGCGTGAGGTCGTCGCCCTGGGTGATTGGCTCGGCTTTCGCGATCTTGCCGGTCTTGTGATCGACGATCACTTCGGAGAAGTTCTCGCCCTTCATCGTGTAAACGGACAGCTGCAGCTTGCCGTCCTCCACCTCATATTTCGCCGAAATGGGCTTGCCTTCCTTCGCGCTCGCGGTGAGTCCCTGTTGCAGCGGGACCTTGGCGTCTTTCAGCGCCTTCTCCAGGTCGGCGTGTTCCTTCGCCTTGTCGTCGGTAGTCTGCGTCCAGCCCGGCGAGACCACGAACACGAACACAGCAACGAACGCGGCCATCCTGCTAATCATCTTCATGGGGCAGCCTCCTGCTTGTTCGGGCGGTTGTTAGGTCTTCTGCTTTAGGACGACGTAGAGACCTTCGAACAGCGCGCCGCCGCGCGCGAGCAACTCGTGGTCGTCGGGAATCGCCTCCACAAGACCATTGATCGCGAGATCGAGGCCGGCGGCCTCGTTCCGCGTGAACTTGCCGTCGTGCAGATCCGCCTCGTGCACGATTTCGGCGATCACCTTCACGCGACGATCCTTGATGCGAAAGCGCTTCACGAGCGTTTCGAACGTGCAGTCGTCGCCGTGATGACCGAACTCCGCACCCAGCACGTCGAACGGGATACCTTTGCGCGAGGCATCGGCGGCGTCGGCGAACTCGAACTTCGCCTGCGGATCGTAGAACCGCTTGATGAGCCACGCCGACGCGATACGGTCGATGTGCGGCCGGGGCCGGGTCACCCACGTACTCCCCTGTGGAGGCAGAGTCCCGTGGCGTTGTCGAGTCGATGGGTGCGGACGCGTCTCCACGGCGCGCAGCCGCTTCGCCGTCGTTTCCCACACACTCCGTGCGCGCTCGCCCGAGGGCGCCTTCAGATAGTCGATGGACTGCACGCGATCCAACTCCCGCTTCAATCCATCCAACTTCGCCCTCAGTTTCGGGATCGACCGACGGTGTGTGGCCTGATAGCGGTCGAGGTGACGGAGAATTTCCCGGCATCCCTGCACAACGGCGTGGTATTCGACTGCGCGCGCTTTGTGGAAGAGCCCGACGATCTCGTCGTCCGTCATTGGCTCCACGCGATCGACACGAAGCAGTGTCACTTCACCGCGAACGGATTGGATTTCCTGGACGAGCCACTGAAAGAGCTCGGTCGTCTCGGGGGTCTCCGGCAGGATCCAGCCGGCCCCGCGCAGGCGAACCGCGCCCATCCGCTGCAATTTGCGCCAGACGCCCACGCGATGTCGCGTTGGTGTCGGCGGCAGGGTCATCAACAACGTCAGCCACCGCATTCGAGTGCCCTGTAACTATTGATACCAGTTACGTCAAGGGTTACAGTCCGAGATATCTGCCTGGAGGATTGCGATGGAAGCCGAAAGCACACCCCGCCGTGTACCGATCCGAGATCTGGCGAAGTATTTCCTCCGCCTCGGTGTCCTCGGCTTCGGCGGTCCGGTCGCTCTTGTCGGTCAGATGGAGCGCGAATTGGTGGGCGACAAGAAATGGCTCACGAAAGACGAGATGCGGGAGGGCATCGCGGTGTGCCAGTCCCTACCCGGCCCCCTCGCCATTCAGGTCGGCATCTGGATCTCGTACATCCGCGGCGGGTTCTGGGGCGCGTGGGCTGGCGGGTGGGCGTTCATCCTGCCCAATTTCATCATCGTCGCTGCCTTGGGCGCGCTGTACGTTCATTTCGGAGGGCTGTCCCCGGTGAAGGCGATCTTTTACGGTGTCAGCCCGGCCGTGATCGCGCTGATCTTGCACTCCTGCTACCGATTGACGAAGCTTGGAATGAAGGACTGGATCGAGTGGGCGCTGGCGGCGGCAGCATTCCTCATCACGATCGCGGTTCAAGCCGAAGTAGCGCTCGTGTTCATTGGGTGTGGCATCGTCGGGCTCCTCTACTACGGCTCCCTCTTCCGGGCGCGTTCATCGGCGCTCACGACGCGCGAGTTCCTGTTCGGTGTGCCGCTTGCCGTTGCGGGCACGGCGCCGAGCAGCATCGGCAAGCTCCTCGGCGAGCTGCTCGCCTTCTTCCTCAAGGCTGGCTCGCTCACATTCGGCAGTGGCCTCGTCATCGTGCCGTTCCTCGAGAAGGGACTCGTCCAGCAGATGCGGTGGCTCAACGAGCGGGACTTTCTCGTGGCGGTCGCCATCGGCATGATCAGTCCGGGCCCCGTCGTGATCACGGCGACATTCGTCGGCTACCTCGTGGCCGCGCGCTTGGGCGGTTCGCTGCTGGACGGTCTCTGGGGCTCACTCGTCTCGACAATCGGGATCTTCCTCCCATCCTTTTTGCTGATCCTCATCGTCGCGCCCATCCTCGTTCGGTACCGTGCGAATCCAAACATCCAAGGGTTCATCAAGGGCGCATACGCCGCTGCGATCGGAACGATTCTCGGCGCCTGCGTACTGCTGGGAAGAATCGCCATCGGCGATTGGCTGACCGCGCTCGTGGCCATCGGTAGCCTCGTGGTCCTCTTTCGCTGGAAAGTCAGCAATCCCCTGCTTGTTGCCGCGACAGCGATTATCGGCCTGATCGCCTTCCCAATGCTCAAGCCCGAGTGGGTCTTCGTGAAATGAGACGTCGGCGCCGCAGAGGCGGACAGTGGAGAAGTGCATCATGAATGAATTGCGAGGCGCGGTGGCGACATGTCGCCTGTGCGATGCGCCGGTCGCGCGCGACGCCGACGTGTGCGCCTCCTGTGGCGTCAAAGCGCCGTGGGTCTCCGACGAACCGAGCGTCAGTCCCCGCGTGATCCGGCTCGTCATATGGGGCGGCGGCATCATCCTGGCCATCATGTTGCTCTTTGTCGTCGGAATGCTGGCGTTCGGCCCGGTGGCCGAGGACGAAGAGCGAGATCACAGGCCGCCGACCATGGGTTCACAAGCGCGATGGGCGTCAGCGGATGCTGGAGAGATGACATGCGAGATTTGCTAGGCGTCGACGCCGCCTGGGGCATCACCGTGGTGCGCATTATGATGGGTCTCCTCTTCGCAGTTCATGGGTTTCAGAAGGTCTCGAACGGGCTTGGTGCCGTCGGCGCGAGCTTCGCGAAGATGGGGATCCCCGCTCCTCAACTCATTGGCCCGTTCATCGCCGGCCTCGAGCTCATCGGCGGCATCTGCCTCATCCTAGGCCTGTTAACGCGTCTCTTCGGCTTGCTGTTCAGCTGCGAGATGCTCGTGACGACACTGTTGATCCAGCTCCCGACGCGTGGGTGGAATGGAAGCGACCTCGACCGAATGCTGCTGGCCTCCGGTGTACTTCTCCTCATCGCCGGGCCAGGCAAGCTTGCGATCGATCAGTTCTGGCTAGAGCGTGCGCGGCCAGGACAGTCTACGGTGGCGCGAGACTCTCGACGTCGTTGACGATTACTTCACGCGGTCGCGAAACCGCGGCATGGGGCCTTTGGGATTCGTGCACGAAATAAGTCTGCCGAGCAGATCGAGGACTCCGGACGCACCCAAGCCGACGATCGCGATTTCAGCGAGGCCGAATCAGAACCGATGAAGCCCTCCTCCCTCCGGACCCTGCTCGCACTGAACCGAACTGTCGGAATCGTTCTGATTTCGGTCCTGTTCTTCGGTCTAGGCGAGCAGCTCTGGAGTCCGTTCTTTCCCGCGTATCTCGACGCGAAGATGAACGGGACCGCTGCCGGCGCGATCGGCGGTGTCAGCCTGACCGCCTTGCTCGCCGTCGGCATCTACGCATGCTTGCGCAATCTATTCGAGGCGGCTTGCTACGTCGGCGGAGGCCAGCTCACGGCGCGTCTCGGTGATCGCGGCTCGCTGATTCTTTTCGGCGCGCTCACGGTCGGTGGCTATGCGTTGTTTCTCGCGTGGAGCGCACCACTGGTTGCCGTCGTTGCCGCTCTGCTCATTGTCGGCTGGGAGCCGCTGTCCGTCCCGGTGACCTTCACGACCGTCGCCACGACCGTGACGACAAAAAATCAGGGGATGGCGTTCGCGCTGCAGTCAATTCAGAAAAGACTCCCGCGGATCGTCGGCCCCGCCATTGCGGGGCTCGTTCTGGCCGCGGCGGCAGGACATCATGGCAGCGCCGATATCGGCTACGTCGTTGGCATGCGATGGCTCGTGGGAGCGTCGCTGCTGCTCGGGCTCGGGTCGCTTGGGATGCAAATCATCTGGATGCCACGCTATCCGGCGCCGCCGCGCGGTCCGGGTGTGGGCACCGTCGTCCGAGCATTTCATCCCACCCTGCGACGGCTGCTCGTCGCTGAAATCTTTACGCGGTGGTGCGATTGGCTGGTTCGCGAATTCGTCGTCCTCTATCTGTTGGTCGTCCGTGGAGTCGATCCCGGATCGGTGGGCCTCCTCTTCGCTCTGCAGAACACGGTCGCCTTGCTGACGTACTTGCCGATCGGGCGAATGACGGCGGTCGTTGGCCTTCAGCCGTTCATAGGTCTCACGTTTATCTTCTTCGCCCTGTTTCCACTGTCGCTCGCCCTGGCGCCGGATGGGTATGGGTTGGTCCTGGCTTTCGTCGTCTGGGGCCTCCGCGAAGTCGGTGAGCCTGCCCGCAAGGCGCTGATCGTCTCATTACTGCCGGCGCCGATCCGTGCTGAAGGCGTAGGCCTGTACTGGGGCATCCGCGGCGTGGCCATATGTTGGGCATCGCTCATCGGAGCAATCGTCTGGTTTTGGCTAGGGCCCCAGGCACTTCTGTACCTCGCCTTCGCTTTTGGCTGTGCTGGAGCCGCGATCTTCTATCTCTATACCCGCGAACGCACCCCGATGGAGGATTTGTCGCTGGCGGATACTCACCGGGGCTAGTTTTTCCACCCTCATTCCAGCCGACACTCCACCGTTCATTCCACCCTACATTCCACCCTTCATCCACCCAAACATCTGCCCATTCACGAGCGGCGTTGCCTGTGGACGGACGGCATGCACGGCTCCTACCAGCGCCCGCATCCGGCAGCATTGCCGCGCTGCTACGCTAACGAACTGGTGAACGAGCCTCCCCTCCAACCGACGATCGCCCCAGGCGAGCCCGCCTTCATCCGGCGCCTGCCTGAAGGGGTTGAGTACACCCATATCAAGACGATCTTCATGGACCTTCCGTCCGCGCTGACGACCCTCCTGTGGTCGACAACGTCGCAGGACGATCGGCTTGTGGCTGCCTTCAAAGGGCGGACCATACGCGCGATCCATCGCGCTCTACGACGCGAGGCGGAAACGCATAGAGACCGCAATGAGATCAGTGCCATCCGTCATGAACTCGTAAGTCTCTGTCTCCACGAAGCGAACGGAACATCGTCGCCGCACCCGGAGCGCCGGATCTCCGTAACCCACGTCGTTCCGGAGCTCTTCGACGAGGCACACCGGCCACCAGGGCCGTCGGCGCAACACATTCGGATCACCGTCACCGACTCACTGGGGCGGCGACACCGAAGTAAGCGCGCCGCTAAGGCACCGACAATGCTCGAAGAGCGCGTCATCGTGTCCGAACCGGCCGCATGGAACCCCTCGATACCGTTCATCGATCCAGAGGCTGTTGACCGCGTGATCCTCGAGCTTCTACACAAGCATTTCCCGCGTGTGATGGGCATCCGAGTAGGCGCACGGTGGCGATCCAATTACTCGCCTGAAGGCTGGCGGCTCGTGACCCAGCACGTCGTCCCGCAGCTGTTCGAGTACCTCAAGCCGTTCTATTCGGTTCGACGATATCGTCGCTCCGGGGGAAGGGTCCGGGGCTGTATCCGGCACGGCTCAGGCGGGACATCACCGACATCATTCGGTTTGAGCTGCCGCATCTGGCTCGCAAGCTGACGGTGGCCCGCGTCACTGCAGCAATCCAGCGTTACACCGCACACCAACATCCCACGCAGAAGCGCACCACGAGGAAACGGCCACAACAGTAACTCCGATTTCATCGGCGAACTTTGATTGGCTGGGTAGCGAGATGAGCACCCGCCGCGTTCGCCGCCGTCAGGCCGCATCACTGGCCGCCCCTCCGCCTGAGTCCCCGCCGCTCGTTGACGCCTGGCTTGCGCCGCCCGATAATCCGCCCCAGCGCGTGGCGGACAAACGGAGGCATCGCATGCGTTTGTCCGCACTGTTTGACGAGTTCGTACAGTTCTTGCGGGTCGAGAGGGGGCGGCCCACCGCAGCATCGGGACGTACCAGTGGTGCTTTGGAGACTTTTTGGAGTTTGCACGAGGCAGGGTCGGAGGGACGGTGCTCATCAACCACTTCACCGCGGAGTTGTGCCGGGCCTATCAGTACGACCTCAGCGCTCGCGGACTCGCGATCAGCACGATCCGCCTGCGCCTGGCCACGCTCGGCAGCTTTGGCAAGTGGGCAGTCCGGCGTGAGCGCCTGGACAAGAATCCTCTGGACCTGCTCACGAGGCCGCAGCGAAAAGAACGACTACCTCATACGCCGAGATGGGCAACAGTCGAGAAGGTCATCGCGCAGGCATCTGACAGAAGGCAAAGAGCCATTCTTGCGCTCATGGCGTATGGCGGTCTTCGACGTTCGGAAGTTGTCGCTTTGGACGTCGGCGACTACGCGAGCGGTTTCGGTCTCACGCGAGTGAAGGGCAAAGGAGGCGGTGAAACGGGCGTCCCGCTGCCCGAGGTCGCCCAGGACATCCTGACGGAGTACATCAAGCACGAGCGGTCTGATGCTCACGAGAGCGATCCGCTCTTCGTCGTCCGCTATCGAACACAGGGCGGCGAGTGGTGCGAACGTCGGATGGCCGATCATCGCATCTGGAAGATGGTCAAAGCGCTTGGCAAGCGCATCGGCGTGCGGCATCTGCACCCGCACGCGTTTCGCCACGGCTGCGGCACGGAGCTGTTGAAGCGGACGGGCGGAAATCTGCGTGCAGTGCAAGCGCATCTGCGACACACCGATATTCAAACGACGACGCGGTACACACGACTGACGCAGACCGAGCTGAAGAAAGTCGTCGGCGTGTTCGACAGGGACGAGGACTAAAACGAAGGGGTTTTAATCCCGACACGGCGGGATTGAAATTCGCGAGGGAAAATCACCAACGAAATTAACTTGGTGGCCCCAACGGGATTCGAACCCGTGTTTCAGCCTTGAGAGGGCCGTGTCCTGGGCCTCTAGACGATGGGGCCGGCCAGACGCGCGATGAATGGCTGGGGGAGGAGGACTCGAACCCCCGTTACCGGGGCCAGAACCCGGCGTCCTACCGCTAGACGATCCCCCAGGATCACCGCAACGACGCACGATTAGAACACGCGCCTACCGATCGGTCAACGCGCGGTTCATATCGCGGAACCTTCATCGCCGCGTGTTCGGAGAAAGCGACCACTTTGGGATAAGCTTCCGCGCGTTGCCAGAGTTCCGGTGCGGCTGCCTGAAGATCGCGTGTGGGGGACGGTGACCATGGACCTGTTCGAAGCGCTGTACACGACGCGCGCGATGCGCCGTATGCAGGCGCGCAAAGTGCCCGACGAGCTGATTCCTCGCCTCCTCGATGCCGCCGTACGAGCACCGAGCGGCGGCGGCTTCCAGAACTGGTGCTTCATCGTGATCCGCGACCGCGCTGTGAAGGCGTGGCTGGGCACGCTGTTCGACGGCGACATCAAGGCCGCCCGCGCCGGCCGCTACAAGCCACTGGAGGACGCGCTCGCGCGCGGCGAGCGCAACGAGCGGCTCGACGCGCACGCGGCGTTTGTTCGGTCCATGCTGCACCTTTCCGCGCACTTCGCCGAAATTCCCCTGCTCGTGGCGGCGCTGATCCAGTCGGGCGAGAATGCCCTCTGGCCCGGCGGCTCGGTCTATCCCGCCGTGTGGAGTCTCCAGCTCGCAGCGCGAGCGCACGGGCTCGGAAGCGTTCCCGTCGGGAGCCTTGCCCGGCACCAGGCCGAGATCCTTCCGCGGCTGGGCGTGCCGGAGAACGACGGCTGGCTGCTGGCGAGCATCGTGGCGCTGGGCTTTCCGACGGGGCGGTGGGGCGTGGCGCCACGAAAACCGGCACATGAGGTAACCTTCATCGAGCGATTCGGCCAGCGGCCGACGTGGACGGTGCCCAAGCCGCTCTGGCCTTGACCGATCCGACCTCGACAAGGAGATCGTCATGACGCACGTGGCGCGATGGCTGGTCGTTCTGTCGCTCGCGGTATCTCTCGTCGAGCCGGCGCTCGCGCAGGCGCCCGGCGTCACGCTGAACCTCGTGTCGTGGAGCTACGGCGTTGAGATTGTGCGCGACAACATCGCCAAGTTTCAGCAGAAGTACCCCGGCGTCACCGTCAACTACAGCGACTTCTCGTGGGCGACCTATCACGACGCCATGGTCGCGCGCTTCGTGAGCAAGACGCCGACCGACGTTCTCTATTCGTCGGATCACTGGCTGCAGGAGTGGGCGGCGGCGGGCTGGATCGTACCCATCGACGAGGCGTTCCCGCAGGTGCGCCAGTACCTGACGGAGTACTCGCCGTTCGTGCGCGAGGCGTTGACATATAAAGGACGCATCTACGGCACGCCCTACTACGCCGATACGTTCATCTTCGTGTACAACGCCGATCACGTGCAGCGCGCAGGCTTCGCGGGGCCGCCCACCTCGCTCGAGGAGCTGACGAAGCAGGCGGAGGCCATCAAGGCCAAAGGCATCGCGGACTTTCCGCTGGTGTTCGGCTGGGGACAGCAGGACCCGTTCTCCATCGAGAGCTTCACCGCTCTCGTGTTTGCGCAGAAGAACGGCTCGCTGTTCGACAAGGACGGCAACGCGGTCTTCAAGAATCCCGGCAGCGCCGCCGAAAAGGTCGTGACGTGGGCCGCGGAGGCGCTGGGCCCGAAGAAGATCCTGAGCCCAACCTCGCTGCAGGCCACCAACAACGACGCGATCAAGGCGCTTCAAGCGGGCGCGGCGAGCTTCGGCCTCATCCCGTCGTACTCGCTCGCCGTGCTCAACGACCCGGGGCAGACGCAGCAGGCCGGCAAGTTCAAAATCGGCCTCATGCCCGGCGAGAGCCGAGCCACGGTCGGGTTCATCCGCTTCTACGCCATCACGTCCCAGGCGCCGCGCCGGGGTAAGGACGTCATGACTGCGGCGTGGAATTTCCTCGACTACTTCGGCGGCAAGACGGACGGCGAGTACCGCGTGACCAAGCGGTGGTCGCTCGAAAAAGGCCTGGGCTTCGCGCAGACCGCGCTGTTCGCCGACAAGGACATCCGCGCGGCCTTCGGCAAGTGGGCCGACGTCGACATGCTGCAGAAGCAGGCGCAGCTCGCGCGTGCCAAGGAAGGCATGACGCCGTACTACGGCACGTGGGACGTCTTCAGCCGCGCCGAGCTGCACAAGGCCTACCTCGGGCAGCAAAAGCCGGCCGACACGCTGGCCGCCATGGCGAAGAAGTGGGAGGAGCTCAAAGCCAAGGCCAAGTGACGCGGCCCTCGCTCTACCCGTACGCGACCATCCTGCCCGTGATGCTGGTGGTCGCGGTGTTCACCGTCTACCCGCTGCTCCACAGCGTGTACCTGAGCGTGCACGAGAACGTCCTCACGCGCCCGCTCGACAACGACTTCGTCGGGCTGCAGAACTTCCGCGAGGTCGTCGGCGGCTACTATTTCTGGCGCTCCCTGTGGTCGACCGCGGTGTTCGCGGTGATGGCCGTGGCCGCGGTCACGCTCTACGGCCTCGGCGTGGCGCTGCTCCTCAACCAGCCCGGCGTGCTCGGCAGCACGCTGCTGAAGGTCGTCGTTCTGCTCCCATGGGCGATTCCCTCTGTCATCAGCGGCATCATCTGGCGCTGGATCTTCGACGGCGACTACGGTGTGCTGAACGGCCTGCTGCTGGCCACCGGCGTCGTCGAGCGCTACGTCCCCTGGATGAGCCAGCCGTTCACCGCGCGGCTCTGCATGGTGATCGCGCACGTCTGGAAGCAGGGCCCGCTCGCCGCTGTGTTCCTCCTGGCCGCGCTGCAGATCATTCCCGCCGAGCTCTACGACGCCGTGCGCATGGATGGCGCCGGACGCTGGAACGCCTTCCGCTTCGTCACGGTGCCGTACTTGAAGGCGACGCTCGCCCTGGTGCTGATCTACGAGACGATCGTCGCCGTCGCGACCTTCGATCTCGTCTACGTGATGACGGGCGGCGGCCCCGCGGATGCGACGGCCATCATCGGCTGGTACGCGTACACCGAGATCTTCCGTTTTCTCAATCTCGGCCGCGGTGCGGCGCTCGCCATCATCCTCGGCCTCTTGCTGCTCGGCCTGGTGATGATCTACCTGCGCCTGCTGCGCTCGGAGGAGGCCGCGTGAAGCGACGGCGGCTCGAATCGGCGGCGCTGAGCGCCGGATGCGTGGTCGTCGCGCTCTTCATCCTGGCGCCGTTTGCCTGGATGCTCGTCTGCAGCGTCGCGGGGGAGGCCGAGCTCACGCGCCGGCCTCCGGTCTTCGCACCGTCGCCGACGCTGGCGAACTACGCGTTCATCTTCACGGGCCAGATGCCACAGGACAAGACGCGTCACGGAATCTTCGTGTGGCAGACCTCGCACGAGGTGCGGATGCTGATGCCCGCGCTGCGCAACAGCTTCATCGTGGCGCTTTCGGTGATGGCCGCCAACGTCGTCTTCGGCGCGCTGGCCGCCTACAGCTTCGCGCGCGTCGCCTTCAGCGGGCGGCGGTCCGCGTACGTCTTCATTCTCACGAGCCGGCTGCTCCCCGCCGTCGCGGTGGCCATTCCGTTTTACGCGATCGTGCAGCGGCTGGAGCTGCTCGATACCTACCGCGCGCTCATCCTCGTCTACCTCGCGTTCACGTTCCCGTTCACCGTCTATTTCTTGTCCGTGTACTTCCGCTATCTGCCCGCGGAAGTCGAGGAGGCCGCGCTGCTCGACGGCTGCACGCGCTTCTCCACGCTCCTGCGCGTGGTCGTGCCGTGCGCCGCGCCCGGGCTCATGGCCGCCGCGGCGTTCGCGTTCATGACCGCATACAACGAATTCCTGTTCGCGCTGCTCCTCACGCAGACGATCGCCGCGCAGACGATGCCGGTGTTGCTGGCCGCGGTGGCTACCAACCCGGCGGTGAGCCACGCATTGCTGGCCGCGTGCGTCATCCTCGCGATCATCCCGCCGGCGCTGCTGGCGGTCGTGCTCCGGCGCTATCTGACGAGCGGCCTGATCGCCTCAGTGGCACGCTGAGCGGCGCAGCGCTTCGGCGATCCGCCGCGCGGTGAAGGGCTGACGCCCGGCCGCCGCGCCGAACGGCGCGAGGGCGTCGGCGACGGCGTTGGCGATCGCCGCGGAGGCGCCCATCACGCCACCCTCCGCCATGCCTTTCATCCCGAGCGGCGTGCCGGGATCGGGCCGCTCCAGATGCTCGATCTCGACGGCGGGAAGCTGCGCGGCCGTCGGCATCGCGTAATCCAGCAGTGTCGCGCTCTGGTTCTGGCCGTCCGCGCCGTACACGACCTCTTCGAAGAGCGCGCCGGCAAGCCCCTGCGCGGTCGCGCCGTGGAGCTGGCCCTCGACCACACGGGGATTGAGCAGTCGGCCGCAATCCTCGACAATCGCGTAGCGCACGATCGTCAGCGGGCCGGCCTCGCGATCGATCTCTACCTCGCACACGTGGGTGCCGCTCGAAAACGTCAGTGCCGGAGGGTCGAACGCGTGGGTCGCCTCGAGCCCGGGTTCCATCCCTGGCGGCAGCTCCGGCGGCGCGAGATACGCCTTGTGAGCGATCTGAGCGAGCGTCAGCGCGGCCGTCGGCGCGCCGCGCACCTGGACCCGCCCCGCGACGAGTTCCAGATCGCCGATCGGCGCCTCGAGCACGTGCGCGGCGATGCGGAGCATCTTCTGCGTGATTGTCTGCGCAGCGCCGAGTGCAGCGCCGGCGCTCACGACGCCGCCGCGGCTCCCACGGGTACCCATACCGTACGGCGCCGCCGCCGTGTCGCCGGCATGGACGCGTACCTGCTCGATCGGAACCGTGAACGCATCGGCCAGCGCCTGGGCCACCGTTGTGAGATGGCCTTGCCCCTGACTGACGACGCCGATCTGGGCCGTGATCGAACCGCTCGGCTCGACGCGGACGATGGCGGCGTCGTGCCCCGATCCTGGAATTCCCGCCGTCTTGTAGAACTCGGAGCCGTAGGTGTTCGGCTCGACGTACGTCGCGACGCCGATGCCTGTGACACGGCCCGCCGCGCGGGCGCTCGCCTGCGCGCGGCGCCGCTCCGCGTACCCGAACTTCGCCAGCGCGCGCTCGAGCGTCTCACGCGGATAGACGGAGCGGTAACTGAGGCCGGTCGCCGTCGTGTACGGCAGGTCGGACTCCGCGAGCATGTTCCTGCGCCGTACCGCGACCGGGTCGAGCGCCAGAGCCCGCGCCACCGCGTCGATCGTGCCCTCGGTGACCCAGGCACAGATCAACATCGGCGCGCGATACGGACCCGATGGGCACTTGTTGGTCAGCACCGCGTCGATCGCGTAGCGATAGTCGCGCACGCGGTAGGCGCCTGGGATCATCATCCCCACGACCCGCGCCATGTAGTTCGCGGGAAAGTACGCATACGCGCCGAAGTCGGCCAGGATGCGCGCGTCGATGCCGAGCAGCGTGCCGTCCGCGGTCACCGCCGCGCGGACGCTCACGATGTCCTCGCGCGCGTGGAGCGATGCCGTCAGGTTCTCGCGCCGCGTCTCGATCCAGCGCACGGGACGGCCGAGCAGCCGCGCCGCCGCCGCCGTCACGAGCTCCTCACGATAGAGCGGGATCTTCTGACCGAACCCGCCGCCGACGTCGGGTGTGATCACGCGCACCGCGCTCTCGGAGAGGCCGAGGCGCGCCGCCAACGCGGAGCGGATCGGATGCGGAATCTGCGTCGAGTGCCAGAAGGTGAGTGTCTCGTCGCCGGGCTCCCAGCACGCCTGACAGCCTCGCGGCTCGAGCGGGGCGTGTGTCTGGCGGCCCTGGTGGAAGCGCACGTCGATGACGCGATCCGCGCGGCCGAGTGCCCCCTCGACGTCGCCGTGGGCGAAGAGGCCGTGGTATGCGCGATTGCCCGGGATCGTATCGTCGATCCGCGGCAGACCGGTATCGCCGGCGCGCTCAGGATCGATGATCGGCGCCAGCGGCTCGTATTCGACGCCGACGAGGGCGCAGGCATCCTCGACACGATAGCGATCGTCCCCGACGACACAGGCGACGGGATCGCCGACGAACCGAACCTTGTCGGTCGGGAGCGCCGGCATCTCCATCGGTAAGAGTCCGTCGATCGCGGGCGCGATCCGCAGCGGTGAGGTCATCCGCGCGAGGTCCGTGCCCGTCAGCACGGCCGCGATGCCGGGCGCGCGCCGCGCGGCGGCGACATCGACGCCGACGAGGCGGGCGTGGGCGTGCGGGCTGCGCACGAACGCCGCGTGCAGCAGGCCGGGAACGCTGAGATCCTCGATGTAGCGGCCGTGGCCCAGGCACAACCGGCGCGTTTCGCGTGGGCTCAGCGCCGCACCGACGTAGCCCAGCTGTCGGTCGGTCACGACGGGATTGTACCCGCCCGGTCCGGTAATATATGGCCCCTCATGAACCCGGACCACGCGAAACGCGCGCTCGACTTCCTCTCCGACATGATCCGCTTCAAGAGCTACTCGGGCACCCCTGGGGAAGGCGAGCTCGCCCAGTTCGTCGTCGAACGCATGCAGGGTCTCGGCCTCGAGGCGTTCACGCAAGAGGTCGAGCCCGGACGCACGAATGCGATCGGGATCTGGCGCGGCACCGGTGGCGGGAAGAGTCTGCTGTTCAACGGCCATCTCGATACGAACCCGGTGACGGAGGGCTGGACCGTCGATCCGTGGGGTGGCGTCTACGACGACGGGTTCGTCTACGGCATCGGCGTTTCCAACATGAAGGCCGGGGACGCGGCGTCGTACTGCGCCGTCGAGCGGCTGATCGAGCGCGGCCTCCGGTTTCGCGGCGACGTCGTGCTCACCTATGTCGTCGGCGAGCTGCAAGGCGGCATCGGCACCATCAAAGCCATCGACTCCGGGATTCGAGCCGACTACTTCATCAACGGTGAGCCGACGGATCTGGCCGGCCTCACGCTGCACGCCGGAGCCTTCAACTGGATGGTGGAGCTCACCGGCACCACGCGTCATGTCTCCAAGCGCGAAGAGGCGGTCGACGCGATCGCCGCCGCCACGCGTTTGATCCCACGCATCAACGCGATGACGTTCAGCGGTGCCGCAAATGCCGATCATTCATCGGTGAACCGCGCCCACGTCGGCGTCGTGCACGGCGCGCTGTCGCGCGAGCTGCACGAGTGGCGGCCGCCGCAGGTGGCGGACTTCGCGCGGATGACGGGCACGGCGCGCTATGCGCCGAGCCAGTCGGAGGCGTCGGTCCTTGGCGATTTTCGCCGCCTCCTCGATGAGATCGAGCGCGAGACGCCCGGCCTGCGCGCCTGGGTCGCGCGCTCGGCGCTGGGCAACCGTCCCGTGATGCTACCCTTCGAAGTGCCGCGCGATGCTCGCATCGTCAAGGTCGTGAGCCAGGCATACCGCGCGGTGCGCGGCGCTGACCAGCCGCTCGGCCCGGTGGCGCCCTACTGCTTCTACGGCACTGATGCGGCGCACCTGCTCCACCGAGCGAAGATGGAAGGGATCGTGTGCGGGCCCGGTGGCCGTTACAACACGATGCCCGACGAGCGCGTGGATGTGGCCGACTACCTCGACATGATCGAGATCTACACGCGCGCCATCCAGGAGATCTGCCAATGAGGATGTCTCGCCGCGCGTTTCTGAAAGCGACCGGGCTGGTTGGTGCCACCGCGATCCTGGCTCTGGAGCCCGTGTCGGTGCTGGCGCAGAGCGAGAAACACGGCGGCCTCCTGCGTGTGAGCGTCACGTTCGGGCTGAGCACGCTCAATCCGATCATGCACATCAGCGGCGCCGAATGGATGGCGACGAAGTGGATGTACAACAACCTGACCCGCCTGAACGCCAAGCGCGAGCCGGTCCCGGATCTCGCCGAATCGTGGAGTGCCGCCGACGGGGCGAGGGTGTGGACGTTCAAGCTCCGTCAGGGTGTGCGCTTCCATCACGGCCGCGAGCTCACGGCGGACGACGTCGTTGCGACCTTCACGACGCTGCTCGATCCGAAGACGGCGTCGCCGTACCGCGGCGAGGTGGGGCCCATCGACCGAGTGGAGACGGTCGACAAGTCGACCGTGCGCTTCACGATGAGGGCGCCGTTTTCGGTGTTCCCCGCCGTCGTCGCGGTGCCGAACGCGCGCATCGTCGCTCGCGAGGGACTCGCCGACATGAAGGCGCTCGCCGCGCGCGAGTTCGGGACGGGACCTTTCAAGTTGAAGGAGTTCGTCCCGGGCGACCATGTGACGGTCGAGCGCTTCGCCGATTATTTTCGCAAGGCCGAGCCGTATCTCGACGGGGTGACGTTGCGGGTCTTCCCGGATCCCGCCACCGAGCTCACGGCGTTCAAGAGCAAGGAGATCGATCTGATCTCCGGGGTGACGCCCGATCTCTTCTCGGAGGTAGGGAAGCAGCCGGGCGCGGAAGGCTTGGCGGTCGCCGGCGGCACGTTCGCGGCGGTCACGCTGCCGTCGGACAAGCCCCCCTTCAACGACAGCCGGGTGCGCGAAGCGCTGAAGCTCTGCGTGGACCGCAAGCTGATGCTGGCCGCCATCAACAGCGGACAGGGCGAGCTCGGCGTGGACCATCCCGTCTCGAGCGCCTATGCCGCGTATTCGCCGCTACCGCCGCGCGCGGCCAACATCGATCGCGCGCGGCAGCTCATGAAGGACGCCGGTCTGGCGAACGGCGTGTCCGTGAAGCTCTACGCCGCGAATTCGCCGCCGATCCGTGAGCGCATCGCGGTCGTCCTGAAAGAGATGGCTCAGCCGGTGGGCTTCAACTTCGATGTCGAGGTGATGGCGTACGATCGCTACCTGGCGCAGGTGTGGAACAAAGGCGCGATGTACGTCGTGTATTACGCCACGCGTCCGACGGCCGACGCGATCCTCATGAAGCTCTACCACCCGAAGGAGGGGCTCGACGAAGGGCGGTGGGCGCCCGCGCACCCCAATGCGATCCGCCTGCTCGAGCAAGCCCGGGAAATCGTCGAGCCCGAGCGTCTGCGACGGCACTACGCGGAGTTTCTCAAGATCTCGCGTGACGAGGGGCCCTACATGCTGCCCTTCTTCACCAACGAGCTGAACGGTAAATGGGCGTACGTCCGTGACTACCGCCTCAGCCCCTCGAGCTCCGACATGGTGCTGGACGACGTGTGGCTCGCGGCCGACGCGCCGAAGAAGAAAGCGTGAGGTGACCCGCTACGCGCTGAGACGTCTCGCGTCGATCGCGCTGATCCTGCTCCTGGTTTCGGTGATCGTCTTCGCCGCCGTTCATGTCTTACCGGGCAATGCTGCGACGCTGATTCTCGGCGAGTACGCCACGCCGGAGGCGGTGCGCACCCTGGAGCGCGAGATGGGCCTCGACCGGCCGCTGCTCGCGCAGTACGCGAGCTGGATCGGCAGCGTCGTCACCGGCGACTGGGGCGTGTCGCTCGCGATGAAGCAACCCGTGGCCGCGATCGTCGCCGCTCGACTGCGCAACTCCGCGTTCCTCGCCCTGGCGGCTCTCACCGTCGTGGTCATCGTCGGTATTCCGCTCGGTACGCTGGCGGCACTGCGCCGGGGCCGGCCGGTCGATCTCGCCATCGTCACCGCCACGTACGTCGGTGTGTCGATTCCCGAGTTCGTCACCGGGCTTGCGCTGCTGCTCGTGTTGGCGAGTCCCTCCGTCGGCTGGTTTCCGACGAGTGGATACGCGGAGCTGACGAGCGGCGTCGGGGCGTGGGCTCGCCATCTGGTACTGCCGGCCATGACGCTGACCATCGTGCTGCTCGCGCACATCGTCCGGCAGACGCGTTCGGGGGTGGCCGACGTGCTGGCCGCGCCGTACATCCGCGCCGCCAGACTCAAAGGCGCCTCCACCCGGCGAATCGTCCTGCGCCACGCGCTCCGCAACGCGCTGCTGCCGACGATCACGGTCCTGGCACTCGATCTCGGCTATCTCATGGGCGGCATCGTCGTCGTCGAGGAGGTCTTCGCGTATCCCGGGATGGGCCGGCTGATCATTTACGCGGTACAGAACCGCGACGTGCCGCTGCTCCAGATGTGCGCGCTCGTGGTGGCTTCGGTGTACGTGCTCGCGAACTTCGCCGCAGACCTCGCCTACGCGTGGCTCGACCCGCGGATCCGCTACTCATGATGTGGCGGTCACCGACGCTTGCAGTCGGCGGCACGATTCTGATCGCCGTGATCACGATGAGCATTGCCGCGCCGTGGATCGCACCGTATCCCACGACGGAGCAGCACATGCTGGATCGGCTGAAGCCTCCTGGCGCCCGGTTCGTGCTCGGGACCGACCAGTACGGGCGAGATCTATTGAGTCGGACGCTCGCGGGCGCGCGTCCGGCACTCGGGCTCGGCCTTGGGGCGGTCGCCCTTGGCCTGGCACTCGGCGTGCCGATCGGGCTCGCCGCCGGCTACGTCGGCGGGCGCGTCGATGATCTCGTCATGCGCGTGGTGGACGCGATGCTCGCGTTCCCCTCCCTCCTGCTGGCGCTCCTCATCATCACGGCGCTCGGGGCGAGCACGGGCCACGCGCTGCTCGCCATCGGCGTCGCAAACGCACCGGGTGTGGCCCGCATCGTGCGTAGCGCGAGCCTCGCGCTGCGCGAGGCTGAGTTCGTGCTCGCGGCGCGGGTGCGCGGTGAACGACACCTCTATGTCATGTTCGGTGAGATCTTTCCCAACGTGCTCGCGCCCGTGATCGTCGAGGCGACACTCCGGGTCGGCTTTGCCATCATGGCCGGGGCGAGCCTCTCGTTCCTCGGCCTCGGAGTGCAGCCGCCGACCGCCGACTGGGGGCTCATGATCCGCGAAGCGCGCCAGTACGTGTTTCTCTCGCCGTGGCCGCTGCTGGTGCCCGGGACGGCGCTCGCCGTCACGATCGTGGCCTTCAACCTGTTCGGCGACGGCCTGCGCGACCGCCTGGGCGCGACGTGATCCCATCGCCGTTGCTCGATATCCGTGCGCTGTCGGTGCAGTTCCAGACACTCGAGGGGCCGCTGCGCGTGCTGCGCGATGTCAGTTTCGAGGTCATGCCGGGCGAAACGTTCGGGCTCGCGGGGGAGTCCGGGTCCGGCAAAACCACGCTCGGCTACACGATCCTCCAAGCCCTCGCGCCGGTGGCGCGGATCACGAGCGGCGCCATCAGGTTCGAGGGCCGCGATCTTTTGAGCGCGAGCGAAGACGAGCTGCGTCGTTTCCGCGGCCGGCGGATCGCGATGGTGTACCAGGAGCCACGCTCGGCGCTCGATCCGACGATGCGAGTCGGCGCGCAGATCGCGGAGGTTGTCGAGATCCACGAGCGGCCGCGGAGCGGTGTTGCCCTGCGCCGGGCGCACGAGCTGCTCGAGCTGGTCAACATCGCCGATCCCGTGTCCGTCGCGCGCCGCTATCCTCACGAGCTCAGCGGAGGGATGCAGCAACGCGTCGTGATCGCGATGGCACTCGCCGGGCGACCGAGCCTTCTGATTCTCGACGAGCCGACGACCGGTCTCGACGTCACGACGCAGGCTCGCATCCTCGAGCTGGTCGCCGATCTCAAGCGCCGCGTCGGCGCCGCCGTCCTCTATATCAGCCATGACCTGGCCGTCATCGCTCAGGTCGCCGACCGCGTGGGTGTGCTGTACGCGGGTGAGCTGGTCGAGGTCGCGCCGACGGGGGACCTCTTTGCCCAGCCCATCCATCCCTACACGCGCGGACTGCTCGACGCCTTGCCACACCTGGATGGCATGCACGGCCTCACCCCGATCGAGGGCCGCATTCCGAAACTCACCGCGCTTCCCCCCGGCTGTGTGTTCGCGCCGCGCTGCCGGTTCGCCGAGCCCGCGTGCACGGCGGCCACGCCGCCCCTGGAGAGCGTGGCGCCGGGACGCCATGTGCGCTGTGTGCGCTGGCAGACCGTTATCGCGACGCCACGTCGATCAACGCAGGCGGCGATCGCACCGGCGCCGGCCGGCCGCGACGTGCCGTTGCTCGAATTCGAGCACGTCAGCAAGCGCTTCGGGGGAGCGGGGGTGGTGGCCCGTCTGCTAGGCATGGGGGCCCCGCCGGTGCGCGCCGTCGACGACGTCTCGTTCGACGTGCGCGCGGAGGAGGTCGTGGCGCTCGTCGGCGAAAGCGGGTGCGGCAAGACGACGCTCGGTCGGCTGGCGGTGCGGTTGCTGCGTCCGACCGCCGGCCACGTGCGCTTTGCCGCCCCAAATCCGACCGATGCGCAAATCGTTTTCCAGCATCCGGATTCGTCGTTGAACCCGATGAAGCGGATCGGGCCGAGCTTGGCCCGCCCGCTCGTGCTTCGCGGTCTCCGCGGCGAGGAGCGCCGGCGCCGCGTGCGTGAGCTGCTGGAGGCGGTGCGGCTGGATCCTGACACCAGCGCGCGGCGGCCCGTGGAGCTGTCCGGCGGCGAGAAGCAGCGCGTGGCCATCGCACGCGCGCTCGCGATGGGACCAAAGTTCGTCGTGCTCGACGAGCCGGTCTCGGCGCTCGACGTCTCGACGCAGGCCTCGATCATCCGGCTTCTCACGGAGCTGCGGCGGGCGCTCGGCGCCTCGTATCTGATGATCACGCACGATCTCAGTCTCGTGCGCCACGTCGCTGCGCGGATCGGCGTGATGTACCTCGGGCGGCTCGTGGAGATCGGCACGGCCGCCGAGGTGTTCCGC
>Ga0209382_10002170_pt1 | contig 29217 bp, 21 predicted proteins | sample SoiMetdeltSBSDD5_FD_187599 | JGI IMG/M metagenome (GOLD analysis project Ga0209382, IMG submission 187599) | Bulk soil microbial communities from a Populus tree surrounding site in Tennessee, USA - Soil MetaG P. deltoides SBSDD5 (SPAdes) (version 2) | ecosystem: Environmental > Terrestrial >...
CGTCGGCCGCTACACGGTGACCTCGATTGGAAGCGACGCGGTGGAGATGAAGGATGGCTCCACCGGTCGCATCAGACGCCTGGTGCTTCAGAACTAGCGCCTCACTGAAACTTCACCAGGCACGCGGAGGTCACCGCGGGGATCGCGCGAATGGCCTCGATCGCGCGTTCGATCTTCCCGTCTTCCGCCGCGGGGACGTCGATGTTCACGGCGCCCACCGCACCCCCCTTGCCACGGCCGAGAGCGAAGTTGGCGATGTTCACGCCAGCCTTCCCAAGGATGGTCCCGACCTCACCGATGACGCCCGGCTGATCGTCGTTCTTGATCAGGATCAGTGTGCCCTCGAGCGGGACCTCGATTTCGACGCCGTCGACGGCGGTGAGCCTGGCGCTGCCCGGTTCAAAGACCGTGCCTTCGACCCACCAGTCGCCATCGCTGGTGTGAATTTTCACCGAGAGCAAATTCGCGAAATCCCGTGGCCGCGAACTGCGGGATTCGACGATCTCGATGCCTCGCTGCGAGGCGACGCCGCGCGCGTTGATCACCGTCACCGCGCCCGACAGGATGGGCCTCAGCACGCCGGCAATCACCGCGCTCGCGAGCAGATCGGAGCCAGCGTTCACGGCGGGCCCGTAGTATCGGATCCCAACCCCATGGGTGCGTCCCTGGGCGATCTGCACCAGCAGGGTGCCGAGGCGATCGGCCAGGGTCATATAGGGTCGCAGCCGAATCTGATCCTCGGTGGGAAGAGCGGGAAAGTTGACGGCATTCCGGATCGCGCCATCGCGCAGATAATCGCGAACGCTCATCGCCGTCTCGATGCCCACCAGTTCCTGCGCCTCCACGGTCGACGCGGCGATGTGCGGCGTCGCGACCACCTGCGGCAGGCTCACCAGTGATTGATCCGTCGGCGGCTCCACGAAGAACACGTCCAGCCCTGCCCCCGCGACATGGCCGCGCTTGATCGCGTCAGCGAGCGCCGCCTCGTCGATGAGCTCTCCGCGCGCCGTGTTGATGATGCGCACGCCGGGTTTGCAGGTTGCGAGCCGCGTCGCGTCGAACAGGTTGCGGGTCTCGGCCGTCGCCGGGATGTGGAGCGTGATGTAGTCGGAGCGCGCACACAGCTCGTCGAGCGAGACCAGCTCGGCGCCCATGGTCGCGGCCACCTGCTCGGAGATGAACGGATCGTGCGCCAGGATCTCCATGCCGAACGCACGGGCGCGGTTGGAGACCTCCTGTCCGATTCGCCCGAGACCGACGACGCCAAGAGTCTTGCCACGCATTTCCGCGCCCGTGAGACGTTTTTTGTCCCAGACGCCGCGCTTCATCGCGGCGTCGGCGGCGCCGATGGATCGGGAAAGCGCGAGCATCAGCGCCCAGGCGTGCTCGGCCACGCTCACGCTGTTGGCGCCCGGCGCGTTCATGACGACGATGCCACGATCGGTCGCGGCGGCGACGTCGACGTTGTCCACACCTGTGCCCGCACGGGCAATCACCCGAAGCCTTGGTGCGGCGGCGATCAATTTCGCGTCGACCTGAGTGGCGCTGCGAACGACGAGCCCGTCGGCATCAGCCAGGTCCTTGGCCAGTTCTGCGGCCGGGCGTCCGGGGCGGGCATCGACGGTAAAACCGGGAACGGTACGGAGGATCTCGATAGCGGAAGATGAAAGCTGGTCGGCGATGACTACATGCATTGTAAAAGTATAATGTCGCGTTCACCTCGAAGGGATCGTCATCGCCGTGCGCGCGCGTCAGAAATCTGCGGGACTTACGGTTGCTCGGAGCTGGGTCATGCGAAAGAGCGCACCAATGTGGTGCAAAGAGGTCGAAGCCGCGATTTCACTGGGGACCGCCGCACGAAGCCGTGGTGATTTCCACAACCTTTTCCACAGTTCCTGTGAAGATCGTCCGACCGGGACGCCTGAAACGATGGTAACTGACCTAAACAGACGATAACCATGCCGACATTCAGCAATCTCAAAGCTCCAACCGCAGGCACCGCGATCACGCGCAAGGGAGGACGTCTGATCGTCCCCGACGATCCGATCATCCCGTTCATCGAAGGAGACGGGACCGGCCCGGACATCTGGCGTGCGAGCGTGCGCATTTTCGATGCCGCAGTCCAGAAGGCGTTCGATGGCAAGAAGCGGATCGAATGGTTCGAGGTGCCGGCAGGCGAGAAGGCCAAGGACAAGTTCGGCGAGTGGCTGCCGAACGACACGCTCGAAGCGGTGCGCACTTATAAGGTGGCGATCAAGGGACCGCTCACCACGCCCGTGGGCGGCGGGATTCGCAGCCTCAACGTCACCCTTCGCCAGGTGCTCGACCTGTATGCCTGCGTGCGGCCGGTGCGATATTTCACGGGCACGCCCGCGCCGGTCACGCATCCGGAGCTGATGAACGTCGTCATCTTCCGCGAGAACACCGAGGACGTCTACGCCGGGATCGAGTGGGCGCGCGGCACACCCCAGGCCGAAAAGGTCATCGAGTTCCTCGAGCGCGAGATGGGCAAGCGCATCCGTCCGGACTCGGGCATCGGCATCAAGCCGATCTCGGAGACCGGCACCAAGCGCCTGGTCCGGATGGCGATCCAATACGCGATCGACAACAACCGCAAGACCGTGACCATCGTGCACAAGGGCAACATCATGAAGTTCACCGAGGGGGCGTTCCGCGACTGGGGTTACGAGGTTGCGAAGGCCGAGTTCCGGGACAAGGTCGTGACCGAAGACGAGGTCACGGCGGGTGCGTCACGGGAAGGAAAGGTTCTGGTGAACGACCGTATCGCCGACAGCGTGTTCCAGCAGGTGCTGACGCGCACGGCCGACTACGATGTGTTCGCGACCCCGAATCTGAATGGCGACTACCTCTCCGACGCCTGCGCCGCGCAGGTCGGGGGACTCGGGATGGCCCCCGGCGCCAACATCGGTGACGAGATTGGTTTCTTCGAGGCCACCCACGGCACGGCGCCGAAATATGCCGGCAAGGACGTGATCAACCCGTCGTCGGTCGTGCTCTCGGGGGTCATGATGTTCCGCTATCTCGGCTGGACTGCGGCTGCCGATCGGATCGAGTCGGCGCTCGAGAAGACGATCGGGCAGAAGAAGGTGACCTATGACCTGGCGCGGCAGATGGACGGGGCGACGGAGCTGAAGACATCGGCGTTCGCCGACGCCATCATCGCGAACCTGTAGCGGCACCACGTAGTGGCAATTGAGGTCGAGGCCTACATGAATCGAAAAGTCACAGTTGTTGGCGGTGCGGGGAACGTCGGCGCCACCGTGGCGCGGGCGATCGCGGACAAGGAACTGGCCGATGTCGTCATCATCGATATCGCTGAGACGAAGGCCGCCGGCGTGGGACTCGACATGCTCGAGGCCTGCCCGATTGAAGGATCCGACTCGCGGGTGGTCGGCTACGGCGCCACCGAAGAGGGGTGGGCGCAGACCGCCAATTCGGATGTCGTGGTGATCACCTCCGGCGTGCCCCGCAAGCCGGGCATGAGCCGCGACGATCTTCTCCAGACGAATTACAAGATCATGCAGTCGGTGACCGAGCAGATCGTGCGTCATTCACCGAACACGATCATTGTCCCGGTGGCCAACCCGCTCGATGCGATGTGTCAGGCCGTGTACCGGCTGAGCCGCTTTCCGCGCGAGCGCGTCATCGGCATGGCCGGCGTCCTCGACTCGGCGCGGATGCGCACGTTCATCGCGATGGAGCTCAACGTCTCGGTCGAGAACGTCCATGCCTTCGTGCTCGGCGGCCACGGCGACACGATGGTGCCGCTCCCCCGATATTCGACGGTTGCGGGGATCCCGATTACGGAGCTCCTGTCAGCGGATCGGATCGAGGCCATCAGCAAGCGGACTGCGGATGGCGGCGCCGAGATCACCAAGCTCGTGGGTACGAGCGCCTGGTATGCGCCTGGCTCAGCCGCAGCTGAAATGGTCGAATCGATTCTGAAGGACAAGAAGAAAATTCTTCCCTGCTCCGTATTCCTGCAAGGCGAGTACGGCGTCTCCGATCTCTTCGTCGGCGTGCCCGTGAAGCTCGGCTCGCGCGGCGTCGAGCAGATCGTTCAGATCAAGCTCACCACGGAAGAGAATGCCGCGCTGCAGAAGTCCGCGGGCGCAGTGAAGGAACTCGTCGACGTCATCAAGGTCTGAGCGTCTGCGCGCGGTGATGCGGATCACGCGTGTGAACGCTGTATGACTCGACCGTAAGTCCGCAAGTCTCTGCGAGCTCGGGGGTAAAAATGACGCGGTTACACGCTGCGCGCGTGTGACCGCGTTGGTCTCTTCCTCGCTCTCTCACCTGCTCACTCCGATTATTCCTGCTCTTCCTACAGCTCAGGTGATGCCCGTCGAGATCGGCAGGCACCTTGCTGTCACGCCCGCCAGCGCAAGCCCCTGCGGTGGATGATTCGGAGGATCCTGGATGGAAAGGGTGGTGATGGGTGACGCGTCCAGCAGCAGTCACTGATCACCGCGACGACCCTCGTGCAACGGTGAGATTCGGCCCGGTCTCTGGCATGTGACGTTCTCCTTGCGCGTTGAAGTTCGAAGACCGACGCGCCCCCTGCGAACGGAGACACCAAATCAGAAGGCGTTATCGATTCATACGCGCTCTTGCGACGCTGTCGCGCGCGTGAGCGTGTGAGTGAACGGACGTCTTGTGATCAGCCGCAGTTGACCACGAAATCAGGTGGACGCGATCGAGTCGCTTTGAGGCGCGCTCGCGATTGTGAGCGCAGCACTGGTTGTCACCACGAATTGGATTCGTCGGGACGGTAGAGCTCTGTACGGACGCTGATCGACTCGCCGCATGCACTCGCGACAACGCCGCCGTGGGTCTCGCTGCGACCGCGTCGCATCGAAGTCCGCCAAATCGTCACCACTGTTGTCGGCACTGATCGTCACACTGCGGCGGTCGTGCTTGAACCTCTGCTGCGAGCAGGCAGGTTCGGGTGCCGCAGGAATGCCGGCATTGTTTTGCGTTTTCGTAACCTCGAGCTGATTTCCCGTCGTGTCGGCAACTGCTTTGCTGTGCGGCCGACCGGTGGAGGAGTGGAATGAAGATCGCACCAGGGATTCGTGCATTGCTGCTGGCAATGCTCTTCGTTTTGACGCGTTCCGCAGTAAGTGCTCAGACCCTGCCATCGCCTTGGGCGGGCGCCGACATAGGTAATCCGCAAGTCGTCGGGACTTCGACGTACTCATCAGGAACATTCACCATTACCGCTTCGGGAAGCGACATCTGGGGAACCTCGGATCAATTCCGCTTCGTGTATCGCCCGGTCACAGGCGACGTGGAAATACGCGCGAGGATCGCGTCGATCTCTCAGGCCCACCGCTGGTCCAAGACGGGTGTGATGATTCGGGAATCGCTGACGGCTCAATCGCGGCACGTCATGATGATCGGGTCGGCCGGGGCCGGCTATGCATTCCAGCGCCGCGCGCAGACAGGCGGCAACAGCGACAACACCGCCGGTCCGGGGACGAATCCTCCGGGCTGGGTACGGCTGGTTCGCGCGGGTGATCAGTTCAGCGCGTATTTCTCCACCAATGGCGTGAACTGGCAATTGGTGGGCACTGACACCATCCCGATGGGGAATACGGTCTATGTCGGGTTGCCGGTCACAAGCCACTCGAATTCGGTCGCGGCAACCGCGAAGCTCGATTCCGTGAACGTCATCTCGGCCAGCACGCCGAATCAGCCGCCCGCGATCTCGATCACTGCGCCAGCCGCCAACTCGCAGTACACGGCGCCGGCGTCGGTCGCGATCAGCGCGACCGCCACGGATCCGGAAAACGCGATGCTGTCGGTGGACTTCTATGCGAACCAGACGCTGATCTCCCGTGACACTACGGCCCCGTACTCGGCGACATTCACGACCTCGACGCCAGGCGGCTATTCGCTGACGGCCGTCGCGCATGATGCGGATGGCAACAGCACGACCTCGGGCGCAATACCGATCACGGTGCAGGGCGCGGGCAACCAGGTGCCCACGGTCAGCCTGACCTCGCCGACCAACGGCGCGCAGTTCACGGCGCCGGCCACCATCAGCCTGGCCGCCAATGCGACCGATCCTGAAAACCAGTTGGCGCGGGTCGAGTTCTACTCGGGGGCGACGCTGCTCGGCTCGGACACGACCTCGCCGTATTCGTTCTCGTGGACGAACGTGGCCGCCGGGACCTATTCGCTGACCGCGAGGGCGTTCGATACCGCAGGCGGAACCGCTACTTCGGCGGCGGTGAGCGTGACGGTCAGCGCCGCGGCCGGCGGCCTGCCGAATGGCATGATCGCGGCCGACGTTGGAGCGCCGGCCATTGTCGGCCAGACCAGTTACTCAGGTGGGACCTATACGGTTCGCGGTGGCGGGATGGATATCTGGGATCCCGTCGACCAGTTCCAGTTCGCGTACCAACAAGTGACTGGGGATACCGAGATCGTCGCGCGGATCGCGTCGCTGACGAATACCGACGCATGGGCCAAGGCGGCGGTGATGATTCGCGAGACGCTGACCGGGAACGCCCGGCATGCGGCCCTCGCGATCACGCCGGTGGCGTCAACGGGGGCATGGTTCGGTCGGAGGCTCCAAGCCGGCGGGACGACGGTCAGAACAATCCAGGGAACGACGACGGCACCGGCATGGGTGCGGCTGGTCCGGGCCGGAAATGTGATCACCGGCTACTGGTCGACGAATGGCACCACCTGGACGCTGGTCGGGTCCGACACGATCTCGATGAACAGCACTGTCTATGTCGGGTTGGTCGCGAATAGTCACAGTGCGTCAGCAGCGACGACCGTGGTCTTCGACAATGTGTCCATCAGAACGACCAGCAGCAACCAGCCACCTACGGTCGCGCTGACGGCGCCGGCCAATGGCGCGCAGTTCACCGCACCGGGGTCGATCGCGATGACCGCAACGGCCAGCGATCCCGAGAATCAGCTTTCACGAGTCGAGTTCCTCAACGGGACGACGGTGCTGGCGACGGATACCACAGCGCCCTACTCGTTCACCTGGTCGAACGTGGTGCCGGGGACCTATAGTCTGCGGGCTGTCGCCTACGATGGCGCCGGAGCGAATGCCATGTCTGCGACGGTGGGCGTGACAGTGCAGAGCGCGAGCAACCAGGTGCCGGCGGTCAGCCTGACGTCGCCGACCAATGGGGCGCTGTTCACGGCTCCGGCCACCATCAACCTGGCGGCCAACGCCACGGATCCCGAGAACCAGATGGCGCGTGTCGAGTTCTACTCGGGGACGACGTTGCTCGGCACAGACACGACGGCGCCGTACTCGTTCTCGTGGACGAGTGTGCCGGCGGGCACCTATGCGCTGACCGCGAAGGCGTACGACACGGCCGGCGCGAATGCGACGTCGGCGGCGGTCAGCGTGACCGTCACGGGAACCACAGGCGGGTTGCCGAGCGGCCGGATCGCTGCCGACATCGGATCGCCGGCCATCACGGGGCAAACCAGTTACTCGAACGGCACGTATACGGTTCGGGCGGGTGGGCTCGACATCTGGGACCTCTCGGACCAGTTCCACTTCGTCTATCAGCCCGTGACGGGGAATACGGAGATCATCGCGCGCGTCGCCTCGCTGACGAACACCGATGCGTGGGCCAAAGCCGGCGTGATGATCCGCGAGACGCTGACCGGGAGTTCGCGCCATGCGATGATGGCGATCACGCCCACATCCGCCAACGGCGCATGGTTTGGTCGAAGGTCGCAGCCCGGAGGAACAACCGTCCGAACCAGCGTCGGGATGACCACAACGCCCGCTTGGGTCCGTCTTGTTCGAAGCGGCAGTGTAATCACCGCGTACTGGTCCACGAATGGCACGACCTGGACTCTCGTCGGCTCAGAGACGATCTCGATGGCCAGCACGGTCTACGTCGGCCTGGCGGCGACCAGTCACAATGCGTCAAGCGCGACGACGGCAGCGTTCGACAACGTGGCAGTCACCACTCCCACCGGGAACCAGCCGCCTGCCGTCGCCTTGACCGCGCCGGCGAATGGTGCGACGTTCACGGCGCCCGCCACGATCAATCTGACAGCGACCGCATCGGATCCCGAGAATCAGCTGTCCCGGGTCGAGTTCTACTCGGGGACGACGCTGGTCGGGACCGACACGACCGCGCCATACTCGTTCTCGTGGGGGAACGTGGCGGCGGGCACGTATTCGCTGACCGCACGGAGCTACGACACCGCTGGCGCGAGTGCCACTTCTGCCGCGGTGACGGTGACCGTCTCAGGGACGTCGTCGGGAGCGCCCACCTCGGTCCTGTTCACCGCGTCGGCTGACCATGCCACGAATGTAACGAGCTATCGGCTGTCCGTCTACGCGGCAGGGGCCAATCCCGCGACTGCGACACCGGTCGCGACCTCCGATCTCGGGAAGCCGACACCGGACGCGAACAACGAGATTACCGTGAATCGCGCGACGTTCTTCTCGGCACTGGCACCCGGAAATTACATTTCAACCGTGACCGCGATCGGCCCGGGTGGACAGACGAGCAGTGCACCGGTTGCATTCACACGCTGATCGGGAACCCCTTCGCAGCCGGTCGTTCGACGGCCGGCTGCGAAGAGCCCTCAATCCCGGGAGATGAGCATCGCCCGCAGGTAATCGCGATTCATGCGGGCGATGTTGGTGATCGAGATCTCTTTCGGGCAGACCGCTTCGCACTCGCCCTCGTTGGAACAACTGCCGAAGCCTTCCGCGTCGTGACGGTGCACCATCGCCGCGACGCGCGTGTGCTGCTCGACCTCGCCCTGTGGCAGCAGCCCGAGGTGGCTGATCTTGGCTGACGTGAACAACGCCGCAGAGGCGTTCTTGCAGGCGGCCACGCAGGCGCCGCAGCCGATGCAAGCCGCCGAGTCCATCGCCTGCTCGGCAGTCGGTTTCGGGATCAGGATGGCATTCGCATCCTGGGCGCCGCCCACGTTGATGGACGTGTAGCCGCCGGCCTGGATGATCCGATCGAAGGCGCTCCGGTCGACCACCAGATCCTTGATCATGGGAAACGCCCGGGCGCGCCACGGTTCCAGCGTCAGCCGGTCGTTGTTGTCGAAGCGCCGCATGTGCAGCTGGCACACGGTCGTTCCCGGATCGGGTCCATGGGGTACGCCGTCGATGAGGAAGCCGCACGCCCCGCAGATGCCTTCGCGGCAATCGGAGTCGAACGCGATCGGATCCTCGCCGCGGGCGATCAGACTCTCGTTGAGGACGTCGAGCATTTCCAGGAACGACATGTCCGGGCTCACGTCCTCGATCGTATAGTCCACGAGCCGCCCGCTCGTGTTCGGGCCCGCCTGCCGCCAGACTTTCAGGTGAATGCGCATAGTCGTCAGTAACCAGTTTCCAGGTCGCAGTTTCCAGTGTCCCAGGTGCGGCGATCGGCGATCTGCACTGGCACCTGGTGACTGGTAACTGACACGCCCGTCACTTGTAACTCCTCTGACTCGGCTTCACGTATTCGAACGCCAGCGGCTCTCTGTGCAGCGTCGGCGGCTTGCCGACGCCCTGAAACGCCCAGGCCGCGGCATAGGTAAAGCGCTCGTCGTCTCGCAGCGCTTCGCCGTCCGGCGTCTGGCTCTCTTCACGGAAGTGGCCGCCGCAGCTCTCCGTACGGTGCAGCGCATCGAGTGTCAACACTTCCGCGAACTCGAGGTAGTCCGCCACGCGGCCCGCGTACTCGAGGTTCTTGTTCAGGTTGTTCTTCGGCCCGGGGACCGAGACGTTCTGCCAGAACTCGTCGCGAAGCTGAGGAATCCGTTCGAGCGCCTGCCGCAGCCCGGTGTCGTTCCGGGCCATCCCGACCTCGTTCCACAGCAGCTGACCCAGTTCGCGATGGAGCTGCCGGGGCGTTTTCGACCCCTTGACGTTCAGCAGCGTATCGATCCGTTCCTGCACGGCCGACTCGGCCTCACGAAACGCATCGTCGTCGGTGCTGACCGCGGGGAAGCTGTGGCTGCCCAGGTAGTGCGCGAGCGTGTAGGGGATCACGAAATAGCCGTCGGCCAGTCCCTGCATCAGAGCGCTCGCGCCGAGGCGGTTGGCACCGTGGTCCGAGAAGTTCGCTTCGCCGAGGACGTGCAGGCCCGGGATGGTGCTCATCAGGTTGTAGTCAACCCACAAGCCGCCCATCGTGTAATGGATCGCCGGATAGATCCGCATCGGCATGCGATACGGATCGTCGTCGGTGATCTTCTTGTACATGTCGAACAGGTTGCCGTAGCGCATCCTGATGACGTCTTCGCCGAGCCGCTTGATGGCGTCGCTGAAATCCAGATAGACGGCGAGGCCGCTGTCACCGACGCCGCGGCCGTCGTCGCACACGGCCTTGGCATTTCGCGACGCGACATCGCGTGGTACCAGGTTGCCGAAGCTCGGGTAGCGCCGCTCGAGGTAATAGTCGCGCTCGGCTTCCGGAATCTGCTCCGGCCGGCGCGTGTCACCCTGCTTTTTCGGCACCCAGACGCGCCCGTCGTTCCGGAGGCTCTCGCTCATGAGCGTGAGCTTGGACTGGTGTGTTCCCGACACCGGGATGCAGGTCGGATGGATCTGCGTGTAGCAGGGATTGGCGAAGTACGCGCCGCGCTTGTGCGCGCGCCAGGCGGCAGTGACGTTCGAATTGACCGCGTTGGTGGAGAGGTAGTACGCGGTGCCGTAGCCGCCGGTGCACAACAGGACGGCATGTCCCGCGTAGCGCTCGATCGCGCCGGTCAGCAGGTTGCGGCACACGACGCCCCGGGCCTGTCCCTTCACGACGACGACGTCGAGCATCTCGCGGTTGGCAAGCGAGGTCACAGACCCTCGCTGTACCTGACGCATCATCGACTGGTAGGCGCCAAGAAGCAGCTGCTGGCCGGTTTGTCCCCGCGCGTAGAACGTGCGTGACACCTGGGCGCCGCCGAACGATCGATTGTCGAGCAAGCCGCCGTATTCCCGCGCGAACGGGACGCCCTGCGCGACGCATTGATCGATGATGTTCACGCTCAATTGCGCCAGGCGGTAGACGTTGGCCTCGCGCGACCGGTAGTCGCCCCCCTTGATGGTGTCGTAAAAGAGCCGCTGGATGCTGTCGCCGTCGTTCTGGTAGTTCTTCGCGGCGTTGATGCCGCCCTGTGCCGCAATGCTGTGAGCACGCCGCGGGCTGTCGTGAATGCAGAAGCTGAGGACGTTGTAGCCCAGCTCGCCCAGCGAGGAAGCCGCCGATGCGCCGGCGAGGCCGGTTCCCACGATGATGATCGTGTACTTCCGGCGGTTCGCCGGGTTGACGAGCTTTGACTCGAAACGGTGGCGGTCCCATTTTTCCGAGAGTGGACCGCCGGGAATCTTGGCATCTAGAGGCATGGTCGTGAGGGCGGGTTCAGTGCGTCAGGTAGACCCAGATTGGAATGAGCCCGAGTCCGCCGCCGATGATGATCGCCAGCACGATTCCAATCGTGGTCAGGTGCCGGGTGTAGAGTGGATGGTCCGCGCCGATTGACTGGAACCCGCTGGCAATGCCGTGCCGGAGATGCAGGCCAACGACCATCGTGCCGATGACGTAGAACACCACCCAGAGAGGGTTGTGGAACACCTCCAGCTCGGTACGATACAGGTCGCGGATCGGTGAGGCGCTGACCGTCTGGTAGTACGCGCCGAACTTGAACTGCTTGACGTGAATCAGCACGAACACGAGCAGGAACAGCCCGGAGGCGATCATCGTGGACGACGCGAAGCTCTTGCGGCTGGTGTGTCCGGCGTAGGCCTTCTTCTGATAGCCGATCGGCCGGGCCGCGTTGTTCACGACGACCATTCGGACCGTCTTGTAGATGTGGATCACGAAGACCGCGAGCAGCCCGAGCTCGATCGGGATGATCAGCGGATTTGCGATCAGGCGGTGCGAGTACTCGTTGAAGACATCGGCACCCGCGAAGATCAGCGCGTTCCCGGCCAGGTGCAGGACCATGTACACGAAGAGCAGGAGCCCGGTGATGCCGATCAGGAGTTTGGTGCCGACCGAGGAGGAGAAGTACTGCTGAAACCGACGGAAGGAGGAAGACCCGGCCATCGGCGAAATTGTATCTGATGTTCCGAGGGCGGGCGGCCGTGCCATCGGATGCTTCGATGCCTCGAATGCGCGGCGCAGCATTGATCCGCTGCGGCTTTTTCGAGGATGATTGTCAGGTTGCGCGCTCATCGATGAGCGCAGCCGGGAGCGGGTCAGCGCTTCTCATCGACACATGAAAATCCACGAGTATCAGGCGAAATCGATTCTGGCGAAATACGGCGTGCCGGTGCCGCAGGGCGAGGTGGTCGACGCGGCGGCGGCAGCGGCCCAGGCGGCCGGCAGGCTTGGCGGCGGCGTCTCGGTGGTCAAGGCACAGATTCATGCCGGTGGCCGCGGGAAGGGCGGCGGCGTCAAGGTGGTGAAGACCGCGGACGACGCGCGGGCGGCGGCGGAGCAGATCCTCGGAATGAACCTGGTCACGCACCAGACCGGCCCTCGCGGGCAGCGTGTCGGTCGGGTGCTGGTCGAGCAGGGGCTCTCGATCGTTCGCGAACTCTATCTGGGCATCGTGCTCGATCGGTCGGCCGAGAAGCCGGTGCTGATGGTCAGCCCGGACGGCGGCGTCGAGATCGAGAAGGTGGCCGAAGAGACGCCGGATCGAATCTTCCGCGAATATATCAACCCGGGCGTGGGCCTCGCAGGCTATCAGGCCCGCAAGCTGGCGTTCGCGCTCGGACTCGACGGCGCCCAAGTCGGTCAGGCCGTCAAGTTCATGAACGCTGTCTGGGAAGCGTTCCGCGCCACCGATGCGTCGCTCATCGAAATCAATCCACTGATCGTGACGGCCGACGGATCGCTGCTCGCGCTCGACGCGAAGATGACCTTCGACGACAACGCCCTGTACCGGCACGCCGAGATCAAGGACATGCGTGATCTCGCCGAAGAGGATCCACTCGAAATCGAGGCGTCGAAGTACTCGCTGAACTACATCAAGCTCGATGGCACCATCGGCTGCATGGTGAACGGCGCCGGCCTGGCGATGGCGACGATGGACATCATCAAGCTCGCGGGCGGTGAGCCGGCGAATTTCCTCGACGTGGGCGGGGGCGCCAACGCGGAGCAGATCAAGAACGCGTTCCGCATCCTGATGTCTGACACCAGCGTGAAGGCGGTGTTGATCAACATCTTCGGGGGCATTCTGCGTTGCGACGTGCTCGCGCAGGGAGTCATCGCGGCCGTGCGCGACCTCGGGGTTCGCGTGCCGATCGTGATCCGGATGGAAGGCACGAACGTCGAGCAGGGGAAGCAGATGCTGGGTGAGAGCGGCCTGAACTTCACGACCGCCGACACCATGAGCGAGGCCGCGGAGAAGGTCGTCGCTCTCGGAAAGTAGGCTGTTCGCGGTTCGGGGGTTCGCGGGGTCGCGGGTTCGAAATCGAGGCAATCGACGGGAACCGGCCACTTTATTTGGCCCGGTTGCCTCTCACGACCCGGGTCTCGAGCTCGCGAACCCGCGAACCCCCGAACCGCGACGTAAGACAGGATAAGGAATGGCCGTACTCATCGATCGGAATACCCGGCTGATTGTCCAGGGCCTCACCGGCCGGGAAGGGACCTTTCACGCCAAGCAGGCAGCCGCTTACGGAACCCAGGTCGTCGGAGGCGTCACGCCCGGGAAGGGTGGCACCACGCACGAAGGCTGGCCCGTCTTCAACACGGTGTCGGACGCCGTGCGCGAAACCGGCGCGAACGCGTCGGTGATCTTCGTGCCACCGCCGGGAGCCGCGGATGCGGTGATGGAAGCGTCGGCGGCGGGCCTGTCGCTCGTGGTGTGCATCACAGAAGGAATTCCTACGCTCGACATGTTGAGGGCCCTCCAGGTCGTGCGGGCCTCGCGGACGCGGTTGATCGGACCGAATTGTCCGGGGTTGATCACGGCCGGACAGGCCAAGGCGGGCATCATCCCCGGGCACATCTGCAAGGAAGGACGCGTCGGAATCGTCTCGAAAAGCGGGACCTTGACCTACGAGGCGATTCATCAGCTGACCAAGCTCGGTCTCGGGCAGACCACCTGTATCGGTATCGGCGGCGACCCGCTGATCGGGACCAGCTTCATCGATGCGCTGACGCTGTTCGAGGGCGACGATCAGACTGAGGCGGTCGTCATGATCGGCGAGATTGGCGGGACCGCGGAGGAGGAGGCAGCGGCCTGGGTCCGCGAGCACTTCTCGAAGCCCCTCGTCGGGTTCATCGCGGGACAGACCGCGCCGCCAGGGCGTCGTATGGGACATGCGGGCGCGATCATTGCCGGCGGCAAGGGCACGGCCGCCGAGAAGATGGCGGCGCTGACCGCTGCAGGCGTGCACGTGGTCAAGAGCCCGGCGGATATCGGCGAAGCGGTCCGCGAAGCGCTGCGCGCCTAGCCGGCGCCGCCTTCACCGGGAAGGCCCGTTCGGGCCCCGCAGGGACCGCTCGCCCGCGGCTCGGGCCCAATCGCTGCGCGGCGGCTGGGCAGCGGGCCAGTGGGGCTCTATAATCTCTCTAGTGTCAATTGTTTACCGCCAGAGCTGCAGTTCAGAATGACCGCCACCCCTTCGAGCGTGCGTGCGGCCGGTGACGCCGCGTCGTCCCGGATCGTCAACGATTTCAGCCTCCAGGTTGCGACCGTCAACGGGTCCGGCAGCCAGACCGCGAATCTCGTCCTGCTCCGATCGATCTTCCAGATGGGCGTGCCGGTGTCCGGCAAGAACCTGTTTCCGTCCAACATCGCCGGACTGCCCACGTGGTACACGATTCGAGCCAACCCGCACGGCTACGTCGGCCGCAAGAAAGAAGTCGATTTCCTCGTCGCGATGAACCCGGAGACGGCGCGCGAGGACGTGCTCACGCTCGCGCCCGGGGCCGCCGTGCTCTACGACGAACCGCTGAAGCTGAACACGCTCCGGGACGACGTGGTGTTCTATCCGGTGCCGTTCGACAAGATCGTCGCCGAGGTGTGCAAGGACGCGAAACTGCGGCGCCTCGTGAAGAACATGATCTACGACGGCGTGCTCTCCAACCTGCTCAGCATCGATCTCGGGCAGATGGAGCATGCGCTGAAGAAGCAGCTCGGGAAGAAGCTGAAGGCGGTCGAACTGAACATGGCCGCGCTCGAGGCCGGTGCTGCCTACAGCGCCGCACATCTCGCCAAGCGTGACCCCTTCTCGATCGAGCCGATGAACGCGACGGCGGGGATGATCCTCGTTGAAGGCAATGCCGCCGCCGCCTTCGGGTGCATGATGGCCGGCGTGACGGTCTGCGCCTGGTATCCGATTACGCCATCATCGTCGCTCCCCGAGACCCTGATTCAGCTTCTGAAGAAGTACCGGCACGACGCGGACGGCAAGGCCACCTACGCGGTGATCCAGGCCGAGGACGAGATTGCCTCAATCGGCATGGTGGTTGGCGCCGGCTGGGCGGGCGCCCGCGCGATGACGTCGACGTCTGGCCCCGGCATCTCGTTGATGGGTGAGTTCGCCGGGCTCGCGTACTACGCCGAGGTTCCCGGTGTGATCTTCGATATTCAGCGAGTCGGACCGTCGACCGGCCTGCCGACCCGGACCGCGCAGGGCGACATCCTGAGCACCGCGCTGCTCTCGCACGGCGACACCAAGCAGATCATGATCATCCCGGCATCCGTGGAAGAGTGCTACACGATGTCGATGGAGGCCTTCGATCTGGCCGAGCGGTTCCAGTCGGTGGTCTTCGTGATGAGCGATCTGGATCTGGCCATGAACACCTGGATGTCGAACCCGTTCGAATATCCGGAACGGCCGGTCGATCGCGGGAAAGTGCTCGACGCAGAAACGTTGAAGCGGATCGGCAGCTGGGGCAGGTACAAGGACGTCGACGGCGACGGCATCCCGTATCGCACGATTCCCGGCAACGACATGCCCGCGTACTTCACGCGCGGATCGGGTCACAACGAAAACGGCCAGTACAGCGAGCGGCCGGACGATTACGTCAACAATATGGATCGCCTGCTGCGCAAGTTCGAGACGGCGCGGCGGCACGTGCCCAGGCCGGTCGTGGTCGATGATGGCCGGGCGGAAATCGGCGTGATCGGCTACGGCACGAGTCACTGGGCGATCGAGGAAAGCCGGGTTCAGCTGGAACGCGAGTTCGGCGTGCACACCGGCTACCTGCGGCTGCGCGCCTATCCGTTCACGCCTGAGCTCGACGCGTTTCTCGATCGGTATCGACGGATCTACCTGGTCGAGCAGAATCGCGACGCGCAGATGCTCGGCCTGATGCGGCTCGACTGCGCGCCGGAGCGGGTCGCGAAGATCCGAAGCGTGCTGCATTACAGCGGCCTGCCGATTGACGCCAGGTCGGTAACCGACGGCATCGAGGAACAGGAAGGACTCAAGGCCCGGCCAAGCACCGACGCGCTGGTCTCGGCGGAACGATAGGCCCGCGGCCCGAGCAACCATGACTACGACCGCAACACCGGAACCGGGGAAAAAAATCAATCGCATCGGACTGGAAGTCCAGCCCTACCGCGGCGGCAAGACGACGCTCTGCGCGGGCTGCGGGCACAATGCCATTTCGGAGCGCATCATCGACGCGTTCTTCGAGATGGGCATTGATCCGAAGGGCGTCATCAAGCTGTCCGGCATCGGCTGTTCGAGCAAGAGCCCCGCGTACTTCCTCGGGTCGGCGCACGGCTTCAACACCGTTCACGGCCGGATGCCTTCGGTCGGCACCGGTGCGGTGCTCGCCAATCGCAAGCTGATCGCCATCGGCGTGAGCGGCGACGGCGATACCGGCGCGATCGGCATCGGCCAGTTCGTCCACCTGATGCGCCGGAATGTCCCGCTGATCTACATCATCGAGGACAACGGGTGCTACGGCCTCACGAAGGGACAGTTCTCACCGACGGCCGACATCGGCTCGACGACCAAGAGCGGCACGCCGAACGAGCTCCAGCCGATCGACACCTGCTCCCTGGCCATCGATCTGGGAGCATCGTTCGTTGCCCGCTCGTTCTCCGGGGACAAGAAACAGCTGCTGTCGATCCTGAAGGCGGCGCTCAGTCATCGCGGCACCTGCATGATCGACGTGCTGTCGCCGTGCGTGACGTTCAACGACCACGTCGGGTCGACCAAGAGCTACGCCTACGTGAAGGAGCACGAGGAGCCCCTCGGGGAAATCAACTTCGTGCCGTATTTCGACGACATCTCGATCGAGTACGAGCCCGGGACGACCACGGAAGTGAAGCTGCACGACGGCTCGAAGCTGTATCTGAAGAAGGTGAGCGAGGACTACAACCCGACCGACAAGCACGCCGCGCTGCGGCTGCTGCAGGAGACCGACAAACGCGGCGAGTTCGCGACCGGCATCCTCTATGTTGCGCCGGGCAAGCAGGATCTCGTCGAGCTGCTCAACATCGTCGATGAGCCGCTGGCAACGCTGCCGCTCGAGCGCGTACGCCCGTCCCGCGCGGCGCTCGAGGAATTCATGGAGGCGCACCGCTGAGGGTGCGCGTCTAGCCGCCTTCGGCCTCGTCGAGATTCGCGCCGATGCGATCCTGCGCCGTGCCGATGGGGTCGTTCGGCATGCCCTCGGTATCAATACCCGGACCGGTCGGATTTCCCTGGTTGACGGTGTCCGACGGCCTGTCTCCCTCGACCGCGCCCAGGTGCTCGCCCTCGTGATGGTCCCCTGGCGGCTGTTTTTGTGTCATCTCTTGCCTCAGCAGTGTGCTTCGCGCTGCATATAATTTGACTATATGGAACGAACGCTTGCGATCATCAAGCCGGATGCCGTGGCGGCGCGCCACGCAGGCCGGATCATTCAACGCATCGAGGAGGCCGGATTCCAGATTCGTGCCATGCGGATGCTGCACCTCACCGGCCGCGAAGCGGAAGGATTTTATGCCGTCCATCGGGAGCGGCCGTTTTTCGCAAGCTTGACGACGTTCATGTCCCAAGGTCCGGTGATCGTTCTGGCGCTGGAAGCGCCTGACGCGATTAAGAAGTGGCGCACCCTGATGGGCGCGACCGACCCGGCGAAGGCCGAGGCCGGCACCCTGCGCAAGGAGTTCGGCCAATCGATCGAGAACAACGCCACGCACGGGTCCGACGCTCCCGAGACCGCGGCCTTCGAGCTCGGATACTTCTTTCCCGGTCTTGAACTGGCGGGGTGAATGGGCAAGCTGCTGGTGGTCGGCGGCCTGATCATCGCCGGCATCGGGATGCTGGTGATGCTTGGCGTGCCGGTTGGCCGGCTGCCTGGCGACATCACCGTCAGACGCGGCAACTTCACGTTCTACTTCCCGCTCGTGACGTCGATCATCGCGAGCATTCTCCTCACTCTGTTGCTGGCGCTCCTGAGGCGCTAGGCGTTGAGGTCTGAGTTTGGCGATCAAAGCTGACCGGTGGATCAAGAAGATGGCGCTCGAGCACGGGATGATCGAGCCGTTCGAGGACCGTCAGGTTCGCGCTGGCGTTGTCTCTTTTGGGTTGTCGTCGTATGGCTACGACATCAGGGTCGCCGACGAGTTCAAGGTGTTCACGAACGTCAACAACGCGCTGATCGATCCCAAGAACTTCGATCCACGCTCGTTCGTGGACATCAAGTCGGACACCTGCATCGTCCCGCCGAACTCCTTCGCGCTCGCCCGGACCGTCGAGTACTTCCGCATTCCGCGCGACGTGCTCACCGTGTGCCTGGGGAAGTCGACCTACGCGCGCTGCGGCATCATCGTGAACGTCACGCCGTTCGAGCCGGAGTGGGAAGGGACCGCTACGCTCGAGATCTCCAATACCACGCCGCTGCCGGCCAAGATCTACGCGAACGAAGGAATCGCGCAGGTGCTGTTCTTTCAGAGCGACGAGCCGTGCGAGGTGTCGTATGGGGACAAGAAGGGGAAGTATCTTCGGCAGCAGGAAGTGACGCTGCCGAGAATATGAATCGCTATCCAGTCCCTGATCCCGGTTGAGCGATCACCTCATCCCATGCGCACGCGGGCATCGAGCATCGCGAGCGCGTCCTCGGCGGGCGCAGCGATCGGGAGATCGACGGTACGCGAGACGTCGGTGGCGCCGGGATTGACCTCCACCGTGAAGGCCCCGTTGCGCTTGGCGTGATGGAGCAGGCCGGCAGCGGGGAAGACCAACGACGACGTGCCGATGGAGAGATAGACGTCGGCCGCCGCCGCCGCGGCCGATGAGCGTTCGAGGATCTCAGGGTCGATGTTCTCCCCGAACCACACCACTCCCGGGCGGGCGATGCCGCCGCATGCAGGACAGGTAGGGGGCAACGACGCCATCGGCGCAGTGTGATCCTCCCATGGAGCCGCGCCGCATTCCGCCGCGCACCGCAGCTCCCAGATGGACCCGTGAAAGCGGATCACGTTGGCCGTGCCGGCGCGCTCGTGCAGGCCGTCGACGTTCTGGGTGATGAGCGTGAATCCTGGCCGCCGGCTCCATTTCGCCAGTACCGTGTGGGCGGCGTTCGGCTGACTCGCGGCGATCTTCGTGCGCCGCCAGTCGTACCACTCCCAGACCGTCTTCGGATCGTGCGCGAAGGCCTCCGGTGTGGCGAGCTCTTCCGCACGGAACGTCCGCCACAGCCCGTCGTCACCGCGGAACGTGGGGATGCCGCTGGCGGCAGAAACACCCGAGCCGGTGAGCACGACGATGGTCCGGGCGTTCCGCAATCGGGAGACGAGTTCTTCAGTATCGGTCGGCATGGTGCGCGGCTGCGAGTCCTTCCTGGGGCGACGAGAGAGGCCTCGACCGACTCGATTCCGGGTTCTCGAGGGTTCGGTCAAGGCCGTCCGACAAGCGGCCCGGCGAGACGGCGGTCTGTGGTTTCAGGCGCAGCCTCGCTAAAATCAGTCCGTGACCGATTCTATCCTTCGCCGCATCCCCGTGGTGGGCGGGCTCGGCTACATCGACCAGGTCCGGCGCCTCCCGTCGGCGTTCACCGCCACCCTGCGGATCGAGCCGGAGAACCGCTATTTCCGCCACGCCATCGCGGTGATCGCCGCCGGCACCAAGGTGGGCTACATCGCCCCCGAGGTCGCCCGCAGCTATTTCGCCACGGTCGGCGCCGCGACCGAGGACGTGACGTGCCCCGGGCGCCGGTCCTCGCACTCGGACCACGAGACGTCAGGTGTCGAACTGTTTCTCGACTTCACGAACGTGCCGCTGACCACGGGGTCAGCGACCGAGCAAGCCGGCCGTCTCGGACCGATCGGATGAGGTGTCGGGCTCGACTTTTCTGGGTGCCGGCGTTGATCGAGGCCGAGCCGGGTGGTAAGATAGCCTTCTTGTCGACGCGGGGTGGAGCAGTCCGGTAGCTCGTTGGGCTCATAACCCAAAGGTCGCGGGTTCAAATCCCGCCCCCGCAACCAATTGTACCGGCACGAGGAGGTCGCCTGTTTCTGGCGACCTTTTCGTTTTCTGGGCAGCAGCCAACATCGCGGCCAGATTTCCTCTCAGCTCGATCCGGAGCTGGCCCTCATCCGGAATCAAGACGACCGAATCAATGAGCCCTCGGAGCATCTCTGAGGCTTCCAGGCGTGTGTCTTCGCGCTGAAGCGCCGACGCAAGGCTCTCCACTTTTGCGCGGTAGAGGTCGGCCATGGTCGGGTGCAGGAGGGGCGGCGGTTCGTCCGCTGCGTCGAGTTTCGCCTGGAGCGCGGTCTTCCGTTCCTGCAGCGCATCCCATTCGGCCTTCAGATCTGAACCGGCGAAGCCGTTCTTGATGGCCTCGATGACCTTCTTGATGTCGCGCTTGACGCGTTCCAGATCTCGCTTAGCTCCGCTGAGTCCCGCCCGCTGCTCCACCCGAAGTCGGTTCATCTCCTTCGCGAATTCGCGGCAGAACTCCTCGAAGAAATCCTTTCGCAGCAGTTTGGTCTTGAGCGCGTCGAGCACGCGAGCTTCGACGTCCAGGCGCGAGATCCGGAGTCGGTTCGTACATGTTCCGCGGTCTCGAGCGCCGAAGCAGCCCAGAAACTCTCGCGAATGCACGATGAAGCCCGCCCCGCATTCGCCGCACTTCGTCAGCCCTGAGAACAGGTACTTCGGGCGCCGAAACTGGTTGAATCGCCGGTCGCTCTCACCCGCCTTCCACTTGCGCTGAATGCCGGCATGTCGTGCCTTCACCGCCTGCCACAGGTCATCGGCGATGATTCGCAGCTCCGGCACCTCCTTGATGATCCACTCAGACGGCGGATTCATCCGTGCGACACGCTTGCCGGTGTCCGGGTCCTTAAGAAATCGCTGCCGATTCCATACCAGACGACCGATGTACAGCTCATTGTGGAGAATGCCGATGCCGCGCTCCGCGCTTCCGTGAATCGTGCTGGGGCTCCAGAGCGCGCCACGCGGGCCGCGGATACCTTCGGCATTGAGAGCCTTCGCAATCTGTTTCGGTGACGCGCCGGCCGCGTAGTCGCTGAAGATGCGTCGAACGATCGCGGCTTCCTCCGGCACGATCTCCCGCTCGCCTGTAGTGACGAGGCCGTTCTCGAGCCGCCGCACGATCCGGTAGCCGAAGCTGACCCCGCCGCCTGCCTTCCCGAGCTCGATTCGACCGCGCAGTCCGCGCCGGGTCTTCTCGGCCAGCTCCTTCAAGAACAGCGCATTCATCGTCCCCTTGAGGCCGATGTGCAGATGCGTGATGTCACCCTCGGCGAGCGTGACGATGTTCACCCCGGCAAACGTGAGGCGTTTGAAGAGACCGGCCGTGTCTTCCTGGTCCCGGCTGAAGCGATCGAGCGCTTCCGCCATGACGATGTCGACCTTCTTCTGTAGCGCCTCGCGCATCATCGCCTGGAAGCCAGGCCGCATGATGGTCGCGCCCGAGACCGCGTGGTCCGAGAACTCGGCGGCGACGTGCCAGCCCTGACGCTGCGCGAACTCGCGGCAGACGCGGAACTGATCAGCGATCGACGCGTCGCGTTGGTTCTCGGACGAGTACCGGGCGTAGATGGCGACTTTCATTCGCGGCTCTCTTCGACCGAATGGTCCGACTCCATGGCGGCTTGTGCGAAGACTTCACGCGCCGCCTGACGTGCCAGCAGGCGAACGAGCGCGAGCATCGCCTCGTCGGCGTATCCATCGACATGCGGCCGATGACGCGCGCGACGGGCGACATCGCTCGTTCGCGCTCGCCTTCGAGCCCGCGGCCAGTACCGTGATCCCCTTCGTCCACGCATGATAACCCCGCGTTGACCAGCAACGATGTACGTGTTGTTGAATCAACTCGAGGCTGGCCGCTCCGTCCTGAGAACGGAGCGGCCTGTACGCGCGGACGATACGGACGCTGTGGACGCGCATCGTCACGCCGAGCCTGACGCCTTGCGGCCTCGCGATCGATGACCGCCCGCACGGTTGGTCGCCGCGCCTGTGGCGCAGCCGAGTGCGGGACGTGGCGCGAGGTGGTGACCACGACGCGCCAAGCGCCCGCGGCACGGTAGGACGGGCTCTCCTGAGGAGGAACCCGCGCGTGGTGCCTCTGTCGTTGGGAGTTCCGGTCTTGTCGGTCGTCGCCAACCCATCGCGACTGCCCTGAGGGCGAGCTCGCGTGTGGTGAGCGCTCTCTCGTGCTCCGTCGCGCTGGTCGGATGATCCTGAGGTCGATCCTGACGAGCGGGGCCGTCGAGCCGAGTGATCCGACGCCGGAACGAGTTGGTGTGCCCGACTCTCGTGCTCTGAGAGCGCCGAGAGGTGAGCGCCTCCATGGGCCTGGGACCGATGGAGGGATGTGGCGAACGACTCCGCCACAGACGAACAACAAAACCCTACGCCTGTTGCGCGCAGCTGTCAACTGCCACTGCGCAGCGTGCCACTGCGCAGCGCCACGGAGCAGCGTGCCCGCGGAAGGGTCGACACGAATCCTCGCGAACCGATCGACTGCGTCTTGCGTTCCATCTGCCAGTGTCAACGTTCGCTGTGAAGCAAGTCTGGCAGGACGGCGCTCGCGAAGCTGACACGCCGCTCGGAATGATCCTCCGAGTTGTTCCGAGACGTGTCGTAGACTGGCCGTTCCCGCGACCTTGCGATCGTTATTGCCTGAAGTGGTATAATTTCTATACTCAATGTTGTTCGAGTTCGATCCTGAGAAATCGACCGCGAACAAGGCGAAGCACGGGATCGACTTCGTTGAGGCGCAGGCACTCTGGAACGATCCGGACCGGCTTGAAGTCGCAGCACGATCGGATGTCGAGCCGCGCTCGATCGTGATCGGGCGCATTCACGAAACCACGTGGGCTGCATGTGTCACCTATCGCCATGAAAAAGCAATCCGCATCATCTCGGTCCGCCGTGCGCGGGCGCGCGAAAGTCAGGAGTACGAGCGCGGAAGGTCGTCGAAAGAGCGCTATTCCAGCTGAGAAGTTTGACGAACTTTTCGACTCCGGCTCGGACGAGATCGACAAGCATCTTGACTGGGACAAAGCGCGGCGGCCTGGCCGCGAGGTCCAGCGCGTGAACGTCGACTTCCCGGTGGATTTGCTACGCGCAATCGACCGTGAAGCGAGACGAATCGGTGTGACCCGGCAAGCGTTCATCAAGTTGCGTTTGGCTGACACACTCGCAGGTTCTCACTAGACGTCGAGAGACTGCACCGAGGCACTGTAAATGGCAGGCGGTAGCGCAACGCACGCAGGCATCCGTTTCCAAGACCAAGTTGCTGGACTTCTCTCGGTGCACGTGCTAGCGGATGCACCGGTCGATTTCTGCGGGCTTCCTTCCGGCGTCACCCCGATCTCCATAGAACTCGAGACCTCAGCACCTGTCGATGACATTCTCGTCGGCACGTCCGCGACTGGCTTCTGTTTCGTCAACGTCAAGAAAAGCGTTATCACAAGCACGAAATCGGATTCGCCTCTCGCCTCGGTAATAGATCAATTTGTCAGGTTGTGGATTGCTTGCCAATCAGGACGCAGCACTCGTTCGTGGCAGCGGCCCCTCGACTTGACCAGGGACCGGGTGGTGTTAGTCACGGGTGGCGACCGATCGACGACGTTCGCTGCATCGCTGTCCAAGGTACTGAGCAGAATTGATGATCGTGCGTCGATCGCACGCGACACCGTTACGAATACGGAAGCTGAGCGTAGCGTTTACGACGCCGTCGTCGAACTCCTGCGTCTCGCATTCCGTCGGCATACAGGAGCGGACGTATCAGACGACGCGCTTACTTCGCTCTTACGACTGACGCGAGTCGCGTTTCTGGACCCCGAGGGTAGAGACAAGGCGAACACGCTCACACTCCTCAAGAAAGCTGTAGTCGCAGATCCGGCGGACGCGGATCGGGCGTGGGGTGAACTCGTGGCGACGTGCCAACGGCTGGCGGAGGACCGAAGCGGTGCCGATCGGGCGGGCCTTCGTAATGCTCTCGTCTCGAGTGGCGTGCGTCTGCAGGGTGCCCCGGAAATAGCTGGCGACGTTCGACGACTCGATGAGTTCACCAGCGACACTCTGGCAAGTCTTGCCCACCTGGCGTATCTCGATGTACCCACGGGTAAGACTACAGAACGGACCGAGATCCAGCGTGCAGTCACTGACGCCCTCGTCGAACGGGCTCGACAAACGTCTCTCCTGATCATCGGGGAGCCAGGCTCGGGCAAGTCAGGGGCCTTGTACTCCACTGCCAAAAAGCTGGTCGGCGAGGGTCATCCGGTGGTCGCAATCGCCGTCGATCGCCATCCCGTTGCTACACAGGAGGACCTGAGAAGGGACTTGCGCCTGGATCGGCCGCTGATCGAGGTGTTGCGCAACTGGATCGGTGATAAACCCGGCGTTTTGTTCATCGATGCCCTTGACGCAACGCGAGGCGGACCGTCCGACCGAGTTTTTCAAGATTTGATTCGCCGCGTTCTCGAAGAGGCACCCAATTGGCACGTCGTAGCGTCGATACGTGTTTTCGACCTACGGTTCGGCGTTACATACCGAGACCTGTTCGCGGGTCCGCCAGTCGATGACCGCTATCAAGACTCTGAGTTTCGCCGTGTTCGCCACCTGTCAGTTCCGCGGCTAACAGACCAAGAGCTGGACCAGGTCTGGTCGAAGTCCTCGCTCATGAGCGATGCGTACCGCGAAGGAACCGCAGCGCTTCGAGAGCTGCTTCGGTCACCGTTCAATTTGTTCCTGCTCGCAAATGTGCTGTCGTTCGAGCATCACGATCTCAGGGGCGTTACAACCCAGCTAGAACTACTTCATCTGTATTGGTCTCACCGAGTCATCGGAACCGATCAAAAGGGCTTTTCCAGAGAGGCTCTTCTCAGGAGTGCCGTCGAGCGGATGCTCGACGCTGGAACATTGCAGGTTGCACTTCATGGCGTGCCAGGCGCCGGGGCCGAAGACGGTAGTCGGCTCTTGTCGGAGGGGGTGCTTGCACCGGCCGAGAGTACTCGGGACCGACTCGCGCGGATCTCCTTCGCGCACCACGTACTGTTCGACTACAGCGTGGCGCGCCTGATTCTCGATGAGGGACGAGCCGACGACTTTGCTGCGCGCTTGACCAGTTCCGATCAGCGGGCGTTGCTAATCGCACCGGGTGCAACGATGGCACTCCAAGCGCTCTGGCACGATGGTGGCCCTCAGCGGCGTGCGTTTTGGAAAAAGGCGTTTGAAGTTGCTGGCTCGGGCGGGACTGGAGCGTTTTGCCGAATGCTGCCCGCACGTGTTGCGGCAATCCTCACGGAAGCGGTGGATGATTTTGAACCCGTCTTGGAGTGCCTGCGGCAACCGCAGGCGTCTGATAGAGCTGCCGCGATATTTCTAACGCGGCATTGCACCGGCGCGCTTTCAGCCGGAGTCGTACAGAAACCCGCGGCGACATCGCCCCGCGGAGCTTGGCCCGCCATCGGCCGTGCGCTCGCAGAGGCCGCAGTCCGAGACGTCGGATGGATGCTTAAGCCTTTGATCGCGCAATGGGTGGAAAAGCCGACTGCGCTGTCGTCAACGGAGGCAGGCGACATCAACTTAACGGCTGGACTCATGTTGCGTCACGGTGTCACCGAGCCGTACGACTCCAGCATGGTGGTGATTGGAATCCAAGGTATTGCACGAACGTTTGGCATTGCTCCAGCTGAATCGGCAGGTGCGCTCATACAGTTGCTCTCGCCGGGACACGTCCTTGCCTATGGACACGAGGAGCTGTCGTGGATCGCTCGTGAGTTTAAGTACCTCTTTGGCCACACGCCGGCCAGTAGCGCAGTCATTCACGAGACCTATAAGGCGGGGTATTGCACGCCGTTGCCTTCAGCCGCCGACAAGACCAGCCTCGGTGGTAGTCGCATTCTTAGCCTGACGTCCAACAAACGACAGGACTTCGAACACGCCCGGTGGGAACTGACCGAACAGTTTCCCCATTTCTTCAATGCAAATCCGGAGGCCGCGACCGAATCCCTGATCGAGATCGTGCAATGCCATACGAATGTAGAGCATTCGGTCGATGACAGCGAGGCTGTGACGGTGCCATTTGGTAATCGCAGCGCGACGTACTTGCCCGACCATAGCTATGGCTGGCTGCGTCGGCGTGACGACTACAAGAAGCCGCCAATTCATGCGTTTGAATCGGGCCTAGTGAGGCTTGTTGAGAGCGGCCGCCTTGAAGCCCTCAAGAATGTTCTCGACATCATCGTACGAAGAAACCGATTGGCTTCAGTTTGGGCCACTGTCCTCAGAGCTGGCGCTGCAAAGCCGGAGGAAATCGGCAAACGTCTCTTACCGCTCGTCACTGCGGTCCCCGTGCTTAATGGACTTGATACGAGAAAACCAGCTGGAGATCTGATTGCGGCTTTGCACCGAAGACTCCGAGAAGGAGATCGGAGTGCGATCGAAGCAGCGATCTTGGCGACAGATGAATACAACCAGCCGATCTTGCTTGGCTGCTTGGATCCAGCGCAGATCGTCTCGCAGAGCGCACGTGATCGTCGGGCCGAGTTGGAAGCGCAGAAGCCCCTGCCATCCAACCGTGAGCCACTGGAGATTACAGGGGGGTGGCGCGGGCTCGACGACGACTGGTGGTTGCGCGAGCAGGGCGTCGACCTGGCGACGGAACCAAACGCGGCCCTGAACAGAGCCATTAAGGCTTTGAAGGACAAGAAGGGGCCCGAAGGGGACGCAACACAGAAGGCCAAATTTCTCGCGGGTCGTTGGACGGACGTGCAGTCACTGTTCGCCATCCTTCAATCTCGCGACGACATTCCTGAGGCATTGCTGAATTCGGGGTGGGACGCGGTCGCGGACCTCGCTGGGTCCGCCGCCGAGGGATCAGAGTCGCCGGAAGACCTTGCCCGGTTTCCAATGGTCCGCGAAATGATCATTGGAGCACTCCGCCCCACGTTGAACCCTCTGCCAGTCGCCGACCCAGAGCGTGAAGCGGCCTTCGCTCGAATGCCAAGTTGGGGCTCGCCGGCGGCTCGAGTCGAGGCAGCGGGTGCCTTGATGGCTCTCGCTCGCGCCGAAGGACGACCTGACGCCGATCTGGAGCGATTGATAGACGGATTAAGCCGGGATCCATCGCCGGCTGTCCGACACCAGATTCTTGGTCGCACGAACATGCTGTTCGACGCGAATCGGACTCTCATGTGGCACTTATGTGAGACCGGGTTTTCGCACGAAGACAACGACGGTGTCCTGTCGTTTTTCCTCTCGGCGGTTGCTGCCGTCCTCGGTCAACGTCCGGAGTGGTTTACAGAAAAGCTGATCGCCCTGGCCGACGACCGAGCACTTCGACCACGGCCAACTGACGGTCGGGATGAATTCGTGGCGCACATAGTCCAACTTCTCTTGCGCCTGTGGCTCGTTTACGACCAGCAACCCGCCGGCGAACGAATTCGCCAATGGACACAGGACCCGGTACTACATGTGAAGAGTGTCCAGGATGCACTGCCGGCGCTCCGCGGCGCAATCGTTCAAGGCGATCCTGACGCACCGGATGCATTAGACGAACGAGTTCGCTCACGATCGATTGAAGTCTTCGAGCGCACAGCCGTGACGCTGACTCCGATCCTGGTTGACGCGGCTCAACGTTGGCAGAATCTTTCCGATGCGGAGCGTTCAACTGCTGAAACGGCCCTCCGCATTCTGGATACAGCCGCAACGGAAATATATTTCGGGTCCGGTGCTCACGCCGAGAGGAATGGCAATGACGAAGAGACGCCTGTTCCCGTCGAGGCGACTCGTGCTCGGTTCTTGAAGGAACTAGGACCCACCCTCGCGGTGCTTGCTCAAGTGCCATATCCGTCGGTAACCCACCACCTGGTTCAGACTTTGGAGGCATTCATCCCGGACGCGCCCGGTATGGTATTCCGTCTTGTCACGGACGCGCTCATCTCTGGTGGCCGCACTGGCGGCTACCAATTTGAAAGTCTTGGGTCGGATCTTTTCGTGCGGATTGTGCGGCGGTACCTGGCGGATTTCCGCACCGTGCTCGCTTCCGACGATGACTTGCGCCATCGATTGATGAAGGCGCTCGATATCTTTGTCGAAGCCGGTTGGCCGGAGGCACGACGTCTTGTCTACGACCTGCCGGAGATGTTGCGGTGAATCGTGCTGAGATCGAAACCTTCAAGCAGAGGGTACGCGATCTCCTTGACCGGTACGAGCACGGACTCCATGAGATTGAGCGCGACGAGGCCATTCGCCGTAATGTGCCTGCTGAAACGCTAGAGGGCCAAGGCAGAGAGATCGCGCTGGAGGCGCAAGCGCGGATCTATCTTCTCGATCCTGTGTTGGGCGAACTGGGTTGGGATGTTCAGACTCCGGCCGCGATCGTTGTCGAAGATGGCGTCCAACCCATCGCGAACGGCGTCGATAGATATCGTCGTCGTCTCGATTATCACGGTCGCGACAATATGGCGACGCGATCCCTTCTCGCCGTCGAGGTCAAGCGCCCAAGCGTCCAACTTCCTCAACCAACTGACGGGCGGCCTGTCCCGGGATGGATCGCATACGCCTTGGCGGTCATCAATACTGGCAATCCCGAGATTGACGATCTGCCTGCTGCATGGCGGGAGATTCTCGAAAGCGGGATCGATTACGTAAAGCGCATCGAGGCAGCCTACGGCGACACCCTCGGTGGACACCCAAAGCCGGCCATTAATGGACAGCTGAAAACCGGCCATTTCGAGTAGCGGCTCGAGGCGTTGACGCCGACGGGGAACGCAGCGTTCCTACGCGGCATGAGCAACGTCTTGGCT
>Ga0209382_10002171_pt1 | contig 29213 bp, 22 predicted proteins | sample SoiMetdeltSBSDD5_FD_187599 | JGI IMG/M metagenome (GOLD analysis project Ga0209382, IMG submission 187599) | Bulk soil microbial communities from a Populus tree surrounding site in Tennessee, USA - Soil MetaG P. deltoides SBSDD5 (SPAdes) (version 2) | ecosystem: Environmental > Terrestrial >...
ACCACGACCAGCCATGCACGCAGCATTCATCACCGCAATCACTACCCGAATACACCACCATATCAATTAGGAAACCAATCTCCGGCTCGGGACACTAGCATGACCGGTGTGTCGACGATTTCTGCCCTCGACTTCGCCGCCCTGGCGCGGTCCAACATCGATCCGTTGGTGTGGGATTTCGTCGAGGGCGGCGGCGGGGCCGAACTGACGCTGCAGGCCAACCGCTTCCTGTTCGACACCACCCTGCTGCGCCCGCGCGTGCTCGTCGACGTGTCGCGATGCGACACCTCGACGCGGCTGCTCGGGACGCGTCTCACCTCTCCGATCGGGGTCGCGCCGGTGGCGTACCACAGGATGGTCCTGGACGAAGGGGAGGTGGCCACGGCCCGCGGCCTCGACGGGGCGCTGATGGTCGTCAGCATCTTCGCCAGCCGCACCATCGAGGAGATCGCGGCGGCCGCGACGGGGCCACTGTGGATGCAGCTGTACTGGATGCGGGAGCGCCAGGTGCTGGTGGATCTCGTCAAGCGGGCGCAGGTGGCCGGCTTCAAGGCGATCGTGCTCACCGTGGACGCGCCCCGCATCGGCCGCAGGATGCGCGACATGCGCAACAACTTCGGCGTGCCGGGGCACATCAGCGCGGTCAACCTCGATCCCGAGCTGATGGCCTCGACCCATGGAGGCAACGGCATCGCCGAGCACGCCAGGCTCACCTTCGACCAGAGCATCACCTGGGCGGATCTGGCCTGGCTCAAGGGCCTCAGCGACCTGCCGCTGGTGATCAAGGGCGTGCTCACGGGCGAGGACGCGGCGCTGGCGGTGGAGCACGGGGCCGACGCGATCGTGGTGTCCAATCATGGCGGCCGCCAGCTCGACGGCGCGATCCCCAGCCTGCGGGCGCTTCCGGAGGTGGTGGCGGCGGTCGGCGGGCGCTGCCCGGTGCTGCTTGACGGCGGCGTGCGCCACGGCCGTGACGCGTTCATCGCCCTGGCCATGGGCGCCAGCGCCGTCCTCGTCGGCCGCCCGGTGCTGTGGGCGCTCGCCTGCGACGGCACCGGCGGGGTGTTGCGCCTGTTGGGCATCCTCACGGAAGAGCTCGAGCACACCATGGCGCTCAGCGGCCGGCCCAGCGTGGCCAGCATCGACCGGAGCGCCATCGTCTGACGGCCGGTCTGAAGGCCGGTCGGATGGCCCTGTTCTATCCCGACGGCTCTATCCCGACGGCTCTATCCCGACGGCGAGGCAGAGCGGTCCGTCCGGCTGTCGTGGAGGGCGTGCACCGGCTGGGCGCCATGCTGCGCGCCTACGCCTGAGGCTTTGACCGGAAACCGCGGAAGTAGGTGCGCAGATCGTCGACGAGCAGGTCGGGCACCTCCAGCGCCGGAAAATGGCCCCCCGCTTCGTACTCGGCGAAGTGCTCGATATTTCCCTCCGGGTTGAGCGCCCGGCGTGTCAGGCTCTCGGCGCCGAACACCGCCCAGCCCTGCGGGACGTTGCGCGGTGCGGGCCACTCCATGGCGTGTGCCGCGTCGTAGAGCGAATGAGCCGTCGACGCCCCGCTGCCGGTGAACCAGTAGATGCTCACCTCGGTCAGCAGCACGTCGCGGTCGACGGGCCTGCAGCTCCAGCTTTCGAACTTCTCCGCCATCCAGGCCAGCTGGCCGGCCGGGGAGTCGTTGAGCCCGTAAGCGATCGTCTGCGGCTTGGTGCGCTGGATCTGCAGGTATCCGCGGCCCTCCGAACCGAAGGCGCGCCACTGGTCGATGCGCTCACGCTCATAATCGGTGAAGCTGTCGTCCTCGTCGGGGAGCATGCCCTCCAGGAGGGCCAGCGAGGTCGGGTCGGCGCTGATGTGCAGCGCCATCACGTGGTCGGCGTCGAAGGCGCCGAGCATGCCCGTGACGCCCGCACCGACGTCGGTACCGTGGGCGACGTAGCGGTCGTAGCCCAGGCGCCGCATCAGCTCCGCCCACGCGCGCGCCGTGCGCGCAATGGTCCAGCCCGCCTCGCCCAGCGGCCCGGAGAAGCCGAAGCCCGGAAGGCTCGGCACGACGACGTGGAAGGCGTCGGCGGGATCCTCCGGATGCGCCAACGGCCTGATCACGTCGATGAATTCGGCGAACGAGCTGGGGTAGCCGTGCGTCAGCACCAGCGGCATCGCCTGCGGATGCGGCGAGCGCATGTGGACAAAGTGGATGGTCGCCCCGTCGATTTCAGTCCTGAACTGTGGAAACGCGTTGAGCCTCGCCTCCTGATCGCGCCAGGCGAAGCCGCCGGCCCAGTAGGAGGCGAGATCGCGCAAGTAGTCCACGGGTACGCCGCGCTCCCAGCCCGTGCCGGGCAGCTGCCTCGGCCACCGGGTCTCGGCGATACGCCGGGAAAGATCGTCAAGGTCAGCTTCGGAGATCTGGATACGATATTCACTAATCGTACTCGGAGTCACATATGCACCATACATGGATCGGCGTTTCGGGGAGGCGACATCGACCGTCATAGGGATTGACGATCGTTAACGTCCCCAAATAGGCTCCCACTAGGGGACGAGCGCAGGTCCGGCTCAGCCCACGGACAGGAAGGTGCGCAGGGCGGCGAGGAACTCCTCGGGGCGCTCGCGATGCACCTGGTGGCCTGCCTCGATGTTGACCAGCCTAGCGTCGGGGATCCGGGCCAGGGTCCCGGTCACCACGTCCTCAGGCACCGGGCTGGCCGCGCCGCCGCTGATGAGCAGGGTCGGTACGGCCTCGCCCAGGCGCGCCCACCACGCCGGATCGGGATCGTTGACCTGCGCCATGAGGTTCGCGAAGACGGCCCAGTCGTAGCCGAGTTCCCCTTCGGGCCGGAAGGGGACGTCATGGCGTTCGCCGCCTGGCCGCGGCGGCGGGGAGTCCTCGAGCACGAGGCGGGCCAGCCACTTCGGGCGCTCCTGCGCCACCAGGCAGGCGACCGTGCCGCCGGCCGAGTGCCCGACCAGGGTGACGTCGCGCAGGCCCAGCGTGTCCACGAAGCCGAGCACGTCGTCGCGCATCAGCTCGAAAGAGTACGCCCCCGGATGCTCGCTGTGCCCCTGCCCGCGCTGGTCGGGGGCGTAGAGGTGGTGCGTCGCGGCCAGCTCAGCCATGGTCTGCTCCCAGGTGATCGCCTCGCTCGGCAGCCCGTGCAACAGCACCACCGCGGGCGCGCCCGCCGTCCCCTCCTCCAGAAAGGACAGCCGCACCCCGTTCGCGGTGATCTCTCTTCGCGTCACGGGCGCGACGGTACTGCGGTCTCGGGGAAACCTGCAATCTCGTGCTCGTGCACATCTCTGCACGCGCGGCTCAGGCTTCTGACCGGCCGCCACGGTTGGAGATGGCTTGCGGGTGGGTAGTGGGGAGGTATGACGATCCCTAACGATCCGGAGTCGGAGGGCATACCGGACGTCGCGGACGAAAATTCCACGGCGTATGACGACTACGACCGGCCGCGGTTCGACGACTCGATAGTGGCGATGCCGGCCGACGACGCGGTGGCGGTGGACGAGTACGGCGTCACGCCGTACGAGAGCAGCCATGAGGAGCCGTTGAAGGCGCGGCTGGTGCGGGAGCAGAAGGACGTCTCGCCGGACGACCCCCGGACCGCGGCCGAGCAGGAGATCGCCGAGGAGGCGATGTCGGAGGAGGCGCAGGCGCAGGCGGCAAGGGACGCTGACGCGTTCGGGTTCGAGGAGGCGGACGTCGACCTCAACGAGCCGCTGCCGAGCGAGGTGGGGCGGCTCGTGGCGCCGGACGAGGGCGGCAGCTTCGAGGACGACGAGTCGCAATCGATCGCCTACGACTCGCGCGAGCGGGAGGGGCAAGCCCCGGAGGAGGCGGCGATGCACGAGGTCCCCGAGGAGGAAGTGCTCTACGAATAGAACGACAATTGACGACGGCTCCCGCGGTAAACGCACAGGCGTCGACGTCTTCCCCCACGCCGGCGTTGCCCTCCAGGAACACGGTCTGTGTGACTCCGGTCAGTCGGCTCCGATGTGGAGGCGCGCAGCTCACGCATGGTGGGGGTGAGCGGAAGGACGCGCAGCCGGGACGAGAACCCATTGCGAGACCTCGTCGAGGCGCGGGGAAGGATCGCCGGAGGTGTGCACGGTGAACTCGCCCATGCGCCCGTTGCTCGAAACGGTGGTGCGCAATCCCTTTGGCACAGGATGCGGGCGCTGACCACGTCGGGCAGCGAGCGCAACGCCTCAACGGAGGGGTGGTCGAGCAGGGTGCCGTGCACCAGCGGCAGATAGGCCGAGGTGACCTGTCCCTCCACAATGGACGGTGAGATGTCGTCGACCGAGGAGAGCAGGGTGTGGACGGCAGGGCAGGCCGATATCCTTGGCGTGCCTTCCCGGACGCTCACGTCAAGGCCATCCCCATCCAGGGTTTCCAATGCCTGGTGGTCGACGCCGACCATCAACAGCCGGCGATGCTCGCCCATGGCGGGGAAGTTACCGATCAATGGGGAAGCCGGTCAATGGATTGGGCACAAAAGCCGACCGTTGTTCAACTTTTACAATATTCGGACATTCGAATAATATCAAAGGCCTATTGTGGCCGGGCGTTGGCGCGACTACATTCCTGAGGGCGAGTGGCGGCTCGACAGGGGGGATGGGACGGGCCGGGCGGCACTGGCATGTGCCGGCCCGGCCCGCGGCCTGTAGTCCGGCGGCCGGAAACCTCCGGCGAACCGTCCCCGACGCCGGGCTGCCACCAGTACGCGAATCGGCGCATCGGCTGGCAGGATCGAGCGCATGGGGAGAGGCTGGGCCGTGGCGGGGTTGGTCGTTGTGATGGTGGCGGCATGCTCGGAAACGCCGCGGCAGCCGCCGATCGTGATGCCCTCCGGGCCGCCGCCTTCGGCGGAAACCACGCCAAGCGCCGCACCCGGAGCGGCCCAAAGCGCCAGCCCGAGCGCGTCACCGGCCGGCGGACCGGCGCGGTACACGTTTCCCGTCGGCGGAAATCCGGTGTCGTATCAAAGGACCCACAGCGGGTACCCGGCCACTGACATCTTCGCCGGCTGCGGCTCGCCGGTGCGCGCGGTCACCGACGGCGTGGTGCTTGAGGTGAGCCGGGTCGACCGGTTCGACCCGGCCAACCCCGACAACGCGCTCAAGGGCGGGCTTTTCGTGTCCATCAAGGGTGATGACGGCGTGCGCTACTACGGCGCCCATCTGGTGGAGGTGGCGGCGGGTATCGACAAGGGCGCGCGGGTTCGCAACGGCCAGGCCATCGGCTCGGTCGGGCACACCGGCAACGCCAGCAACATCTGCCATCTGCACTTCGGGATCTCGCCGCCCTGCGCGGGCGAACGCGACTGGTGGATCCGGCGCGGCGTGGTCTGGCCTTGGTCCTATCTAGACGCTTGGAAGGGGAAGGTGGACAAGTCCCCGGCACCCGAGGTCACCAAGTGGCATCAGGAGCTCGGCTGTCCGAGCGAACCTTAGCTGGGGCGCTGAAGCAACACGGTTCGCGGCACGAAACCGTGGCGCTGGTAGAAGCGAATCGCCCCGTCGTTGGCCGCATAGGCGCTGACCGCAAGCCGGTCCACGCCAACGGAAGTGGCCCACTTGTGGAACGCGGCCACAAGCCTTCCGCCGACGCCCGACCCGCGATGCGAGGGCATGACATAATACTGACCAGGGTGGCGACGCGGATGGGACGGATGTCACTCGGCCCGCCCAGCGAGGCGCTCAGGTGCCCGACCACCGAGCCGCCGTCGTCGGCCACCAGCACCAGCTTCGACTCGTCATCTAGCTGCGAACGGAAGCTGTCCGCGGCGTGCAGACGCGGCCACTGCTGGCTAAGCGTGGGGTCACGGGTGCCCGCGTCCTCGGCGAACAGGCCCATGCTGCATGCCACGAGGCCATCGATATCCGTCGAGGCTGCCCTTCTGATGTCGGTCATGACAATGCAGGGTAGTGCCGGGGAGGGCACGGCGGGGTGCCCTCCCCGGCAAGCGGCACTGGCGGGAATAGATCAGGTGCGCACGATGACGCCGCAGGCGACCCGGGCACCCGAGTCACCGGTGGCCAGCGTGGCCGCATCGGGCCCCGGGATCCCGCCTGAGCTGTAGCGGGCCGGGATGCTGGCGAAGTTGTCGGGCGCGGCATGGACGATGAATGCCGCGCCGTTGGCGTCGAAGATCTGCGCCAGCGTCACCGCGTCGGTCTCGGTGACCGATGTCGCCCTGCCGTCGGCGGCGACCAGCAGCGAGGGCAGGTCACCGGCGTGGTGGCCGTGCGGGGTGCCACCCGGGTTGAGGTGACCACCGGCGGTGAGGAAGGGGACGATCGCGCCGGTGTTGGGGTCGACCGCGCGGGGATCGCAGATCCCGGCGGTGTGGATGTGGAAGCCGTGGAATCCTTCGGCGAGGCCGGAGAGGCGACCGCCGATGATCAGCTTTCCGTCGGAGGGCTGGATGTTGATGGTCCCGAGGAAGACGCCGTTGACGTCACGGACCGATGCGCGTGCGCCCCGGGTGCCGTCGTTTTCGGCCACCGGCTCGAGAGCCGTGGCTGAGGAGGGCAGCGTGGCCACCGCTACCGCCAGAATGGCGAGGGCGAAAATGGCACGGGGCGTTCGGAGAGAGCGCATTTTGATGCCTCCCACTCAAGAGGAGTTTTCGTTGCGCGCAGCCGGCCGCGTCGTGACATTTGGAATTCATTGTTGTTCGTGGATGTCTTGAGCGCAAGGGCCAGTGGTGACCGGTCAGATAAGCGTCGTATCCGCCTGTTAGGCTGCCGGTTTGTGACCCAGCCCTCTTATGAGCCACCACAGTACGGCCAGCAATACGGTCAGCAGCCACAGCACGGCCAGCAACACGGTCAGCAGCCCGAGTACGGTCAGCAGCCCCGGCACGGCCAGCAATACGGTCAGCAGCCCGAGTATGGCCAGCAATACGGTCAGCAGCCCCAGTACGGCCAGCAACCCGAGTACGGGCAGCCGCAATACGGCCAGCAGCAGCAACCACAGTACGGACAGCCGCAATACGGCCAATCGCAACAATATGGCCAGCACCAGTATGGCCAGGACTACGGCCAGCAGTACAACCAACACGGACAGCAATACGGCCAGCAGCAATACGGCCAGCAGGATTACGGCCAGCCCGCCTCCACCAAGACCAACGGTCTGGCGATCGCGGCACTGATCAGCGCGTTCCTCGTGCCGTTGCTCGGCGCGATCCTCGGCTTCATCTCCCTCTCGCAGATCAAGAAGACCGGCGAGAAGGGCCGGGGCCTTGCCATCGGCGGCATCGTGGTGTCGGCGATCTGGGCGCTGTCGTGCGCGGTCGCCGTCACCTTCCTGATCATCCTCGCCGACAAGGTACCCCCCAGCGGCGCAGTCCAGCCCGGGACAAGCAGCAGCGCGGGTCCCCAGAGCGGCAACGTGAAGGTGGAAAACCTCAAGGTCGGCCAGTGCCTCAACGGCATCGAGGCCGCCGGTTCCAGGCTGTCCACCCTGCCCGTGGTCGCCTGTACCGCCGCGCACGAGGGCGAGGTCGTGTCGATCTTCAACCTCACGGGCACCACCTTCCCCGGTGACTCGGCGATCGAGACACAGGCGAAGGAGAAGTGCTTTACGCAGCTCGATGCCTACTCGCCGTCGACCAAGGATGACCAGTCGATCACCATCTTCTTCCTGCACCCGACCCGCACCACGTGGAGCTCGGGCGACCGGCAGATAATCTGCATCGCCCACTTCAAGCCCCCGAGGCAGGGGTCCATCAAGGGCTGAACGGCGGACCCGCCCGCGCCGTCCGTCCATTGTGGACGGGCGGCGCTTTGCATGCTTGACTACCGCATCTATCGTATTGACGGTCGCCAAACTAAAAGCGTATGCCTTGACAGTTATATAACGCTGTGGAAATATAAGGGGTGTGGCGGAGACGTTCGAGATCCTGGCGGAGCCGATCCGCAGGCGCATCCTCGACCTGCTGCGCGAGCGCGAGCGGACGGTCAACGAGCTCGTGGAGCGCCTGGGCATCAGCCAACCCGGGGTGTCAAAGCATCTCAAGGTGTTGCGCGAGGCCGGCCTGGTCTCGGTCCGTCACGATGCCCAGCGGCGATGGTATGAGCTGCGTGTCGACCCGCTCACCGAGATCGACGAGTGGCTCGCGCCCTACCGGACACTTTGGACAGACAAGCTGGATTCACTTGAGCGGAATCTTGATGGATGGGAGTGAGCTGATGGATGGCACGGTGCGGCACACTGATCAGGGTTATGTCTTGCGCTTCGAGCGGTTGCTGAACCATCCGGTGGACAGGGTGTGGGCGGCGCTGACCGAGCCGGACCGCCGAGCCGAGTGGTTCTTCACCGGCCGCCTCGACCTGCGGCCGGAGGGCACGGTCGACCTGGCCGACTCGGTGCACGGCATCACCGGCAAGGTACTGGCGATCGAGCCGCCGTGGCTGCTCGAGTTCACCTGGGTCAGCGGCGACTCCCCCGAGGAGAGCGTGGTCCGCTTCGAGCTGGCACCGGCCAACCAGGGGTGCTCGCTGGTGTTCACCCACACCGTCCCGGCAAGCGCCAACCGCATGAGCCTCGCCGCCGGCTGGCACTGCCACCTCGACTCGCTCCCCCTGGCCCTAGACGGTGAGGACACCGAGTGGCCGGAGGGCAAGTGGCGCAAGCAACTTGAGCACTACCAGCGGACCTTTGCCGGCTAGCGGCGGCGAGCGGGCTGGCGCGGTGCGGGCGCCGGCCGCTAGGTGTTGGAGACCGCGACTATGGCATTGGCCTTCCCGAGCGAAGCGTTGGCGATCCGCAGCTTGAACGAGAAGCTCCCGGCCGGCAGGCCCGACATGCTGACGAATGTGAAGTCCCCGTTGGGCGTGGTGCTCGCCTGATAACCGCTCGCAGGGGTCTTGCCGCTGAAGAACGAGACCACGCTTGAGCTCGACAGCCGCCTCATCCTCTCCGTGTTGCCGTTCTGCCAGGCCAACGCGAATGTGCTGGCGTAGCTGGAGGCGCTGGCCGGATAGGTCGTCCGGTCGATGAGGGCCTCGACGACCGCGGTCGGGGCGCCCAGCTGAGCATTGGCCACCCTCACCGAAGCCTCGTCGCCGTGGGCGTTGCGGAACACGCACCGGGTGTGGGAGCCGCCATCCGCCTGGCACGAGACATGGACCGTCCAATTAGGGTCCAGGCCGGTGTGGCTGGCCAGCTGCAACACCGCGGCCTGCGCCGCCAGCTGACCCACCCTGGTCTTGTCGTTCTTGCCGAACGCGAGGAGCAGCGCCTGCGCATAATCCTTGGCGTTCTTGGGATACGTGGGCGTCGCCGGCCCTCCACCCCCGCCGCCCGAAGACCCCTGCGAAGAGCCTGGCGAAGGCGCCGGCTCGGAAGCCGAGCCGGGTGCGGCAGAGGACGTCACCGACGTGTCGAACGACGGCGTGGCGGATGGCTGCTTGTCCTTGCTCGCGCACCCGGAGATGGCTAGTCCACAAACGACGGTCGCGACGATGACGGTTGCCCTCATGGCCGCTGACGATAAGGCTCTAAACCACAGATGCGCTGCTCATCGTCCAAGATCCGATAGCCAGGCCCTTGCCGCCGCCACCATCGTGCGCACGCCGGTGCCCAGCGTGGGCTCGATGACCGGCGCGAAGAAGGGGGAGTGGTTGGTGGGCAGGTCCTCGTCGACCCGGCCGGCCGCCTTGGCCGCGGCCACCTTCTCCGGGTCACCGCCGCCGACGAACCAGAAGCACGAGGGAACCCCGGCCGCCTTGCCGAACGTCCCGAAATCCTCGCTGCCCATGATGAGCGGCTGATCCGCAACGTTGCCGGCGCCGATGGCCGCGCGGATGCCGGCCATCGTGCGTTGCATCGCCGGTTCGTCGTTGACCAGCACCGGGTACCCACCGATCCGCACGAACTCCGGAAGCTGAGGTGCCCCCGACGCGATCGCCTCGGCCCGCACGATGCGCTCGATCGCCGCGATGACCCGCTCGCGCACGGGCCCCGAGAAGGTGCGCACCGTGAGCTTGAGCTCCGCCTCGGCCGGGATGATGTTGGTGACCGTGCCGGCGTGGATGGCACCGACCGTCACCACCGCCGTCTCCAGCGGCGACACCTCCCGCGAGACGACGGTCTGCAGCCGCATCACCGTCGCCGCCGCCATCACCACCGGGTCGACGGTCGCCTCGGGGCGGGAGCCGTGCCCGCCGCGGCCGAAAAGCTTGATGCTCAACGCGTCCGAGGCCGCCATGACGGGACCCGACCGGTATCCGACCGTCCCCGCCGCGAGCGGGACGACATGCTGGCCCAGGGCGACATCCGGGGTGCCGAACCGGTCGAACAGGCCGTCGTCGACCATCACCTGGGCACCGCCACCGTTCTCCTCGGCCGGCTGGAACACCGCCATGATCGTGCCGGACCACTCCTCCCGCGTGCGGGAAAGGGCCTCCAGCGCGCCGATCAGCCAGGTGACGTGCATGTCGTGGCCGCAGGCGTGCATGGCGTCGGGTCTGGTGCTGGCATAGGGCAGGCCGGTCGCCTCCGCCATCGGCAGGGCGTCCATGTCGGCTCGCAACAGGACGGTCGGGCCGGGACCGTTGCGCAGCATGGCGACAACGCCGGTGACACCGACCCCCTCGGTCACCTCGTAGCCCAGCTCCCGGACCCGTTTGGCGGCGAGGGCCGCGGTCTCGTGCTCCTGGAAGGCGGTCTCGGGGTGCGCGTGCAGGTGGCGGTAAAGGTCGGCGAGGGTGGTGGTCATTCTTGAACTCTAAGCAATTCCGCGCCCAATGTCGTCAGGCAATGGAGCACCGCCCCGCCGTCCCGCCGCGTCGTGATCAGGCCATTGCGTCTAAGGACAGTGGCGTGCTGGCTCGCCGCAGCGATCGATATGCCTAGATTTGCTCCCAGCTCGCTGGTGGTGCAGCCGTCCTCGGCGATGCGGCCGAGCGCGGCGGCGCGGGTGCGCCCGATCAGCGCGGCCAGCGGGTTGCCGCTGGAGCCGGAGCGCGACCAGAGCCGGGCGCAGGCCAGGGGATCGCGGGCGGCGGGGAAGAGCAGGCGCGGCGCGGCCGAGGCGTCGGAGAGGTCGTTGAGCAGCACCGGGCGGTCGCCTACGAAAAGCGACGGCACGAGCGCAATGCCTCGCCCCTCGAGGAAGAGGTCCACCTCCTCCGGCTGCAGCACCTCGAGCGTGGGCGGCCGCCACCGGATCTTCGGGCTGAGCGTGGAGAGCAGACGCTCGACCCCGCCCTCCAGCAGCACCCGGCCGCGGGCGACCCGCTCGGCGTGCAGGTAGGCGCGAACGTTGTCCCAGTACGGTTCCACGAGCGCGCGATAGGAGGCTTGCGCCGCTTTGGCCAGGGCGAGGCGTGCCGGGCTGCCGGCGTCGGAAGCGGCCCACACCGACGCGGGCAGCCTGCGCCCCATGGCGATGTACTCCATCTCGGCGCGCATATGGTCGGCCGGGACCGCCAGGATCGCCTCGACGCCCTCCTCGATGGTGCGGGCGGTGCCGGTCAGGCTCCACAGGTCGACGCCGTATGTGCCGGCCGGTGCCATCGCGGCCAGGGGCCGCATTTCCGGCGACATGTTGCGGCGCACCTGCTCGCGCCAGCCACCGAAGGCGGCGGGCGGCTCGTGCGCGCATCGGAGCATGGCCAGGGAGAACATGGTCTCCGCCAACGGCCCCAAGGTGGTGACGATCGTCGTTCTTGCCAGATCGTCCCCCGTGAAATGGATGCGCCACCCCATGAGTGCCAGGGTGGCAACTCGGGTGGGTTTAAGCCAGGGCTGAAAGGGTTGGCGCCCGCCGACCGGTCATTCACACTTTTTCCAACGAGGAGTTTCCTCGCGCAGGACGTGTGCGGTTCCGCCCCGTGGGCCGCACACGTCCTAATTGGTCCAGTGTCCTAATTGATCCATCGGGTCGTGCCGGCCGGGTCGACCACGACCAGGCTGCCCCTGCCGTCGAAGCAGGCGGCGCTCACCCCGGGGATGCTGCGCTGCGCGAGGTCGCGACCCACATCCGCCTCGTAGAGCACGCCGGCCAGCACATAGAGCACCCGCTCGGAGGTGACGTCGCCGCACACGGCCACGCTCCCGACAAAGTCGAGGCGCCATATCACCGCACCGGCCGGGTTCAACGCCCGCAGCCGCGACCGGCTCAGGCCGCCCGTGCCGCTGACCGGCTCGACGACGATGGCGCTGGAACGCGTGAAGGCGCAGGCACGGGCGTTTTCGATTTCGGCGATTTCCGTTTGGTACCCGTCACGGTCCAGAAGCGACGGTGCCGCCCCGAGCAGGAGCGCCGTGCGGCCGTCCGGCGACACGCAGGCATGCTCGCGCGGTCCCGCCACGGTCACGACCGGTGCCGACAGCCGCCAGCCGCCCGGCGTCAGGTCGAACCACCGCGCCTCGTTGTTTTCCTGTACCGGCAGCACGGTGAGGGCCAGCGCGTGCTGGCCGTCGGCGGAGGTCTGCCAGGTCGTGTGCTGCCCGCCGACCCTCATCCGGTGCCCGGCAAGGTTCAGCTCGGCCCCCTTGACCGAGACGGTGTTGTCGGGGCTGTCGGCCCAGAGGACCGTCCGGGTCAGGTCCACTGTGGACGGTAGCGCCTGCGGGCAGGTCCTCATGCACCCGACGATCGGCGCGCCCACCCGCGTGCGCCACACTGTCGCCCCGTCACGGCTCACGCCCCGATACTCGTTGTCGCGCAGGCCGAAGATGATCGCCCCGTGCGGGTCGGCGTCGACGATGACCCAGCCGCCGCCGCGCGGCGGCGGGTCGGGCCCGGCGCAGCCCGTGATGAGCAGCAGGAGGCAGAGCCCTAGGTTAGGAGCCCTGGATGGACGAGCCTTGGCGGCGGTGCGCCCGGGCCAGGATGAGATCCAGCACCAGCCCCGTCCAGCCAGCCTGATGCATCGCACCCAAACCCTCCCCGGTGTCGCCGTGAAAGTATTCGGGAAAGACGAGCAGATCCTCCCAGCCGGTGGGCAGGTTGGCCGGCCACATCGGGCGCCGGCCGTGCTCGTCGGAGAGAAACAGGCTGATGAGCCGGTCGGAGATGTCGTCGGCGATCTGGGGGAAGGTCAGCTTCCGTCCGGAGCCGGTCGGGTACTCGATCTGCACGTCGTGGTAGAAGCGAGAGTAGTGCCGCAGGCTCTCGATGAGAAGGTAGTTGACCGGAAACCAGATCGGCCCGCGCCAGTTGGAGTTGCCGCCGAAGGTGCCGGTGCGCGACTCGGCCGGCTCGTAGCCGATGGTGAACTCGCTGTCGCCGAGCTGTACGGAGAACGGGTGCTCAAGGTGCGCCTTGGACAGGGTCCGCAACCCGTAGGGGGAAAGGAACTCGCCCTCGTCGAGCATTCGAGCGAGCAACCGCCGCAGCTTGCGCCGCCCGACCGCGCTGATGAGCCGCTGCTGCTGCCCGCCCTCGGACAGCCGCCGCTCGCCAAGCACTTGGGTGAACTCGGGGCGCTCGGTGAGGAACCAGCGCAGCCGCGCCGCGATCTCCGGCAGCCGGATCAGGGTCACCGAGGTGAGCAAGGTGGTGGCGCACAAGGGAAGCAGGCCCACGACCGTGCGCACCTTGAGCGCCACCGACTTGCCGTCGGGCTGGCGGAGGTGGTCGTAGTAGAAGCCGTCCTCGTCGTCCCACAGCGGGTCCTCGCCATCGGAGGCGGCGTGCGCGATGTAGGCGAAATGCTCGAGGAACTTGGTGGCGATGTCGGTCCACACCCGATCCTTGGCGGCGAGCACGATCGCGATCTCGAGCATGTTCAGCGCATACATCGCCATCCACGCGGTGCCGTCCGACTGCTCCAGCACCCCCTCAACCGGCAACGCCGCCGACCGGTCGAACGGGCCGATGTTGTCCAGCCCAAGGAAGCCGCCCTCGAAAAGGTTGTTGCCCGTGGAGTCCTTTCTATTGACCCACCAGGTGAAGTTGAGCAGCAGCTTGGTCATGACGTGGGCGAGGAACTCGTAGTCGCGCGACCCGTCCAGCTCGAAGACCTTGAGGGCGGCCCACGCGTGTACGGGCGGGTTCACGTCGCCGAAGGCCCACTCGTAGGCCGGGATCTGCCCGTTGGGGTGCAGGTACCAGTCCTTGAGCAGCAGCAGCATCTGCTCCTTGGCGAATTGCGGGTCCACCCATGCGATGGCCACGCAGTGGAAGGCCAGGTCCCACGCGGCGTACCACGGGTACTCCCAGGGGTCGGGCATGGAGATGACATCGAAGCAGGACATGTGCCGCCACTGCGAGTTGCGCCCGTGCTTGCGCGTCTCCGGTGGCGGCGGCGAGGCAGGGTCGCCCTCGATCCAGCGGTTCACGTCGAAGTGGTAGAACTGCTTGCCCCACATGAGACCGGCCGCGGCGGCGCGCACCACCGCCGCTTCGTCCTCGGACGTGCCGGGCGGCATCAGCTGGGCGAAGAACTCATCGGCCTCTGCCCGGCGCAGAGCGACCACCTCGTCGAAGTCGCCGACCGGGGCGCCCTCGGTGAGCCGCAGCTTGATCGTCGCCGACTCGCCCGGCCCGACATCGAGGACGTAGTGCAGGGCGGCCTTGGTCCCGATCAGCTCCGGATTGACCGTGGGCAGGCCGTGGATCACATGATCGTTGATGCCGTCCTTCGGATACGCGCTGCGGCTGTCCAAGCCCCATAGGCGCCGGGCGTTGGACTCGTTGTCGCACACCAGCGGGATCGAGGAACCGTCACCGCGCAGGGTCAGCTCGCCGAGGCCCTTGTGCTGGGCATGGAGCATGCCGCCCGAGGCGTGGATCGAGGGCTTGTCCTCGCGGCCCGGCAACCCCCACGCCCACGTGTTGCGAAACCACAGCGTCGGCAGGACGTGAAGCTGCTCCCGCGACGGCCCCAGGTTGGTGACGGTCACCACCGCACACAGGTCGGTCGGGCCGGCCTTCGCGTAGTCGACGGTGATCGCCCAGTACCGGTCCTCGTCGAACACGCCCGTGTCGACAAGCTCGTATTCGGGGACAAGCCGGTCACGTGAGCGGTTGGTGGCGACCAGATCGTTGTACGGGAACTGCGCCTGGGGATAGTGGTAGCGCCACGACATCCACGAGTGGGTGGGCGTGGAGTCGGTGTACCACCAGCACTCCTTGACGTCCTCGCCGTGGTTGCCCTCCTGCCCGGTCAGGCCGAACAGGCGCTCCTTGAGGATGGGGTCCTTGCCGTTCCAGAACGCGAACGCGAAACAGAACGTCTGCCGGTCGTCACAGACCCCCGCCAGCCCATCCTCGTTCCAGCGGTAGGCGCGCGAGCGGGCATGGTCGTGCGGGAAGTAGTCCCACGCCTCACCCCACTCGCTGTAATCCTCGCGCACGGTCCCCCAGGCGCGCTCCGACAGGTAGGGCCCCCAGCTCCGCCATCTTTCCTCTTGTGCGGCGGCAGAGGTCAAGCGGAGCTGTTCGGCATTCATGCCAACCTGTCTAGCGCAAACTGATGGAGTGCGCATCGAGTTTGGATCTCAGGTCTTGGCCGATCTCGCCGTGGGCTCTGCCCGCGAGTGGTTGGTCGCCGATGGTAAAGGCGGATATTCGATGGGTACCGCCGGCGGCCTGCGCACGCGCCGCTACCACGCCTTATTGGTCGCATCCCGCCCGAATCCCGCGCAAAGGATGGTGGGCCTCGTCTCGCTGGACCCCGTCCTGAACGGGACGACTGGCGGACAAATCAGGCTGGCCACGCACGAGTGGGCCGACGGCACGATCTCCCCTGACGGCCACATCCACCTCGAACGTTTCGATCTTGTCAACGGACTGCCGCGGTGGCGCTGGCGGGTGGGCGAGACCGTGCTTGAGCGGGAGCTGGCAATGCGTCACGGGCGCTCGTGCGTGGCGGTGGTGCACCGCCTCCTCGCCGGTGGCCCGGTCGATCTATCGCTCGAGGCGCTGTGCGCCTGGCGTGATCAGCACGGTGAACAGCACGGTTCACTGAGCGTGGACGGTACGGCCGATGGTGCGGTTCTGTCCGGCGCCTACCGGCTGCGCGGTCCGGACTGGGTGCCCGACGGCACGTGGATGCGGGGCGTGCGCTACCGGCTGGAGGCCGAGCGCGGCTACGTCGCGACCGAGGATCTGCTGCGCGCCGGCAGATTTCGGGGTCACCTCCAGCGGCCCGGAGACTCGCTCGAGGTGACCGCGTGGGCGGGGGACCTTTCCAGCGAGCCACCCCCGGCGCACACCATCATCGCCGACGCGCACGTCCGCAACGCGCGCTTCGACGCGCTCGCCCTCGCCGCGGACGCCTTCATCATCGACGGCCCCAACGGGACGGACGTCGTCGCAGGCTACCCGTGGTTCGGGGCGTGGTCGCGCGACACCATGATCTCCTACGAGGGCCTGTTCCTCGAGACCGGCCGGTTCGATGAGGGCCGGTCGCTTCTGACCGGATACGCGGCGACGCTGAGCGAGGGGATGCTGGCCAACACCGCCGACGGGGGCATGGTCGGGTACAACACCGCCGACGCCACCCTGTGGTTCGTGCACGCTATCGACCGGCACGTGGCCCGCACCGGCGACGGGTCGCTCATGCAAGAGTTGCGGCCCGCGCTCGACAAGATCTTGCAGGCGCACCTGGAGGGCACCCGCTACGGCATCCGTGTTGACCCGCAGGACGGCCTGCTGATGCAGGGCGCGGAGGGCGAGGCGCTCACGTGGATGGACGCCCGGGTGCGCGGCGTGCCGGTCACCCCGAGGCGGGGCAAGGCGGTGGAGATCAATGCCTTATGGTGCAACGCTCTTGCGGTGCTCGGCCATGACCTGCACGCGAAGGCGGTCGGCTCGTTCCGGCGCGCCTTCGCAGGCGGCCCGTGGCTGCGCGACACGCTCGACTCCGCCGAGGGCGAGGCGTTGCGGCCCAACCAGCTGCTGGCCTACTCGCTGCCGCACGCGCCCATGGATCCCGACCCGTCGGTGCTGCACCGCATCGGCGAGGCGCTGCTGACCCCGCTCGGGTTGCGCACCCTCGCGCCGGGCAACCCCGCCTACCGGCCGCGCCACGCCGGCACGCTCGCCGAGCGTGACTACGCCTACCACCAGGGGACGGTGTGGTCGTGGCTCATCGGTCCATACGCCACCGCACTGCGCAAGGCCGGGCTGTCGACGGCCGGCTTGTTCGACGGCCTGCTGGCGCATCAGGGGGAGTGGGGCCTCGGCTCGGTGAGTGAGACGTGTCACGGCGATCCGCCGCACGAGGCCACAGGCTGCCCTTTTCAGGCGTGGAGCGTCGCGGAATTACTTCGCGGTAACAGATTGTAACGGTGAGGAAACCCAAGCACCGGACAACGGTAACTCAAGCACGTCACGATGGATCCAATCCATTGGACGCTCGGCACCTGATCAGGTGCCTATTTGGCTGTGCACCGAGAGGAGATCCATGGTCAGAGTCCTGATGCTCTCGTGGGAGTACCCGCCCGTGGTAGTCGGCGGGTTGGGCCGGCATGTCCATGCGCTGGCAACCTCCCTCGCGACCATCGGCCACGAGGTGACTGTCGTCACGCGGCACGCGCCCGGCTCGCCGCTGGAAGAGTTACGAGAAGGCGTTCGGGTTGTCCGCGCACCTCAGGATCCACCGCTGTTCCCGCTGTCCACACCAACGCTGCTGGCATGGACGATGGCCTTCAACCACACATTGACTCGAGCCGCCCTCAGGGCGGCTCAATACTACGAGTTCGATGTCATCCATGCCCACGACTGGCTGGTGACGCACACCGCCGTGACCCTGGCCGAGCATCTTGACCTTCCATTGGTCGCCACCATCCACGCCACCGAGGCCGGACGGCACCAGGGCTGGCTGCCCGAGGACCTCAACCGCAGCATCCACTCCGTCGAGTTCTGGCTCGCTCACCGCGCCTCCCGCGTGCTGGTCTGCTCCTCCTACATGAAATGGGAGGTGACACGCCTGCTCGAGCTTGACCACGACAAGGTGGAGGTCATCCCCAACGGCGTCGACGGCAAGGTGTGGAAGGCGACGGCCGCCGCGGTCATGCAGGCCCGAGCCAGATACGCCGCCAGGGGACCACTCGTGGGATTCGCCGGGCGGCTCGTCTATGAGAAGGGTGTGCAGGACCTGGTGGAGGCGGTACCCAAGCTGCGCGCCGAACATCCCGGGCTCAAGGTCGTCATCGCCGGCGACGGGCCCTACCGTGAAGAGCTTCAGGAGGCGTGCCGCAGGCGCCACGTCACCGACACCGTCGACTTCACCGGGTTCCTCACCGAGCGGGAGCTGCCCGCGATGCTGGCCGCCACCAATGCCACGGTGGTGCCGTCGCTCTATGAACCGTTCGGGATGGTCGCGCTGGAGGCCGCCTCGGCCGGTGCCCCGCTCGCGGTCGCCTCGACCGGCGGGCTGGCCGAGATCGTGCAGCCGGGCGTGACCGGCATGACGTTCCCGCACAGCGACCCGGGGGCGCTCGCCGACGCGGTCGGCTCCCTGCTCGCTGAGCCCATCCGCGCCCAGGCGATCGCCAAGGCAGCCCTGGCGATGGTGGGCGCGCGCTACGGCTGGCAGGGGATCGCGGCGCAGGTCGGTGAGGCCTACGAGCGGACCATCAAGGAGGAGCCGGACTTCCGCGCGGCCCGCCTCACCGACACCACCCCGCCGATCGTCGTCCCGGAGGGAAATCTACTGCGATGAAACTGTGGCATCGGTTGGGCGCGCACCCCGATCCCGGCGGGGGCTGGCGGTTCTCGGTGTGGGCGCCCAACGCGCACGAGGTCCAGGTCATCGGGGACTTTTCGGGATGGTGGCCGGATGACGGGGTACCCCTTGAAAGGCTTGAAAATGGTGTGTGGCATGGCTTTGACCCGTGTGCGGTTGCCGGCCAGCGCTATCGCTTTCGTGTACTGGGGGCCGACGGGCGGTGGGTTTACCGCTCCGACCCGATGGCCTTCGCCACGGAATGCCCGCCCGCCAACGCTTCCGTGCTTTACGAAAGCCGTTACGCGTGGAACGACGAGGAGTGGATGGCCTCGCGCCGCACCGACCACCACGACCGGCCCATGTCGGTTTATGAGGTGCACCTGGGCTCATGGCGGCAGGGCCTGTCGTACAAGGAGCTTGCCGACGAGCTGGTCGAGCATGTGACGCGGCTGGGCTTCACGCACGTGGAGTTCCTTCCGGTGATGGAGCATCCGTTCGGGGGATCCTGGGGGTACCAGGTGACGGGCTTCTATGCGCCCACCGCCCGCTTCGGATCCCCCGACGACTTCCGGCACCTGGTGGACCGGCTGCACCAGGCCGGCGTCGCCGTCCTGCTCGACTGGGTGCCGGCGCACTTCCCGCGCGACGAGTGGGGCCTGGCCCGCTTCGACGGCACGTGCTTGTATGAGCACCCCGATCCCAGGCGAGGCGAGCATCCGGACTGGGGCAGCCTGATCTTCGACTACGGCCGTTGGGAGGTGCGGGAGTTTCTCATCTCCAACGCGCTCTACTGGTGCGAGGAGTTCCACGTCGACGGGCTGCGCGTCGATGCGGTGGCGTCGATGCTCTATCTTGACTACTCGCGGCGGCCCGGGGAGTGGGAGCCGAACTGCTTCGGCGGCAACACCAACCTGGAGGCCGTCGATTTCCTGAAGGAGCTGAACTCCCGGGTCTACGCTTCGCACCCCGGGGTCGTGATGGTCGCCGAGGAGTCCACGGCGTGGCCGGGCGTCACCAAGCCCGTCGACTGGGGCGGTCTCGGGTTCGGCCTGAAGTGGAACATGGGGTGGATGCACGACACGCTGCACTACTTTGCGCGCGAGCCGTTGTTTCGCGGGTATCACCACAACTGGCTGACCTGGCCGGCGTACTACGCCGGTCAGGAGCATTTCGTGCTGTCGCTCAGCCACGACGAGGTGGTGCACGGCAAGCGTTCGCTGCTGGGCAAACTGCCCGGGGACAGGTGGAACAGGCTGGCCGGGCTGCGCGGGCTGCTGGCATACATGTGGGCCTTCCCCGGCAAGAAGTTGCTCTTCATGGGCGGGGAGCTGGCGCAGGAGTGCGAGTGGAGCGAGCAGCGCAGCCTGGAGTGGACCGGCGCGGACGGCGGGCTGCAGGCATTGGTACACGACCTGAATACGGTTTACCGGACCACGCCTGATCTGTGGACCGACTCGTTCGCATGGGTCCACGAGGACCCGTCCCGCAACATCGTGGCCTTTGCGCGCGGGAACATGGTGTGCATCTTCAACTTCTCCGGCCTGCACCAGCCGCTGCACCTGCCGTCCGTGCGCGGGTGGCGCGAGGTGCTGAACACGGACGCGTCCTGCTATGGGGGCACGGGCGCGGGCAACCTGGGCAAGGTCGGCTCCGACACCGTCTACATTGGACCCCACGCGGGCCTGTGGCTGGTGAAGCTTTAGCCGCCCATCTTGGCGGCGGTGATCGCATGTGCCTGCCCCAACTTGGGGCCGACAGTCAGCTCCACCACCAGAGCCTTACCGCGGTGCATATTCCTTACCCTGCCTTACATCGGTGGTGTCTGGTTGAGAGCGGGATGGGGTTCGGGCGCACCCTCGGAAAGGACGTCGCTTTCGGCGTCGCAGGCGCCGGGGGCACCGCCGAAGTCGTCGAGGATGCGGTGGGCGAGCCTCCAGAACGCCTCGTTCGCCGGCGGGAACCAGGTTATATCCTGGCTGTAAGGGTCGTATGCGTACCCCTCATGAAGCTTCTTGAGAAACTCGGTGTCCCCAGTGAGCTCGTCGTAGATTGACTTGTTGAGGACCACAGCCTTTCGCAGGACCTGGAAGTTCTTAAGTGCGATGCGCAGCCGCAGCCACAGGTGGCGTTTCCACTGGGTCTCGTTATCGAACCGCCGGATTAGTCTCGCTCCAGCGAGTGCACCGCGTAACGCCAGTGAGGCGATGACCTCTCGGGGCATGTACAGGTTGGTGCCGCCCTCGTCGCCGCGTTGCCGGACCCATGCGACACGGCCCCGGGATCCGGGCATGCCGGTCTGCATGTTGTCCCGCCAGGAGCGCGCGGTGTCCACAATGGACGTGACGAAGGATGTCATGGCCGGGTGCACCAAGGTTGCCGGTGCACGGGATGCCTGCCAGTCCTGAGGCAGCCACACGTCCTGATGCGGGAAGCCCTCCGGGTGTGGCCCAAGGTTGAGACCGAACGTCGGCCAGGAGGGCAGGGCGGCGTCGAACAGGTGCACCGGGAAGTTGGAGGTGATGCCGCCGTCGGAAAACCACAGTTCCTCAACGCGTTCCTCCTGCGGCCACTTCACGACCTCGTCCTGCGGCGCAGCCGTCTCGGGACCGAGGGCTATCGGCCGTCCCATGTCGTCGCGGACTTTCGCGGGTGGGGAGAGCCGGTACAGCCGCACGGCCTTGAACAGGCCGGGCAGGGCGAGACTGAGCCGCACCGCGAAGATCACCGGTAGGTTCCACGGATCCGGCAGGCGATGCAGCGTCAAGGGCTCGCCGTCGGGTCCCGTGTACACGCGCGGATCCGGGTCGGCCATCGCCTTGACCACGTCGAGGCCGAACATCGCCTCATCGGTGAGGACGATGCCCTCGGGAGTCTGGACGACGCCGAGGTCCTCGAGCCGGAAGAACAGGCGTTCGGAGTCGCCGTCCCGGTCGCCGAAGGGCGGCAAGGGGAACTGGTACGGCCGCTGCCGGGTCAGATCCGTGGTGATGAGCGCGAGGTTGACCAGGCGCTTGCGCGGATCGATGCAAGCCTGCCGAACCTGGGCGGTTGCCTCCCACCATCCAGCATCCGAGTCGGCGTCGACCAGGGGCTGCACCGGCGGCGGGACGAAGTCGCGGCCCAGCCACAGGTGCCCGAAGCGCAGCACCTGGCCGTCAAGCGCCGCAAGCCGGCTCAGGCAGGAGGTCAGCCACGGCACGAGCGAGTACTCGACTGCCGGCTTCGCGGCCCCGGCGAGCCATTCGGCGAGGCTGCGGCGTTTGCGGTACGGCGCCGCACCGGCGAGCAGGCCGTAGTGGTGACGGCTGGCGCGGCTGGCATAGCGCCAGACAGCCAGCGCCACGACGACCGCCATGAGCGTGCAAAGGCCCGCGCCCACAAGGGTTCCCGCGGGCCAGTGCCACCATCCGGCGGCCGCACAGATCGCCGGTCCCGCGAGCAACAAGCCGCACGCGAGCCACCGCCCCTTCCGCGACCGTTCGTGGTCGGCTTGCCGGTACTGGCTGGTGACGGTGGAAAGCTGAGTCAGCCACGCCGGCCGGGCCTTGCCGTTGGCGCCGAGCTTGCCGAGGCCGGGCAGCAGCACCAGCACCGCGGCTATGACCGTGAAGAACAACGCGAGGTCGAGCGCCGCCCAGGCCAGAGAAGGCGGGTCGAACCAGCTGGATCCGCCGGCCGGGCGGTCGATGGCCGGCCAGGAAGGCAATAGAGTACCCAAAGCCGCCGTGACCACCGTCGTGCCTACGAAGATCAACACGAGCAGAAGTTTGTACAGCCAGCCGAAGGCCAGAAGAGCCGTGAGCGGCATCGCCCAGACCTGTCCCCGCATGGCGGCCGTCATGAACGCGTAGACCGAACGGTCCTTTCCGGACGGCCGGAACAGCTGCGCCAGACGGTACTCGTCTGCCGCCTTGGGATCCACGGTCGGCAGCTGGCACAGCCACGAAATCGTATCGGCCATGCCCACGAAACCCGGTCGCACCAGCCCGGCGGCGCTTTCCCGCGCGCTCAGCGGGGCATAGGCGTCCGCCTCCACTCGCAGGTCGCTGCGGCCAAGCTCAGCGGCCGCGGTGGCGGCCGCCGCGATGGCGCCCGCCGAGGCGCCACCGACATTGCGGACCCGCCGCCTGCGCGCGATCTCGCATACCGCCAGTGGGTAAACGACACCCGAGGTGGTTCCCCCACGCATCGTCAAATCGACACTGTGCTGCCGGTACCGGTCGCGGTCGGTGTCGGACACGACGCCGGCGGTGGCGGCGGCCGCGGAGAACACGGCGTCGGGCGCCTGCCACAGTGGCGAATCGGGATCGGTGCTCAGATGCTCCACATAGGACATCCGATCCCCGTAGCCACCGATATTCCGCAGCGGCGGCTCGGACCACACCCACCTGTTGCCACCCGTCGTGGCATCGACCGCGTGGAGCTCTCCCTCAGGCAGGTACGGATCGCACAGCAGGGCCTCCGGCGGGACGGCGTGATCGATGACGGTCCGCAGCGCCTCGACCGCCTCGCTGGAGCTTCGAACAGCCATGACGGGCCTCCTCGGTTGGTCGGCCATTGAGTCCACCGAGTGTGGCGCTGGACAAGCCCCCTGTCAGCTGGATCAACGACAAAGTGTTGACACCGTCAGTCTCCCGTGACGGTCCTGTTTCAGCGGGAGATCCGCACCGCCGGGCAAGGGGTCGTCCGAGTCGCCTCTCGATGAACGAGCGGGCGTCGGCAACGCGGACCCTGCGCATAGGCTTCAGGGTTGTGACGCATGCCCGAGTGCTACTGGACACCGACATCGGCAACGACATCGACGACGCGGTGTGCCTCGACTATCTCCTGCGTAAGCCCGGTTGCGAGCTGCTCGGTGTGACGACCGTGACCGCCGCCTCAGTGCAAAGGGCCAAGCTAGCCAGCGTGCTGTGCCGGCACGCCGGCCGTGACGTGCCCATCGTGGCCGGCGCCGAGCGCCCGCTGACCGGCGAACCCCTGCAGGAGCCGCCCATCTCGAGCCCCGACGGCTGGCCGCACGACACCTCCTTCGAAACCGATGCCGTGGGGTTTCTCAGCCGGGTCATCCGCGAGCACCCGCACGAGGTCACCCTGCTCGCCATCGGCGCCTTGACCAACGTCGCCCAGCTGCTCATCACCGATCCGGCCGTGGCGCCTCTGCTCAAATCGTTGGTGCTCATGGGCGGGCGGTATTTCTCTGCGGGTCAGGAGTGGAACATCCGCAACGATCCCGCCGCCGCGGCCGTCGTCTTCGGCGCCGACCTGCCGCACCTGCGGGCGGTAGGTCTCGACGTCACCTATCAGGTCAAGATGAGCGCCGAGGAGTTCCGGTCGAGCTTCACCGGGCCGGTGCTCGAGTTTTCCGGGCCATGGCTTGAACGCAAGGGCCAGACCCACTTCCACGACCCACTGGCGGCGACCACGATTTTTTCCAGTGTTTGTGGGTACCGGCGGGGGCGCGTCACCTTGTCCAATGAGGACACCATTTTCGACCCCGACCCGGATGGCCCGCACGAGGTAGCCGCCACGGTCGACCCGTCGGCCTTCTTCGCCGAGCTGGCGGCCGATCATTTGGCGCACGGTGGTTGATAGCTGACGCCCGGAACGTAGCGGTACCACTCCTCGGTGGTGATGGCGTCGCCCGCCAGCGCACAGATCGCGGCGGCCACCTGCTTCGGGTCGGTGTCCCACATCCAGACGGTCTTGTCCCCACCGCCGGCCGCCAGGGTCCGCCCGTCGGGATGGAAGGCCACCGTATAGATGGGCCCGGAAGGTACGGTCAGCGTCGCGATGGCCGAAGGTTTGCGTCGATCGCCTACATCCCACAGCCATACCGTCTCATCGGTGCTGGACGCGGCGAGCACCCGCCCATCGCGGCGGAACGACAACGCGTAGACGTAGTTTGTCGGCCCGCCCAGCGGTGGTCCAAGCAATGCCGGTGACTGTCGATCGGAAACGTCATAGAGCCAGATGGTCTTGTCGCCGCTGCCGACGGCCAGGGTACGGCTGTCCGGGCTGAACGCCACCGCGAGCACATAGTGGTCGGTGCCGGTCAACGGCCGGCCGATGACCACCGGCTTGCTCGGGTCGCTGATGTCCCAGAGCTGCACCGTCTTGTCGATGCTTCCAGCGGCGAGGGTTCGGCCGTCCGGGCTGAACGCCACCGAGTAGACATACGCTTTGAAGCCCTCCAATACGGCAAGCGGTCGTGGCGCGGAGATGCTGGTCACGTCCCAAAGGCGCACCGTGTTGTCATCGCTGCCGGAGGCGAGTGTTTTGCCGTCAGGCGAGAAGGCAACGGACTCGACGAGAAAACCATGCGCGGCGATCGCCGGCCCGGCTTGGATTGGCTTTCGCGCATCGGTGACGTCCCAAAGCTGGACCGTGCCGTCACGGCTGCCAACCGCCATCGTCCGTCCATCGGGCGTGATGGCGATCGCCGTCGAGTAACGTGCCGCGTTGACGATTGATGCGCTCTGCTTGGTCCGGCCGGAGCTGTCCCACAGCTGCGTCTCTCCACTGGCGATCGCCAGCAGCCCGCCATCGGGGCTGAACGCCACGCCGTTGACGATATCGCCATGCCCGGATAGCACGGGCCAGGGCTGATGCCAGATCCGGGCGATGCCATCCGCCGCGCTGGTGACGAGGGTATTGCCGGGCCCGAAGACCACCGACGTTACGGGGCCCGGATGTGGAAGATCGGCGACGAATCGCTTCGACCCCACGTCCCAGACCCGAACGGAATTGCTTGAGCTGGCAAAGGCCAAGGTCGCGCCGTCCGGGCTGAACGTGACGGCGTTCACCCAGCCGGTCAAGCCCGAGATCGGCTCGCCCAGGGGTTGGGGCTTCGCGAGATCGGTGGTGTTCCAGAGGTAGACGCGGCTGTCGGCGCTTCCGGCCGCAAGCGTCTGGCCGTCCGGGCTAAACGAAACCGAGTAGACGCGCCGGGTGGGTCCGGTGAGGGGAGGACCCAGTTGGGCCGGGTGCAGCCGATCCCGCAGGTCCCAGAGGTAGACCTTGAGATCGTCGCTGCCCGCTGCGAGAGTGTTGCCGTCCGGGCTGAACGCGACGGACTGTACGTAGCTTTGCGGGCCTGCCAGCGGGGGCCCGATGCTTGCCGGCTTGCCTGTTTCACTCACGTCCCACAGGTGTACCCGTGAATCGCCGCTTCCCGCCGCGAGCGTGCGCCCGTCCGGGCTGAAGGCCACCGAGTAGATCAGCGCGGTCGGGCCGGTCAGCGGGGCCGCGAACGCGACGGGTTTTCTCGGGTCGGTGACGTCCCACAGCCACACCTTCATGTCGTGGCTTCCCGCGGCCAGCGTGCGGCCGTCCGGGCTGAAGGCCACGGAGTAGATCGTGTCGGTGGGACCGGTCAGCGGTGGGTCCAAACGCACCGGGCGGGCCGGTGCGGAAAAGTCCCAAAGATAGACGCGCCTATCTATCCCACCGGCCGCCATGACGCGATGATCCTTGGTCAGGCTGACGGACTGCATCACTCCGGCACCACCGAGGACCCTCGTTGCGGAGTACGCGGCGGACGCGTCAAGCAGGCTGGAAACGGCCTCGGGCGTCGGGGATATCTGATAGGCGGCAAGGCTCAGCTGCGCCGCGAGCGCCACGTCCCTCGCCCGGATGCGGTCGGCGCGCGTGGCAACGAGACGGGAGATCGCCGCGTTTCGCTCACGATCGGCGGCGGCGCGCTGATCGATGGCCTCCCCGCGTTGTTGCACGGCGACCAGTCCGGCCGCCACCGCGGCGAGTAGCAACGTGACGAGGCCGACGATCATCTGCTGCAGCCGCTTGGCGCGCCGGCGCTCGTGCTGGATGCTGGCCGCGATGAACTCGCCGGAAAGACTTGCGTGCCAGGCCTTTCCGGCGCTGGCTGCCCACTGGCGGGCAACGGCAAGCCTGGTGCCGCGCAAGAGTGCCGCCGGATCCCTGCGGTCCCGTTCCCACGCCACCGCGGCCTCGGCGACCTGCTGCGCGATGAGCAGTCCGGCACGATCCGCCTCGATCCACCGGCGCAGCCGCGGCCACGCCCGGATGAGTGCCTCATGGCTGATTTCGACGGCGTCGGCATCCGCCGTGATGAGCCTGTTCTCCACAAACAGGTCGAGTACCCGCAGCAGCTCGGTATCGCCGGTCAGCTCCGCCAGTGGAAGCCGGCGCCGGGTGTCGCTGGCTTCCTCGGAGACCATCACCAGGCGCAGAACAACTGCCGGGCCAATTCCCGATGTTCGTTCGAGAGCTCGTGGTAAACCCGCTCGGCGGTCTGCGCCACCGCACCCTGGAGCCCGCCCGCGGCTTGGTAACCGGCGATGCTGAGCGTACGGCCCTGTTCATGCTCCCACGTGGCAAGCAGAGCATGTGATAGCAGCGGCAGGGCCCCCGCCTCATAAGCCCCGGCGCCCGGCTCGGCGTGGGTCGGCGCCAGATCGCGCAGGAACAGATCGACGAAGCCCGCCTCTATTGTGGTCCTAGCCTTGAGGGCGGGTTGTTCGATCGCCTGGCGCAACTCCGTGTCGGTCATCGGGCCGACAACCAACTGCGCCTCCTGCGCCACCTGGGCAAGCCACGGGTTGCTCAGAAGCCTGTCGTAGAAGTCCGCTCTCAGGCCCACGACAACGGTTAACCAGGCTTCGCCGGAGGCGGAGCCATCGGTGGCCGCGCCGTGCAGCAGCGAGATGAAGGCGTTCTGCTCCTCCGGGTCGGTGCAGGCGGTGAACAACTCCTCGAACTGGTCGACGATCAGAACCATGCGCCGCCCGGGGACCTGGCGGGTATAGCGCTTGGCTGTCGCCAGGCTCGCGGTGGCGTCGTGCTGATCCTTTCCGGTGACGCCACTGAGGGCAGTGGCGAGGGATTTCAGTGGGGTCGCACCGACGGTCATCAGCACGACGGGCCAGTCATGCTCGGGCCAGGCGGTTGCCAGTGCGCAGGCGAGCCCGGCTCGCAGCAGTGAGGACTTGCCCGAGCCGGACGGGCCGGTGACGAGCAGGATGTTCTCCGTGCTGACGCGGTCAACGAGGGTTCGAGTCAGCGCTTCGCGGCCGAAGAACCACTCCGCGTCCTCGGGCTGGAAGCTGGCCAGCCCGCGATAGGGCACCGGTGTCCCCTTGGGCCTGCGCCCGGGTGATCGCCTGACCCGCCGCAGCGCCTCCTCCCACCACGCGATCAGCTCGGGATCGTCAATCCCGCAGGCGCGCAGGATGCTTGCCAGGATGTCGGGCGGTTTCACCGGCGGAAGATGCCGGCCGCTGTAGTAGCCGCCCAGCGTGCTGGCTTGCATCCCGACCGCTTTCGCGACATCGCGAACGGTCAGGCCGGCGCGCTCACGCACCGCGGTGAGTTCGCGGGCAAAGTCGGATCGGGCGATGATGTGAGGCAATGATGGCGGGTTGTCAAGGGGCTGACGCTCAGGCACTGCGATCACCACGTAACACGCTCAATGTGGACTGTAGAGAAGGGCCAGTCGAGTATCCGGCGCCCGAACACTGTCTACCGACTGGTGTCGATTTGATGACCAAACGTTGGCACAGTGTGTACGGCGTTGTACGGGCTTCTCGGCCGTTGTCGACAACCGGCATCGCCGTTCCTTCACTGGGTGACAGGGAATTCGCCTCGTGATGGAGGGGTGCACGAGATGACTATCGACATCCTGGCCGCCGACAGCTTCTTCGCCGAGCGCACCACCGCTCGCCTCACCCGCGACATGCTCACCGACCTGGCCGCCGGGCTGACCGGCGCCGTCCGCATCACCGGCTTCCTAAGCCCGCAACTATGCGCCGCTTACGAGTGCTTGCTGGAGCCGCGCCACCTCGCCCAGTACGACCGGGAGCGCTACTTGATTCCGGCGGGGCGCCTCGGCCCGGTCATCAACGAGTTCAACATGGATGGGCAGCTCACCGCCGACTACTGGTTCCATGCGGAAAATGCCCTCGCCTATTGGAATTCGCTGCCCCTCGGGGATCTACGCGAACTGTGTATCGAGCAGCTGTCCATCGCATGGAAACGTCCGGTCCAGCCCGCGCGTGTCGGCGGGCGCCGGTTGTTCTGGGGCATGGTCCGGGAGGTCAACGAGGGCACGCTTGTGCATTGGGACGAGGTCGTGCGCGAGTTCCCAGGAAACCTGTTCTCAAGCAAGCCGGTGGTGCAACTGGCCTTCAACCTGTTCCTGTCCATGCCGGCCACCGGCGGCGCCACCTGCGTCTGGCGGCGGCGCTGGCAGCCTGCCGATGAGCGGCACCGTGTCGGTTTCGGCTACGGGCCGGGACTGGGACTGGATCAGTTTCAGCAAGTTGAGATCTTGCCGGCGACGGGGGACGCGGTCCTGTTCGATCCACGCAACTATCACATGGTCCACCCGAGCGACGGGGGCAGGCGGCTGGCTGTGGCATTCTTTGTCGGGTTGACCGCGTCCGGGGACTTGATTGTCTGGTCTTAATCGTCTGGGTGCGGCTCTGGTGAGGCTGCGGTGATGTGTTGTTTGGCGGGGGTTGACTGTCTGGTTTGGATGAAAGGTGGGCTCCTTCCGGCTACATTCGTGGTTGTCGAGACCGGAATGTCG
>Ga0209382_10002172_pt1 | contig 29211 bp, 20 predicted proteins | sample SoiMetdeltSBSDD5_FD_187599 | JGI IMG/M metagenome (GOLD analysis project Ga0209382, IMG submission 187599) | Bulk soil microbial communities from a Populus tree surrounding site in Tennessee, USA - Soil MetaG P. deltoides SBSDD5 (SPAdes) (version 2) | ecosystem: Environmental > Terrestrial >...
GTGTCGATTGACAGAGCTTGCGCCAGTGCGTAGCCTGGACGGTACGAGCTCGGGCGGGCTTTTCCAGAATTGAGGATGTATGGTCGAACGCTCGCATCTCCTGCCGGTCCAACCGACGCCGTTGATCGGGCGCGAGCGCGAGGTCGGAGCCGCGCGCGACCTCCTGCTACGCGATGACGTCCGGCTGCTGACGCTGACCGGCCCGGGCGGGACCGGCAAGACCCGGGTGGGCATCGAGGTGGCCGCCGATCTCCTGGAGCGCTTTGCGGATGGCGTCATGGTCGTCGATCTGGCGCCGATCGCCGATCCTGCGCTGGTCGTTCCCACGATCGCGCAAACGCTCGGCGTCCGCGACACCGGAAGCCAGCCGATTGTCGAGACCCTGACGGAGTACCTACGCAAGCGGCGGCTGCTCCTGCTGTTGGACAACTTCGAGCAGGTGCTGGACGCCGCGCCGGCTATCTCCGGACTACTCGCCGCCTGTCCTGACCTGAAGGCGCTGGTGACCAGCCGTGAGGCGCTGCACCTGCGCGGCGAGCATGAGTTTCCGGTGCCACCGCTGCCACTTCCCTCGCCCGGCCATTTCTTGCGCGTGCACGAGGTGTCGGCGTACCCGTCTGTTGAGTTGTTCGTGCAGCGGGCACGCCAGGCCCGCCCGGGATTCGCGGTGACGGACGCGAGTGCGCCGGTCATAGCGGAGATCTGCCGGCGGCTGGACGGCTTGCCGCTGGCGATCGAGCTGGCAGCGGCTCGCGTCAAGCTGTTTCTGCCGTCGACGCTTCTGGAGCACCTCGGGCAGCGCCTTCCGCTGCTGACCGGTGGCCCCCGCGATGTGCCGGCGCGTCAACGCACCCTCCGAGACGCGATCGCCTGGAGCCACGACCTGCTGGACGAGGCTGAGCGGATGGTGCTGCGGCGATTGGCCGTCTTCGCCGGCGGTTGCACGCTGGAGGCCATCGACGCGGTGGCCAGTCGGCCTGACACGCTCGACGTGCTCGGGCGGCTGGTGGACAAGTCGCTGGTCATCGTCGACCTGTCCGGCTCCGAGGCCCGCTACGGCCTTCTAGAGACGATTCGCGAGTACGTCCTGGAGCAGCTCGCAGCGAGCGGCGAGGCTGAGGCCATACGCTGGCGCCACGCCGCGTACTTCCTGGACCTAGCCGAGCAGGTCGAGCCGGCGCTACACGGACCGGACCAGGCCGCCTGGATCGATCGGCTGGCGTTGGAGCACGACAATGTCCGGGCGGCGCTGACCTGGCTGCTTGGCGCCGGCAATGACCCGGTGACGGCGCTACGGCTGGCGGCGGCGCTTGGCTGGTTCTGGTTCATTCGCTCGACGCTGAGCGAAACGCGGTGGCTGGAAGCTGCCCTTGCTGCGATGAGCGAGATGGAAACGGATCCTGATGTCATCCGTCTGCGAGCGAAGAGCCTCTGTCATCTCGCCTGGATCGGGCGGTCATGGAATGATCCGCCGCGCACCGTCGCCCTCGGCGAGGAGAGCCTGGCGCTCTACCGTGAGATCGGAGACCGGGCCGGCGCTGCGCGCACCCTCGCCACCCTGGGCATGCTCTTGCGCGACCTGCGAGACTATCCTCGGGCGTACGCGGCGGCTGAGGAAGGTCTCGCTATCGCTCGCGAGATCGGCGATCTCTGGCTGACGGCGTACGCGCTCTGCAATACGGCCTCCATCCTGTACTTCGACCGCTTCATCCACCAGGGGGCTGCGATTCGACTCGCACACTCGCACGCGAGCTCCGGCGGCGAGCAAGCCTCGACACCGACCGCTGTAGACGCGCTGGCGAGCAGCTATCTTCAGGAGAGCCTTACCATCTGCCGCCGCATTGGCGACGCCTGGGGACTCGCCATCGTTCTAGCAGGCGGCGGCACCATCTCCAATTGGGCCTGGCGAGCCGGCGACGTTCAGGGTGCCACGGCCGCGCAGGAGGAAGCGCTCATGCTCGCCTGGCACCTCCGCGACTCTCGCATGCTCGGCAACACCCTTCGCCGTCTCTCCGAACTGGCGAACACGCAGGATCAGGTGAAGCGGGCGGTTCGGTTGTCGGAGGCTGGGATCCACCTGATAGAACAGACTGGCGCACGCCCGTTCCAGACGTATCTTCTCGGCAATGACCTTCGGGTTCGTCCTCCGGCGCGCGCCCGACTGAGCCCGGAAGATGCCGAAGCAGCCGCGGCAGAGGGTCGGGCCATGTCGCTGGAGCAGGCCATCGCCTACGCGCTGCGCCAGGATGACCCGTTTCTGGACGATCCGCTGACTGCCGCCGAGCCGTATCCCGCCGCGGCCACGCCATCCGCACGTGGCCCGTCTGGTCTAACCCCGCGCGAGCGCGAGGTCGCGATCCTGGTCGGACAGGGCTACTCCAATCGTCGCATCGCCGAGCAGCTCGTGATCGCCGAGAAGACCGCCGAGGTCCATGCGAGGAACATCCGCGAGAAGCTTGGCCTCGAGAGCCGCGCCCAGATCGCCGCCTGGGCCGCCCAGCACGGGCTGCTCCACACCGACACCTGACACCAGTCGAAGCCGGCCTTTCGTGATGGGTCGACGGTGCCCCTTAGGGGCTGCGCATGGCATCTGAGGGGTGGCGCGTCCACTTCACGGGACGAGGATGAGGGGTGAGCTGAGGGTTTCCGATCGCGACGGCAGTCCGCGCCGTCCCTACGCTGGTCTCAGATCTCCGTTGGAGAAGCTCCCATCGAGGAGAGGACCATGCGCAGGCTCAGCAGGCTCGTCCCAAGGCTCCCGTTCGTGCTCGTGCTCGCTGCCAGCATCGTTGCCTGGCTGCCGCTCGTCGCCGCGACCCAGACGCCGGCCGTCGCCGCCAAGACCCCGGTGCCGGACCAGCGCTCCGAGTTTCTGATCGGCGCCGACCTGGCATCGGACGGCAGCGGCTCGATCCAGCAGATGAACGCGCCGCACTTCAATGCCCTCTGCGACTCGGAGACCGGGCTCTGGGCGCAGACCCTCACGGCCGGGGGCACCGTCCGCCTTTCGGAAGTCGAGCTGCTCCTGCTGCGGCGTTCGCCGGACATCGTCGCACCGGTCCACGTCGAGATCCGGGCCGTCGACGACGCCGGCCAGCCGACACAGACGATGCTCGGTCGCGGCTCGACGCAGGCGACCATTCCGACCCATCGAGCGCAGCCCGGCTGGCTGACCGTACCGCTCGACGCGCCAGTCCAACTACTACGGGGCCAGAAGGTCGCGATCTTCCCAACGTCCGCACCGTCTGTCGGCGGCGCCTGCTACGAATGGGCCTCGTCGGGGCTGGACATCTACGCCAGCGGCGCCATCGCCGTCTCGTACGACCTCGGCGCGAGCTTCGCCCTGGAGGGCGGCAAGGACGCGGCGTTCCGGACCTGGACGCGCTAGTCTTCGTTGACCGGACTGGACCGCGCGGCCGACGCTCTCTAGTGGCACCCACGCCACTTGCCCCCTCTCACGTGGCGAGGCTCAGGGGCGGACAGTTTTGCCAGTTGCCTCGAGATGTGCACCGTCTCGAAGGCGTTCACGTCCCCTCGTCATCCCGACACCCCCAGTGTCATCCCGACGCAGGAGGGATCTCACGCTGACGTGCCCCGGAGCGAGAGATCCCTCCTCCGCTCACAAGCTCGCTCCGTTCGGGATGACAATGGTGGGTCACTGCCTTTGCCTCCGCACCCGTGTCGGGGCCGGACCTGAATCTGTCCGCCCCTGAACGTGGCGAGGCGAGGACTGGGGGTGAAGGCGCCGGTCAGCGCCGCCATCGCGTGCGTCAGTGCGCGAGCGCGGAATCCGTACGAAGGGGTGACGAGGTCGACTGGGGCGGTGGGCCGGGGTGCAGCGCGCGGTATCCAGGCTGCCAGCACCGCCTCGAGCTGCTCGAAGCTCACCGGCTTGGTGATGTAGTCGTCCATGCCGGCGTCGAGGCAGAGCTCGCGATCACCCTCCATCGCGGCGGCCGTCATCGCAATGATCGGCGTGCGACGACCGCCATTCTCGACGGCCCGAATCGCCGCCGCCGCCTCGAACCCGCTCATCTCCGGCATCTGGCAGTCCATCAAGATGGCTGGATACGACTGCCGTTTGAACGCTTCGACAGCCTCTCGTCCGTTCCCGACGATGTCGACGTCGTAGCCGAGCTTCTGAAGCTGCCGCGCGGCGACCTTCTGGGTGACCAGGTTGTCTTCGGCGAGCAACAGTCGGGGCCGAGGCGCCTGATCCCTGACCACGACGGCCGCATCAGCCGTCGAGGGCCGTGCTGGTGCTTCGCGCGTCGCGACAACCGTCGCGGTCGATCCTTCCATGACCGCCCTCAAACAGCGGTCGAGGTGACTGTGGCGGATCGGTTTGGCCAGGACCGCCGCGATGCCCGCGTGCTCGGATGCCGTGATGCTGCCGTGGACGCCCGGCGAGACCAGCAGGATGAGGCGAACGTGGCGTGTCGCCGGATCGGCCTTGATGCGCTGCGCCAGATGGAGCCCGCCCAGGCCCGGCATCTTCAGGTCCAACAGCGCGACGTCGTACGGCTGCCCGATCCTGGCGCCCGCTTCGAGCGCCGCCAGCGCCCCCAGGCCGTCGGATGCGCTCTCACAGGATGCGCCCCGGCTTCGGAGCACCGTCTCGATGGACGATCGACTCGTCGCGTTGGCGTCCACGAGCAGGACACGCAGCTCGGCCAGGTCGTCCGGCAGCGGCGGGGTGTCGGCGGTTGGGACGCTCGCCTCGAACGTGAGGGTGAACGCGAACGTGCTGCCGGATCCGGGCACGCTCTCGAAGGAGAGGTGGCCGCCCATCAGCTCGACGAGCTGTTTGGAGATCGCCAACCCGAGGCCGGTCCCGCCGTAGCGCCGGGTGATCGAGCCGTCAGCCTGGGAGAACGGCTGGAACAGTCGTGACTGCGCCTCCGGTGCGATACCGATGCCAGTGTCGGAGACCGAGAAAGTTATGAGTATCGAGTAGCGAGTAGCGAGTAGGGAGTCGCTCTCACTCGCAACTCGATACTCGCTACTCGCTACTCGTACCACTACCTCGCCCTGGTGCGTGAACTTGACAGCGTTGCCGATCAGGTTGTTCAGGACCTGGCGCAGTCGGCTCGGGTCGCCGCGCACGACAGCAGGCATATCGACGTCGATATGGGAAATGAGCTCGATCCCCTTCTCCTGCGCAGCGCTGGCGATCAGCTCTGCGACCTCCTCCACCACCTGTCGGAGATCGAAATCGACGGTCTCGAGGTCGATGCGGCCGGCCTCAATTTTCGAGAAGTCGAGGATGTCGCTCATCGTGGTCAGCAGCGCCTCGGCGCTATGACGAATGGTCTCCGCGTAGTCCCGCTGCTCGGCGGTCAACTCGGTGTCCAGCAGCAGCCTGCTCATCCCGACCACGCCGTTCATCGGCGTCCTGGATCTCGTGGCTCATGTTGGCAAGGAACTGGCCCTTCGCCTTGACCGCGATGCTCGCGGCGGCGGCGAGGCGCTCGGCGCGTGCTGCCGCCTCTTCGAGCGCATCGTTGGTCTGGCGCAGCTCCCGTTCGACGCGGTCACGCTCGATCGTTCGGGCCGCGAGGCGCTGGCGCAGCCGGCCGAACACGGTGCTCAGGCGCGCCAGCTCGGTGACGCCGCTCGTCGGCAGCGGCGCCTCGGTATCGCCGTCTGACAGCCGCTCCAGCGCCGTGGAGAGGACGCTGAGCGGACGTGCAAGCTGGCTGGTCGCGAAGATCCCACCGAGGATCGCCAGCACCACGGTGCCGACGAGCAGGCCGAACGCCTGCTCGCGCCCGTCATGCTCGTTAGCGAGCGCCATCGCCTCGGGTTGGTCCACGACCACCGTCCAGGGGACACCCGGCACGCGGGCAAACACCGAGAAATGCTCGCCCCGTGGCGTCGCGTAGACGGCGCTGCCGCTTCGGCTCTCGGTGGCCTGGAGGATCGAGATGACGGGCTCGGGCGCCTGCCACGTCCGGTCGTCGATCGGCCGGCCGTCCGATCGGGCGATGACTCGGCCGTCGGCGGCGACGAGGTAGGCCAGGGAACCCTGATTCTGCGCGTTGGACGAGATCTCCAGGCTCGTGGGATCGTCGGCGATCCGTTGCTCGGCCTCGGTCTCACCACGGGCGGTGCTGCCGATCTTCTGGGCCAGGGCGGTGACGATCGTTTGGCGACCGGCGAGCACCCTGGTCACGGCCATCGTTTCGATCCGCTCCGTCAGCAACGCGACGGTGAGCACGAGCGGGACCGCCGCGACGACGGCAAAGGCGATGATCAGGCGCATCCGCAGGGATCGGCCGTCGAGGCGGTTTAGGTACGGACGCATGGCCGGCAGCGCAGCGAGAAAGAGGCCCATCCCACCGTACTGGGCCACGCCAGTCCAGGCGCGAATCTCCAGGAGCGGTGGCAGTGACGCCAGCATCGCGGCGGCCACCGTCAGGTGCGCGCTCCAGACCAGCGCGAGCCGAGGCCAGCGGGCGAATTGGGTCCAGAGGAGGGCGACGCCGCCGCCCAGGAACGCGGTCCCGTAGACGGCCAGATACGGTCGGATCAGATCGTAGCGGGCCGAGCTGAACTGCTCGGGGATCGCCAGCATGATCAGTCCGTGGCAGCAGGCGCTGACGGCGGTCAAGCCGATGAAGACGTCACGCGGGCGGCGGGCCGGCGACGCGGCCGGCCGGATCGCGATCAGGAAGGCCGAACACGCCGTCCCCAGTCCGAAGACGCCGTAGGTCACGGTACCGGTCCAGCTCCCAGCGAGCGTGAAGCCGTGCGCCAGGGCCAGGAACGCAACGGCCGCCAGCAGGTGCGCGGCGACGATCACCGGTACGCGGAGCGGAAGCGTCGTCGCCAGGACGACGCCGCTGCCCGCCGTGAGGAACAGCGCCCCCCACACCTGCAGGCTCGGGCGGATCGGCGCGTACGTGACCGCGTCGAACTGATGCGGTACGACGAGCATCAGCGCGCCGATGAGTAAGCAGAACGAGCCGAACGCCCAGTGGAGACTGGTGAAGTTGAGCGTTCTCATCATAAAGCGACCTTCCACGGGCGACGAATCGCGGCCCGGCGCGCGATCTCGATAATGAGAGCGTTGTGACGTTTTCGCGTATGTTGGGTGAACGACGACGCGTCTTTGCGCGGGGACGGGTTGCGCACCATTTCGTTGACCGGACACCCCGCGGCAGCCTACGCTCTCCAGTAGCGACATCCCCTCCGCTCCCCCTCTCCCGCGCGCGGGAGAGGGGGCTGGGGGGTGAGGGGCGCGTTCGACAAGGAGGTCGACGTGGAGATCGGGCTGTTCACGATGCCGTCCCACCCGCCGGAGCGGGACCTGTACGAGGGTCAGGAGTGGGACCTGCAGACCCTGCGCTGGGCCGACGAGCTCGGCTACAAGGAGGCCTGGATCGGCGAGCACCACGCCTCGATCTGGGAGCCGCACCCGGCTCCGGACCTGCTGGTGGCGCAGGCGCTGTTGCAGACGAAGCAGATCCGCCTCGGGCCGGGCGGCTTCCTGCTGCCGTACCACCACCCGGCCGAGCTCGCCAACCGGGTCGCGATGCTGGACCACATGGCCCAGGGGCGCCTCAACTTCGGCGTCGCCGCCAGCGGCCTGCCGAGCGACTGGGCAATGTTCAACGTGGACGGCATGGCCGGCGAGAACCGCGAGATGACCCGTGAGTCGCTCGACATCATCCTGCGGCTCTGGACCGAGGACGAGCCGTTCGAATACAAGGGCAAGTTCTGGACGGTCAATCGGACCGGGGTGATGTACGACACGTTGTACCCGCACCTCCGGCCGCTCCAGAAGCCGCACCCCCCCATCGGCGTGGCCGGCCTCAGCAAGCATTCGGACACCCTCAAGATGGCCGGCGAGCACGGATTCTTGCCGATGAGCCTGAACCTCAACCCGGGGTACGTCAAGAGCCACTGGGAGGCCGTCGAGGAGGGGGCGAAGCGCTCAGGTCGGACCCCGAAGCGGGCGGACTGGCGGCTGGTCCGCGAGGTGTTCGTCGCCGAGACGGACGAGGAGGCCTGGAAGCTCTCGGTGGGGAGCATGATGGGCCGCCAGATGCGGGAATACTTCCTGCCGTTGCTGGGCTCGTTCGGGTTCCACGAGTATCTCAAGCACGATCCGGACGTCCCGGACTCGGACGTCACGCCGGAGTACTGCGCGCAGCACAACTGGCTGATCGGCTCACCGAAGACGGTGGCTGAGAAGCTGCACGCGGTGTACGACGACGTCGGCGGGTTTGGCGTGCTACTGGTGTTCTGCTTCGACTACGCCGAGAACCCGGAGGCGTGGCACACGTCGATGCGCCTCTTGAAAGAGGAGGTGCTGCCGCTCTGCGCCGACCTGGTGCCGCGCGAGGCCGCCCCGGTCTGATCCTCGCGGCTCGGATGCGGTGGGCGGCGAAGGACCGCCGCCTACCGCATCTCGCGCGCCAGTGGTCGCCGGGCCGCCCAGTCGGACTTGCGTGGGTACCGGGCTTCCCAGGTCCCGATCGGGGCAGTCCCTTGTGAGCCCGTCCGCTGCCGAATCCGATCAGCCGGTTCCACCGCGGCTGGAAGTGCCGGATGAGCACGCTCTCAAGGTGCGCGAGCGGCGAGTTCTCGATCGTGAGGCGCTACGCCGAGGCAGGCCGGGCGGCTGTTCGCCGGGCGCAGAGATGTCCAGGGCGGCTGTCAGCGGACCCAGAACGTCCAGGACAGGACACCGATCAGGTTGCTGCCGCGCATCTGCTGGACCGAGACGCCGTACTGGCCTGCCCTGCCGCTCACGGCGGTGTAGGCGACGCAGCCGTTGCCGTCCGACATGTAGGCGCTGCGATTGAAGAAGTCCAGCCCGACCGTGTCGACGTAGGTCAGGGTGCTGCGTCGGACGCCACAGAACGAGACGTGGTACGAGCTGTAGGCGGTGATCGTTTGCGGCGACATGGTGGTCTGCGAGCTGGTGTTGTTCGCAGCGGCCGCGGGAGATGGCATGACGGACGAGAGGACGAATAGCAGCGCCAGGAACGCGAATCGGGCCACCATGGAAAACCTCCCCATGCCCGAAGGCATCGCCTGCCGCGGGAATTCAGCAGGTCTCATGCACCTCAACGGCTGCATTTAAGCGTCTGAGATGGCCCACTTGTCCTATAAATGCGACCCTCTGGACAGAAGGGCTGTGGAAGGCTCCTGACCAACGAGTCTCGAAGCGAAGCCGCGGTGCAACGCACACGCACGTTGAAGGTGCGCCTGGTGGTTCCGCCTGGCATCGGCGTCGATGCCAGGATGCGGCCGCACCCGGGCGCGACGGGCGAGGTCAGCTCGCCGACGGCCTGGCGGGAAATCGAAGCACAGCGGAGCTCCGACAGCCGCCGGCGTCAGACATGCCTCGAGGGCGGTGCCTCCTTCTGCACCGCCCTCGACCGATCAAGCCTGACGAAACGTCTGAGCGTTCAGCTCGGCATCGTTCGTGAGCGCGTCACGGCTTGATGATCTTCCAGAACGGGATGTCGGCCACCGATCTGGCGAGCTTGCTGTCCGCCGACGTCCCTGGCGTGAAGGCGCCGCTATCTCCCGCCGTGTTGAAGGAAGCGGCCTGCTGCTGGGCGTTCTTGATGGCATTCTGGTTGGTGCCGCACAGTGCACTCTCCCACGCCGCGAACGTTCCGTTGCTTGGCACCGAGCCGAAGGCCGACGCGTTCAGCTCTGCCGCGATGAGCTGCTGCAGCAGCTGCATCCTCGCCTGGTCGAGCGCCGACCGCTTGGCGCCCGTGCTTGTCTTCGAGATGTCACTCAAGAAGCTGCCCGTCAGCTTCCCAAGGGTGTCGATAGGCCGCCCGCAGATCGACGTGTCGCCGATGCCGGCCGTGTTAGCAACGCCCGGGAAGGTGTGCCCGAATGCGGTCCCGCCGAACCAGGCGATCTGGGCGAGCTGCGGGTGCGTCGCCCAGAAGCCCTGGGTGCGGGTCACACCCTGGCCGGTGTTCTCGAACAGACAGGTCACCGAGTCGCCGTTCTTGAGCGAGATGGTGGCGGTCTGCGTGGTCAGGTCGCCAACGCCGGTGCTCCCACCGGTCCCGGTCACGATGCAGTTGTGGGGCGTGTTCGGATCGGAGGAGCCACCAATGCCGGTCAGCACCCAACCCAGTGGCACCAGCTCCTTGACGGTGTAGCTGCCGGCGTTCAGGGTCTGGGAATTCGTCTGCCCGGCACCCAGGCTGAAGTCGTTGTATCCCGTACCGGTCGCGTCGAAGCTGAAGCTGGTCTGCGAGCCCTCCGGCTTGATGAGCTTCTTGACGATGATCGTGCCGGGCAGGTCGTCATTGGTGATCGTGCAGGTCTTGTTGTCGCCGACGGCCAGGGTGATGCTGCCTGAGTCGGTGCAGTCACCGCTGAAGCCCGTCTGCGTGTAGCCGAATGGCGGCGTGTTCTCACTGACCACGTATGTGCCAGCGTTGAGCGTGTAGATCTTGCCGGTCTCCGAGCCCGCGGCCGGGCTGTCCGAAACGTCGGCACCATCCTTCTTGACGCGCAAGGTGAAGTCGCTGGCGGCCTTAGTCCCGCCGTTGTCGTTGACGACGTGCTTGATGACCGTCAGCTTCGGCGCGATGTCGCTGTTGGTCAGGGTGCAGGTCTTCGACTGGCCCAGCGCCACCGTCACGTCGCCGTTGCTGTCGCAGTCACCGGAGAACCTGTCGAACGTGTACCCGGGCAGCAGGCTCTCACCGACCGTGTAGGTGCCCGGGTTGACCGGGACCGCCACGCCGCTGCTCACTGCGTTGCCCTCGAGCGTCAGGTCGAAGTCGTTCGGTGCGGCCGTCCCACCGCGGTCGTTGTTCACGACCTTGACGACGGTGATGTACGCCTGCTGATCGTCGTTGTGGATCGTGCAGGTGACGTTCTCTCCCTCGTCCAGGGTGACCGTCCCACCCAGGAGGGCCGGGCACTTCGCGTCGCCGGTGATGTTGACGAAGCTGTAGCCCGTGAGCACGGTCTCGTTGATCGCGTAGGCCGTGTTGGCGTCCACCGCTTTGGCCACGCCCGAGAGGACCGCCTGGCCACCGATCGTCAGCAGGAAGTCGTCCGGTGCGGCGTTGCCGCCATTGTCCTTCTTGACGTCCTTGATCAGCGTCAGGGTCGGCGCGACGTCGTCGTTGGTGACGATGCAGGTCTTGGTCTGGCCGATCGCGATCGAGCCGGTGCAGTCGGCCGAGAAGCTGGCCGCGTACCCGGACGGCCGGCTCTCGCTGACGCTGTAGCTGCCGGCGTTGAGGGTGACGGTCGTGCCGGGCGCCTCCGCCCCCGCGAACGAGGCCGGGCTGGCGTTGCCGGCGGTCACGTCGATCGTGAAGTCGCTGGCGGCCTTGGTCCCACCGTTGTCGTTGATGACGTACTTGATCACCACCAGCGTCGCCGCCTGGTCGTCGTTGGTGATGGTGCAGGTCGCCTCCTCGCCATTGGCCAGCGTGATCTGGTTGCCGTTTTGGAGACCGCCGACGCAGCTCCAGGCTGAGGCGGTGTAGCCCGATGGCCCGCCCGTCTCAGCCAGAGTGTACGTGTCGGCTTTGAAGCCGGCCGCGCTGACCACGTCGGTGCTGCCAGCTGCGCCCGCCCCGGAGAGGTTGGTCGACGAGCCGCCGGTGCCGGTCGCGGTCAGGGTCCAGGCGCTCGCGGGCGCCGTGCCGCCGTTGTCGTTGACGACGGCCTTGTCGAGCGTCAGCTTCGGCGCCCGGTCATCGTTGGTGATCGTGCAGGTCGCGCTCTCGCCGTTGGCCACGGTGATCTTGGAGCCGTTCTGGGTGCCGCCCACACAGCTCCAGGCGCTGGCGGTGTAACCGGCCGGCCCGGTGGACTCTGAGAGGGTGTACTCGCCGGCCGCGAAGGTGGCGTCGCTGGTCGCCCCGCCGGCCCCCGAGATCGGGGTCGGGCCAGTCGCACTCAGCGTCCAATCGGTCGCTGAGGCGGTCCCGCCGTTGTCGTTGGTCACGGTCTTGACCAGGGTCAGGGACGGCGCCACATCGTCGTTCGTGATCGTGCAGGTCTTCGTCTCGCCGGCCGCGATGGCTCCCGAGCAGTCACCGCTGAACGACTTGGCATAGCCGGGCAGTTGGACCTCGTCGACGCTGAACGTGCCGGCGTTCAGGGTCACCGTCGTGCCACTCTCATCGCCAGGGAACGAGGAGGGGCTGGCACTGCTACCGATCACGCTTATCATGAAGTCGGCCGCCGTCCTGGTGCCGCCGTTGTCGTTGACGACGTGCTTTTTCACGATCAGGGTGGGCTGGACATCGTTGTTGGTCACGGTACAGGTCTTGGTCTCGCCCACCGCGATCGAGCCTGAGCAGTCCGCCGAGTAGCTGGCGGTGTACTGGGTCGGCCCGGTCTCGCCGACACTGTAGCTTCCGGCCTTGAGGGTGACCGTCGTGCCGGGCGCCTCGGCACCGGGGAACGAGGCGGGCGATGCGGCATCACCCGTCACGCTCATCGTGAAACTCGACGCGACGGCAGTCCCGCCATTGTCGTTGACGACGTGCTTGATGACGATCAGTTGTGGCGGCACGTCGTCGTTGCTGATCGTGCAGGTCGCGCTCTGGCCGTTGGCCAGGGTGATGCTGGAGCCGTTCTGGGTGCCGCCCACACAGTTCCAGTTCGAGGCGGTGTAGCCGGCCGGCCCGGTCTCGCTCAGGGCGTAGGTCCCGGCGCTCACGTCGCTCTCGGCGCTGCCGGCCCCCGAGATCGGGGTCGGGCCGCTGGCGTTGAGTGTCCAGTCGGCCGCCACAGCGGCCCCGCCGTCGTCGTTGGTCACGACCTTCACCAGCTTGAGATGGGCCGGCTGGTCGTCATTAGTGACGGTACAGGTCTTCGACTCGCCGTTCGCGATCGTGCCGGAGCAGTCGGCTCCCAGGCTCTTGGTGTAGCCGTTGACTGTGCCCTCGTCGACGCTGAAGCTGCCGGCGTCGAGGGTGACGGTCGTGCCGGGCGCCTCGGCGCCCGGGAAGGTCGCGCTCGGCTGGACGTTGGTCCCAGTCACGGTGATGCTGAAGTCGCCCGCGGCCTTGGTGCCGCCATTGTCGTTGACGACGTGCTTGATCACCGTGAGCGTCGCCGCCCGGTCGTCATTGGTGATCGTACAGGTGGCCGACCCGCCGTTCGGGATCACCAGATTTGAGCAGTTGTCGTAGGTCGTGGTGTAGCCCGCGACCGCCGGCTCGGTGACGGTGTAGGTGCCGGCGCTGACAGTCAGGTCGTTCTGGCCGTCGGCCTCGAACGTCACCGCGGTGCCGCCGTTGACCTGGAACGAGAAGTTCGACGCCGTCCTGGTGCCGCCGTTGTCGTTGACGACCACCTTCTTCACGATCAGCGTCGCCGCCTGGTCGTTGTTGGTGATCGTGCAGGTGGCGCTCTCACCCAGCCCGACCGTGATGTCGGACCCGTTCTGGGTGCCGCCCACGCAGCTCCAGGCACTGGCGGTGTAGCCAGCCGGGCCGGTCTCGGAGAGGGTGTAGGTGCCGGCGTCGAACGAGGCGCCGTTGTTGACGGTCGGCCCAGCCCCACTGAAGCCGGTCGGGCCGGTCGCGATCAGGGTCCAGGCCGAAGCCTGGGCGGTGCCGCCGTTGTCGTTGACGACCTCCTTGACCAGCGTCAGCGACGGGGCGTTGTCGTCGTTGGTGACGGTGCAGGTCTTCTCTTCGCCCAGCGCGATCGTGCCCGTGCAGTCGGTCGAGAAGGTGGCGCTGTAGCCGCTCGGCCCGGACTCGGTGACGCTGTAGGCGCCGACTGAGGTCAGGGTCCTGGTGGTGCCCGCCTCGGAGCCCGGGAACGGATTTGTGCCGGCGACGGTCACCCCGTTGATGGTCATCGTGAAGTCGCCGGCCACGGCGGTCCCGCCGTTATCGTTGACGACGTGCTTGATGACGGTCAGCTTCGGCGCGTTGTCGTCGTTGGTGATCGTACACTCGGCGCTGCCACCCGCCGGGACAACCACGTCGGTGCAGGTGTTGGAGGTGATGGTGTAGCCGGCAGGGGGCGTCTCTGTGACGCTGTACGTGCCGGGGTTGACAGTAAGGGTATTCTTGCCCTTGAGCGTGTCAGCCCCATCCTGCAGGAAGCTGACGTTGCTGGACGGCGTGGGGCCGCTGACCGAGAACGAGAAGTCAGTGGCGATCTTGGTCCCGCCGTTGTCGTTGACCACCACCTTCTTGATGATCAGCGTGCCAGCCTGCCGCGTGTTCGTGAACACGCATTTGACCGTCTCGCCTGCCTCCGCGCGGAAGGTCGCCGTCCGGGTTCCAGTGTCACCAGTGCTGTTCGAGTCGTCACAGACGATCGAGGTCAGGTTGAACCCGGCGGTCGATCCCTCGGTGGAGGTGTACGTCCCCGGCGCCAGGTTGGCGACCGTGATCTGGCCGTTGTCGCTGATGGTGCCGGCCGCCGTGCCGGTGAACGTGAAGCTGCCAGCCGCCCCATCAGGGCTGGTCTGCTTCTCAACGATGATCGTGCCACGCTTGGTGTTGGTGTAGGTACAGGTGACGTCCTCACCCTCGCGGAGATTGATCGTCGATACGCCAGTCCCGACATTCCCCGTGGCTGAGCCGCCGTTGGGGCTCGTGATCGCGCAGACGAGGTTCGTGAGGTCCCACCCAGCGACTGGCGTCGTTTCGGTCACGGTGTAGTTGTTGCCGTTCTGGACGGTGACCAGGATGTTCGAGTAGAGCTGGGTGTTCGTGGGGGTTGCGCTACCAGGGTCGTCGTCGAGCGAGAAGGTCGACGGCGAAAGGCCACCGGTCGTCGTGAAGGCGAAGTCCTGTGGGTCGTTCGGGACGGCGTCTTTGATGATCGTTATCGAGGCCGGGAAGATGACGGCCTCGGCCGAGAGCGAGCGGTCCTGGTTGCCACCGCTGCCGTCAAGATTGTCCAGGCGCGTGTGGTACGGCGAGCCGGAGATGGCCACGGCGGAGTTGCCGATGCCCCAGTCGGCTCGAGTCGCGATATGTCCGCCCCAAGCAATCACCGGGTTGGCCTGAGTGGCGGTGAAGGTGATCGTGATCCGCGCCGACTTGTCGCCAATGAATCCTGTGCCGCCAGCGTACGAGTAGGCACTGACGGCAGTAATCGTGCCACCCCAGATCGTGAAGTTGCCGGCGACCGGCGTGATCCCCGCGCCGGTGACCTGTGGATCCGTGGGAATGGGGACCGTGGTCGAGGAGGTACAAGGGGTAACCCCGAGACATGGATTGGCCGTCACCACGGTCCGGTTGAACGTCGTGAGGTAGTCGATCGCGTGCTTGCTGGACTTCGTCGTGTCCCACTCGATCGTGACGGTGTGGCTGGCAAGGGGCAGGTTGTCCATCACTAGCCGGTAGGGGATCGAGTCGCCCTCCTGATAGAAGGACTTGCTGGCGCCGAGGTTGCCGTTGTCCCACTCGTTGGCATTGGCGATGCAGCCATCCGTACGGGGGGAAGGCGCCGGGTCGTTGGCGCACTGGTCGAGGGCGGCCGACGGGTTGGCGCCGGCGATGTACATGGCGGTGCCGGTCGGGGTCGGGGTGAGCGTCGCGGTCGGCGTGCCGGTGGCGGTGCTCGTCGCGGTCGCGGTCGGGGTCCCGAGGGTGCCGGTCGTGGTCGCCGTCGCCGTGGCCGTCGCGGTCTGGGTCGGCGTCGCGGTCGCCTGCGCCTGCACCCCCAGCGCCTTCGCGACGCTGATCCGCCCGAAGCTGCGCCCGGTGATCGGGTCGACGGCGCTCTTGATCTTGCTCGACGCGGCGGTGTTGCCGTTGCCGATGCCCACCAGCAGCGCCGCCTCGCCTGCGACGTGCGCGGCGGCGGCGGAGGTCCCGCTGGTGGTGCCGTAGCCGCCACCGGCATTCGTCGTGTAGATGCCGGCGCCGGGCGCGCCTACGTCGGCGCTGCCGGTGTTGCTGCTGCCGACCAGGCTGTCGTTCTGGTCGGTCGCGGCGACGCCGAGCACGTTCGGCAGGTCGGCCGGGAAGGTCGGCATGCTCGAGCCGTCGTTGCCCGTCGCCGCCACCAGGACGGCCCCCTTGCCCCAGGCGTACGCGACTGCGTCAGCCAGCGCCGCCGAGTAGGTCGGGCTGCTGAAGCCCATCAGGATGACCTTCGCGCCGTTGTCGGCCGCCCACAGCACGCCAGCGACGACGTCGGCGTCCCAGCCGCTGCCGTCGGCCCCGAGTACCTGGACCGACGAGATCGTCGCGCCGGAGTACGCCACGCCGGCCACGCCCGTGCCGTTGTTCACGCGCGCCGCGACGATGCCGGCCAGCGCGGTACCGTGGCCGTTGGCATCGCTGTCGGCGTTCCCGCCGACGAAACTCTGGCCGCCCGCCATCCGCCCGGAGAGGTCCGGGTGACCCGCGTCGACGCCCGTATCGAGCACGGCGACCTTCGCCGAGCCGTTAACGGGCACCACGCCGTACGCCTGGTCCCAGCCGATCCGCGGCAGCGCCCACTGCTGGCCGAAGCTCGGGTCGTCTGGCGTGCTCGCCTTGTTCAGCTTGACCGGCGCGGCGGCCCGCTCGATCGCCCCATGCTGCGAGAGCGCTGCCACCGCCTGGTTCACCTGACTGGCCGGCACCTCGATCACGCGAAGCCGGAGCTGCGACAGCTCGCGGCCGGCTCGACCGCCGGCTGCTTTGGCAGCCGCTTCGAGGTCAGCCGGCTTCGCCGATCCGCGGTACTTGACGAGCACCGGGACCGTCGGACCGGTCACGGCCGGCGTCGTCGGGGTCACCGTCGGGGAGGCAGCCGCGGCCGCGGCTGCAGTGGCGGCCGCCTGCGCGGCGGCGGAGGTCGTGCTCGTCGGCGTGGCGGTGCTCGTGGCCGCCCTCGCGGTTGGCGTCGCGGTGGCAGGCGCCGTAGTCGCCGTCTTCGTCGGCGTCGACGTGGCCGCCTTCGCGGTCGGCGTCGCGGTTGCGGTCGCCGATTCCTTGGCGGGTGTCTTCGTCGGCGTCGCCGCCTGGGAGCCTGTGCTCTGGGAGCTCGCGGCGGGGGAGGCTGATGGCGCGGGCGTATTCGACGAGGCCGGCGTGTTCGCCGCTTCGGCCACGGGGACCGGCACGAACGGCGCGGCGATCGGCACGAACGGCACGACGAGCTGCATCAGCAGGGAGAAGACGATCGCCCAGGCGAGCGCGCGCCCGCGCCGACTACTGGCGACCGAACGCTGTCCAACGACCGCGTTGGCGGCGAAGCGTCGCGCTGCGATGACGTGGCCTGCCCGAGACTGCCGCGTCTGCTGATGTGCCCGCATGGTGCCCTCCCCGGATGCTCAGCCTGGCCGAGATGCCCCAGTGCATCGGCCCATCGCCGGCCACGGACATCGCATGACCGGGCATAACAGATCCGTAACACTGCCGCGCGATGGTATCCGGTTCGAGCGGGTCGGACAAGTGATCTGACTCACTTATCACGCAATGTTTCGTCAGACTTGCTCCGGCGCCATCATCCATAGGAGCAGCAGAGCAACGACAGTACTTCCGCCTGGAGGACGGTCGGAGAACCGAGCCGTCTCCAGGTAGATCTTTACATCTCTTCTGGTCGCTGTCTCAACAACGAAAGCACTACCGCATGCCAGGAACAGATACAGCGCATTTCCGCGACAGTCCTTGTGAGATCAATTCCATTGCAACACTGCACTATGAAAGTTGTGTGAAAATTGCCTGAAGACGGGCGTGCTGCCCGTCTTCTGCGCGTGTCCGCTGTCGAGCCGGCCAGGTTGCCCCTTGCCGCTTCGAGAGCGCTGCTCAGCCGGTCGGCCCTGCGTACCTGCGCAGCTCAGGCCCGTGGCGCGGCCGTCAGCCAGGGGCCGCACCCCGCTGGTGAGGTTCGCGAGGCCCGGCCCGCGCAACGCCGGTCGTTCTTGTAGTACGATGGGCTCGCGATGGCTCGATCTGGCGTCACGTCCGACGTCAGAGCTCGAGCATAGCTGCCAATCTGGGGCACTTGATTGGCAGACGTACCCGAAAGAGCCCGTCGCTCGTTCGTAGATGTACACCGCGAGGGCCGGCCGCTCGCTCCGTCCGCCGGCTGCGCCTTTCATCGGGGAGGGGTTCCGTGAGTCGACGCCTGCGCATCCTGCCGATCTTGATCGCGATCGCGTTCGCGGCCGTGCCGCTACTGATAGCCGCGCCGACGCCCGCCAGTGCCAGTCATTCGTGGGACGGTTACCACTGGGCCCGCACCGCCAACCCGTTCACCTTGAACGTCGGCGACAACGTCACGTCGGCCTGGGATGCGTATCTCAACGAGGCCATCGGGGACTGGACTGCTTCCTCTGTCCTCAATCTCACGAAGGTCGCGGGTGGCTCGAATCCAAAGAACTGCCGCCCCACGGCCGGGCGGATCGAGGCTTGCAACTCGAAGTACGGCAACAACGGCTGGCTCGGGATCGCGCAGATCTGGATCAGCGGTGGGACGCATATCACCCAGGGGATCACCAAGCTGAACGACACCTACTTCAATACCGCCACCTACAACACCCCGGCCTGGCGGCGACTCGTGACCTGTCAGGAGATCGCCCACGACTTCGGTCTCGATCACCAGGATGAAGCGTTCGACAACCCCAACCTCGGGTCGTGCATGGACTACACGAGCGACCCTGACGGCCCTCCGAGCAACGAGCACCCGAACGCCCACGACTTCGCGCAGCTCGGATCGATCTACGCTCACCTGGACAGCACGAGCACCGTGGCCCCGGCGCTCGCCCCGGCGCCCGGACGGAGTGGCACGGCCGCCGAGGAGGGCCCGAACAATCTGGCCGAGCTCGGCCGACCGACCGGTCGCAAGGACGGCTACGGTCGCGACATCCACTTCGAGAAGAACCTGCCTGACGGCCGCAAGATCGTCACGCACGTCTTCTGGGCGCTGCCGGGCCTGGGTGGTCCACCGGCCCCCGGCCGGCCCTAACCTCACCTCCAACTCCTCGCCCAGATTCCAGGGGCAGCTCACCTGAGCTGCCCCTGGTCGTCTCCGTGGTATCGTTTGCGGAGCGGCCGGCCGATTGCTGGCCGCCAGGCGCGACCACAATCAGAGGTGCCGGCAGATGTCGCTCCGCCGGATCATGCGGGGCGCGAGCTGTGTGCTCGCGGCGCTCGCCATCCTGCTCACCACCGGCGTGGCCGGTGCCCAGGGCTCGGTGACCCCGTCGTACGGCGATGGCACTCTGACGCTCACCGGCGAGGGGTACCGACCGGGCGAGCAAGTCGAGATCACGGTCCGCGTTGCCGGCTCCACGCAGCCCTTCTTGGCCAGAGCAGACGCTCGTGGCCGCTTTCGACTGGCGACCGGCTTGCAGATCGCGCCGATGAGCCGGATTGAGATCGAAGCGCGCGACGAGCAAGGGATGACGCAAGTCACGACGACGAGCGGCCCCGGAGCGCTGCCCGGGCCAGGGAGTGGTATGCCATTGCCCGCGCCAGGGGGTGGCATGCCGCGGGCTGCGCCAGGGGGCGGTATGCCGCTGCCAGCCGAGCTGCCGCGCGCGGGCAACGCCTCAGTCCTGCCGCTCGGGCTCGTCAGTCTGGCCATCGTCTCGATCGTCGGCGGGCTCGTGCTGTGTGGCCGCGCTCCCTCACGGCGTGAGGGAGCCGGGTCGCGGTAACTGCCTGGATCGCCGCCAGCGGAGCGGGCCGTCAACGTCGTCCGGTCCACCCTGGGCGATCCGGCGAGGTCGGCTGGTCTAAGCGGGGGGTGTGTCGCCGAGGTCGACGCGGCCAGTTGGCGTAGCGGCCTGATCGTCGGGCCGATCCCCGGCTAGACTCTCTTCGGCGCTCCGACGACGGGGTGCAGGGGAGAACGACGATGAGTCAGGCCACCAGTCAGGCAGCCGGTCAGTCCACGGCGGACGCCGCCCTGCGCGAAACCCTCACCAGAGTCACCACCGCCACCGCCTCGGCGATGCTCTGGCGGCGAGGGTACCCGTTCACCTTCATGCTCGGCGCCACGCCGATCCAGCGCGGCGCGAAGGTCTGCGGCCGGGCCGTCACCCTCCGCTTCGGACCGGGCCGGCCGGACCTGGCCGTCTCCGAGGCGGACCGGAACACCAGAGACCCGATGTGGGTCGCCATCGAGTCGCTCGGGCCGGGCGACTTCCTGGTGATGGACTGCGGCGGCAACCAGAGCGGCGCCACCACCGGCGACATCCTGGCCGCGCGGATCCAGTACCGTGGGGCCGTCGGCATCCTCTGCGACGGCGCCATCCGCGATGCCGCCCAGATCCGCGATCTCGTCGGGCTGCCGGCCTGGAGCCTCGGCGTCCAGGGGCTCGGGTTCACCCCGAACCTCGTCAGTCTGGACTGGAACGTCCCGGTCCGCGCGTTCGGCGTCACCGTGGTGCCCGGCGACTACATCCTGGCCGACGACGACGGCGCCGTGGCGATCCCGGCCGCGCTGGCGCAGGAGATCGCGGACGTCTGCTTCGAGCAGGAGCACAAGGAGGAGTTCATTCGCGGCCTCGTCCAGCAGGGCGTGCCGGTCAGCGAGTGCTACCCGCCGAACGCCGCCACCCTGGAGAAGTACGAAGCCTGGAAGAAGAGCGGGAAGTAGGAAAGGGTATGCCTGACGGTTCGGATCTCCTCGACAGGCTCCGATCGGCGCTGCTGGAGGCCGGGCTCGGGCCGACCAGGCTCGACATCGCGCCGGCCGACGACCCAGAGGGGCGAACGCTCGCCGCCGCGCTGGTGCTGCTCTATCCGCACCAGCTCCCGGCGGCGCTCGGCTCGGTGGACGGCGTGCCGCACCTCGTGCTGACCCGCCGAACGACGGCGTTGCGGCGTCACAGCGGCCAGATCTCGTTGCCGGGCGGCCGGTACGACGCCGAAGACGGCTCCCTCCTCCGGACCGCCCTGCGCGAGACCGAGGAGGAGCTCGGCGTGGATCCGGCCGCCCTCACGATCTGGGGCCGCCTGGAGCTCGAGCACATCGTCGCCAGCCACTACGCGCTGGCACCGTTCGTCGCCTACACGCCGCGCCGGCCGGAGTTTCGCCCGGCGCCCGCCGAGGTCGCCGAGGTGATCGACCTGCCGCTCGCCCAGATCCTCAATCCTGCCGTCCTGGAAGAGGAGCTCTGGGACTTCCAGGGCACACCGAGACGCGTCAGCTTCTACCGCCACGTCGAGCACAAGATCTGGGGCGCGACCGCTCGGATCCTCCACCAGATCGCCACGCTGCTGGACCCGGCCCTCGCCGACGCCGGAACGTTCGCCGGGGCTGGAGGAGAGATCGGCCGCCGGCTCGCCCCCGGCGACACCTGGCCGCGCTCGGTGCGCCCCGGCTCGCCCTGAGCCTCTCGACCCCTGTTCGTGTCCAGCGTGAATCGACACGATCTGGCATCGGTCGTGCCACAATTCAGGTGCGCCGCCAGGTGGCGGACGAACCGGTATCGCTGGGAGCGCCGACGTGGAGAGCTCGTTCACCGTCGCTCGGATCCGTGGCATTCCGATCGGCGTCCACTACACCTGGGCGATCGCCGTGGTGATGATTACCTGGTCGCTGGCCGCCGGCTACTTCCCCCAAGAGTACCCGGGCTGGCTGCCCAGGGATTACTGGTTCGTCGGCGCGGCTGCCGCACTGCTCCTCTTTATCTCGGTACTGTTCCACGAGCTGTGCCACTCGTTCGTGGCGCAGGCACGGGGACTGGCCGTCAAGAGCATCACGCTGTTCATCTTCGGCGGCGTCTCGAACATCGCGCAGGAATCCGAGGACCCGCGGGATGAGTTCCTGATCGCCGTCGTCGGCCCGCTCTCCAGCCTGGCGCTGGCCGGGCTGTTCTGGCTCGGCGTGCTGGCGATCCCGAACGACACCAGCCCGCTCGGCGCGCTGCTGTTCTACCTGACGACCGTCAACCTGATGCTGGCCATCTTCAACATCTTGCCGGGCTTCCCGCTCGACGGCGGCCGGGTGCTTCGAGCGATCCTCTGGGGCTCGACCGGCAGCATGGTGCGCGGCACGACCGTCGCCACGGTGGTAGGGCAGGTCGTGGCGTTCCTGTTCATCGGGTACGGCATCTGGCAGATCTTCATCGAGCGCGACTTCCTGAGCGGCGTCTGGATCGGCTTCATCGGCTGGTTCCTCAACAGCGCGGCCGAGGCGACCCGCCGGCAGGTCCAGGTCCAGGAGGGGTTCCGCGGGATCACGGTCGAGAGCGTGATGACGCCCGACCCGCCGGTCGTCTCGCCGGCCCTGCCGGTCCGCGCCCTGGTCGACGAGTACGTCCTGCGGCGCGGGCTGCGCGCGCTGCCGGTGGCGCAGGACGGCCGGATCGTCGGGCTGGTCTCGCTGTCGGACGTCAAGCACCTGCCGGAGCCCGAGTGGTCCGGCAACTCGGTCGGCGCGATCATGACGCGACCACCGCTCCGGACGATCGGGCCGGAGGCGCCGGTCGCCCGAGCACTCGAGCGGCTGGTGGAGGACGACGTCAACCAGTTGCTGGTCGTAGACAAGGACGGGACGCTGCTCGGCATGCTGACGCGACGCGACGTGATGCGGTTCCTCCAGATGCGCGGCGAGCTGCGGATGCGGCGCTAGGCGCCGGCGTCCCGATCGGGTCGTTGATGCTGGCGGAGGTACTCGGCGGCCCAGCGGCACCAGGCGGCGTACTCGCGCTCGTAGCTCAGGCCGCGCTGGAGCGTCAGGTAGGTCATGAACGGCGGGGCTGACGGATCGGCGAGCGCGGCCTGGAAGTCAGCCTGCATGCCACCCTCGATCCCCGTCAGCATCGCCAGGCGCTCCTCGTGCTGGCGGGCCTGGTCCAGCAACAGGTCGATCGCGCGCTCCGGCTCGATCAGCCAGAACGAGGTGACCTTGACCAGAAACTCGTCGCGGATCTGGGGCGGATCGGTCGGCGCGAGGAGCCAGCCGAGCAGAATCTGCCGGCCGCGCTCGGTCAGGGCGTACACCTTCTTGTCCGGCCGATCGCGCTGCGGCACGACGGTGTGGACGACGAGCCCGTCCTTCTCGAGGCGGGCGAGCTCCGGGTAGACCTGGCTGTGGCGAGCGTGCCAGAAGAAGGCGATCCGCTGCTGGAGCGCGTGGGTCAGGTCCAGGCCAGAGGCCGGCTCGCGAGCGAGGAGCCCGAGCAGGGTGTGACCGAGCACAGAAACGGCCATCCAACCTCCCTATGTCACTCTTGACATAGTCCAACAGGACGGGATACACTTTGCTATGTCGAGTATGACATAGGGAGGTGTGCTGTGATCGCACTCGTTGCCCTCGCTCTCGTCTATCTGCTCCTGCTCGCGCTCGATCGCCTCGGGGTCCGGCCGGCCATCCTGCGATCGCACCGGGCGAAGCTCCGCGTCGGGCTCTCGGCGATGTTCCTGCTCGCGGCGCTGGGGCGTCTTGCCACGCCAGAGACGCTCGTCGCGATGATCCCGGCCTCGTTGGCGCTCCGCTACGAGGCGCTCTACGTCAGCGGGATCTTCGAGGTGATCGGGGCAGTCGGGCTGCTCGTGCCGGGGCTCCGGCGGGTGGCCGGCCTGGGGCTGGCGCTGCTCCTGGTGCTGGTCTTCCCGGCCAACGTCTACGTCGCGCTGAACAACCTGCAGATCGACGGGTACCCGGGGTCGCCGCTCTACCAGTGGGCGCGGCTACCGATTCAGGCGGTGCTGATCTGGCTCGCGCTCTGGACCTCGCGTCCGGAGCGCCGTGCCGAGCCCCGGCCGGTGGCGGCCCCAGCCTGAGCCAGCGCGACGACCGTCGTCAGGCCGCCGGCCGCCAGCAGGCCGAGCAGCGGCTCGACGGGGTAGCGGTAGCGCGGGTGCGGCGCCACCAGCGCGACCGCAGCCAGCAGCAGCCCGACGACGACCAGCGCCAGGAAGGCGGCCACCTCGGGCCGCCGCTGGCGCGCCCCGATCCCAAGCGCCAGGCCGACCACGCCGACGAGCGCCAGCAGCGGAATGGTCGGGCCGAGGCGGGCCGGCTGGAACAGGTTCATGAGCGCCTCGGCCTCATCGTACTGGGCCTGCTGGAGCGGCGACGGCGGCCCGAGCAGGTAGCCGATCTCCTTGTTCGCCTCCCACTCTTCGCGGTTCCCCTCATCTCGGCGGGTCTGCCAGTGATCGCGGTACCGCTCTGGTGAGCCCTGACTGAGCTGCCAGAACCAGCCGGCCGTCCCAAGCAGATAGTAGCCCGGCTGGCGCAGGATCGCCTCCAGCGAGAGGTCGCGCATCAGGCGATTCGCCTCGGCGTCCGTGAGGCCCAGCTCGCGCTTAATCCGGTCGCGCGTCGGCGTCACGAACCGGCCTCGACCGCCGCGCATGATCTCGCGGGCGCGCTGGCGGGCGGGGTCTGGATCGTTCGGGTTCTCGAAGGCGAAGCCCGCATCGTGCCGCATCGCCCGCCCGACGAGGGTCGAGCCGGCGTTGCCGTCCGCGCTGAAGCTGTCGTGGACGAGCGAGTTTCTTGCCATCCAGGGCAGCCAGACCAGCGCGACGCCGGCGAGCAGCGCGAAAGCCTGGAGGAGGACGCCGAAGGTCGACCTCATCCCTCCAACCCCCCTCTCCGGCGCGGAGAGGGGGGAGAAGGTCCGCTCGTGCTCCCCTCTCCTCGCAGGAGAGGGGCTGGGGGTGAGGTCATCTCGGCGCCACCACGCCCCGACCGGCAGTGCCAGCAGCGCAGCCACCGCCAGCACCAGCCCGACCGGCCGCGTCAGCGCCGCCACGCCGATCAGCAGGCCGCCGATCAGCAGCGTCCACCACCGAGGCCGCTCGATCGCCAGCGCGAGCCAGGCGATGGTGACGGTGGCCAGCGAGATGAACAGCGTCTCGGCCATCACGTACTGCTCGGCGACCAGCAGCGGACCGCTCAAGCCGACGACCAGCCCGGCCAGCAGGCCGGTCCAGACGCCCCAGAAGCGGATGCCGAGCATCGCCACTAGCAGGCAGGTGACCACGCCGAGCAGGTGCTGCACGAGCGCTAGCGCCGCCAGGTCCTCGCCGACCTGCCGCACGACGAACGCGATGAACAGGGGGTAGCCCGGCGTCCGGCGCAGGTCCAGGTCGAACCCGACCTCGCGGGCGAACTGGTAGCCCGGCCAGAAATAGTTCTCGCTGTCGCCGATGATGAAGACCGGCGCCCGGAACAGGAACGCCAGCCGCAGCGCGAGCGCCGCCACCCCGACGATCGTCAGCACGAGCCAGACGGGCGGGCTGGGAACGCGGCGGATCAGCATGGTGCCAGAGTGTACCAATAGCTCCCTCTCCCTCTGGGCCGTGGGGACGTCGACGCAGTCGATGTTCGCGCCGCGCAGCGGAGGAGGCCCCATGGTAGGTGTGATGAGGGCTGGGGTGAGGGTCAGACCCACTCTTCCCAGCGATCGAAGGCGCCGCCGAGCGCCGCCTTGAACACGCGGTCGCCGTCCCAGCAGGTCACGAACATCCGCGCCACCGTCCCGGCCGGGCGCGTCTCCTCGGCCTGGGCGTAGATCGTGGTGTAGCCGGCCTCGCGGGCGGCGGCCGTGTTGGCGGCCGACCAGTTACTCGACTGGCCCAATGGGATCGCGAAGGTGGTCGGGGCGATGCCGAGCCGTTCCTCGATCGTGCGGCGCGAGCGACCGAGCTCGTCGGCCGCCTCGGACGGGTTGAGCCAGCGGAAATCCGGGTGCGTCACCGAGTGACTGCCGATCTCCGCGCCGGCCGCCGCCAGCCGCGACAGCTCGTCCCAGCGCAGCATGACGTCGTCGCCCCACGGATGGCGCTGCTCGGCCCAGTCCGAGACGACGAACAGCGACCACGGGACGCCGTACTCGGCGAGGATCGGGGCGGCGGTGGTCAGGACACTCTTGAGGCCGTCGTCGAAGGTGATCGCCAGCTCGTTCGGGGCGCCGCCGGTCCGCGCGATCTCGCTGGCCGGCACGATCCGGTACCCCGCTCGCAGCGCCAGCTCCAGGTGGCGGCCTCGGTGACCGGCAGCGCCAGGTCCGGGTACATCTCGCGGTAGAACGGCTCCAGGTGGCTCGCCATCACGCCGCGCCGGGTGGCGATGCCCTCGGAGGCCAGCTTCGCCATCACGTCGGCCCGCGAGATCCCGTCGTGCAGCCAGACGCTGTACGACTGGTAGGTGTGGGGCCGCTCGGGCAGCGGGTACAGGGGTTGGATGCGCTCGTCGCCGGCCAGCAGGCGAGTGTACCGCTCGGCGAGGCGCCGTCGCTCCGCCAGGATCCCGTCCAGCTTCTTGAGCTGGACCAGCCCGACCGCCGCCTGAATGTCCGTCATGCGGTAGTTCCAGCCGACTTCGCGGTACTCCTCGATGTCGGTGGTGCCGGAGGGGCAGCATCGTGCGCGCCTCGAAGCCGACCATCTCGCGCGCCTTCTTCGTGCAGGCCTGGCGCCGCGAGACGTTGTTGACGGCACGCGCGGGGGCGTAGACCGGCTCGACGTCCGGGTAGCCGGCGGCGGTGCAGAGCAGGGTGCACAACTCGCGCAGGCTGGTCTCGATGCCGGTACCGCAGTTGAACACCTCGTCGCTGACGTCAGACGCCATCGCCTTGACGTACGCCTCGGCCACGTCCTCGACGTAGACGAAGTCCATCGTCTGGAGGCCATCGCCGAAGATGATCGGCGGCTCGCCCCGACCGAGGCGCTCCAGCCAGCGGATCATCACCTCGGTGTAGGCACCGAACACGTCCATCCGGGGTCCGTAGACGTTGAACGGCCGGAACATGACGTACTCGAGGCCGTACATCTCGTTGTAGGCGCGCAAGATCTGCTCATTGGCGATCTTAACCGCGCCGTACAGGGTCCGGTTGTTGAACGGGTGCTGCTCGTCCATCGGCAGGTAGCTCGGGTCGCCGTAGACTGAGGCCGTTGAGGCCGCCGCGACCTTCTTGACACCGTGCTTCCTGGCCGCTTCGAGGACGTTCTGGGTGCCGTTGACCATCACCTGGATCGCGCGGAGCGGCTCCTCGGCGGACTGGGTGATCCGCAACGCCGCCTGGTGGAAGACGAGGTCGCAACCGTCCGTCAGGCGATCGACCAGCGCGGCGTCACGGATGTCGCCCTCAACCACCTCGACGCGCCCGGTCCCGACGGCGTCCGCCAGGTTCTCATATGGCGCCCCCGGACGAAATCGTCGACGATGGTCACGTGATCGGCGCCGGCCTCGATCATCTGATCCACGATGAACGAGCCGATGAAGCCGGCGCCGCCGGTGACGAGGACGCGCGAGCCGCCAAGCTCGATGCTCATCTCTTATCCCCTGTCTGAGTACGGGGCCAGCCTGGACTGGTCGTCGCCCCACACCCTTAAGGGATACAACGGCAAGGGATACAACGGCTTGAACGCCAATGACAGGACACGCCGGTCACGATTGAGGCAAAAGCGACCGGATCGCGCGGGCCGGGTTGCCGACGACCAGGGTGTGTGGCGGCACGTCCCTGGTCACGACCGCGCCGGCGCCGACCAGCGCCCCGGCGCCGATCCGCACGCCGCAGACGATCGTCGCGTTCGCGCCGATCGCCGCGCCGGCCTCGACGATGGTCGGGACGACCTCCCAGTCGCCGGAGCCGCCGGCGCCGAGCAGGTTGCCTTCGGCGTCCACGGCGGCGGGGTAACGGTCGTTGGTGAAGCAGACGTGCGGCCCGACGAACGCACCATCCTCGATCGTGACGCCGGACGGGATGAACGCGAACGCCTCGACCTTGACGCGCCGCCCGAGCACGGCGCCGCGCTGGATCTCGACGAACGTCGCGATCTTGCTCTCATCGCCGATCTCACAGCCGTACAGGTTGACGAGGTCCGGATGGAAGATGACGACGTTCTCACCTAGCCTGACGTCCGGCGCGATTGGCATGTCTCCCCCTTACTCTGCCTCATGGGAGGGTAGCACACCGATCTGCTGGCCTCGTCGCGATCGGACATCTGCGTCATGATGTTCGTCGCGTGAAGGCGGCACTCTCGTCCCGTCAGCATCGTTACGGTGTGTAGCGAGACGTCGCGTCTTGCGGACCGTTTCTCGACCACGGTAGTACAGTGGGATACGAGCGGATCGTTGCACGCGCTACCGACCCCGGGCAGCGTACGAGTATCTCGTCGAGAGCGGAAGAGGAAGGACAGCATGGCCCCGCCCAGCGAACCGACTCCGGCTCTGACGATCTCGCCGTTCGAGCGACCGCTCGAAGCTCCGTCGCGCCCCGACCAGGCTGTCGGGATCGGCGTAGTGGGGTACGGGTACTGGGGGCCGAACCTGGTCCGCAACTTCGGGATGACGCCCGGGGCGAAGATGGTGGCGGTCAGCGACCTCTCGCCGAGCCGGCTCGCCAGCGTCCAGGCACTCTATCCGGCGCTCAAGACCACGCCCGTCTACGAGAATCTCCTCAGCGATCCGGAGATCGACGCGGTCGCCATCGCGACGCCGGTCTCGAGCCACTACCACCTGGCGATGCAGGCGCTCGAAGCCGGCAAGCACGTGCTGGTCGAGAAGCCGCTGGCGCTGAACAGCGGCCAGGCCGCCCTGCTCGTCGAAGAGGCCGAGCGCCGCGACCTGGTCCTGATGGTGGACCACACGTTCGTGTACCACGGCTCGGTCCGGCGAATCCGCGACTGGTGGAGTCGGGCCAGGTCGGGAAGCTGCGCTACTTCGACTCGACGCGCGTGAACCTGGGGCTGTTCCAGCGCGACGTAGACGTGCTCTGGGACCTGGCCGTCCACGACCTCTCGATCATGGACTACCTGATCGGCGAGAGCCCGGTCTCCGTGGCCGCGACGGGCGTGGCGCACGTGCCGGGCCAGCCGGTGAACATCGCGTACCTGACCTGCTTCTTCGAGGACAGCCTGATCGCGCACATCAACGTGAACTGGCTGGCGCCGGTGAAGATTCGCCGCACGCTGATCGGCGGCGACCGCCAGATGATCGTCTACGACGACCTGGAGCCGAGCGAGAAGGTGAAGGTCTACGACAGCGGGATCACCCTCGGGGACGGGCCGGCCGGCCCGGACGGGCCGTACGACCGGCTGGTGGGGTACCGGACGGGCGACATGTGGGCGCCGAAGGTGGGCCTGGGCGAGGCGCTGTCGGTCGAGACGCAGCACTTCGTGGACTGCATCACCCAGAACGCGACGCCGCTGACGGACGGCAAGGTCGGGCTGCGGGTGGTGCGGATCCTGGAGGCGGCGACAGCGTCGCTGAAGCAGGGCGGCTGCCCGGTCCAGCTCTAAGCTGGGCTTTGTCCATTTAGTAGACGGAACGAGAGAGGCAGGGTACCGTGGACTCACACCCCACTTGCCAGAAAGG
>Ga0209382_10002173_pt1 | contig 29208 bp, 28 predicted proteins | sample SoiMetdeltSBSDD5_FD_187599 | JGI IMG/M metagenome (GOLD analysis project Ga0209382, IMG submission 187599) | Bulk soil microbial communities from a Populus tree surrounding site in Tennessee, USA - Soil MetaG P. deltoides SBSDD5 (SPAdes) (version 2) | ecosystem: Environmental > Terrestrial >...
GGCCGAGCCGGAGTAGACCACGTTCTCCGCGACGACGATCACGGTGCCGTCCGGCGCGTACCGTGACAGCATCCCCTTGCCGCTGAGCTGCACGTGGGCGCCGTAGATCTCCACGGTGGTCGCGAATGACGTCTCGAGCCAGTCGCCTATCAGACACCGGGCGGGTGATCCGGAGCGCATAGGCACCGGGGTTGCGCTCGGGACGGTGTCGGGGGTGGCGCGCCCGCGCAGCGACACGAACGCCGCGGCGCTTCCGACAAGGCACACGGCCAGCACAACTACGATGGCCACCACACCGGCGATGATCGGAAGTGTCCAATCGCGACGGATCACCGGCGGTGGAGGGGTCAGCGACATGCGGCCAGCATCGCACGACCTCGCCGAGCAGCGGCCATACTGTAGTGGTATAGATGGGAAGGTTGGCGCGATGGCGGAAACCTGGGTCGGGGCAACGGCCAAGCAGATCGCACGGGCGGTGCGGCGCGGGGACACCTCGGCCACGCAGGTGGTCGCCGATCACCTCGATTATCTGCGCCGTACGGATCCGATCGTCGCGGCGTTCCGGGTGGTGCGCGCGGCGCAGGCGGCGGCCGAGGCGGAGAAGGTGGACGACGAGCCGGATCTGGGCAACCTTCCGCTGGCAGGGGTGCCGATCGCGGTGAAGGAGAACACGCCCGTCGCCGGGGTCCCGACCTTCAACGGTTCCGAGGCGGCCAGCCAGCCCGTCGCGGAGAAGGACCATGAGCTGGTGCACCGGTTGCGCGGCGCGGGCGCCGTGGTGCTGGGTACGAGCCGCATGCCTGAGCTGGGCCTTTGGGGCACCACCGACGATGACACCGCGGTGACGCGCAACCCTTGGGCACTTGAGCGCACGCCGGGGGGATCATCGGGAGGGTCCGCTGCGGCGGTGGCTTCAGGTTTGGTACCCATAGCGCACGCCAACGATGGGCTGGGCTCGGTGCGCATCCCCGCCGCCTGCTGTGGCCTGATCGGTTTGAAGCCCGGCCGCGGCGTGCTGCCGGTCGAGATGGGCTATGAGGATTACTGGTTCGGGCTGGTGGAGCACGGCTTGCTCGCCACCACGGTCGCGGATGCCGCCCTCGGTTTCGCTGTCCTAAGTGGACGTATACCGCAGCCGCTGACGCAGCCGGGACGCCTTCGTATCGCGGTCTCGCTGCGATCGCCGCTTGACGGCGTGACGCCGGATGAGGGCGCCCGCACGGCCGTGCACTCCGCGGCCAAGCAGCTGGTCGGGGTGGGCCACGACACGATCACCGCCGATCCGGACTATCCGCGCTCGCTCGGCCTTCGCGGCGTGGCGACCTGGTTCGCCGCCGGATACCGGGACGCCATAGAGTCCAATTTGGACATCGACAGGCTTCAGAGGCGGACCCGCCGCCACATCCGCATGGGGGAGTGGGCGTGGCGCCGCGGCTACGTCCGCGAGCAGGATCGGGAGGCCTTCCGCGAACGGTGCCTGGCCTTCTTCTCCGATCACGGTATCGATGTCCTGATGAGCCCGGTGCTTGCCCGCGGCCCTCTCCTCGCTAGGCAGTGGCATCGCCGAGGCTGGATGCCGAATCTCCTCGCCAACATGCGTTACGCCCCATATGCCGCACCGTGGAACATCACCGGCTTTCCGGCGCTGACCGTCCCAGTCGGTGTCCGCGCCGACGGCCTGCCCGCGACCGTCCAGCTGGTCGGTCCTCCCGGGACGGAGCTGCTGCTGCTCGCCGTGGCCGGACAGATGGAGCTTGCCGCGCCGTGGCGCCGCCACGCTCCCGGGTACCCCCGACCTTAACGATCGCTCAGGGCGGTGAGGCGCTGGCGCGCGAACGGTGGCAGTATCAAAAGATGATGCCCGACCTGATCAGCCTCGCCGACGTCCAAGCGGCCCGGGAGCTGCTTCGCGGGGTCATCCGCAAGACCCCCCTAGAACCGTGCCGCCCCCTGACCGCCAAGCTGGGTGGACCCGCCTGGCTCAAGTGCGAGAACCTCCAGCGGGCCGGCTCCTACAAGGTCCGCGGCGCCTACGTGCGCATCTCGCGGCTCAGCGTCGAGGAGAAGGCGCGTGGCGTGGTGGCGGCCAGCGCCGGTAATCACGCCCAGGGCGTGGCGCTCGCCGCGGGGCTCAACCACACCAAGGCCACCGTCTTCATGCCGGTCGGTGCGCCCCTGCCCAAGGTCTCGGCGACGAAGGGTTACGGCGCGTCGATCGAGCTCGTCGGCACCACCGTGGACGAGGCGCTGGAGGCGGCGCAGGAGTTCTCCGAGCGCACCGGCGCCATTTTCATCCACCCATTTGACCACCCCGATGTCATCGCCGGGCAGGGCACGGTCGCGCTCGAGATCCTCGACGAGCTGCCCGACACCGGCACGATCATTACGGGGATCGGCGGGGGCGGCCTGATCTCGGGCATCGCCGTCGCCGCGAAGGCGATCCGCCCCGACATCCAGATCGTCGGTGTGCAGGCCGCAGGCGCCGCCGCCGTGCCACCTTCCCTGCGCGCGGGCGCTCCCGTGCGGCTCAGGCACATCTCCACGATCGCCGACGGCATCGCGGTCGGCCGCCCCGGCGACCTCACCTTCGCCCACATCAGCAAACTCGTCGACGAGGTAGTGACGGTCACCGATGAGGAGATCTCGCGAGCGCTGCTGATGCTGCTCGAGCGGGGCAAGCTGGTGGCCGAGCCGGCGGGAAGCGTTGGCGTGGCGGCACTCCTGGCCGGGGTGGTCCAGGTGAGCAAGCCCGTGGTCGCGGTCGTCTCGGGCGGCAACATCGATCCACTGCTGCTGATGCGCGTGCTTGACCGCGGGCTGTCGGCGGCAGGCCGCTACCTGCACGTCACCGTCCGCTGTAGTGACCGGCCGGGTCAGCTGGCCGGGCTGCTTTCCCTCATCGCCGAGCAGCGAGCCAACGTGGTGGACGTCGCGCACCAGCGCCACAACCCACGCCTGCACCTCGGGGAGGTGGAGGTGGTGCTCTCGGTCGAGACGAGGGGAGCCGAGCATTCGGACCGCCTCATCCGTACGTTGCGGGACGGGGGTTACGAGGTAGTCACCGATCACGACTAGGCCGCTCACCTTGGGGGTAAGGGTGGGCGAGATGCTTGAGGCGAAGGCCAGGATCATCTGTCCTTCGCCGCCGCCGACCGCGCGCGCTGACGAGCTGCGAAACCCTCAGCCGGAGTAGGACTCGAAGGACACGACCGTGACCTTGATCTCGGCGCCGCTGGGCGCGGTGTATGTCACCGTCTGGCCCTTGCGCGCTCCGGCGATCGCCTTGCCCAGAGCGGACTCCGGCGAGTACACGGTCAGGTCGGTGGTCGCGGCGATCTCCCGCGAGCCGAGCAGGAACGTCTGGGTGTCGTCGGTGTCGTCGTCGAAATGAATGGTCACCACCATGCCCACCGACACGGCGCCAGCGTTGGGCGCCTCGCCGACCTGGGCGACACGCAGAAGCTCCTGTAGATAGCGGATCCGTCCCTCCGCCTTGCCCTGCTCCTCGCGGGCGGCGTGGTACCCACCGTTCTCCTTGAGGTCGCCCTCTTCGCGGCGAGCATTGATCTCCGCGGCCATGGCGGGGCGCGCGGCGATAAGCTCATTCAGCTCGGCCTGAAGCCGGTCATGCGCGTCTTTGGATAGCCAGGTGGCATCCGACTGCGATCGATCTGCAGACACGGGAGTTCTCCTGCGACTTGGGGACGAAAGGACAAATTTACCAGCGATTCACGCTGGACGGCATCCCTGCACCTCCCCTGTGACGGGACGTGTGCGGGTCACCAGCCGGTGGCTGACCACCGTCCTGCCCGGGTCGGGCCCGGCCTTGACGGTGATCTCCTCGCGGCCGGCCTCCGCGCCCGAGACATCCCGGGCACGCACGATGCACTTCGCCGTGCCATCGGCGGGGAGGCGGACCGTGAAGGTGACCACGACTTGAGTATCGGTGATGTTGGCAAAAGCGGTGACCGACGCCGCATAGTCGCGCTCACCATACGCCTTGAACAAACTTACCCCGGCCAGCGTGGCCAGGGCCGCCACCGCCACCGCGGCGACCAAGGTCACCCAGCGCGGGGTGCGCCGGCGCTCCCGGCGCCGGCCATATCGGCCCGGCGGGAAGATCGGCCGTGCGAGCGATGTTGTGGCAGGAGTCTCAGTCACCAGCGGCACCCTTTTGTCAGACGTTTGGTGAAGACTTCAGTCTGGCATGCGGTGAATATCAATACGGGAGTTGAGGGTATGGAGCTGCGGCTCATGGCGGTGCACGCGCACCCCGATGACGAGTCGTCCAAGGGCGCGGCCACCATGGCACGCTATGTGCGCGAGGGCGTCGAGGTGCTGGTGGCGACCTGCACGGGGGGCGAGCGCGGTGATGTGCTCAATCCGAAGATGGACCGGCCCGAGGTCAAGGCCGACATCACCGAGATCAGGCGCGCCGAGATGCAGCGCGCCCGGGAGATCCTCGGGGTGCGGCAGGCGTGGCTCGGGTTCGTCGACTCGGGCTGGGTGGAAAACTACGACGCGGCCGACCCGAGTGGCCTGCCCGAGGGCTGCTTCGCCCGGGTGCCGGTCGACGAGGCGGCCGAGCCGCTGGTCAAGCTCATCCGGGAGTTCAAGCCGCATGTGATCCTCACTTACGACGAGGAGGGTGGCTACCCGCACCCGGATCACGTCCAGACCCACCTGGTCAGCGTCGCCGCCTTCGACGCCGCTGGCGACCCGGATCGCTACCCGCGGGCCGGCGCGCCGTGGCAGCCATTGAAGCTTTACTATCACATGGGCTTCACGAAGGTTCGCGTTCAGGCCATCCATGAGGAGCTGGTGGCGATGGGCGAAGAGTCGCCGTACGGTCAGTGGCTCGACAAGTGGGACCGCGACGACAAGTCGGGCCGGATCACCACCCGCGTCCCCTGCGGCGAGTTCTTCGAGCTGCGCGACGACGCGCTGCGCGCGCACGCGACCCAGATCGACCCGGACGGATTCTGGTTCCGCGTCCCGCTTGCCGTCCAGCGCAAGATGTGGCCAACTGAAGACTACGAGCTGGTCCGCTCGCTCGTCGACTCTTCGGTCCCCGAAGACGACCTGTTCGCCGGTGTTCGCGCGCCGGCCGATGTCAAAGGCTGACAAACATGTGGCAGTTCTTGGCCGACAATAACTTCGGCGACACCAGATCGGGCGATGGTCTGGCTGGCCCCATGGCACTGCTGGTGATATTACTGCTGGCCGCGGCGACAATTTTCTTGATCCGCAACATGAACAAGAGGCTCAAGAGGCTGCCGGAGTCGTTCCCGGAGCCGGAGGTTCCGGAGAGTAAGCAGCGCTAGAGGCTGTTGCTCGAGCACGTCGAGTGTGTAGCGTTCCGGCCAGTTGGTGTCGCTTCCACTCGGACAGTGGGTGGCGGTAACAAAGGGGCTCTAATTGGGCACGCGGCGGGAGCGGTTCGCGCATGCGACGGGCATGGCTGGCGTGCCCGCGCCCGCCCTTCGCCTGGCCGCCGTGATGGCCCCCATCGCCCTCGCGATGGCGATCGGCGCGCCGATCCTCACCGGCCAGACCGCCGTGTCACCGGGCCCCTTCGCCGTCGTGGTTGGCCTGGTGACGCTTGCGCGCTTGTTCGGCATGCGCATGCGCGTCGCCGCCACCAGCATCAGCGTGGCGTGGGGCGAGGCCGCGGTGATCGTCGGCTTCACCCTGATCCCGCCGGCGTGGATGCCGGCCGCGGTGTGCATCGGCAGCTTCGCCGGCACGGCCGTGCGCAGCTCCCTCAGCGACGGCCGCGGTCCGTTTGAGTGGGTGCGGATCACCTCGGCGCTGACGGTCTCGGCGGGCCTGGCCGCCGCCGTCGTGATCGGCAGCGGGATAGACGCGCAGAACCTCGTCCCGACCTCCGCGCTCGTGCTCGCCGGTGCGGCGGTTCTCTACCTGCTCGGCACGCTGGTCCTGGCGGCGGTCTACCTGTCCGCCCGCGACGGTACGCCCGTGTTCGGTGTGGTCTGGGGCGCCCTGCGCGGCACGCCCATCATGATCGTGGGGAACCTCGCCCTCGGCCTGCTCGCCGCCCTGCTTTTGCAGGACGACGACCCATTCATCCTGGTGTTGCCACCGTTGCTGTGGCTGATGCACCAGCTCTACTCGCACCGCCTGCGCGAAGACGAGGAGAGGCGCACGTGGCGGGCTTTCGCGCTGGCGAGCCGCTCGCTTCACCGCCTCGACGAGGTGGCGGTCGCGCACGAGGGCGTGCGGTCGGCGCGGGCGCTGTTCCCGGTGCAGCGGGTGGAGCTGATCGTCTTCGGCTCCGGCACGCGGTACACCCTCGACGCGGCCTCGTCCAATGTGGAGTCTTCGGAAGCCGGCCAGGAGCCCGTGCGCACGGCCGACAACGGACCGATCGTGACCCGGCCGCTCGAGGTGGCCGGTGGCTCGGTCGGCATGCTCACCCTTGTCCCGGCGCGGGCGGGCAGCTGGAGCACTAACGATCAGCACCGGCTCGCCGCCTTCGGCGACGCGCTCGCGGCCGCGCTGCACGACGCCGCCACCCACAGCGCCCTCAAAGACCTGCACGAGCGCACGTCATACGAGTCCTCGCACGATCCGCTGACAAGGTTGCTCAACCGGGACGCGCTGCTCGATCGGGGCCATGCCCTGCTGCGCTCGTGCCCGCCCGGCCAGCCGGTGGCGCTCGTACTGCTGGACCTCGACAACTTCAAGGCGGTCAACGACACCCTCGGCCACCTCGCCGGGGACGAGCTCCTGCAGCGCACGGCGGCCCGGCTCAGCGACGACGCCGATGTGGGCGAGCTCGTCGCCCGCCTCGGTGGAGACGAGTTCGCGTTGCTGATGACCAGCCTGCCGGAGCCGATCGAGTCCAATGTTGACAGCGACGTGCTCCAGGGCGCCACGGCGGTCGCGCTGCGGCGAGCGCGGGCCTTGAGCGTCAGCCTCGCCGCGCCGATCGAGGTCGCCGGGGTCACGCTCTCGGTCGATGTGACGGCCGGTGTCGTCGTCGCGACCGCCGGTCCGGTCGACCTGATCGAGCTGCTGCGCCGCGCCGACATCGCGCTTTACCAGGCCAAGGGATCTGGCGTGCGCACCATGGCATACCAGCCGGTCCGCGACGATACCAGCACCGACCGGCTCGCCATCGTCGCCGAACTGCAGGCCGCCCTGGCCGAGCAGGACCAGCTCACCGTCGTCATGCTCCCGACAGTCGACCTGCCAAGCGGGGTGCCGATCGGCGTCGAGGCGCTGATCCGCTGGCACCATCCGCGGCGCGGGCTGCTGATCCCCAAGGACTTCGTGCGGGCGGCGGAGGCGAGCGACCTGCTGGGGCAGTTCACGCGCTATGTGCTTGACAAGGCGCTGGCGGCGGCGGCCGAGCTGTCCAAGGCCGGGCTGAGACTGCCCGTCTCGGTCAACCTCTCCCCGCGCAGCCTGCTGGACCCGCAACTGCCGGGCGATCTTGCGGAATTGCTGGCGCGGCACGAGGTACCCGCTGAGCATCTTGTTCTTGAAATAACCGAAACGGTTGTGCTCAGCCCGCTACGGATCACCGATCAGGTGCTTCATGAGCTTCGGGCGCTTGGTGTGCGGTTCGCCGTCGATGATTTTGGTACTGGTTATTCGTCGTTGACGTTCCTGACGCGGATTGCGGTCGACGAGCTCAAGGTCGATCGCACGTTTGTGGCGAGGATGGCCGAGTCGAAGGAGGCCGCGGCGATCGTGCGGGCCATCATCGACCTCGGCCAGCGGCTGGGGATCAGGGTCGTCGCGGAGGGCGTCGAGACGCAGGAGCAGCGGCAGGCGCTGGTGCGGCTGGGATGCCATGCGGGGCAAGGGTTCCACTTCTCGCGGCCGGTCGAGTCGGCGGGGTTGGTCGAGGCGCTGCGGACGCTGCGGTCGACGGCTCGTGCGGTGCGGGTGGTGCGGGGCGGGCCTGGGCCGGCGACAGCGGCGGCGGCTGGCGAGTAGTAGTCAGGGTGTGGCGGCCGCCACGGTCTCGAGTGGGTCTGCGCGGTCGGCAGCTGCTAAACGGAGTGCAGCACGCGCGCGAGCGTGTCGAGCGCCGCGGGATAGGAGCGTTCGGCCGGTGTGCCGTAGCCGACGATGACGCCCTGCGGGTGCGGGCCAGGACTGTGCCAGTGCGATGCGTAGTCGCCGAGGGCGAGCCCTTGCTCGGCGGCGCGGGCGACCACCTGCGACCCCGGTACCGCCAGGCTGATCAGGGCGTGCAGGCCGGCCGATATGCCCAGCACATCGTGGCCGGCCAGCCGCTCGACGAGCAGGTCCCGTCGGCGTCGGTACCGCAGTCGGCAGGAGCGGATGTGCCGGTCGTAGGCGTGGCTGGTAATGAAGTCCGCGAGGGTGAGCTGGCCTAGCGTCTCCGTGTGATGGTCGTTGTAGCGCTTGGCTTCGGTGAAGGCGCCGACAAGGCGGGGCGGCAGCACGACCCACGCCAGCCGCAGCGCCGGACCGAGGGTCTTGGAGGCCGTCCCGACGTAGGCGACCAGATCGGGCGCAACGCCCTGCAGAGCACCGACGGGTTGGCGGTCATAGCGAAACTCGCCGTCGTAATCGTCCTCGATGATGAGACCGCCGTGAGACCGGGCCCACCGGGTCGCGGCGTGCCGGCGTTCCGGGTGAAGTGTGACACCGGTGGGGTACTGGTGCGCGGGGGTCAATACGATGGCGCGTACGGGTTCAGGGATGGCGTCGGTGCGGGCGCCGCGCTCATCGACCGGGATCAGGTGGATCTTGCCCTTGCGGCGTAACAGGATTTCGCGGTGGAATGCCAGTCCAGGATCCTCTGTCGCGATAGGACCATCGATGACATCGGCGAGGAGCGCCAGTGCTTGCACGTAACCGGAGGTGATGACGATGTGTGAAGGGGAGGCGAGGACGCCGCGCGCACGGCCGAGGTACTCGGCCAGCGCGGTCCGCAACACCATGCTGCCCTGGGGATCGCCATAGTCGTAGGAGGCCATCGGCGCGCGGGCCAGCGCACGGCGGGCCGAGCGGAGCCAGGCGCTTACCGGAAACGTTGTCACGTCGGGGCTTCCAGGTCTCAGGTCGTACCTCGGCGGCTTGTCGCGATGCGGCGTGGGCGACTCGGGTCGGGCTGCGGCGGGCAGTGCCGCGACAACGGTGCCGGAGCCGGTGCGAGCGTCGAGGAATCCCTCGGCCACCAGCTGGTCGTAGGCGGCGGTGACGGTGCCGCGCGCCACGCCCAGCTCGGTGGCGAGCGTGCGGGTCGAAGGCAGCCTCGTGCCGGGGGTCAGGCGGCCGGCACGGATGGCCTCGCGGAGGGCGCGTTCCAGCGAGCCCCGGCGCCCGGGTGTGGCGCCCGGGTCCGCGGTATCCCTTAGGTCGAGAAGCAGGTCGACCCCGAAAGCGGCTCAATCAAATGACACAGTATTGGACCTTAGCGCAGATCCAATAGGCGGCTAGCGTTCTTGGCATGACATCAGGAGACATCCGGCTCGCCGTCGACAAGCTTGCCCCGCACATCAACAAAGCCATGAACGCCCTCGACGCCGCCTCCCGCAAGACCAGCATCGAGGCAGCCCTGCTCGAGTTGGTGCGCGCCCGCGCGTCCCAGCTCAACGGCTGTGCCTACTGCGTCGACATGCACAGCCGCGATGCGCGCCAGGGCGGTGAAACCGAACAGCGTCTATACGCCCTGCCGGTGTGGCGCGAGACCCCGTTCTTCAGCGAGCGGGAGCGGGCCGCGCTTGAGCTCACGGAGGCGGCCACAAAGCTGACCGAGGGCGGCGTCAGCGACGAGGTGTTCGAGCGCGCGGCGAAGCAGTTCGACGAGGTGCAGCTGGCCGAGCTGATCTGGACGATCACGGTTATCAATGCGTGGAACCGCTTGGGTGCGACCGCGCGGCCCTGGCCGCTGACTTGATCCGTGGATCTGTTTCTCGGACCCGACGCCATGGAGGGTCCTCCCTGAGTTGAGGCCTGCGAGCATCCGCCAGGCGTAGATTGGTGCCTATGGTGCGCGTGGCTTTGGCTGGCGACACGATGCTTGGCCGCGGTGTCGGGGAACGGCTGCTCGAGGTTGGCCCGAAAGGCTTGTTCACGCGGGGGGTGCAGGATGCCGTCGCCGACGCCGACCTCTTCCTCATCAACCTCGAGTGCTGCATCTCGGATCGCGGTGAGCCGTGGCCCCGGCCGGGCAAGCCGTTCTTCTTCCGTGCGCCACCCGTCGCCGTGCGGACGCTTGAGTGGTTGGGCGTCGACTGTGTGACGCTCGCCAACAATCACGCGCTGGACTACGGTCCGGTCGCGCTCGTCGACACCGTCTCCCTGTTGCAAGAAGCCGGGATCGTGTGTGTGGGCGCCGGCGCGGATGTGGCACTGGCGCGGGCAGCTGCGACGTTTAACGTTGGGACGCAGCAGATCGCGATTATCGGAGTCACCGACCATCCGGAGGACTTCGCGGCCGGCCCCGAGTCGCCCGGTGTCGCCTATGCGGACCTGTCCAATGGGGTACCGGACTGGCTGCTGAAGACGGTCCGGGGTAGTGAGGCGGACGTGGTGATCGTCACCGTCCACTGGGGACCGAACATGACGACCGAACCGTTGGGCTACATACGCTCCGCGGCACAGGAGTTGGTGTCGGCCGGAGCGAGCCTGGTGGTCGGGCACTCGGCGCACGTGTTTCACGGTGTGTGGGGGAGTGTCCTTTTCGACGTCGGTGACTTCATCGACGACTACGCGGTGGATAGCTTGCTGCGAAACGATTTGAGTGTGTTATTGGTAGCCTCCCTGGACGGCAGTGGCCTGCGCCAGCTCGAGGCCATCCCGATCGCGCTCGATTACGCATTAACGCGGCTGGCACAGCTCGATGAGTACGCCTGGGTGCGTGACCGGCTGACGAGCGCATGCGCCGCCTTCGGCACGACCGTCGTCGACACCGGCGAACGGCTTGTCATAACACCCTGAACCGCGGTGGTAGCGGCTGGCCCAGCGGGGCTGGGCCAGTGTCAGCGGGGATGGGCCAGTGTCAGCGGGGATGGGACAGGAAGAAGGTCCACGAGATGCCCGTGGCGTCCGGGCCGGACGGGTCGCCGTAGAGGCTGCATGTACATCCGCCGGGATAGGCGTGCCCAGCGCCGTCAATCATGTAGAGCTCGATCGACGGCTGATAGAGGGAGTGGGTGTAGGTCCGGCCGCCGGGCACCTGGCCGCGCGTGACGCGATCGGCGATGGCGTCGACGTCGTTGTCGTCGATGCCATCAAGCGCCAGGTCGTGGGTCTGTGCCCACTGGCCCACCAGACGGTGTGCGGTCTCCGGGGGTACCACAAAATCCGCCGTGCCCTGGAAAAGCAGGATCGGCACGGGGCGTGCGCGACTGCCCATCTCTGCGAAGGCGCGCCTGCCCGACTCGTCGGGCGACACGGTGCCGCACTGGTATTCGCAGCCGGCGAGAATGCTTGCGGCGGCGTAAATGTCGGGATAGGTCACCGCCATGATGTTGGCCATCACGGCCCCGGCTGACACTCCCGTGACGAATACACGCCTCGGATCGACGGAGTATTGCGAGCGCACACGGTTGGTGATGCCCGCGATGATGGACGGCTCGCCCCAGCCCCTGTGCTGATTGCTTGGCAGGAACCAATTCCAGCACTGTGCGGGATTGGCGAGGGTGGACTGGTCGGGGAATACGACGATGAATCCGCGCTGTTCGGCGTGGGCGCTCCAGCCGGAAAGGAGGTCGAAGCCGACATCGTTTTCTGTGCAGCCGTGCAGGGCGACGACGAGTGGAATGGGTGTGCCCGAGCTGTAGGACGAGGGCACATAGCCGTGATAGTCGCGCACCCCGGCCAGGCTGACATAGGTGCCGAAGAAGAACCTTCCGGTGGCAGCGTGAGCGGGCGTTGCGAGGAACAATAAGGCCAACGCCAGGCTCGTTGCGATCAGTCGATCGGCCCGTGTTCTCATGCTTGCTACTTTGAAGGCACGGAAGCTAAGCTGTCAACCGATCAACTGATAGGGAGCGTGCCAATATGGGAATCCACACGATTCGATTCGGCGACGGCGTCAACAGCATCGTCGCGGCGCACGGCATCACCGCCTCCGGCATGTCGTTCGCCAGGGTCGCTCGCCACCTGCCGGCCGATTGGTCCATGTTCGCGCTTGACCTTCGTGGGCGCGGGCACAGCAGCGATCTCAGCGGACCGTTCGGGATGGACAGGCACGCCGCCGACATCTGTGAGTTCGTTGAGGGGCAAGGGAGGCAGGTTGTCCTGACCGGTCAGTCAATGGGCGCCTATGCGGCGTTGCGCGCCGCCGCAACCAGACCCGAGCTCTTCAGTCATGTGGTGCTCATCGATGGAGGGTTGCCGTTACCCGTGCCCGAGGGAGCCGACCCCGACGAGCTGCTGCGCGTCACCATCGGCCCGGCCATCGCCCGCCTCTCCCAGACCTTCCCGACTCGGGAGTCCTATGTGGACTTCTTCCGGGCGCACCCCGCCCTGAGCGCGGAGTGGAACGATGATGTCGAGGCCTATGTGCTCTATGACACGGTGGGCGAGCCACCCGAGGTGCGTTCGCGCGTCAACCCCGAGGCCGTGCGTGACGACGGACGCGACCTCGTCGTCGGCGCCGCCGGGTTCGGCGAAGACTTGCTGAAGCTTCAGGTTCCGGTGACGCTCCTGCACGCACCCAACGGCATGCTCGGCCAGCCACCCGGCATGCTGCCCCAGCCCCTCGTCGACTACTGGAAGGCCAAGGCACCCGCGCTGAAGACAGAGCTGATCGAGGGCTCCAACCACTACACCATCTTGATGGCCGACGGCCCGGCGGCAATAATCGCGAAACGACTTACCGAGCAGCAGTGGGTGCAACATGGCTAACCTCGCGCACAACCTGGCCACCTCCGCCGATCGTTTCCCCGACCGCATCGCCGTCAGGCTTGACGACTTTGCCGCCACCTACTCCGCGCTGCTGACCCAGACCGCACTGATCGCGGGATTGCTTGGCGCGCAAGGGATCCGCACGGGTGACCGAGTGGGGCTGATGCTGCCCAACGTGCCGCACTTCCCGGCGATCTACTACGGCATCCTCGGGGCGGGAGCGGTGGTAGTGCCGATGAATCCACTGCTCAAGGCTCGCGAGGTGGAGTACTACCTGCAGGACTCGGGTGCCAAGCTGCTGTTCGCATGGCCGGAGTTCGCGGCCGAGGCTGGCAAGGGAGCCGAGGTGGCGGGGGCCGAGCTGATCCAGACGGACGACGGCTGGACGTCCGCGCTCGCCGCGCAGACACCCACGCCCGGGATCGTCGAGCGGGCCGGGTCGGACACGGCCGTGATCCTCTACACCTCGGGGACCACCGGCAGGCCCAAGGGCGCCGAGCTGACGCACGACAACCTGACCCGCAACGCCGAGGTGGCCGCGCGCACCCTGCTGACGGTCACCCACGAGGACGTGATCATGGGTTGCCTGCCACTCTTCCACTCATTTGGCCAGACCTCGGCGATGAACGTGGCCGTCCACGCTGGGGCCGAGCTCACGCTGGTGCCTCGCTTCGATCCCACCAAGGTGCTCGAGGTGATCCAGCGTGACGGGGTCACCGTCTTCCAGGGCGTGCCAACGATGTACTTCGCCCTGCTCAACCACCCGGATCGTTCGTCCTATGATCTCGGCCGGCTGCGCATCTGCGTTTCCGGCGGGGCGGCCCTTCCCGTTGAGGTGCTGCACGCGTTCGAGTCCGCATTCGGGGCGATAATCCTTGAGGGATATGGGCTTTCGGAGACCTCACCGATCGCCTCGTTCAACCATCCGCACCGCGAGCGCAAGGCGGGCTCCATAGGCACCCCCATCGAAGGCACGGAAATGACGCTGGTCGACGTCTCCGACGGGGGCGTCGGCGAGATCGCCATCCGTGGCCACAACATCATGAAGGGGTACTGGGCGAACCCGCAGGCGACCGCGGCTGCCATCCCGGACGGCTGGTTCCGCAGCGGTGACCTGGCCAAGCAGGATGAGGACGGCTATTTCTACATCGTCGACCGCAAGAAGGACCTGATAATCCGCGGGGGCTACAACGTTTATCCGCGCGAGGTGGAGGAGGTCCTCTACGAGCATCCGGCCGTGGCCGAGGCGGCCGTGATCGGTGTCCCGCACCCGGAGTGGGGCGAGGAGGTGGCGGCGGCGGTGGCGTTGAAGGCGGGTGCCGGCGCGAGTGAGCAGGAGCTGATTGATTTTGTGAAGGAGCGGATCGCGGCCTACAAGTATCCGCGCCAGATATGGATCGTGGAGTCGCTGCCCAAGACGGCGACGGGCAAGATCCTGAGGCGCGAGGTGGCCGAGCAGGCGAAGGGCTCCTGAGGGCAGGGCGACCCACGGACGCAGGAACGGTCGCGTAGCCGCGAAGAGGTGTGAAAGGCCTACGGGACGGGGTGACCGACCATGCGAAGGGCTAGGTCGGCGTAGGAATCCGCCACCTGCTCGGCGGTTTTCAACTCCGGGTGATACCAGTAGGCCACCCGCATGCCCATGCTGCCGAGGGCGGTAGCGACGAGGAATGTGTCCGGCACTTTGAAGTCGCCCGTCTTCACGCCATGGTCAATGACGTCCATGACGAGCTGATGAGCCTGGCGCCGCAGGGCGATGGCCGAGGCGGCCTGTTCGGGGGAGAGCGCATGAAGATCGTTGTTGGCGACGATGGCCAGCTGCGGGAACTCGCAGTGGGCGAGCACGTCAGAGCGTACGAGGGCCCGCAGCTGGTCCGCGGGGGACGATCCGCTTCGGACCACGGCCTGGCGCAGCCGGTCGTAGAGAAGCTCGTGCCCGAGGCGGACCAGCTCGGCGAGGATGTGCTCTTTGGACGGGTAGTGAGCATAGAGGGTCGCCGACTTTATACCCGCGTTGGCGGCGATGTCGCGGATGGAGGCGCCGTAGAAGCCGTATTCGGAGAACAGTTCGAGCGCGGCACGCAGCACACGGCCACGTGTCCCCTCCGGCAGCAACGATTGGAGCTCGCTCACGCCTCACCTTATCGCCCACGCCAGCAGGATGATCGCGTGGTAACACAAGTCACGCTCGGCCGCGCAAGGCTTCGCGGCTGGCGGCGTACAGCAGGCGGAGCAGGACGGCTCGACCGGCCTGACTTCGACCCGATACCCGACAGAAAGTCAAGTGCAACCTTCCGTACCATCGCAACGTCTGCAGTTATGACGAGCCGCTGGGACGGGGAGGGCAAATGAGGCGCATTGGGATGATCGCTGCGGTGATCGCGGTGGTGGCCACAATGACCGCGTGTGGACCGAAGGACGGCGCCACCAGCGACACCGCGTTAGAGCCCACGCCTGACGCGAGCCCGACCGAAACCGCCACGGCCGAGCCGACATCGAGCCCGACTGCGGAAGCGGCCCCCACCTCCAGCTCCCCGTCACCGTCAGCGTCTCCCAAGCCGGCATGCAAGGTAGGCAAGAACCAGCTTGAAGTGGAGCAGATCCTTGCGGCGCTGGGCGGCTACGGCAAGATCCAAGTCGATGGGCAGCAGTCCGATTCGGACTGCGCCGCCATCAAGAAGTTCCAGAGCCGCTTCAGCCTGCGCCCCGTCGACGGAGTCCCCGGCGGCGCGACCCTCAACGTCGCCACGCGCCTGCGCGCCAGCGACCCCAGCCGCTGCGGTGCCGGCTCGGAGCTCACGGCCTGCATCGACCTGACCAACCAGACGACCTACCTGATGCGGGACGGCAAGGTCTTCTACGGCCCGACCGTGACCCGCACCGGCTACGACCACCCCGACGGCAAGGGCGCGCCCACCCCGACCGGGACCTATCACATCATCGAACGCCAGCGCAGCAACTACACCGACACCTTCGGCGTATACCTCAACTACTGGCAGCGGATCATGGGCAACAACGGCTTCCATGAGACCACGACCTACATCCACGACATGTCACTTGGCTCGCACGGCTGCGTCAACCTGCTCAAGGTCGACGCCATCTATTACTGGAACACATTGAAGGTCGGCACGACGGTCAAGGTTTTCGGGCGCCGTCCGGGCACATAATTAACATCTGAGTAACAACTGGCCGCCGGATGGCCCGCCGGGGCGCGAGCCTGAGCGGGAAGAGATCCTGCGGCTGCTCGCCTCGGGCGAGCGGAGCCCTTGTGCTGCAAGGGCGATCCGGGCATGGGCAAGACGGCGTTGCTTGAGTTTGCTGTACCTTGTCGACGACGCCCACGCGATCGATCCGTCCTCTTTGGACGCTATTGGCTTTGCGCGCGGCGGCTGACCGGCCGGGGAACCGCGATGATGATGGCGACCTGCGATTCCTCGGGCTTTCTGGGGGTACCCAGAAAGCGTCGGTCAACGATAAGCCCGGCCAGCCCGTCGATGAACTGGTCAGCTAAGGCCCGGCCAGGCGCTCGATGAACTGGTCAACCAGAGCGGCCTGGCGGGAGGGCGGGAAGCGGGCGGGGTCCACAAGCGCCTGCACCACCAGACCGTGCGCGAAAGCCGCAGCGGTGGCGACGAGATCGTCGACGCCGGTTTCCTTTGGCAGCTCGCCGCTTTCGACCGCCGCCTCGACGTGCGGTCGCAGCATGCCGCGCCAGCGCTCATAGCGCCGGACCTCGAAGTCTCCCAAGGATTCGTCGCTGAGCGCCTCACCCCAGAAGCTGACCCACACCCGGTTCATCGAAGCGGCCTCGGGCGTCAACGGCATGACGTCGAGCAGGGCCGCGCGCAGCCCTTCGAGCCCTTCCTTGTCATACGGGTGGCGGTTGCGGATGCGCGTGTGCTCCTCGGCAAGCTCGACAGCGTGCCGGATCAGCGCTTGCTTGCTAGGGAAATAGTGAGTCACCAGGCCGGTGGAGGCGCCGAGCTCGGCGGCGACCGCGCGCATCGTGAGGCCGCCGAAGCCCTCGGACGCGAGGACCCGCCACACCGCCTGGGAGACGACGCGCCGGCGGGCGTCGTGGTCACCTCGGGCCGGCATGACATCAGAGTACATAACAAACGTTTGGTATGCTAGCGCCATGCTGGCCTTTCCCCTTGATGACACGGCTGAGATGCGAGCGCTGGAGCCTTGGATGGCACCCGAGTTCTCCGCCTATATCGAGCGCGACCGCGAGCACCTGGCCCCGTGGCTGCCGTGGGCCTCGGCTCTCACCGACGTCGACGGCACCCGCGCCTGGCTGCAGCGCTACGCCGACGACCAGGCGCGCGACGGCGGCCGGATCTACGGCATCTGGCTCGACGGAAAACTCGTCGGCGGCACGCTGTTTCGCGTGTTCGAGCCGCGCTTCGGCACCGCCGAGATCGGAGTGTGGATCTCACCCGAGGCGAGCGGGCGCGGGCTCATCACGCGCGCGGCCCAGCGCATGATCCAGTGGGCGATCGAGGAGCGCGGCATGCACCGCATCGAGTGGCGCTGCGTCCCCAGCAACGAGCGCAGCATCGCCGTGGCCAAGCGCCTCGGCATGACCCTCGACGGGGTGCTTCGCGAATCCTTCCCCCACCACGGGATCAACCACGACGTCCAGGTCTGGTCATTGCTGGCCACCGAGTGGGTACCCGTCTGAGGTTGCCCGGTCGGCTTAAAGCCCTGCCAGTTCGTTCGCAATCATTCACTAGTGTGGACAGCATGACGGAGAAGGAAAGCTCCTGGAACGAGTTGTCCCACCGCCTCGAGGCTTTGGGGCTCAAGCTCAAGCTGCACTTCGAGCAGGCCGGTGAGGGCGGCGAGGCGAAGGAAACCCTCGACAAGCTCAAGAAGGGCGTGCAGGACGCGTTCGACGCGGCGGGCAACGCGGTCAAGGACGATGCGGTGCGCACCGACGTCAAGGAGGCGGGGCGATTGTTCGCCGACGCCGTTGGTGAGACCCTCAACAGGCTCGGTGACGCGGTAAAACGAAAGGCAGACTGATGACGATAGAGGAGCAGTCGACGACGCCGAGGGCGGCAGCACCAGAGGATGCGGCGCCCGAGGAGGCAGCACCAGAGGATGCGGCGCCCGAGGAGGCAGCACCAGAGGATGCGGCGCCCGAGGAGGCAGCACCAGAGGAGGCAGTGCCCGAGGAGACAGCGCTGGGGGCAACGCCCATGCAGCGCGGGCGGGTCGCCATGGAGCGGGTCGAGGAGGTCGCCACCCGCGCCGGTGAGGCGGTCGAGCGGGCGGTCACCAGGCTGCGCAACACGGCCGAGATGACCGAGGAGCGCGGCACCACCGTCATCGCCGATGAGGTGGTGGGCAAGGTCGCCGGCATCGCCGCCCGCGAGGTGGCCGGCGTGCACGACCTGGGCGGGGATTTCTCACGTGGCTTCGCCTTCCTCAAGGAGCGGGTGGGGCTGGGCGACTCCGAGGGCGGCGGCGACGCCAACCGCGGCGTGCGCGTGCGGCTCCAGGGCACGACCGCGGCGGTCGACATGACGATCGTCGTCGAGTTCGGCTATGTCGTGCACTCCGTGACCGACGCGGTACGCACGAAGGTCGTCACCTCGGTGGAGAACATGCTGGGCCTGGAGGTGACCGAGGTGAACATCCGGGTCGACGACGTCTACGTTTCGGGGACGCAAACGCCCGAAGCCTGAAGTGTGATGGGGCGGCCCACCAAAGGCCGCCCCACCAAGTACCCCTCGACGGCGTCATGCGGTCAACTGGTTGGCGACATGAGCTCGTGCAGGCGGTCCAGGCAGTCGTTCCAGCCCTGCGCGTGAGCGTCGCGCTCCTGCGGGGCGGCGAGGCGGTCGTGGCGCAGGGATAGCACGGTCTTGCCATCCGAGGCTTCAAACTCAAGGGTGACAAGGCTTTCGGTCTCCTCGCCGTCCCAGCGCCAGGTGAACACCAAGCGGCGCAAGGGCTCGACCTCACGGTAGACCCCGCTGACCGCCATGCCGGTGCCTTCGATGCGGTAGTGGCCGCCGGGGCGCACATCGGCGGTGACCGAAGGGGAGAGGCGGGCGGGCCAGAACCACGCGGCCAGCGTGCCGGGCTCGGTGAAGGCGGCCCACACCCTTTCCGGGGTGGCGGCGATGACTCGGGTGATCTCGACGCTGTTCACTGGTGCTCCCTTTCCAGGAAACGCTCAAGGCTGTCTATGCGTTCGGTCCAGAACTGTTCGTGCCGTTGGAGCCAAGCGCCGGCGTCGCGCAGTGGCCCCGGCGTTAGGGTGCAGATCTGCGTGCGGCCGGCGCGGCGCTGGGTGACGAGCCCGGCCCGGCGCAGCACGGTCAGGTGCTTGCTGATCGCGGGCATCGTCATCGCGTGCGGCGCGGCCAGCTCCCCAACGGTGCGGTCGCCGCCGGACAGCTCGGACAGCATGGCCCGGCGGGTCGGATCGGCGAGCGCGGCGAAAACTTCGTCAAGGCAACTATTAACCACACGGTAAAGTGTACTCGTATCAGACCCGGCGTAAAACGTGTAGCAGATATTCTTTCCTGTTCAACGGGTTGTGGTCCCATCGCGGGCGCCGCGGGATCTCGCCACGCACCTCCCGGTAGTGGTCGAACTGGGACTCGAGCACGCCCTCGCCCCGCGTCAGCGACGGCAGCAGCTGCTGCAAGCGGTGCACCCGTGCCGCCGGGATATCGCCGTCGAGGCGAGTCGTCATGCCCTGGGCGGCCGTCACCAAAGGCGCGGCGGCCGTCACCAAAGGCACGGCGTCGAGGCGGGCCAGGGCCTGGGTCACCGCCGCCGAGGTGTCGGCCGGGACCTCGATGGTGAACCGGTGCATCGGCTCGTAAACCTTGGTGCCAGCCCGTTTCAGCGCCTGCATGAGGACCAGCGGCGTGAGGCCGCGAAAGTCACCGGCGGAGCTTGACCAGACGCTCCACCCATACGGCGGTGGTGGCGTGTAGGCGGAGTGCGTCAGGGTGACCGTGCAGTCGGTGACCTGCCACCCGTGGAGTCCCTGCTCCAGCGCCTGGTACACGGTCTCCTCCACGGCCTTGGCGAAGGCGGGCGTAAGCGACCCGCGCTCGATACCCAGCCGGAACCGCACGCCGGAGCCGATGGCGGCCGGTTCGATGCGCAGACCGACAGCGGCGCGGAAGGGATTGGCATCGTCGCCCATGAACTCGGCAGCCGCGCCGGTGCCCACCGGCCGTTCGACGCAGATCGTCGTCGTCTCCTGAAACGACACACCGATCCCGAAGTCGCCGGCCAGAGTGGCCTGGATGACCTCCTTCTGCACCTCGCCGTAGAGCGACAGCGAGATCTCCTGCCGAACCCCGTCCTGCCGCAGGTTGATCAGCGGATCCTGCTCGGCGAGCTGGGTGAGGGCGGTGTGCAGGGCGCCCCTGTCGCGAGGATCGTCCGGCACGACGATCGTCTCAAGCGTTGGGGGTGCGAACTGGTGACCGTTGAGCCTTCCGGAAGGCGGCGAGCCGAGGATGTCGCCGATGCGCACGCCGGCCAGGCCCCACAGCTTGGCGATCTGCCCGGCGCTCACCGACGAGTGTTGCACCGCCGCACCGTGGTGGAAAACGCCGACCGCCGTTACCTTTCCGGCCTCGAGCCGGTCGCGGGCGCGCAGCGTGCCGCAGAACAGGCGGGCGTAGGCGATCTTCTCCCCGGCCGGGCCGCGCTCGACCTTGAAGACGGTGCCGGACAGCGGGCCGTCCGCGTCGCCCTCGGCGGCGGGCAGCAGCCGCGGGAGCGCCTCGAAGAGCGGGCCAATGCCGGCACCGGTGATCGCCGAGCCGAAGAAGACCGGGTGCACGATGCCCCGCTTGCTTTGCGCCGCAAGGGCTTCGCGCAGCCGCTCGGCGCTGACGTCACCGCGCTCGACGTAGGCGGCGGTGAGGGCGTCGTCGTGCTCGGTGAGCACATCCAGCAGCCGGCCATCCGCACCGGGACGGAACGTCGCGTCGCGCGTTCCGAGACCGTCGACGGACCCCATGGGTACCAACGAAAGGTTTTCCAAAAACAGATCATCTCGCGCGCCGGCGCGGTCGATCTTGTTGACGAAGATGAGGGTCGGGATGCCGAGGCGCCGCAATGCGCGCATGAGCACACGGGTCTGCGCCTGCACGCCCTCCACGGCCGAAACCACCAGCACGGCGCCGTCGAGCACGCTGAGCACCCGCTCCACCTCGGCGATGAAATCCGGGTGGCCGGGTGTGTCGATCAGATTGACGGTGACCTCGTCGATGGCGAACGACACCACCGCGGACTTGATGGTGATGCCGCGCTGCCGTTCCAGCGCAAGCGAATCCGTCTGCGTGTTGCCGTCGTCGACGCTGCCGATGGTGTCGATCACCCCGGCGGTGTGGAGCAGCCGCTCGGTCAGGCTGGTCTTACCGGCGTCAACATGGGCGAGGATCCCGAGATTGAGCGTTTTCAAGAAGCGTCATGTCCTTTGCGTCGGCGGCATTTCCTTCCCGGTTAGACATGACAGCTGCTCGCATCGCTCTCTCCTCTCATCGTTGGCGATTCAGGCAGCAGTTCATCAGACCCCCGCCGGACGGGCAACCGAATTACGCCCGGAACGGGTGGGACAGCTCGGTGAGGCGGGGGTCGCCGCGCCCGTGAAGCTCGTCGGAGGCGAGCTTGCGCACCGCGCCCGCCACCACGTCGGCCACCTGCACCCGCGGGTCGACGCTCGAGTCGGCCAGGCGTATCCCCGCCAGCCGCCCGCCCGACGCCGCCATCAGCCGCTCAATCCGTTGCGGGGTAAGGATTTTCTGCCGGTCGTGCACGATGTCTATGGGTTTACCGCCCTCACTCCAGCGCTCGACAGCGCACGCGATCGCGGGGACCAGCGGGTCAAGCGGCGGAAGGGAATCGGGCCGGTCGCGCAGCTCGCGCCGCCGCGCCTCGACCCGCGGCCTGGTCTCCCGCAGCGAGCGCAGGATCCGCCCGGCCGGCCCGCGGCTTTCCAACGCCCGCAACGCTTCGAAGATGGAGTCAACTGGGTCGGCGGTACCGGGCCGATCCCTGGAACGCATCAGATCATTAGCGCATACCAGGAAAGCCGTCCACCTTTCCGGCCCGAACTCCCTTGGACCGTCCAGATGGAGTGCCCCGGCGAACCCCTCATCCCCCAGCAGCGTCCCTACCAGCTTGGAGATAACGTAACGCTGCTTGTCGATGAGGAAGACGTGCGCCTTTCCCTGGATCGGGCCCGACGGCCCGAGCAGCCACTCGAGCACCGCCCGGTGCTTCTCGCGCAGCACGTGACCCGCTTTGTATTGCGTCGCCGGGGAACGGATCCGCTCCCTCAGCTCCGCCATGCACCCGGCCGCGGCGCGGGTCTCGAGGCGCACGCTGCCGTGAGCGAAGAGCTCGGTCGTGGTGCCGATGAGCTTCTCGCCCTCGTAGCCCGACTCATCACACGCGATCTCCATGGCACCGTCAAGCGTGTCAGGCTTCCGGCTTGCGGGCCAGCAAATATGCGCGCGGCGCCTTCTCCCACTCGGCGTAGGGCTCGCGCACGAGCGTCGCCTTCATCGCGAACCCGGCGTCGCTGAGCAGGCCGGCGACACGCTCCGGCGGGCGAAGCTCGTAGGCGATGGACACCTCGTGGCCGTACGCCTCCGTGCGCACGCGGTGCTCGTCGCCCGTCTGGAACGCCACGAACAGGTGGCCGCCGGGGGCGAGCACCCGGTGGAAGCCGGTGAAGACGCCCGGCAGATCCTCGTCTGGCACGTGCATGATCGAGAAGTGGGCGATGACACCGCCGAGCGAGGCGTCGGGCAGGTCGAGCGCGGTCATCGAACCCACCTCGAAGCGAAGATCGGGATACTCGCGCCGGGCCACCTCAATCATCCCCGGCGAGAGGTCGATGCCGAAAGTGTTGAGCCCCAAGCAGTTTAGGTAGTCCGTCAGCTTGCCCGGGCCGCACCCGACGTCGGCCACCGGCCCGGCGCCGCCGGCGCGCACGAGCTCCACGAAGGCGGTGACCATGCCACTGTCCATGGGCTGCCAGGGAAGTTCCGCCGGGAACGACTTGAAGTAATCGTCGGCTATCCGGTCGTACCCGATGCGGATGGGACCGAGGAAGGACGGTTCCGTCATTGGCGGCACGTTAGCAGCGCCGCCCCGGCGCACGGCGAGGCGCGGCATTTATTCCGCTCCCATAGGCTCCGTTATATGCCTGGTCTCGATCTGGAGTCGGTCACCGCGATACGAACGCTGTCCGAGCCGAGCAGGGTATTGCGAGAGTTGCGCCGCCGCGACGCCCGGCGGCGGGCGGCCGGTTCGTGTGGGGAATTCCCGAGACGCGTCGCGCGAGATGGGACAACCAGCGTGTGAGAGGGTGGAATGGTGAACAGGCTCGGCGCTGCGACTTCGCCCTACCTCCTGCAGCACGCGAACAACCCGGTCGACTGGTGGCCTTGGGGGGATCAGGCGTTTGCCGAGGCTCGCGCAAGGGACGTGCCGGTGTTGGTGAGCGTCGGATACTCCGCGTGCCACTGGTGCCATGTCATGGCGCATGAGTCGTTCGAGGACGAGACGGTCGGGGCGCTCATCAACGATGGCTTCGTGGCCATCAAGGTGGATCGCGAGGAGCGGCCGGATGTCGACGCCGTGTACATGACGGCGACGCAGGCGATGACCGGGCAGGGCGGGTGGCCGATGACGGTGTTTGCCACACCGGAGGGCGAGCCGTTCTTCTGCGGCACATACTTTCCGCGAGAACAGTTCATGAACCTGCTGCGCTCGGTGACCCAGGCGTGGCAGACACGCCGGGAAGATGTGGTGGCGCAAGGGAACCAGATCGTCAAGGCGATCGCGGGCACGCCGTTGAGGGGCGAGACGGAGGTGAGCGAGGATCTGCTGAAGCAGGCGGCGGGGAAGGTGTGCGCGGCGCACGATCAGGTGTATGGAGGCTTTGGCGGGGCACCCAAGTTCCCGCCGCACATGGTGCTGCTGTTCCTGCTGAGAAATTATCAGCGAGCGGCCCGGCCCCAGGTCCTCGAGGTGGCGAGGCACACTTGCGAGGCGATGGCGCGTGGAGGGTTGTTCGACCAGTTGGGCGGTGGCTTCCACCGTTATGCGGTGGACGAGACGTGGACGGTGCCGCACTTCGAAAAGATGTTGTACGACAACGCTTTGCTGCTGAGAGTCTATACCGACCTGTGGCGCCTGAAGGATGATCCGATGGCGGGCAGGATCGCACGGGAGACGGTCCGGTTCCTGCTGACCGAGCTGCGTACCAACGAGGGCGGGTTCGCATCGGCGCTCGACGCCGACACCGAAGGCGTCGAAGGGCTGACGTACGCGTGGAACCCGGCCCAGCTCGTGGAGGTCCTGGGCGAAGAGGACGGGGAGTGGGCGGCGGATCTGCTCGGTGTCACGCGCAACGGCAATTTCGAGCACGGCCTGAGCGTCCCGCGCATGATGCGCGATATAGACAGCGCTGACGATGCGATCCGCGAGCGGTGGGAGCAGGTCCGCGTAAAGCTGAAGGATGCCCGCGATCGCAGGCCGCAACCCGAGCGGGACGACAAGATCGTGGCGGCGTGGAACGGGCTGGCGATCACCGCGCTGGCCGAGTACGCGCGCCTGTCCGGCGACGATGACGCGAGGCGGGCGGCGATCAGGGCAGGCGAGCTGCTGGAGCGGGTGCACCTTCAAGACGGCAGGCTGAGGCGGGTCTCAAGGGATGGCAAGGCGGGCGAGCCGGCGGGCGTGCTTGAGGACTATGGCTGCGTCGCGGAAGCGTTCTGCGCCCTGCACCAGTTGACCGCCGACGGCAGGTGGCTCGCGCACGCCACGCAGCTCCTCGACACGGCGCTCGCTCGTTTCAGCGACGGCGAGGGCGGTTTCTTCGACACCGCCGACGACGCCGAGCGCCTTGTCACCAGGCCGGCCGACCCGACCGACAACGCCACGCCGTCGGGCCTGTCGAGCATCGTGAGCGCGCTCATCACGTACACGGCCCTAACCGCCGACACCACCTACCGGCACGCTGCCGTAAAAGCGCTCGAATCCATCGGCGTGCTGCTGGCGCAGCATCCACGCTTCGCCGGCTACTCGGCGGCGGCAGCCGAGGCCCTCCTCAGCGGGCCCTACGAGATTGCCATCGCGACGACGGGCGACGGGGAAACTGACCTGACCGTGACGGCGATCAAGCTTGCGCCGCCCGGGGCGGTGATAGTGAGCGGCCCTCCGGATCATCCCGGCGTGCCCCTGCTGGCCTCCCGGCCCACTGTAAAAGGCCGGACCACGGCGTATGTCTGTCGAACGTTCGTGTGCGATCGACCGGTGACGTCAAGTGTCGAACTGGCGACAATTCTGAGACCCTCGGACTGACCTAACCGGCTAAACGGACAATCGTGGCTAGGCTCCTAATTCATGGCAGGCCTCGCCGCTCTTCTCAGTTTCGGCTCGGATCGGGCCACCGTACAGACCCTCGAGGCGCTTTCGGATTCGCTCGCCCCGCGCGGCAGCGACCACGCGGTCGCCGAGATCGGCCACGTGAAGCTGCTGGACCGCGCCGCGCTACCAAAGATCAATGAGTCCGGCGGCGTCGCGATGATTGTCGATGGGATCGCCGAGACCACGAACCTGTTCACCAGCTTCGCCACCTACGGCCCGGCCGGTCTGCTCGCCGGCGAGGACCCGTACGCCCTGATCGTCGCCGACCAAGATGGTGCGGTCCTGGCCCGGAACCTTGACGGCCCGCCCCTCTACTACGCGCGAGCAGGCGGCGCGGTCATGGTCGCCAGCGAGCCGGCGGCCCTGATCGCCGCGGGCATGCCGGCCGCGCCCAACGATGAGATCGTCGCCCGCTTCCTCGACACCGGCGCGTGCGACGACGTTCCGGCCACGTTTTTCGTTGGGATCCGGCGTGTCCTGGCGGACCAGATCGTGGAGGTCAACGCTCGCACGGACGGCTGGGCGATCCGGGCGCACCCGCCCGCCCCAGGAACTCCCAGCCGCACAAGTGTGCTGGGCCAGACCGGCCGCGACCGGATCGGGGTCGCCCTGCTCGATGAGGGCGATAGCGGCCTGCGCGTCGCGGCGCTTCTCGGCGCGGCCATCTCCGGCAGGACTACACATCGAAGCGTGCCTGTCTATTCGGCAAGCTTTCCCGGGCTTGACAACGACTGTTCCGCCTTCTGGTCGGCACTGCTGGGACCGGTACCCGATGGAGCTCTAAAGCATCGTGCCCTGCCGTTCTTTGCCGATGAGTTCGACATCGATGGATTCGTAAGCGACCTGGGCGAGCCCGCGCCCGGCCTGGCCGACTATCTGCTGTGGGCCATCGCCAAGACCTCCGGCGGTGAGGTCGATGTGCTTCTATCCGCCCTGGGTGCGCGCGGTCCGTCGGATCACCTGCCGAGACTGGCCGATCGGGTCGCCGCGCGCTACGGCGTGGGCCTGCACTTTCCCTACCGAGATCTTGAGAGCGGGCTGGACGATGTCGCCAGCCTCGCGGAACGCACGCTCCCGCCCGCCAGCCTCCGCGCCATCACGAACACCGGGGAGAGCCAGCCCGCGCTCGGTGAGATCCTGCACCGCCTCCGCGCCGAGGTCGCGACGGCCCTGCTCTACTCGCGCCACGGCGAACCCGATCAGCAGGCGCTGGGCAGGCTCGCCAACCTTTCCGCCGTCAACCGCCCGGAGCTGGACCGGATCTGGCGCCGTTACATTCTTGAACGCTGGCTCGCCACAACGACATCGACGAAGGCAAAAGTGCACGCCGCACGGCCGCCCGAGCGCCAGCTCAACATCGCGGGCCAGGCGTGGCAGCGAAGGACCATCTGCGCCGCACCGTTCACCTCCGGCGACCGGTTCGCCGACATTATCGCTTGGTACGCAATGGAATTCGTCAACGCCGCGGACCGGCAGACCCGGCAGGCCCTGCGCCGGTCCTGGCTGCTCGTGGTCGCGGGCAAGGCCATCGCGGTGGCCCAGGGCGAGGCGCGCGCGGTCTGGCGCATCGAGCCCGGCCGTCTGGCCCGTGCCCTGGTGAGGCTGGCCCGCGGGCGGACCCGCCACCCCGACCCGTGGAGCATGCAGGTGGCGATCGGCCGGGCGGGGCGGTGGCGCATGGGATTGGCCGTGGTCATCGCGTCGCTTGGGAGGCTTAGCTGGTACCCAAAAATCGCGGGCATAGCGGCGACCAGCGTGAGCCCACCCAGGGAACACGCTTGCCCGCCCGCGCATCTGGCCGTCGTCGGGCCACCCCAACGGCCCAACCAGGCCGCGACGCAGGTCCTCGGCGCCATCCGCCGCGCGGTCCCCGAGGAGATCTTCGACACGCTGCGCGGCTGCGCAATCGTCAGCGCCGACGGCGACGGCGTGCGCTGCCTCGGCTGGGCCGGGAAGGGGTCCATGCCCGTCGATCTGCTGGAGCGCCTGTGCGCGGACAACCCGCTGGGGCAAGCCGATGAGCGCACCCCGCTCCTCATCGCCTTCTCGGTGACGGGGAGAAGCGGCATGCGCAAGGCGCCGCATGGCAACTCCCGCCGGCCGGGTAAGCAAACCACGAAACGGAGGTAGCAAACCGGCAGCCTAGGATGGGAAGCGATGACTGAGATCTCCAACCGCAACCGCACCGGCCTGCCCGTCGTGGGCATGATCGGCGGCGGTCAGCTGGCTCGCATGACCCATCAGGCCGCGATCTCCCTCGGCCAGTCGCTGCGCGTGCTCGCGGCCGATCCCGACGACTCGGCGGCCCTGGTCGCCGCCGATGTCGAGCTGGGCAGCCACACGGATCTGGCCGCGCTGCGCGCGTTCGCCAAGGGCTGCGACGTCGTCACCTTCGACCACGAGCACGTGCCGGCGGAGCACATCCGCACCCTCGCCGCCGAGGGCGTCAGGATTTTCCCCGGCGCCGGCGCGATTCGCTACACCCAGGACAAGCGAGCGATGCGGGAACGCCTGTCGCAGCTAGGCTTCCCGGTCCCTCGCTGGGCCTCGTTGGAGACGGCCGACCTGGCGGGGTTCGGCCTGCCGGCCATCGTCAAGGCGGTCTCCGGCGGCTACGACGGCCGCGGGGTGTTTGTGGTCGACTCACCGGACAGCGAGCTTCCCGACACCGAGCTGATCGTCGAGGAGCTGGTGCCGCTGCGGCGCGAGCTGGCCGTGCAGGTGGCCCGCTCGCCCTTCGGGCAGGTCGCGGTCTATCCGGTGGTCGAGACCGTGCAGCGGGACGGCATCTGCGTCGAGGTGCTGGCCCCGGCGCCCGGCCTGCCGGAGGCGGTGGCGGCCGAGGCGCAGCGCATGGCGATCCGCATCGCCACCGAGCTTGACGTGGTCGGCCTGCTCGCGGTCGAGCTGTTCGAGACGCAGGACGGCGGCCTGCTCATCAACGAGCTGGCGATGCGCCCGCACAACTCGGGGCACTGGACCATCGAGGGCGCGCGCACGTCACAGTTTGAGCAGCACCTGCGGGCGGTCCTCGACTACCCGATGGGCGAGACCCACCTGACGGCCCCGGCGGTCGCGATGGCCAATGTCCTCGGCGGCCCGCCCGCCAAGATGGGAGTTGATGAGCGGCTGCACCATATGATGGCCGCCGAGCCCGGGGTGAAGGTCCACCTCTACGGCAAGCGGGTCCGGCCGGGCCGCAAGATCGGGCATGTGACGGCGTTGGGCGAGGATATGGCGGACTGCCGGGCGCGGGCGGCGCGGGCCGCGGCCTGGCTGCGGGTTGGAGAGGCATCATGACTGTTGTCGGCGTGATTATGGGCTCGGATTCCGACTGGCCGGTGATGAAGGGCGCGGCCGACGCGCTCGACGAGTTCGGTGTGCCCTATGAGGTCCGGGTCGTCTCGGCGCATCGCACTCCACATTGGATGCTGGAGTACGCCGGGACCGCGGCCCAGCGCGGCCTGAAGGTGATCGTCGCTGGGGCCGGGGGCGCGGCGCACCTGCCGGGCATGGTGGCCTCTGCGACGCCGCTGCCGGTGATCGGGGTGCCGGTACCGTTCAAGAACCTCGACGGCATGGATTCGCTGCTGTCGATCGTTCAGATGCCGCCCGGGATCCCGGTGGCGACCGTGTCCATCGGCGGCGGGCGCAATGCGGGCCTGCTCGCGGTGCGGATCCTGTCCACGGCCGACGCGACCCTGCAGGCCAAGATGACCGACTACCAGGCGGCCCTGGTCCAGCTGGTCTCCGAAAAGGACAAGGCCCTGCGGGCAAGCCTGGCGTCCTAAAGGTCAAGACCGTGAAGTTAAGGATCCGCCTGGTTTGTCGAGGCGGTCTGGCCTGTGAGGATGTTGATGCTCAGGGTGGCCTTGTAGGTTTTGCGGTTGATCCGCAGGCTCTTGTAGGCGTAGCGCGACA
>Ga0209382_10002175_pt1 | contig 29197 bp, 21 predicted proteins | sample SoiMetdeltSBSDD5_FD_187599 | JGI IMG/M metagenome (GOLD analysis project Ga0209382, IMG submission 187599) | Bulk soil microbial communities from a Populus tree surrounding site in Tennessee, USA - Soil MetaG P. deltoides SBSDD5 (SPAdes) (version 2) | ecosystem: Environmental > Terrestrial >...
CATGAGCCTTGGTGATGCACGCTCGTCTGAGCGCGTCTTCGCGGGACTCGTGTCAGGCAACTACTTCGAGGTCGTCGGCACTCGACCGGCGCTCGGACGATTCTTTCTGCCGGAAGAGGACCGGACCGGCGACACGCATCCTGTCATCGTGCTCAGCCACGACTTCTGGACTCGTCGCTTCGGCGCGGATCGGACCATCGTCGGTCAAAGCGTGCGGCTGAACGGCCGGCCTTACACGGTGGTTGGCGTCGCGGAGCCCGGATTCACGGGAACGATGTTCATCGGACCGGATTTCTGGGTGCCGATGGCAATGGACGCGCATGTGCGAGCGAGCACCGAGTCGTTGCGCGGGGGGCATGGGGCAGTCTGGATGGCCGCACTCGGCCGGCTCAAGCCTGGCGTGACAACCGCGCAAGCGCGCGACGAGCTGCAGGCGCTGATGCACAACTACCTGAAGTCGAGAGGGGACGATCGGATAAAGCGCTGGGGCGTCGCCGTCGCAGAATCGGCCCGTGTCCCGAAACCACTTGCCGGACCGGTTCAGGGATTCGTGGGCCTGCTTGCGGGTCTCACGCTTCTCGTTCTTTTGATCGCGTGCACGAACGTGGCGGGCATGCTGTTGTCGCGCGGCATCGATCGCCGGCAGGAGTTTGCGACACGTCTTGCCGTCGGCGCCTCGCGCGCGAGGCTCGTTCGGCAATTGCTGGTCGAAGGCCTGCTGCTGTCGGCGCTCGCGGCTGTCCTCAGCGTGCCGCTGATCCACATCATGGTTGGGCTGTTGGTCTCGTTCAAGCCTTCACTGCCGGTGCCGCTTGCGCTCGATATACGCGTCGATCCGCGGGTCCATCTCGTGACGATCGCGCTGGCCGCACTTGCCGCGATCGCATTCGCGCTGCTGCCCGCGTTGCAGAGCTCGCGCATCGACGTCGCGCCAGCGTTGCGGGGCGTCAACGCGAGCGCCGATCGGCGACGGGCCTGGCTCCGACAGGTCCTCGTCTGTGGCCAGGTCGCGGTCGCGCTGCTGCTGCTCGTGGCCGCAGGGCTCTTTCTGCGATCGCTGCAAGAGGCGGCACATACGGACATTGGATTCAACCCCGACGCCGTTGACACGGTGTTGATCGATCCGAGCATCGGCGGCTACACGACCGACGCGCGAGGGATCCAAGCGATCGAGGGATTGATCGAACGGTTCACTTCCATCGCAGGCGTTACTGACGTTGCGGCGTCGAGAATGGTGCCGCTCCAAGGCGGCCGGCTGCAGCTTGGCGGACTACACGCGCCGGGGTACGCAGGTCCGGGTGGCAACGACAACGTCGAGGCGGGCTGGGATGCTGTTTCAGCCGACTATTTCAAGACTCTGCAAATGCCGATCGTCTCGGGCCGTTCATTTGGCGCGCAGGATCGCCAAGGCGCGCCGTATGTCGCGATTGTGAATGAGACCCTGGCACGCCGGGTTTGGCCCGGACAGAATCCGATTGGCCAGACCCTCATTCAAAACACAGGGGGCGACGAGAAGCGCACGCTGCAGATCGTTGGCGTGGCCCGCGACTCGAAATACCGCTCCGTCGCTGAGAGCCCGGATAACTTCATCTACGTTCCGGTCACCCAGCAGTACTTATCGGAGATCACGTTCTACGTGCGTCACCAGGGACCAGCATCGCGCATCAATGCCCTTCGCGATGCGGTGATGGCGTTCGATCCGCAGCTGCCAGTCATTCACAGCGACACACTCAATCGAGCGATTACGCTCACGATGCTGCCGCAGCGCATCGCCGCGTGGATTGCGGGCTGCGTCGGCGGACTGGGACTGTTTCTCGCAGCGCTCGGCCTGTACGGACTGACGGCGTTTTCCGTCTCGCAGCGCAAGCGCGAGATCGCGATCCGGCTCGCGGTCGGCGCGACACCAGGCGCGGTCTTGTGGCTCGTGCTGCGCCGTGCCGCGGTGCTGGCGCTCGTTGGCGGCGCGATCGGAGTCGCGCTCGCGGCTGGCGTGGCGCGTCTCCTTGGTAGTTTCCTTGTCGGGCTCAAGCCGATCGATCCACTCGCGTTCAGCGTCGCGCTGTCGATCCTGACGCTGGTGATGTTCATCGCGGCGTGGACGCCTGCCCGCCGCGCGTCGTCCCTGGATCCAGTCCGGACGCTGAGGGCTGAGTAAGTTCCGGGGCCCGGGGCCCGGGGCCCGGGGTCCGGGGTCCGGGGGCGCGGGGTTGGGGTCAGGTTGTGAACGCGTGAACCCCCGAGCCGCGGATCCCGAACCTCGAGCCCCGGACCCCGGATTGCGACACTGTCAATTTCTGGCACTGTGCGCTGACGAAGTTTGTCTGTGTGCGCCCGCACGGAATCGGCGGATCGCTGAAAACACTCAGGAAACGACCCATCGTCATGTGGCGCGCGCTTTGTAACGTCGCTCGGGACATCTTTGTCTGGATGCCGGAGCGATACCTTGTCCAACGACGATTTTGAGTTTGAACCAACTGACGCCGGGCTCCCGTTCGACGATCCGTCGGCCGGGAACAAAACCCCTGGCGCTCGATGTGACAGCTGCGGCGGACCGGCGGAAGGCGGCGGTCTCTGTGCCGTCTGCAAACGCACGTTCGAGGGGGTACTGAACCAAGATGACGAACCCCTCGCACCGCCGCAGATAACCTCGGAGGCACCGGCCACCGAGGTGAAATCTGCTGCGGACATCGAAGCGCTCTTCGATCAATTCGCGTCTGCTCGGGCGAACCCTCCGGTAGTGGAAGAACCGGTGGAAGAGGCTGTCATCGCCAAGCCGATCCTGATCGAACCCAAGCCGATCTTGCTAGAGATTGAAGAGGAGCCAGCAGCCGTTCTTGCTCCACCTCCAATCGTCGAGGAGCCTGTTCGGAAACCGGCACCGGTCGAAGCGGTACCAGAAACAGAAACAGCGACACCGGCTCCAACGCGCGCAGTCGTAGCGCCGCGTCGCGGGCTCCGCGGGTTGGGCGCGGTTGCCGCCGCGGCGATCGTCATTGCGACGATCGGGATTCCGTTGAGCAAGCTCTGGCTGTCGCGACAGGAGATCGTTGTGGTTCAGCAGCCCGAGCCACCGGTCCGCAAAGCGGCAACAGCGGGACGGACTGCGCCAACGGCTGCACCCGTACCGGAAAAACCCGTCGCGACAAAGGAACCCGTTGTCGCCGCCGTCGCACCGAAAGTCGAGACGCGGGTGGCTCCGCGACCGATGGCGACACCGGCACCAACACGAGTGCCGGCACCGCCGCCTGCACCGTCGACTACCCCTGCACTTGCTACTCCACCTCGTCCCGCACCGAAGCCGACACGGCCCCCAGATCAGTCCGCCGTCGAAGCGCCAGTGCTCGCGGTGAATGCGCCGTCCGCCGCGTCCCTGCCAGCGGCGGAGCCGGTAACGGTCGCGGCGCCGCCGACGCCGTCTACGCCAGGGCCGTCCGCGGCAGCTAGGGGACCCTTGTTCGAAACGAACGACGTCGACCGCGCGCCACAAGTGACGGAACGGGTCGAGCCTGATCTGCCTGATGGAGCGGACCAGGCGCGTCAGGAGATCGTGATCGTTCGCGTGCTGGTCTCGCAGGCCGGCAATCCAACGCTCGTCTCGCTGCTGCGCCCCTCGAAGTCCGGGTCGGCGCTCGACGCAGCGGTCGTTGACGCGGTGAAGCGATGGACGTTCGCACCAGCCGTTCGTCGCGGCGAAGCTGTCAGCTGCTTCCTCAACGTCGCCGTACCGGTGGGAACTCGCTGAGGCAGGAGAACTCTTGATAGAGTGTCGGGCATGCGTTGGCTTCTTGCCCTCCTTGCCCTTGGCGCGCTCGTTCAGCAGCCGGCGCGCTACTCCCCCATTCAGGACGGCGAGGCTCACGGCGATCCGCCGTACATGCTCGAAGACGGATGGGAGCCGCTGCTGAACGGCAAGGACCTGTCTGGCTGGAAAGCCTGTGAGAGCAACGCCAAGAACGAGTGGTACACGACGCGCTTCGTGCGATTCGAGCGCCTCCTCGGGCCGACGCTCCTAAGCGGCCGCCAGGCGCCAAGCGGCGTGATGTTGAACGGTCCGACGGGCCGCACCGCGAATCTCTGCACCGAGCGCACGTTTGGCGATATCGAGCTCTATCTCGAGTTCATGCTCGCGAAAGGATCGAACTCGGGCGTGTATCTCCAAGGCCTCTACGAAATTCAGATCTTCGATAGCTACGGATCGATTGAAGGCGTCAAGACCTCAGACGCAGGCGCGATTTATCACCGCTGGATCGACGAGAAAGGCGTAGGCGGATCGCCACCGCTGGTCAATGCCGCGCGGCGGCCCGGCGAGTGGCAGTCATACCAAGCCTGGTTCCGCGCGCCGCGCGTCGACAGTGCCGGCAAAAAGACCGCGGACGCTCGCTTCGAACGCGTCCTGTTCAACGGCGTGCTCGTGCAGAGAGACGTTGCGATCGATGGTCCAACAAGGGCGCACCTGAATATCCCCGAAGCCGCGCAAAACCCGCTGATGATCCAGGGCGATCACGGACCCGTGGCATTTCGCAACATCTACGTTCGCCCGCTGCGACCGTTGATACTGCGTTGATGGGCTCAGGGCTCAGGCCAGCACAGCGGGGGGAATTTCGCCGATCTCGCGGATCGCGATATTGCGGTAATAGACCTCCGCCGCTTCCGACTGGAACTGGATCCTTCCTTTCGTTAGCGGAACTTCCCTGCCATCAACGATGTGTCGAAGGCCCCTCAGCACCATGTTCGTGCGCCCGTTGACGACGTGCACGCTGGTTTGACCGACACAGTAAAGCTCCATGACGTTCCACGAACCGCGCGGACGTTCGGCGTCCGGATCCTTGATGACGCGTTTCGTCGTGCCGACGATGACCGGCGCGCCGCGCTTGAATGCCAGATCGCTTTTCGGATTGGACGGATCTCGAACCACCGCTTCGGCATCGACGATGACGCCAGCAAGACTGTAGAAATCCCCGCAGTCGCCTTCCTGGATCTGGAACTCGAACGACTTCATCCAGAATCCGTAACTCGCGTCGTGGGGGCCGACCGAGTGATAACAGCAGCCGGTATCTCGAACCGCCTGCTCTCGTGGCGGCCAGCGCTTGTCTCCCCATTTGAACTCGAAGCGCAGGTGATAGTTCTCGTAGGCCTGCGCCGTAATCAGACCACCGTAAATTTCACCCGACACGCGAATGACGGGCCCGTCGTCCATCCGAACGACCGTAAACACGTGGTTGGGATCGGCATTCAATCCGACGGGCGCCGTGTAGTCACCTTGTGCGTTTCGAACGAGGCCCGGCACGTCGCTCAGCTTGTGCGGCTTGCCGAGATACGTTTCCCAGCCGGTGAGATCCGTGCCGTTGAAGAGCGGAAGCCAGTCCCGTTGAGTGGATTGGCCGGTCAGCTTGCTGCCGAGAGGCAGCGCCAACATCGCGAGAAGCGCGGTCCGCCGATTCATTCCGGTGTTCACTTCCCGCGCTCCTGCAGCGCAACTTCGTAGACGTAGAGCCTCGAGGAACCATCGTCAGGCATGAAGTAGCCGCGCAGACCAGACGTTGTTGGTTCGAGCCAGACCGGGTTGTGCGTCATGTCGATGCCGGTCTCGGTCCAGAGCGCGACAGGCACTTGATGCAGCGGCCGACCGTCCGCCAGATCAACGAGGTCTATGCCGCCGAGGCGGAACGGCTGCGCGTCTGGTCTCAGTCGAAACTCAGTGACGCCCGTGCACAACATCCGCCGCGCGCCCGCGTACTTGCAGTCCTGGTAGTCCACGTAGTGGGACGGGTTGAGCGTTCGCAGCGTTTCCGGGGCGGCAGTGCCGTCGATCACCTTGCCGTCCGGCGAGAGTCGCCAACGGTAGAATCGCCGCGAGCCCCAGCTCACACCGTGCAACGTGCGATCGTCCGTGTTGTGCACGAGAGCGCCGAGGTGATCGGCGAAGCGAAACACTTCTGTCGCCTTCATGTTCTGAGGGTCGATTCGGTAGACAATCGATCGGCTGTTCGGCCGGTACTCGGCAACCGCCATCCAGATGTGCGTGCCGTCGAAGTCGAGGCCACCGGGATGGTAGATACTGCCTTCACCAAGCGGAAGATCGGCAAGAAGGTTGCCCTGCAAGTCGAGCTTGAAGAGATGCCCGATGCCTTCTCCAGCGTCCCGATCGTAGCCGTCAACCGGCTGCGCAAAGCGCTTCGTGCGCACCTTGATCTCGACCGAGGATACGAACAGCATGTCGCCGATCTTCACCATGCCCTGGGGATGATGCGTGATGAACTTGATCGGGACATTCGAGACGAGTTTCCATGACGACTCGCGCGTCAGTTGCCGCACTCGCTCGGCGAGCGTGGAGCGGAGATCGTTCTGAGCCGGTGCGGCGCCCAAGCATGCGAGCGCCAACCCGCCGATCAGAAATCGCTGAATTAGACGTATGGACATCATGAAAACATCGTGCGCTCTATTACTCGTGCTCATCACCGCCGCAGCCGTCGGGCATGGCTCGCAGTCTACCGTCCGGATCGTTCTCGTGGGTGATTCTACGGTGACTGACGACTCGGGCTGGGGTACCGGTTTCCGAAAGCTGATCATGGACGGCGTCGAAGTCGTGAACACGGCCGCAAATGGCCGCAGTTCGAAAAGCTTCATCGACGAGGGCCGCTGGGCGGAGGCGCTGGCGAAGCGCGGCAATTACTATCTCATTCAGTTCGGCCACAACGACGAGCCCGGCAAAGGTCCCGAACGCGAAACCGATCCAAAAACGACGTATCGCGCCAACATGATCCGTTACGTGGACGACGTGCGAGCGATCAACGCCACGCCGATCCTGGTGACCTCGCTGGTGCGCCGGCTCTACAAAGAGGATGGGACGATACGCACGACGCAGACGCCGTACGTCGAGGCAGTCCGCGCGATCGCGGCCGAGAAGCAGGTTCCGCTGGTCGATCTGCACGCGATCAGCCTGCAGGATGCCGAACATGCCGGCGACGACGCATGGGCCGACCTCAGCCCTCGCGACGACACGGGTCAGGTCGATCGAACGCACCTGAACACGAAAGGCAGCGAGGTCGTCGGCCGGATGGTCGTCGATGCACTCCGAAAAGTCGCCCCTGAACTCGCGCCGTTATTTCGTGACGCGCGTTGAGATGTCGCGCAGCTTCGCAATGGCGCGCGCCAGCGACCGCTTCTTCTTGCGCATGTCCGCCCACAAGTCGCCGACGTCGGCGACACGACGCGCCATCAGCCGAAGCGTCAGGCTTTGTGGACCAATCGTGCCTTTCTCGACTTCCTCCCACGAGCACGGCGCCGAGATCGGCGCGCCGGGTTTCGCGCGGACGGCGTACGGTGCGGCCCACGTCGCGCTATAGCCATTGCGGCCCGTATCAACCAGGATTCGCCTTCCGCGATCGGCCTTGCTGAATTCCTGGGTGAGATGATCCGGCGCCAGTTTGACCAGCATGGCGCCGACGTGATGTGCGAATCCCGAGACCTCTCCCATGTTTGCCTTGCCATCCAGCGGCACGGCAATGTGGAATCCCTTCGACCCGGACGTTTTGATCCAGCTTGGCAGCCCGAGTTCCTCGAGAAAGTCGCGCAGCCCGAGCGCCGCGGAACGCAACATGTCGGGATCCTCGACCGACGGATCGAGATCGAAGACGCAGATATCGGGATGGTACAGATCGGGCGCGCGCGTCGACCACACGTGCGGGGTGATCGTGTTCTGATTCGCAAGCCACAGCAGCGACCGCGTGTCGGTGACGATCGCGTGGTGCACGGTGCCATCTTTCTTCGGCACCTCGACGCGCTCCAGCCACTCGGGGAAACCCTTCGAGACGTCCTTGTGCATGAAGCCCTTTTTCTGGATCCCGTTGGGATAACGCTCCATCGTGATCGGACGTCCGCGGATGTGCGGCACCATGATCGGCGCAACCGACTCGTAATACGCCGCCATCTCTCCTTTCGTGATCCCAACATCCGGGAACAACACTTTGTCAGGGTGGGTAATCATCCGTGCTCCCTGACGACGTCGCGCGGAGCCTTGTCGGTTCGCACGCCGAGCAGCCGCGGATGCCGCAGCTTGCCGTGCACGGTCCACTCGATGAATCCGACCTGCACGACGAGCTCGGGGCGAACCCAATGCGCCCGCAGGCGTGGCAGGCCCTTCCCCTGCGTGAACGGCGGCTTTGGTATCTCGAGTGCGTCCAGTTTCTGTCTGAGCTCGAGCAGCAACTTCGTGTCGAAGCCGGTGCCGATCTTTCCGGCGAACAGCAATTCGGCGCCGTCGAAGTAGCCCACGAGCAGCGCGCCCAACCCGACGCGTTTGCCCTGCGGATCGGTGAAGCCGCCGACGACGAATTCCTGTGATTCCTCGCACTTCATCTTCAGCCAGTGCGGCGAGCGGCGCTGTTCGTATTTGGAGCCGCGCCGCTTCGCGATGACACCTTCCCAACCTTCATCGCGAGCGCGCACCCACGGTTCGGGATCGTCGAGAGGCGCCACGCGGCGCAGCGGTGGCTTGAGCGGGAGCGCCGCAAGCAGCGCGAGCCGCTCTTCCAGGGGCAGGCCGGTGACGTCGCGATCCAGCCAGATGACGTCGAAGATGTGGTACGACACGTTGCCGTGTCCCCATTCCACTTCGCCGTCCAGGATGGCGTCACCGATCGGCAACTTCGCCAGCGCTGCGGCGATCCCGGGATGGTGTTGCAGAAGCCGATTACGCGAGTACAACCGGACGTCGTCACCCTGTTTGTAGGCGAGCAGGCGGATGCCGTCGAACTTGCGTTCGAAGATCCACTCAGGGCCGGAGAACCGCTCCTGGGTGAGCGTCGCGGCCATTGGCTCGATCCATGTTGGGTAAGTCACGAACTACATCCGTAGCAGGACCAAGCCGAGCAGCCCAAGACTCATCACGAACATGCAGAGCGAATAAACGAACGAGACGGCCAGCACCTTGGCCAGCGTGACCGGCCACGAATCCTTGAACACGCGGCGCACGGTGAGAAGGCCGTACGACACGACATAAGCAAATGTGGTAAGTCCAGCGATCACCTCAACCACGGTGAAGTCGAGGAAGCCCTCCGCAAGCGTCTGGATCGCCATCGCGCCGAACCACGCGGCGTGCAGATGCAGCGCGAGGTACAGATGCGCCGGGTATCGTGGTTGCTTGCGACGCCACGCCAACATCGTCAGCACCGCGAACAGCGGCAGCATGAGAAACATCGCTTTGGGAAGTACGAGCTGGATTTCGCGATTCAGCCGAGCGGGATCAGCCGCGGCACGTTCGAGACGTTCCATTCCGAAAACACGCGCTGGCCAGCCTTCCTCGAGTTCCGTCCGGCCCTCCGCACTCAACTCCTTGGTCCCATCGGGATTTGTAATCGTGACCTCGGCAACTTCGCGAACCGAGCGATGCGTGATCGCCTCCACCATCGCTCCACTCAAGAAATACGCAACACTACAAATCAAGTACAGCCGAAGCGGTGGCAGCCATCGCGCCCGGCGACCGGCAAGGAAGTCAAGCGTCAGCAATCCCGGCTTGAAGAACAGCGTTATCAGCGTGGTTGGAATCTTCCCGTCCCAGTTCGTCAGCTCCCGCGTCGTTTCATGCAGGAACTCACGAAGCGTGAGATCGGCCGGCACCGTCTTCTGCCCGCAGCCAGCGCAGTACCGCCCCGTCAGCATCTGACCGCAATTGAGGCACGCCGATTCCTCGACCACGTGCGTCGTCATCGTTGCGACCCTTGCGGCGGATCTTCGGGTTCGAGCGTTAAGTAAAGTGGCGCCGCGCCAAACAATCCCAGCAACGAGAAGCTGCCAAGGCCCGCGCGATTCACGACTTTGAAGCGAGCGTGCTCGCCAGGACCGACAGCAAACTCGCGCGTTTTCCAGAAGAGCGTGTTGTGCGCGCGAAGCCGGTGCGCACCGGGAGTTATCTCGCGCGTCACGACCTCTCCAAAAAGGAGCGTGCCGAGCGGTTCGCCATCGAGCGACGTCACGATCTGCCGTTGCCGGACGTCCGCAGCGTCGCGCCGGCTAATTGTGATCCGCGCCGGCTGCGCGTCAGTCGCCGATGCCTCGCTGCTCATCGATTCCGAGGTTTGGGTTCACTGCACACGAAGTTGGCGGCGTCATTGGTATCGCCCTTCCCAGAGTACACGGCCGTCTTCGGGTACACACACAACGGACGCGAGCGATCGACGACGCCGTTGAGCAAGCGCGTGGCCATGACCTCATCCGGGGCGACGCCGCGCTCGACCCATCGTTCCAGGGCAATCTGCATGTCGAACGTATTTGCACCTGTGCCGCCGGCGCAGTGCGCGATCCCTGGCACCATGAACAAACGATAGAAACTGCCGAGGTCGTCACTGTTTCCGAAGTGGCCCTTTACGCTCTCGTAGTAGTCAATGCTGTTCTGCGGTGCGATGAGCTGATCGTTCCAACCGTGCCAGTGCAGCAACCGTCCGCCACGCTTGCGAAATGCGGTGAGATCCGGGTTGGTTGCGTTGAGGATTGGCGCCAGCTTCGCTTCCGCGGTCATATGCGCCTGGTAATCCGCGGGATCGTCGAACTCGAACGTCTTCCAGTCCCAATCCGGATTCGCGAACACGAGCCATTTGTAATGCGAAATCGGGATCGGAAACGGATTGCCGGGATCTCGATGCGGCCAGAACGGCTCGCTGCCCGGCACAAGGCCTGGATACAGCTGCGCACCACTCTTTGGATCGCGAAGCCCGCGATAGACGCGACGCGCTGCTTCGACCTGGGCCGTCGTCAAGCAGCTGTCAGGTGGCTGACCCTCCTTACATGTCAGCCGCGCAGGATCGAACTTGCACTGGCGAGGATCCTCGAGCACGCCATCCGTCACACCATCCAGGCCGTCGCACTCAGCCATCACGCTGCGATACAACAAACCGAGCGCGCTGAGCGGCAGGTTGCTGGCCGGATCCTTCAACACCGCCAGCACACCGTCGAGATCGCCGGCCATCAGCCTGGTCCAGTTGTTCGCCGGCGCCATCGCCAGGATGCCGTCGTAATCGTCTGGAAATCGCTGCGCCTCCATGAGGCCCTGATACCCGCCGGACGAGCAGCCAATGAAGTACGAGCGCTCGGGCGTTTTCTTATAGAACGCCTCCACGAGCGCTTTCGCCCGGCTGGCAGTTTCGTGTTGGGACCGGTACGCGAAGTCGATCAACCGCTCGGGCTGCTCGAACGCAAATCGCGCCGCATTGAACCCTGGTGCGGCGGGGTGACCGGTATTCGTCGAGGCGGTCGCGTAGCCGCGCCGCAACTGATCGCCGAGCGGCATGTACGAGATGTTGCCGGCCCAGCCGCCATTCCCAACGGCCGCGAACTTGCCGTTCCAGTTCTCGACCGGCATCCACACTTCGAACAAAATTTCGGACTCGGGCCTCGGCGCAATCACGCCCGTGACCCGGCAAAACGACGGAAGATTGGGGACCGTGTTCGTCGTTCCCGGCACGGCGAATCCTCCCGCCGGGACGATCTGCGCGGAGGTGATCTTCGTATCAGGCAAGGCGCGTTCGGCGAGCCCAGCACAATCAGCGGCGAGCCCTTGAGCGCGAACCTTGGGCACAAACGGCCCGCTGATCACCAGGATGAGCATCGCCGCGCCGCCGGCTTGGAAATGTCGAGACATCATTGCCCTCATCTTCCCCGGGGAGGCGGCAACGTAGATGGAGGAGCTGGCTTGCCGTCCACGGTGTCGGGCTCCATCAGTTCGACCCGTGTGCCGTCGGGATCGAACAGGTTGACTTGCCGTTTTCTGTTGATGCCGGTGCGGATGGTTATCGGACGCGTATAGCGGCTTCTGTCAGGTCGTGCGTCGAGCGTCGCAACGGCACGATCCGCGTCAGGCACAACGAGGCAGATGTGGTGAGCTGAACCGCGGCTCTCGGGTGCCGGCTTGTCGCGATACAGCATGAACTCCAGGTAATCGGTTCCGTCAGGCACGCGCATGTTCACCCAACTGAGCGTCTCGGAGTTCGCGGCGCTCCCGCGCCAGAACTCTTCGAACCCGAGGACGCCGTTGTAGAACTTCGTCGCGGCCTCGAGGTTTCCCACCAGGATGCCAAGGTGCATGGCACGCTCGGAAATCCGAGCGGAAGCGAGATGCTTGCCGCGATCCGTGCCCGTCCAGCTATCACCCTGATACTCCACGATCTCGACAGTGTGGCCATCGGGATCCTGAATCGTGAAGTTCTTGTTGCCAGTTCGCCCCTTCCCGACCTTCTCGGGTACTTTCACGCCACGCGAGGACAGATAGTCGCGCATGCGATCGGCATCGTCGGTGTAGAGAGCAATGTGATTGAGTTGCCCCTCTCCGGCCGTCGGCCTGTTGAACAACTCAATCCACTGGTGATCGTTGATCTTCACGAACGCGATGTCGACCGAGCCGTCAGATTTCGGCAGCGTGAATGGTTCGTCGAACCCGAGCAGGTCGCGGTAGAACCCGCGGGCCTTGTCGAGATCGCCGACGAAGACTGCGAAGTGCGCGATGCCGAGGATCTTCGGACGCGCCGGCGGCGCCTGCGACACCATCGATCCGATCAGCAACAGGCTGAAGATGAGCGGCTTCATGGCTGAGACCTGGTGAACACCGTGGTTGTTTCGGCGCTCTCTTTGTAGCCGTACCGAATCGCCTTGGCACGGAGCGTCATCGGGCGATCCACGAGGATCGGTCCTGTGTAGAGCCGCCATCGCGGCGTGGGTCCCGAGTCGTTCGTGTACGCGATCGACGCGCCCTGCGTTGGCACGTAAATCACGACCTCCATGGACTCCGGGAGGAGGATCGCCTTTTCACGCGTCGGCGCGGCGGTGGATCGCCTTGGTAGGATGTACGGCTGCGCCGTCTCAGGCTGGACGCCTCCCGGCCACATCCGTTGAATCATTTCCGCTTCGTTGATCAGTCCCTGGTCCGCGGCATCCCGCATCCAAGTGACGACCGCGCCGCGCATGCGCTCGAGCGTGGCTTTGTGCGCGGGATCGGCGGAGAGATCGCGGACTTGATGCGGATCCGCCTGCGTGTCGTACAGCTCCTCGGCGGGCCGGCTCGACCGCATCCATAGGGCGGCGGGACCGGTCAGCTTGCCCGCGGCTTGCAGCTCGAGCCACTGCTGCATAATCGCGCTCTGATTGCGATAGATGATGTGCCCGGCGTACGGCTGCTCCGGCGCGAAATTGCGGATGTAGAGATATCGCGCGTCGCGGGCCGACCGCATCATGTCGTATTCCTGATCCATTCGGTCTCGCGCACCGAAGACGTACTGCGGTGCAGGTCGCGCTTTCGGCCCGAGCAGCACGCGCCCCTGGACGTGTGTTGGAATCTCAACGCCCGCAAGCGCCAGAACGGTGGGCGCCAGATCGATGAGGCTGACCATCTCGTCGCGGACGCCAGGCTCCGCGGTGGCGCCAAGCGCCTTCGGCCATCGGATCATCAGCGGCACGCGCAGCCCCGAGTCGTAGAGCGATCGTTTCGCGCGGGGAACGCCGTCCCCGTGATCGCTCCAATAGAACACGATGGTGTTCTCGGTCAGACCGTCTTCATCCAATTGCCGGAGCAACTCGCCGACCTGTGTATCCATGTCGGCGATGTTGTCGTACAGCCGCGCCAGCTCTTCGCGCACGGCCGGCGTGTCGGGGTAGTACGGCGGCACCTCGACCTTCGCCGGATCGGTGACGAGCGGCTTCCCCTTGCGCGCCGGACTGCTTGGAAAAATCTGGCTCTCGTGCGTCACCTCGAGATTGAAGACCGAGAAAAACGGCTGACTGCGATCCGATCGATTGCGCCAGTGCGCCGTCTTGCTCACGTCGTCCCAGATCGTGAACGGCACGCCGAACTGGTAGTCGGTCTTCATGCGGTTGGTGGTGTAGTACCCAGCCGCGCGTAAGTATTCCGGGAATGCCTTGACGTAGAACGGCGGCACGGCCAGGTATGGTCCCGGCAGCTCCGGAACGCGATCTTCCGTCGTCCGCATGTGCTGCGCACCGAGCGTCGTCTGATGGATCCCGGTGATGATCGCCGCGCGGCTTGGTGCACAGACGGGTGCGGTCGAGAAGGCGTTCGTGTATCGAACCGATTGTCGCGCCAGGCGATCGAGCACGGGCGTCCGCACCAACTTGTCGCCGTAGGCTCCAAGCTTGGGGCTCATGTCCTCGTTGGAGATCCAGACGATGTTGGGATGGCGAGTGGCGACTTGCGGCTGCGCAGCGGCTGGAGTGCGAGCGTGCGGTGTTGCCGCAGGCGTCAGCAGCACTGCCACGAGAATCGCCGCCCTGGTCATTGCTTTCTCATCTTTCGAAGCAGCGCCTGCATTTCGGCCACGGCTTTCTCGTGTTCGGGCTGCTTGGCCAGGTTGTGCATCTCGGCAGGATCTTTGGTCTCGTCGTAGAGCTCGACGCCGCGCTTGCCGTCTTCCCACTCCGTGTATCGCCACTTCTCGGTGCGAACGCTGTATCCCATGAACGCGTCCGCAGCCGGGCCACGACGGACTTGCGTCAGGGCCGGACGGTCCCAGGCCGCGTCGGGTCGTGTGAGCAGCGGCACGAGCGAGCGGCCGTGCAGATCCGCGGGTGGCGTCACACTCGCGAGCTGCGCGAGCGTTGGGTAGACGTCAAGCAGCTCGACGATCCTCGTCGAGGCGCGGCCGCGTGCTGTGACGCCGGGGCCGGCAAAGAGGAGCGGCGTCCGAGCCGAGCGCTCGAAGAGCGTCTGCTTCATCCACTGACCGAGGTCGCCAAGGTGATAGCCGTGGTCGCTCACAAACACCACGATCGTGTTGTCGCGAAGCCCGAGACGATCGAGCGCGTCGAGGACTCGGCCGACGTTCGCGTCGAGGAAACTGATCGAGGCGTAGTACGCACGAATGACTTCGCGTTGCGCTGGCTCGGGCACGTCCCAGTTCGGCGGCGTCGTGAACAACGCGGGCGCCGGAACATTCGCCAGCTGGCTGGGCGAGAAGCCGGCCGTGCGAATTCGGTCGATCGGATAGAGATCGAAGTACTTCTTCGGCGCGATGAACGGACAATGCGGGCGATAGAAGCCAGCGCCAATAAAGAACGGGCGATCCTTGTGCTTCTCGAGCAGCGCGATCGTTTCGGCCGCGACTTTGCCATCGGTGTGCTGGTCATCCGCTGCCGGCGAGGGATAGTAGGCGAGAGCGCTTCCAAGGCCCCGTTTGGGCGTCCAGTTCGTGAGCTGCGGCTCTTCGTCCTTGTCGATCCCTCGTGGATTCACGACGAGTTCCCATGATGCCGGATCGTCCAGCCCGCTCGTGCCAATCTGACCTGGATTCCCGTAGTGATAAATCTTGCCGACGCGCGCCGCGAAGTAGCCGCTGCGCCTGAACGCCTGCGGGAGCGTCACGACTTCGGGCAGCACGGTTCGGAAGTCGGTGACCAGATCGTGGACACGGGTTGTATCAGGGCGCAGCCCGGTCATCATCGACACGCGACTCGGGCTGCACAACGGGAACTGTGTGTAGGCGCGATCGAATCGCACGCCGCGAGCCGCCAGTCGATCGAGGTGCGGCGTCTGAACCATCCGGTGGCCAAACGCGCCGAGATCGTTGTTGAGATCGTCGGCCATGATCAGCAGGACGTTGGGCCGCGCTGGTGGCGTCTGGGCGCGTGCGGGATTCGTATCAGGAATTCCGGCCGCCCACGCCCCGGCCAGCGCGAGTATCACAACGATGACGCGCGTGCGGATCTCCACGGCGAATCCCTCCTCGCGGCTCACGCGGTTTTCACGACCCGGAACCCGACGTGCGACGACCCGCTGTCAGGCGACGTACCTCGCCGCGCGCTCGGCCGGTAACTCTCGCAGTACGATTCGTGACAGAGAAACGATCCACCTTTGATCACGCGCTTTGGCAAGTACGGATCGGCAGGGTCGAACGCGCTCGCCGGTCCGGAGGGGTTCTCACACAACCCCTGGGTGGCACGTTCAACGAACGCATCTGGCCGGTACCAATCGGACGTCCATTGCCAGACGTTCCCGGCCATATCGAACAAGCCGTAGCCATTTGCTGGAAACGATCGGACGGGTGACGTGCCAGCAAAGCCGTCCTCCGAGGTCTGCCGATCCGGGAAGTGTCCTTGAAACGTATTCGCCATGTGACGATCGGACGGATGAAACTCGTCGCCCCACGAATAGCGTTTGCCGGACAGACCACCTCGCGCCGCGAATTCCCATTCCGCTTCGGTCGGTAGTCGACCTCCCGCCCATCGCGCATACGCGACCGCGTCGTCCCAGGACACCTGCACGACGGGATGCGCATCGCGGCCCGCCACTGAACTGCCCGGCCCCTCGGGTTCCCGCCAACTTGCACCAGGTGTCCACCGCCACCATTGCGAGAGGTCGTCAAGGGGCACGGGATAGCGCGGCGGAACAAAGACGAGCGAACCTGCCACCAGCGTGCTGTCCGGAGGTCTCGGGGTGTCTGGCGGGAGTTGCTTGCGAAGCTCTTCCCAGTCGGGCGTTCGTTCGGCGGTCGTGACGTAGTTGGTGGCCTCGACAAACGCGCGGAACTGCGCGTTGGTGACCGGATGCTCGTCCATCCAGAAGCCGTTGACGCGAACGCGATGTGCGGGCCGTTCGTTCGGGAAGCTGCGCGCGTCGTCGGTCCCCATCATGAATTCACCGCCGGGGACCCATTTCATGCCGATGGGAGGCGGCCCGGGGGGCGGCTCTTGCGTTCGGGCCGGTGGGGCACCCCGCCGCACGAAGAGGGCAAAAGCGACTACGGCGCAGGCAAAAACTGCGATCAATAGACGTCGTTTCGCCATAATTTGCAACTTAGTGGGGTCTGACCCCACTCGCCGATTTCTTGACGAGTGGGGTCAGACCCCACTCACCCCATTTCGTGGCAGAATCCTCACGGAGTATACCGTCGGGACCCTCTGAGCAGGCCATGGAGATCCTCTAATGCGGGCATGGTTTGCCTCGACTGCGTGCGTGCTCGCCACCTGGCATCTGGCCACGCTGCTCGCCGTCGCCACGTTTCCGCGAAGCCAGGCGCCCGCAGCGCCGGTGCAAGCGACGATTGATTTCGTCCGCGACATTCAGCCCATCTTCGAAAAGAACTGCTACAAGTGCCACGGCTCGACCAGGGCGCGCGGGCGGCTGCGGCTGAACTCCGTCGAGTCCATCCTGCGGGGCGGAACGTCTGGCCCGGCGATAACCCCAGGCAAGAGCCAAGAGAGCCTCGTCGTGCGGCGGCTCCTCGGTGCTGACATCGACGATCAGATGCCACTCGACGCCGATCCGCTGCCGCCGGCGACGATCGCGCTCGTCCGCGCCTGGATCGATCAGGGCGCCAAGTTCGGCGCGGCTGCGACGACTTCAGCGGAAGCCGATCAGGAGCACTGGGCATACGTGAAGCCCAAGCGTCCTGAGCCACCCGCGGTCCCGAACGGCCGGCTCGTGCGCAACGCGATCGATCGGTTCGTCATCGCCCGGCTCGAACGGGAGAAGCTGACGCCGTCAGCCGAGGCCTCCAAGGCCACGCTCCTGCGGCGTCTCACGCTCGACCTTACTGGCCTTCCGCCGTCGATCGAAGATCTCGACGCTTTCCTCGAAGACACGTCGCCGGACGCATACGAGAAGGTGGTCGATCGCTTGCTGGCGTCGCCACACTACGGCGAGCGATGGGCGCGCCCGTGGCTCGATCTCGCGCGCTACGCCGATACGAACGGATACGAGAAGGACAACCGCCGGGCGATCTGGAAGTACCGCGACTGGGTCATTGCCGCGCTGAACCAGGACATGCCGTTCGATCGGTTCACGACCGAGCAGATCGCCGGCGATATGCTGCCCGGCGCAACGGTCGATCAGAAGATCGCCAGCGGCTTCCACCGTAACGCGATGACGAACGAGGAAGGCGGTGTCGATCCCGACGAGTCGATGTACGAAGTGCTCGTCGACCGCGTCAACACCACCGCAACCGTGTGGTTAGGGTCGACCCTGGCCTGCGCGCAATGTCACAACCACAAGTACGATCCGTTCAGCCAGAAAGACTACTTCCGCCTGGTCGCGTTCTTTGCCAACGCTGATTTCGACAGCCGCGCGTTCGGTGACGGCACGCGGTTCTTCGAGCCGCGCCTCGATCTCGCCAGCACCGAGCAGGAAGCCGCGCGCAAAGAGATTCAGTCGGAGATCGACGCGCTCGAAGAAAAACTCAAGAAGGAAACGCCAGCTCTGCGCCAGGCCCAGAGCCGCTGGGAACTGCGCACGGTGGCGATGGATCGCACGTGGGTACCACTCCAGCCCGAAACGCTTGATGCCACAAACGGCGTCGTCCTGACCGCGCTGCCCGATCGCTCGGTGCTGGCATCCGGCCCCAACCCATCGCTGACGTCGTACACGATTACGCTACGAACCACGTTGCAGGGCATCACAGCGCTCCGCCTCGAGACACTGCCCGATCCATCGCTTCCGAGGGACGGACCAGGACGTGATGCATACGGTCACTTCCGAATCACAGGACTCGAGATCGAGGCGTCACCACTTCAGCCCATCGGGAAGCGGCCCGCCGCTGTCACGTTCACGACGATCAAGGCAGACGATTTCGCGAACGCGTTCACGGCCGCTGATCTACTCGACAGCGGAAAGACCACACGAACACGAAACACTACACCGTGGGCCATCAACGCCGTCCGCGACACGAAGCGCGTGCAGCGACAGGCCGTCACCGTCTCGAGCGCGCCATTCGGCTACGTGGGCGGCACCGAGCTGACGCTTCGCATTCATCAGCTCGACGGAACTATCGGGCAAGGCGTCGGGCGATTCCGCGTGTCGGTCACGACCGCTCTCGATCCGCTCGTGGGGGCTGATGTGCCCGCGCGGTTCCGCGCCTTGTTCAAAGTGCCCGCGGCGGACCGCACGAAGGCTCAGTCCGAGGACCTGGCGACATATTTCCGCAGCACGACATCGCTGCTCGCGCAGACGCGCGATGCGTTGACGGCAGCACGGAAGAAGCTCGTCGATCTTCAGATTCCGTCGACGCTGGTCATGAGAGACCGTTCGGTATTCGAGCGTCCATCGTACGAGCTTCGCGAGCGCGGCAGCTTCACGCAGAAGGGCGCGCGGATGTTCGCGGGAACACCGGCCGCGCTCCACCCGATGCGCGACGATCAACCGGTGAACCGCCTCGGGCTTGCGCGGTGGCTGGTCGATACCGAGAACCCACTCGTCGCTCGCGTGACGGTCAACCGCTTGTGGGAGCAGCTCTTCGGACGCGGGCTCGTCGAAACCAGCGAAGACTTCGGTTCGCAAGGAAGCGCGCCGAGCCATCCTGAGCTGCTCGACTGGCTCGCCACGGAGTTCATGGCGAACGGCTGGAGTCAGAAGAAGATCATCCGCACGATCGTAACGTCCGCCACATACCGACAGTCGTCGACCGTGACACCCGTCCTGCTCGAGCGCGATCCGTACAACCGGCTGCTGGCTCGCGGCGCCCGTTTCAGGCTCGACGCTGAGGCGGTGCGTGACGTCTCGCTCGCCGTCAGCAACCTGCTAAACAGGAAGATTCTCGGACCAAGCGTGTTCCCGCTGCAGCCTCCCGGCATCTGGAACATGCCGTACAACTCCGACAAGTGGACGACGAGCGACGGCGACGACCGCTATCGTCGCAGCTTGTACACGTTCTGGCGGCGAACCTCGCCTTATCCAAGCTTCATGACGTTCGACGCCACGAGCCGCGAGTACTGCACCGTCCGCCGGGTGCGCACGAACACACCGCTCCAGGCGCTGACGTTGTTGAACGATCCCGCATCGTTCGAGGCTGCGCGGGCGCTGGCCAAGCGCATGACCGGCGGCGCGTCGTCGACGCCAGCGGCAATCGCGAGGTTCGGCGTCAAGGTCGTCCTGTCGCGAGAAGCCAGCGGGCAGGAAATCGATCGTCTCGTCCGCTACTTCGAGGAGGAACGTCAGCATTTCGCGGCGCAGCCCGCCGCGGCGGCCGACGTCACGGGAATGCGCGACGGATCCACGGACCTCGCCGCGTGGACGATGGTCGCAAACGTGCTGTTGAATCTCGATGAAACGGTGACCAGGGAATGACTACTGAATCGGATGGCGGCCGGCGGCCGGCGGACCGTGAACTCCGCCGCATAACGCGGCGGCACTTTCTCGAGCAGGCGTACTTCGGCATCGGTGGCGTCGCGCTCGCATCGCTCGTCGACCAACGGGTGCTGGCGCAAGCGCAGACACAGCACTTCGCGCCGAAAGCGAAGCGCGTCATTTATCTGTTCATGGCCGGCGCCCCGTCGCAGATCGATCTCTTCGATCCGAAGCCGATGCTGACGAAGCACGACGGCCAGGACGTGCCGGAGGACATCATCAAAGGCGAGCGGTTCGCGTTCATCAAAGGAACGCCGAAACTGCTCGGCTCGCCGTTCCAGTTTCAACGGCACGGGCAGTCCGGCGCGGAGATCTCCGAGCTGCTCCCAAATCTCGCGAAGGTCGCCGACGACATCACGATCATTCGATCGATGCAGACGACGCAGTTCAATCACGCGCCGGCGCAGATCTTCATGAATACGGGCCATCAGGTGATCGGCCGTCCCAGTCTCGGTGCGTGGCTCAGCTACGGCCTGGGCAGCGAGAGTACCGATCTGCCAGCCTTCGTCGTTCTGCTCTCCGGGGAGAATCATCCGGATGGTGGGAAGTCCTGCTGGGGAAGCGGCTTTCTTCCGACGGTGCATCAAGGGGTCGAGTTCCGCTCGAGCGGCGAGCCCGTGCTGTTTGCGTCGAATCCTGAGGGCGTCAGCGCAGACGCCCGCCAGCGTTCAATCGCGGCAATCACGGATCTCAACCGGCTGCATCATCTCGACGTCGGCGATCCAGAAATCCAGACGCGGATCTCCGCGTACGAGCTCGCGTATCGGATGCAGACCAGCGTTCCAGAGCTCACCGATCTTTCGCGAGAGCCCGCCTCGATTCATGAGCTCTACGGCACGGAGCCCGCTAAGGCGTCATTCGCGAACAACTGTCTGCTCGCCAGGCGCCTCGTCGAGCGCGGCGTCCGCTTCGTCCAGCTCTATCACCGCGGCTGGGACACCCACGGCGCCTCATTCGGCGAGGACATCGTCGAAAAGCTTCCGCGCCTGTGCCGGCAGACCGACCGCGCCGTCTACGGCCTGCTCACCGATCTGAAACAGCGGGGACTGCTTGCCGACACGCTGGTCGTCTGGGGCGGCGAGTTCGGCCGCACGCCCATGAACGAGGCGCGCAACGGCTCGAAGTTCCTCGGCCGCGATCATCACCCGCGGGCGTTCACGATGTGGCTGGCAGGCGGCGGCACCACGCCTGGCCTCACCATCGGCCGCACCGATGATCTCGGCTACAACGTCGTCGAAGATCCCATCGACGTCCACGATCTGCATGCGACGATGCTGCGCTTGCTGGGAGTCGATCACGAGAAGCTCACGTATCGATTCCAAGGCCGCGACTTCCGGCTGACCGACGTGCACGGCAAGGTTGTGTCGAAGTTGATGGCGTAGCGCTGAATTGTGTGAGGGAATGCGGTCCTTAGCTCAGCCCGAGCATCCTCGAGGCGCTCTCGACGTCGACACCGGAAACGTGCACGCGCTTGTCACGCGATCGTCCACCGGAAATGATCTCGACGGAGCGTCGAGGAACATCGAGCTGCTTCGCAATCACCTCGATCAGCTCTTCATTGGCGGCGCCCTCGACTGGCGCGGCACGCAGCCGAACGAGCAACGCGTCACCGCGCGTGCCGGCCACACCCGACTTCCCCGCGCGAGGAATCACGCGCACCGTAATCACGACACCGTTGGCAACCGCTTCGAGCATGGCGTGGCTCAGAAGAGACCCGTCACTTCGTGCGCGTTCAGCGGTTGACGCGCCGGGGTCAATCCCACCAGATGCGCGGCGTATCCGACGACATCCGCCGGACTCCAGCCGGCGGCGCGCAGATCGCAGACTCCACTGTCGCCGTCCGACTTGCTCAACTTCTGCGCTGCGGACTTCATGATCAATGAGTGATGCACGAATACCGGCGGAGCGACGCGGCCAAGCAATCGCGCCAGCCTCAACTGCCGTCCTGTTGACGACAAGAGATCCTGGCCTCGAATGACCAACGTGATCCCCTGCACGGTGTCGTCGACCGTCGCGGCGCACTGATACGTCCAGTTGCCGAGGCGGTCGCGCAGTAGCACATCGCCGCATTGCGACGACGGATCCTGAAGTTGCGGGCCGAGCAGCCCATCGTCGAACTCTTCGACACCCGGGTCGATCTTCAGCCGCCAGCCAACGCCCTCACCCGGCGGAATGCCACGCGTGCGGCAAATGCCGGGATATGGCTGCTCGACCTGCGAACCGGGCGACGGCGACGTTCGTCGGCGAGAGCAGTCGCAGCCGTAGATGAGGCCGGCCTTGATAAATGGAGCAAGAGCGGCTCGGTAGATCGCGTCGCGTTCGCTTTGCCGGCCTTCACACGCGCCGCGGCGATAGCTGTCGGACGGATACAGGTCGGCTGAAAACCCGAGCCAATCGAGATCGTCGAGCAGCCGCTGCTCGAGCTCGGGCCGCGCGCGCTGTCGATCGTGATCTTCGATGCGCAGCAGGACGCGGCCGCCTAGCGCGCGAACCACGCCCCAGACGTAGACGGCGTTCACGACATGCCCGATGTGCAGCGCACCGGTCGGCGCGGGCGCGAACCGCGTCAGCGCGACGGGGACGCACGTACGAAGTGAGCTGACCAGAGCGGAGGCGGATCGGGGCGTGGTGCCAGATGCAAACACGAGTGAAAACTCAGCGACGCGGGAACGCCCAGTATAATCCGCGTACATGCTCCTTCAGGCGACCGCCATCACGAAAGCCTTCGCGGGCGTGCAGGCGCTGAAGCGCGTGTCCTTCGATCTCCACCCCGGCGAGGTGCACGCGCTCGTCGGCGAGAACGGTGCCGGCAAATCCACGCTCATCAAGATCATCACCGGTGCAGTGCGGCCCGATTCCGGGACGCTGCTCGTCGCGGGCCACGCCATCGCGCACATGACGCCGTCCGCGGCGCGCGCGATCGGCATCGCCGCCATCTATCAACAACCCGCCCTCTTCCCCGATCTGACCGTCGCCGAGAACATCGCGCTTGCCCTCGAGACGCCAGGTCGGTGGACGAGAGTGGATTGGCCGGCGCGAAAACGGCGAGCGGCGTCGCTTCTCGAACGAGTGGGAGCGGCTATCGATCCGGATCGGCTGGTTGAAACGCTCAGCATGCCCGAGCAGCAGATCGTCGAGATTGCGAAGGCCATCGGTGCGGACGCGAAGATCGTCGTGATGGACGAACCCACGGCAGCGTTGACCGACCGCGAGGTCGAGAACCTTTATCGCATCGTGCGGCGGCTCCGGGCGGATGGCGCGGGCATCATCTATATCTCTCATCGGCTGGACGAAGTGTTTGCCCTGGCCGATCGGATCACGGTGTTGCGCGACGGCGAAACGGTCGCAACCAATGAAGCGGTCCGGGTCAGCCGCCCCGAGCTGATTGCCATGATGATCGGGCGCGAGCTATCCGCCGTCTTTCCGAAGCGGCCGGTCTCGTTGGGAGATGTCGCGCTCGAGTTGCGCGGCGTATCGAACCGCGCGGCTGGGATCCGCAACATCTCGCTCAGCGTGCGCCGCGGCGAAATCGTTGGCGTTGCCGGCCTCGTCGGATCGGGCCGCACGCAACTGGCCGAAACGGTGTTCGGGCTGACACCGGCCGACGCCGGAGACATCGTGGTCAACGGCGCGAGTCGGCGGATCACGTCGCCGGCCGATGCGATCGCTGCCGGCATCGGCTACGTGCCGGAAGATCGCCGCCAGCACGGCGTCGTACTCGACATGTCCATTGCCTCGAACGCGAGCCTCGCCAGCCTGCCTCGCGTCTCACACCTTGGATTGATCGATCGCCGGGCAGAGCGCCAGTCGGCGCAACGCTACGCCGAGCAGTTCCGCATCAAGTGCGCGTCGCTCGAGGCGGATGTCGGCACGCTGTCAGGCGGCAATCAGCAGAAGGTCGCGCTCGCGCGATGGCTGTCCACGGAGCCCTCGATTCTGATTCTCGACGAGCCGACCCAGGGCGTCGACGTCGGATCGAAAGCGGAGATTCACGGCTTGATGCAGCAGTTGGCCGAACGCGGACTGGCCATCATCATGATCTCGTCCGAGCTGCCGGAGATCCTCGGCATGAGCGATCGCGTGGCGGTGATGCATGCGGGGAGCATCCGCGCGGTGCTCGGCCGCGATTTGGCCACGCCGCCGCGGATCATGGCCCTTGCCCTGGCGGAGGACGCCGCCACGGACAACACCGATCCCTCAGCCACGGATAACACGGACAACACGGACTTATGACTCGTCGCGAGTTATCCGTCACCGCCGCCATTGCCGGCTTGGCCTTCGTGCTGGCTGTACGCTCGGCCGGGTTTTTTGCCCCCGACAACCTCGTCGATCTCTTTCTCGCGAACCTGCCCGTACTGATCATCGCGCTCGGCATGACCCTCGTGATTCTGACCGGACAGATTGATATCTCGGTCGGATCGATGTTCGCGATCTGCGGCGTCGCAGCCGGCGTGCTGGCCAAAGCTGGAGTGCCGCTGCCGCTCGTTGCCGCCGCCACGTGTGCCACGGGCATGGCGCTCGGCTCGCTCAACGGCGCACTTGTCGCGTACGCGCGCATTCCATCAATCGTTGCCACGCTGGCCACGATGGTAGCGCTGCGGGACGGACTGCGATGGATCACGCAGGGCGCATGGGTACAGGACCTGCCCGACCGCTTTCAGTGGCTGGGGACGTCCCAGTCGATTTACCCGGTCCTGGCCGGATCGATCGCCGTCGTGCTGGTTGGGCTATTCAGCTGGAGCCTGCGCAACCTTCCCGTTGGACGCGCCATCTACGCAACCGGCTCGAACGCGGACGCGGCGCGCCTGGCAGGACTGCCCACCGGCTTCGTGACGTTCGCGACGTTCGCGCTGCTTGGCGCCTTGACCGGACTCGCGGCACTTCTGAACTCCGTCCGGTTCAACCAGATTCCGAGCAACGCCGGTCTCGGACTCGAACTCAAAGTCATTGCCGCCGTCGTCGTCGGCGGCGTCGCCATCACCGGGGGCCGCGGCAACGTGGCGGGAACGGTGTTGGGCGTGGTGCTGCTCGGGATGATTGGACCGGCGCTGACGTTCCTTGGCGTGAGCGCGTACTGGGAACGCGCGATCCAGGGTGGAATCATCCTCGCGGCCGTGGCGTTCGAAGCGCTGCGCGCCCGCCCGGTCAGCCATGCGGCAGCGGTGGCGGCGGCGCGGACATGAGCGGCGCGCGACGCTTTGGTCCGAACGGCGAGTGGGTACTGGCCGCCGCATTGGCGTTCGAAATAGCTCTCTTCTCGCTCGTCGCCCCGCAATTCGCCACGGTCGGCAACTTCTTTGAGGTTACGCGCCTGAGCGTCGAGCTCGGGCTGCTCGCGATTGCGTTGACGCCGGTCATCATCACCGGCGGGATCGATCTGTCCGTTGGATCGATGATGGGACTCTCCGCGGTCATGTTCGGCGTCGCAAATCGTGATTGGGGCCTGCCAGTGGGCGCCGCCGCCCTCATCAGCCTCGCGACCGGCGCCGCTGGCGGAACGCTGAACGCCTACCTGATCGCCCGGCTCGGCATTCCGTCGCTCATCGTCACGCTCGGCACATTCTCGCTCTTCCGCGGCATCGCGGAAGGGATCACGCATGCGGCCGTGAACTACACGGGATTTCCACCGCGGTTCCTCGCGCTCGGGCAGGGATATCTGTGGGGTGTGATTCCCGCGCAGCTGCCGATCTTTCTCACGGTCCTGGCAGGATACATTGTCCTGCTGCATCGGTCGGTCATCGGCCGCGCGCTGTATGCGATCGGATTCACGCAGGCCGGTGCACGCTACGCCGGCATCCCGGTCGCCAAACGAGTCGGCCTCGTTTACGTGCTCTCGGGCCTCGTCTCGAGCCTTGCCGCGATCGTCTACGTGGCTCACCTCGGACAGGCACGCTCCGACGCCGGAAACGGATACGAGCTCGACGCAATCACGGCAGTGGTCCTCGGCGGCACCTCGGTGTTTGGCGGGCGCGGCACACTCGTCGGCACCGTGCTCGGTCTCTTCTCAATTTCGGTTCTGCGCAACGGGCTCCGGCTCGCCGCCCTACCATCGGAGCTGGCCGGCGTCTTGACGGGTACGCTGCTCGTCGCCACGATCGCGATCGATCGGCTGCGGCATCGCGGTGTGGCCGAGGGTCCTCGCCCCAGCACGGAACACGACACGATTGCACATACGGATGGCTACCCTTCAACGGATGGAGATATTGACGTGAGAAACAGCCAGGTCGCCGTGCTCTGCGCGGCCATGATCGCCGGATCGCTCATCGTTGCCGGAACCAATGTCTGGCTCGTGCGATCGCTCGTGCCCGCCGCCGCTCCCTCGGCGGCAAACGGACCGGGCGCTGCCGCATCACCGCTCGGCGGCCGTCGCCCGGTGATTGCGATGATGCCCAAGGCCAAAGGCGATCCGTACTTTGTGAGCTGTCGCGTCGGCGCCGAAGAGGCCGCCAAGGAGCTGAACGTCGAGCTGATCTGGGACGGGCCGACCGGTCTCGACGCGGCGCGTCAGAACGAAGTGATCGACAACTGGATCACGCGCAAAGTGGACGTGATCGCCGTGGCGGTGGAAAACCGCGCGGGGATCTCGACCGTGCTCCGCAAGGCACGAGAGCGCGGCATCAAGGTGCTCACGTGGGATGCGGACGCCGAAGAGAACGCGCGGGACTTCTTTGTGAACCAAGCTACGTCCGAGGGCATCGCCAACACGCTCACCGACGAAGCGGCGCGCCTTCTGAACGGCAAGGGTGAGTTCGCGATCATCACCGGCGCGCTGAGCGCCGCCAATCAGAACGAGTGGATCGCCTACATCAAGAAGCGTCTCGGCAATCACCCCGGGCTGACGCTCGCGACGATCCGGCCGAGCGACGACGACCGTGACAAGGCATTTGCCGAAACGCAGACGATCATGCGCGTGCATCCGAACGTGAAGCTGGTGATGGCCATCTCGGCGCCGGCCGTACCTGGCGCGGGAGAAGCGGTCCGGCAAGCCGGACGCAAGGACGTCAACGTGATCGGGCTGTCACTGCCCAACATCAACAAGCCCTACGTGCACAGCGGCGTCGTCCAGACCGTCGTGTTGTGGAACACGCGAGATCTGGGTTACGCAACAGTTCACGCCGGACTGCAGTTGCTGAACGGTGCGTTAAAGCCTGGCGATCGCTCTGTTCAGGTCGGCCGTCTGGGTGCGCTCGAGATTCAGGGCAGCCAGATCATTCTTGGGGCGCCGTTGAAGTTCACGAAGGCGAATATCGATCAATTCGACTTTTGAACGGATCAAAAACGAGACGCGGATCGCGCGGATTCTCTTTAGCCTGCGGGACGCGGATCGCGCGGAAGTCGAGGTTAAGTAATTCTGAGGTTCTCGGGTTCCCGGGTTCCACGTTCCCAGGTTCTCGGTTCTCGGTTCTGAACCAAGAACCTGGGAACGTGGAACCTGGGAACTTGGGAACGATACCTGTATCTCCAGAACCTACACCTCGTATTTCAGCCAAGCGGTCGCCTTGCCGGTGTGTGCAGCGGAAACCCGTGCCCAGTGGGCGCCAAAACCCTCCGGGAACGCGTGCACGAGCGGCGATCCGGCCGGCACGTCGAGCGTGCGGTATCTCCGCCACGATCCGTTGGCGAGAAAATCCACCTCGATGGTGAACGGGACCATCGTCGCGCCGTCATGAGAGAGCGTCATCGATTTGCGGCCGTAGTTCGTCATCAGATACGGATCGCTTGGCTCGCCTGGCGCAATCGTTGTGTCCTTCCACGGACCGCCTTCGCCGCTGGGCGCACCGAGCTGATAGAGATCGTCGATGGCGCCAAACCATAAGCCCGGGCCGTCGGCGTCGGCCGATCGAAAGAAGTGACCGTCGGGTACCGCATCCGCGCGCGTGCCGGCAATCACCAGCAAGCCGCGCCACGTGGCAAAGTCGGCAATGCGCGCGCGATGGGTGGAGACGGGCTTCATTCGTTGAAAATCCGGAACCGTTTTCGACTCGAGACGTGGGATCTCGTAAAACGTCCCGTGAATCTGGGCCAGATAGCGCTCCGAGACGACTTCGCGAATGCCGCGGCGCCCGGCCGGATCATGCGACGCGGCGCTCCTTGGCAAGCGCCATCGGCGTCCGGCACCGTCGGTAATCACGACTGACGCATCATCAACGCGATAGTCCACCGTCGGCTCCGCCGCCTTCGTGAGATCCGCGATCTTCTCCGGCGACTCGACGCGGGTAAACCGCAGCTGCTCGTCGATCTCGTAATAGCGCTCTGCGCCTCGTGTTCCGGAGCGGCTGTAGGGACGCGCCAGGAACTGCAGCACGCGAGCAAATCCGGCTGGACGCAGCAATCCACCGGTCCATGCTCCGTTACCGTTTTCGGGCGCCAGACTCGCGACGGTGTTGCTGCCCGACGCCGAGCGCGGTGTCTGCACGTGAAGGAACGCCGTCGCAACCGCGTCGCGATCGACGCGCATACGGAGCCACTCGCCTTGCAGATCCCGAGGCAGCAATAGCGATTGATACCCGGTCTCGGGGACGGTCACAGTGTCCCACGCGCGCCAATCTCCGCCGCCAGTCGAGTCAATCTCCACGGTGAACTTCACCTCCGCGGGCTGATCGTGTGCCAGATGCAGATAGCGTTCGGCATAACCGGCAATGAGGAGCGGCTCACTCGGCTGGTTGGCCGTCACGGGATCGTTGACCCACACGCCGCCCCAACCGCTGGACGGCCCAAAGTCAGTCGCAAGCTGCGCGCGCGTAATGAAGCGCAAGTTGGACTGCGGCTTCGACGCCAGCAGATTCTGAAGAATCGATGTGTCGTCTCCCGCGAGCACGACGCGGCCGTTCCACTCGGTGAAGTCGGTCGTGTAGTGCAAGTGCGTGCTGAGCGGCCGGATGCCCTGCGTTCGACCAGGCGCAAACGCTGACGGGAAATCAAAGAAGGTGCCGTGCATGTTCAGCAGAAACGCGCCGCCGCCTATCTCTCTGATGCGCGGCCACTCGGTGAACCACCCGTGCGACGGATCGTAGGTGTAGCTGCCCTTCGGCAGCCTGTAGGTGTGCCACGCACCGCCCGATCGCACGTGCAGCAGGAGCG
>Ga0209382_10002176_pt1 | contig 29184 bp, 32 predicted proteins | sample SoiMetdeltSBSDD5_FD_187599 | JGI IMG/M metagenome (GOLD analysis project Ga0209382, IMG submission 187599) | Bulk soil microbial communities from a Populus tree surrounding site in Tennessee, USA - Soil MetaG P. deltoides SBSDD5 (SPAdes) (version 2) | ecosystem: Environmental > Terrestrial >...
GTGCCCGCGGCCCGCCCGCTGGTGGCCGAGCTGGCGGCCGAGGGAGCGCTGATCCCGGTGCGGGTCGAGGGCTGGTCCGAGCCGGCGTACCTGCACCCCGAGGCCCGCGTGCCCCGGCGGCGGCTGCCCGCCCGGGCGCTGCTGTCACCCTTCGACTCGCTGATCTGGGAGCGGGCTCGCACCGAGCGGCTGTGGGACATGCGCTACCGCATCGAGATCTACGTGCCCGAGCCCAAGCGGGTGCACGGCTACTACGTGTTGCCGTTCCTGCTCGACGAGGCGCTCGTGGCCCGCGTGGACCTCAAGGCCGATCGCCAGGCCGGTGTCCTAAGGGTGCGCTCGGCCTGGGCCGAGCCGAGGGTCACCGACCGGGACCGCGTCTGCGCCGAGCTGGCGGCCGAGCTGGCCGCCATGGCCCTGTGGCTCGGCCTGCCGGAGGGCGTCACGGTCGAGCCCCGCGGCGACCTCGCCCCCGACCTGGGGTCCGCCGTGCGCGTCTGACCTGCGACGGGTGGGGGTACATCCCTGAACATGCTGTTGATTCTTTGGCTTATCGCTGCGGTGCTCGTGATATTCGGCATCATCCGCATCGTTCAGGGTGAAGTGCTGCTCGGCATCGTGCTCATCATCGTCGGCTGCCTGGTCGGCCCAGGCGGCGTCTCCATATTCGCCGCACTAGCGACCTAGCTCCGCGACCCCTTTCGGGGACCCTGCGACGGCCGGCCGCTTCCCGCCACCGGGATCGGCCGGCCGTCGCGCGCCCGACTCCTCGGCCAGCGATGGCAGCATGGCGCCATGCTCCCGACCTGGGACCTGGACAGCCTGTTCCCCACCGTCGACGGTCCCGAAGCCACCGCGGCGGAGACCGCGCTGGGCGAGGCCATCGACGCGCTCGGCGAGCTGTGCGACCGCCACGGCGTGCGCGGCAACGGCGCGGGTGGCGGTGACGAGCGGGCCGACCCGGCCGCGTTCGAGGCTGTGCTCGCCGCGCTCAACGGCGTGCTGGACCGGTTCTCCCGGCTGGAGAGCTTCGCCTACGGCCACGTGAGCACCGACTCGGGGAACGAGGCCGCGCAGGCCCTGCTGTCCCGCCTGACCGCCCAGGACGCCCGCATCACCGCGCTGCGCACCCGGTTCGACGCCTGGCTGGGGCATCTCGACGTCGACGACCTGGTGGACCAGAGCCCCGCGGCCGCGGCCCACGCCTGGCCGCTGCGGAAGGCCGCCCGCCGGGCCGACCACCAGATGCCCGAGCCGGAGGAGGCGCTGGCGGCCGAGCTGGGCATCACCGGCAGCACGGCCTGGAACCGGCTCTACGGGGACGTGACCGCGGGGGTCACCGCCACGGTCGAGCATCCCGACGGCCGGGTCGAGGAGCTGCCCATATTCGCGGTGCGGGGCCTGGCCACCCACCCCGACGCCGCCACCCGCGAGGCCGCGTTCCGGGCCGAGCTGGCCGCCTGGCAGGCCAACGCCGTGCCCCTGGCGGCCGCGCTCAACGCCATCAAGGGCGAGACGCTGGCGCTGGGCGCCCGGCGCGGGTGGGACGACCCCCTCGATCCGGTGCTGGAAGCCAGCGCGGTCGAGCACCCGGCGTTCGACGCCATGCAGGCGGCGGTGGACGACTCGCTGGGCGACTTCCGCCGCTACCTGACCGCCAAGGCCCGGGCCCTGGGCAAGGAGCGCGTCGCGTTCTGGGACCTGTTCGCCCCGGTGGGCGACGCCCCCACGGTCGGCTGGGACGCCGCCACCGCCACCGTCGACGCGGCCTTCGCCGGCTACGGCGACGAGCTGCTGGCCGTGGCCCGCCGCGCCCGGGACGAGCGCTGGGTCGACGCCGGGCCCCGAGCCGGCAAGGTGGGCGGCGGCTTCTGCATGCACATGGGCGACGGGACGAGCCGCATCCTCATGAACTTCGACGGCTCCATCGACTCGGTGCACACGCTGGCCCACGAGCTCGGCCACGCCTACCACAACACCGCTCTGGCGGCCCGCACCGAGCTGCAGCGCTCGACGCCGATGGCCCTGGCCGAGACGGCCAGCATCTTCAACGAGACCATCCTCACCGACCGGTCCCTCGAAGCGGCGCAGGGCGGCGAGCGGCTGGCCCTGCTGGAGGCCGACCTCCAGGGCGCCTGCCAGGTCGTCGTGGACATCCGCAGCCGGTTCATGTTCGAGTCCCGGCTGTTCGCCCGGCGCCGCGGCTCGACCGTGCCGGTGCGCGAGCTGTCCGAGCTGATGGCCGAGGCCCAGGCGGAGGCCTACGGCGACGCCCTCGACCCGGGCGAGCGCCATCCGCTCATGTGGGCGGCCAAGCCCCACTACTACGGCTCGACCTTCTACAACTGGCCCTACACCTTCGGCCTGCTGTTCGGGCTGGGCCTGTACGCCCGCTGGCAGGACGACGCCGCCGCCTTCCGGGCCTCCTACGCCGACATGCTGTCCTCCACCGGCATGGAGACGGCGTCCCAGCTGGGCGCCCGCTTCGGGATCGACCTGGCCGACCAGGCGTTCTGGTCCGCCAGCCTGGACGTGCTGCGGGCCCGCATCGACGACTTCTGCGCCGCGGTCAGTCCAGCTGCGTGAGGATGTCGACGCCGTCGTCGGTGACCAGCAGCGTGTGCTCGAACTGGGCGGTGCGGCGGCGGTCGACGGTGACCGCGGTCCAGTGGTCGGGCCACAGCTCGTGCTGGAAGGCACCCATGGTGATCATGGGCTCGATGGTGAACGTCATGCCCGGCTCGATCACGGTGGTGGCCCGCGGGTCGTCGTAGTGGGGGATCTGCAGGTCGGTGTGGAACTGCTCGGCGATCCCGTGGCCCACGAATGCCCGCACCACGCCGTAGCCGTGGCCCTCGGCGTGGGCCTGGATGGCCCGGCCGATCTCGCGGATCTGGCGTCCGGGCTTCACCGTGGCGATGCCCAGGTCCAGGCACTCGCGCGTGACCCGGATCAGGTCGGCCGACGCCGGGTCGATGGTGCCCACCGGGAAGGTGGCGTTGGTGTCGCCGTGCACCCCGTCGAGGAAGATGGTCACGTCCAGGTTGACGATGTCGCCGTCGATCAGCGCCCGGTCGTCGGGGATGCCGTGGCAGATGACCTCGTTGACCGAGGTGCACAGGGACTTGGGGAAGTCGTTGTAGTTGAGCGGGCTCGGGTAGCCGCCGCGGCGGATGCACTCCTCGTGGCACAGGGCATCGAGCTCGTCGGTGGTGACGCCGGGCGCCACCGCCGCGCCCACCGCCTGCAGGATCTCGCCCGCGGCCCGACCGGCCCGGCGCATGCGCTCGATGACGTCGGGCGTGCGCACGTGGGGCTCGGACCGGCGCACCGCGACGCCGGTCTCCGCATAGGGCGGCCGGGGGATCTCCGGCGGAACGGGCCGGACGGGGCTCACGTGACCAGGGCGGATGTGGTCGGTGCTGGCCTTGTGGCAGCGCTTGAACTTGCGCCCGCTGCCGCACCAGCAGGGGTCGTTGGCCTTGGGGGCGGCGAGGGTCGGGGACATGACACGGGACATGGCCCGTCCAGGCTACCGACCCGGCACCCTCCCCGGTTCCCGCCCGGGACCGCCGCGGCCCGCGATGATAAGGACATGGAGGTCGCGCTCGACGGCATCGAGCTGCGGATGGTGCGGGTCCCCTTGGCCGAGGCGTTCGTGACCTCCCGCGGCACGCTGCGCCGGCGCGACATCGTCGTGGTGCGGGCCCTGGTGGCCGACGGGCCCGACGGCTGGGGTGAGTGCGTGGCCGAGCCCGAGCCCACCTACTGGCCCGAGTACACCTCGGGGGCGCTGCACGTGCTCGAGCACCACCTGGTCCCCCGGCTGCTGGACGGGCGCTCGCTCCGGGAGGTGCGCGGCCACCAGATGGCCAAGGCCGCCTTGGAGTGCGCGGCCCTCGACGCCGGGCTGCGGGCCGAGGGCCGGTCGCTGGCCTCGTTCCTCGGCGCCACCCGCCCGGTCGTGCCCACCGGCATCGCCCTCGGCCTGGCGCCCAACGTCGACGAGCTCGTCGACGGCGTCCTGCGCTGGCACGGCCAGGGCCACCGGGCGTTCAAGATCAAGATCCAGCCCGGCTGGGACGTCGAGCCGCTGCGGGCCATCCGCTCCGAGGTGGGCGACGAGGTGGCGCTGCTGGCCGACGCCAACGGCAGCTTCCGCAGCGACTCGGTGGAGCACCTGGCCACGCTCGGGCGGGTGGCCGACGCCTCGATCGGGTTGGTGGCCCTGGAGCAGCCCTTCGCCCCCGACGACCTGGTCGGCCACGCCCGCCTGGCGCGGCGGATCAGCGTCCCGGTGTGCCTGGACGAGTCGATCGGCTCGCTGGCCCAGCTCGACACGGCGCTGACGCTCGACGCCTGCGGGGCGGTGAGCCTGAAGGCCGGACGGGTGGGCGGCCTGGTGGAGGCCCGGCGCATCCACCAGCGCTGCCGGGACGCCGGGGTGGCGCTCCGCTGCGGCGGGATGCTGGAGACGGGGCTGGGCCGGGCCCTCAACCTGGCGGTGGCGGCGCTGCCCGGCTGCAACCTGCCGCCCGACCTGGGGCCCTCGGCCCGCTACTACAGCCGGGACCTCACGCCGCCGTTCGAGTCCCGGGGTGGCACCATGATCGTGCCCAGCGGACCTGGCCTGGGCGTATCGCCCGACCCCGAGGCGTTGGAGGACATGACCATCAACCAGCGCACCCTGCGGACCGACCGATGAGGGAAGACCTGCCCGTCACCTACGACGACATCGTGGACGCGGCCAAGCGCATCACCGGGGCCGTGGAACGCACCCCCAGCACCCACTCCCGCACGCTGTCCCAGGTGCTGGGGTGCACGGTGGTGGTCAAGTTCGAGAACCTCCAGTTCGTCGCCGCGTTCAAGGAGCGGGGCGCGCTCAACAAGCTGCTGCTGCTGGACGAGGACGAGCGCAGCCGGGGCGTGGTGGCCATGTCGGCCGGGAACCACGCCCAGGCCGTCGCGTACCACGCCACCCGGCTCGGCATCGACGCCACCATCGTCATGCCCCGGGCCACGCCGTTCGTGAAGGTGCAGCGCACCCGCGAGCTGGGCGCGACGGTGGTCCTGCTGGGCGAGGACCTGGCCGCGGCCGAGACGGAGGCGCTGCGGCTGGCCCGGACCGAGGGCCGCACCTACGTCCACCCGTACGACGATCCGGACGTCATCGCCGGCCAGGGCACCTGCGCGCTGGAGATGCTCGCCGACGACCCCGACCTCGACGTGCTGCTGGTCCCGGTGGGCGGGGGCGGGCTGCTGGCCGGCATGGCCGTGGCCGCCCGCCACCTGGCCCCCGGCGTCGAGCTGGTCGGGGTGGAGACCGAGCGCTACGCCTCGATGGCCGCGTGTGTCGCCGGTGAGGAGCCCGACTGCGGTGGGCCCACCATCGCCGAGGGCATCGCCGTGGCCCGGGCCGGCCGCCTCACCGGCCGCATCGTCACCGCGCTGGTCGACGACATCCTCACGGTCAGCGAGGAGGACGTCGAGGAGGCCATGAACCTCCTGCTGGAGATCGAGAAGGTCGTGGTCGAGGGGGCGGGCGCCGCGGGCGTGGCCGCGCTGGTCGGGCACCGCGAGCGCTTCGCCGGCAAGAAGGTGGGCGTGGTGCTCACCGGCGGCAACGTCGACCCGCGGCTGCTGGCCTCGGTGATCATGCGGGGGCTCATCCGGCACGGGCGCCTGACCCGGCTGCACGTCGAGGTGCCCGACGTGCCCGGGAGCATGGGCGACCTCACCACCCTCCTAGGTGACCAGGGCGCCAACATCGTCGAGATCCTGCACCAGCGGCTGTTCGTGGACCTCTCGGCCCGCTCCGCGGTGGTGGAGGTCACGGTGGAGACGCTGGACCTGACCCACGCCGAGCGGGTCGTCGCCGCCTTGGAGAAGGCCGGCTACGTGGTGCGCGTCGGGCGCTTCGCCCGCTCGGGCTGAGCCGCTGGCTCACGTCACCGTGAACTCGCCGAACATGCCGGCCGTGTAATGGGGGTCGCCGGTGCCCTCCTGGGCGCCGACGCTGCCCATGGGGACGAAGCAGGCGTACAGGTAGCGCCCCGGCACCAGGTCGATGGTGGCCCCGCCGATCTCCCCCACCTCGGCCGACGCACTGGCCCCGAGGACGACCCGCGCCGCGGCGTCGGTGTCGGACATGGCGAGGATCTGCTCGACCGTGTCGGTCACCCCGTCGTTGATGCGGGCGATGGTCAGCTCGTGGAACTCGCCGCCGGAGCTCTGGTTGTTCAGCGTGACGATCGTGGTCCCCGCAGGCAGCGTGGCCGGGATGCCCTGGAAGCCGTAGTCGATGGCTATGCCGTCGAGCGATCCCAGCCCGCAGGTGTCGGCCAGCTCGGGGTACACCGCGCTCTGGGCCGCGACGAAGTCGGGCGAGCCGAAGCCGGAGAAGTCGGTATTGGCGAGCGCCTCGTCGAGAGCGTCGAGCATCACCCGGACGTCCTCCGCCAGCTCCGGGGGCGCGTTGGCGATCGTCGGCTCGATGTGGGGCGTGATGTTGGCCTCCACGAAGGCCCTGAGCGCCTCGGGATCGTCCGGCAGCTCGAAGAAGGCCTTGTCCACCGCGGTGAAGCCGTCACAGAACGCCTGGACGTCGATGTCCTCCGCCGCCGAGGTCTCGGTGGTCTCGTCGCGGTCGCGCTCGGTCGTGTCGCTCGACGAGTCGTCGTCGTCCCCGCCGCCGCAGGCCCCCAGGCCCGCCACGATCAGCCCGGCCAGAGCGATGCCCGCCCCGCACCTTCGCGCCAGTCTCATCGTGTGTCCTCCCTCGCCCCCGGTGCGACAGGATAAGCGGATGCGCTTCGCCATCAAGACCTCGCCCGAGAGGACGGGCTGGGACGGCCTGCTCGCCATGTGGCGGGCGGCGGACGAGATCGAGGTGTTCGAGTCGGGCTGGGTCTTCGACCACTTCGAGCCCATCTACGGCGACCGCAGCCAGCCGTGCCTGGAGGGCTGGACCAGCCTCGCCGCGCTCGCCCAGGCCACCGAGCGCCTCCGGGTCGGCGTGCTCGTCACCGGCACCCCCTACCGCCACCCCGCGCTGCTGGCCAACATGGCGGCCACGGTCGATGCCATCTCCGGCGGCCGGCTGGAGCTGGGCCTCGGCGCCGGCTGGAACACGGCCGAGGCCGGCGCCTACGGCATGGACCTGCTGGAGCTGGGCCCGCGCATGGACCGCTTCGACGAGGCCTGCGACGTGATCGTGGGCCTGCTCACCCAGCCGACGTTCGACTACCACGGCGAGCACTTCACGCTGACCGGGGCGAACTGCGAGCCCAAGCCGGTCCAGCAGCCCCACCCGCCGATCTGCATCGGCGGCGTCGGCGAGCGTCGCACCCTTCGCACGGTGGCACGGGTGGCGCAGCACTGGAACTTCCCGCGGGGCCCGGTCGAGGAGTTCACGCGCCTGCGCGGGGTGCTGGCCGAGCACTGCGCCGCCCTGGGCCGCGACCCGGCCGAGATCGTCACCTCCACCCACGTGCGGGTCGACCCCAGCCGGCCGGTCGACCCGGCGGCGGTGGCGGCCGACGCCGCGGCGTGGGCCGAGGCCGGGCTCGATCTCGGCATCGTGTACTTCCACGCTCCGTTCGACCCGGGCGTCCTCGAGCCGGTGGCCAAGGCGCTGGCCCCGCTCACGGACTGAAGAACGCGCGGTTCCGCCCGGCGGAGGCCGGGTAGGCCATGGCCACTGCTCGCCCCCACGGGCCCGCACCGCGCCGGAACAAGCCGCCGCGGTGCGGGCCGCGGGTGTTCAACGCCGTCTCCGCCTGCCCCGCTCGATGAGCGCCACCACCGCCGCCTCGATCTCGGCCAGCAGCTCCGGAGCGATCCCGTCGAGCGCCGCGGTCTGGTCGTCCAGCACGTCGACATCGCCCAGATCGTCACCGAGGGCGTCGCCCACGGTCTCGCCCCGCTCGAACTGCTCGATGACGCGCGGGTCCACGTAGGAGCCGCGCGCCACCGCGGGAGTGTTGCCCAGCTGCTCGGCGACGTCCCGCACCACCCGGACGACAGCCCGCCGGCGTTGCGCCTCGCTGGTCCCGCCGTCCCCGTCGGCCTCCTCGGCCGCCAGGGCCACCGCGGCGAGCACCGTCGCCGCCCAGGTGCGGAAGTCCTTGGCCGAGAAGTCCGGGCCCAGCGCCTCCTGGAGGTAATCGTTCAGGTCGGCCGAGCGCACGTCGACCCAGCGACCCCGCTCGTCCTTGTAGGCCAGCAGCTCCGGGCCCCCGCCGCGGCGACGCTTGAGCGCCCGGACCACTTCGGCCACCTCGGGATCCCCGATGGTGACGATCCGCCGCTTCCCGCTCTTGGCCGGATAGTCGAAGCGCAGCTCGTCGCCCACCGCCCGCACGTGGCCCTTGCGCACGGTGGCAAGGCCATAGCTGCCGTCCTCGACATACGCCTCGCCGCCCACCCGGAACAGGCCCAGCTCGAGCAGCCGGACACCGCAGGCCAGGACCCGGTCGCGGCCCATGCCCTCGGCCCCGAGATCCCGGGCCAGCCGGTCTCGCAGGCGCGGCAGGGCACGGGCCAGCTCGAGCATGCGATCGTGCTTCTCACGGTCCCGGCGGGCCCGCCATTCGTCGTGGTAGCGGTATTGGAGGCGGCCCTTGGCATCGGTGCCGGTGGCCTGGATGTGGCCCCGCGGGTCCGGGCAGATCCAGACGTCGGTCCAGGCCGGCGGGATGGCCAGCGCCTTGATGCGGTCGAGCAGGTCGGGGTCGTCGATGCGCCGGCCGCCTTCGTCGCGGTAGCTGAAGCCCTTGCCCGCCCGCCGGCGGGTGATGCCGGGACCGTCGCAATCGACCACCCGGAGCCTGACAGGCTCCCGGGAGCGCTCAGGCACGCTCGCGGATGAGCGGCCGGCGCATGCGGTCGAGCGCCGCCCGCAGCCGCCGCGACACCTGCACCTGGCTGACACCGATCTCGCCGGCGATCTCCGACTGCGTCATCCCTTGGATGAACCGCAGCTCGATGATGCGGCGGTCGCGGACGGGCAGCGTGTCCAGCAGCCGGTCGACCGTCAGGCGAGCTTCCGCGGCGTCGTAGCCGTGGTCCGGCTGGCCGAACCCGGGCCCGTCCGACCGCTCGTCCTCGCCCGGGGGCGCCAGCGGCACACCCCGGTACGAGGCTCGCACCTCCAGGGCCTCCAGCGCGTCCTCGACCGTCGTCCCGGCTCTCTGCGCGATCTCGGACACCGTCGGGGAGCGCATCAAGGTCTGGCTCAGCTCCTCCGCCACGCCGCTCACCGACTGGTACAGCTCCTTGGCCCGCCGTGGCACGTGCACGGACCAGGTCTTGTCCCGGAAGTGGCGCCGCAGCTCGCCCATCACCGTGGGCACGGCGAACGTGGTGAACACCACGCCATGGCTGGGATCGAAGCGCTCGACCGCCTTCAACACCCCGACGGTCGCCACCTGCAGCAGGTCCTCCATCGGCTCGCCCTTGCGGGCAAAGCGCCGGGCGCACAGCTGGGCCAGCCAGCGGTGGTCCTCGACCAGCTCGTTGCGGAGGGCGCGGTCCCTGGTCTCGCGGTAGTGACCGAAGCGCTGGTCGCGCCCGTTGGGGTCGCCCGCCGCCTCCTGATCCTGCTGCTCACGCAGGCGCAATCGAGCCGCCCGCCGCACCTGTTGCCGCTGGCGGCGGTCGGTCGTGGTCACCTACGTCTCCCGGGCCGTCTGGGTCCGCCGCCGCCCGCGGCTACCCGGCTACGTCCGGCTCAATCGGGGAATCGCTACGCGAGCGCGCGCGTGAGGGCCGTGGCGGCGACCGCGCCGCCCACCACCACCACGAACGGTGCCTTGCGCCACACGGCCAGCGCGGCCACCGCCAGGCCCACCGCCCGTGCATCGAGCACCAGCCGGCGGTCGCCGGCGAACGTGTTCACGACCACCAGCGCGGGGAGCAGCGCAGCCGGCAGCAGCCCGGCCAGGCGCAGCAGCGTGCCCTCGACCGCCCGGGGGCCGAGCACCACGAGGCCCAACGCCTTGAGCGCGTAGGCCGCCAGGCCCAGTCCCAGGATGGCGATCCAACTCACGGCGCGGGCTCCCGCGGCGCGAACAGCACGGCGGGGAACACGCCCAGTGCGGCCGCCACGATGGGCACACCCGCCGGGGCCAGAGGGACCAGGACCAGGGCGATGGCTACGCCGCACGCGGCCGCTACCCGACCCTGGCGGGTGCGTAGGTGGGGCATGGCCAGCGCCAGGTAGCCGGCGGGGAACGCGGCATCCAGGCCCCACACCTCGGGGTTGCCGATGGCGTCGCCGGCCACTGCCCCCAGCAGGGTGCCGGTGTTCCAGAACACGAACACGGCCACGCCGGTCAGCCAGAACGCCTCCTCCCGGGCGCGGCGGCCCTCCTGGGCGGTGGCCATGGCCGTCGATTCGTCGATCACCAGCTGGGCGGCCACCACCCGGCGGCGCAGCGACGCCCCCGCGAAGGTGGGCGCCATGGCGACGCCGTAGGCGGCGTTGCGGGCCGCCAGCAGCAGCGCCGAGCCCAGCGCGTACGCCAGGGACCCGCCGGTCGCCACCACCCCCACCGCCGCGAACTGGCTGGCGCCGGTGAACACGAGCAGCGACATCGCACACGCCTGGGGCACGCTCAGCCCCGCAGTCGTGGCCAGCACCCCGAACGACAGCCCGAACACCCCCACCGCCGCGCCCAGCACGGTGGCGTTGCGGCGGACCTCCCGGGGCAGCGGCGCCTCGGCGGGTGGAGCGTCGACCATGGTCGGACCAGCCTGCCGCACGGCGCGAAGTCCGGCGAGCGAGTTCGGGGCCGGCGCGCGTGGCACGATGCCTGCTCGTGACTCACCTGCATCACGACGTGACGATGGCCGCGCCGTCACGGGAGTGGGCGGACCAAGTCCTCGACGCGGTGGTGGCCGAGATCGAGGCCGCCCGCTTCGACGATACGCATCATCTCGACGAGCCGGACCTGGCCGCGGCCGACATCCGCCTGACCGACGGCACCCACCTGATGCCCGGCGCCCGCTACCGGGTGGGCGCGGACGGAGCGGAGATCACGGTGGACGAGTGTCGCCCGCTCGAGCGCATCGCCTTCACGGTCGCCGACGAACGACCCGACGCCGTCGTCTCGGCGGCCGTCGAGGTCCTCCCCGGTTCCCGGTCCCGGACCGCCACCGCGTCGGGCCTGGTCCAGCTCACCGGCCCCTTCGCCAAGCTGCGGTGCCTCCGGTGGGACGGCCACGTCGACCTGGACCAGTGGTGGGCCGGCGAGCCTGCGGTCAAGGCGTGCCTCGAGCACCGCTGGGCGAAGGCGACGCTGACCGCCCAGGCGGCGCGGTCCCCGGGCAACCGCTGGACGGTCCACTGCGAAGCCCGAGGGCGGGGCCGCTCCTGGGGCCGGCTGATGGTGGCGGTCGCCCTGCTCATCTGGCACGGCGCGCTGGTCCGGGAGTTCCGCAAGGCGCTCGACGACGCCGCCCGCGGCTGGGACGACACCATCGCCCGCTGGGAGGGCGCTCCACCCGCCGACGCCGCCCGCGCCCTGCTCGCGGGGCTCGTCACCGCGCTGGTCGAGCCCGAGACCACTCAATAGCTGCGGGGCAGCTTGAGGACCTGCTGGGCGATGTAGTTGAGCGTCATCTCCTGGCTGACCGGCACGATGCGCTGCAGGCGGGCCTCGCGGAAGTAGCGCTCCACGTGGTACTCGGTGGCATAGCCCATGCCCCCGAAGGTCTGCACGGCCCGGTCGGCCGCGAAGAAGCTGGCCTCGGCGGCCAGGTACTTGGCGCTCTGGGCGGCCTCCCCGCAGTCGAGGCCCTGGTCGTAGCGCCAGGCCGCGTGCTGGGCCAGCTGCCAGGCCGCCGCCAGCTGGATGTGCGCCTGAGCCAGCGGGTGGGCGATGGCCTGGTTGGCGCCGATGGGCCGCGCGAACACCTCGCGCTCGCGGGCGTACGCGACGGCCCGCGCCAGGGCCACCTCGCCGATCCCGGTGGCCTCGGCCGCCAGCAGGATGCGCTCGGGGTTGAGGCCGTGCAGCAGGTGGCGCCAGCCCTGGCCCTCCTCCCCGACCAGGCGCCAGCCGGGCACCGGCAGCCCGTCGTAGGCGACCTCGCACGAGGCCACCGCGTTGCGGCCCATCTTGGGGATGGGCCGGATGTCCACATAGTCGGGATCGAGGTCGGCCAGCAGCAGTGACAGGCCGCCGAAGCCCTCGCCGCCCGTGCGCACCAGCAGCAGCACCACCTCGGATTCGAGCGCCTTCGAGGTCCACACCTTGCGGCCCCGCACCACGTAGCCGCCCTCGCCGTCGGGCTCGGCCCGGGTGGTGATGCGGGACGTGTCGGTGCCCGCGTCCGGCTCGGTCACCCCGAAGGCCACGTGCAGCTCGCCGGCCGCAGCCCGGGGCAGGAACGCCTGCTTGAGCTTCTCGCTGCCGAAGCGGACCACCGGGTTGAGCCCGAAGATGGTGAGGTGCAGGGCGGAGCAGCCGTTCATGGCCGCGCCGCTGCGGGCCACCTCGCGCAGCACGATGGCCGCCTCGGCGATCCCCCGGCCGCCGCCGCCGTACTCCTCGGGGATGGCGATGCCCAGCCAGCCGCCCTCGGCCATGCGCCGGTAGAACTCCCACGGGAAGGTGTGCTCGGCCTCGCAGCCGGCCCAGTACTCGTCGTCGAAGGCGGTGCACACCCGGCGCACGCCCTCGGCGATGGCCTCGTGGTCCTCGTCGGGCGTGAAGTCCATCAGTCCTCCGCCTTGGCCGCCCGCTCGGCGGCGTGCTGCTGGATGGCCGACATGACCGCGCTCCCGGCCGCCCCGATGAACTCGGGGCGGTTCTCCGCCGCCCAGTCGCGGCTGGCGGTGAGGCTGGCGGCGTGGCCGGTCACCTCGGGCATCACGTAGCGGGAGAACAGCTCGTAGGACCGCAGCGTCTGGGGCCGATCGGCCCACTCGTGCGCCATGAGCAGGTAGGTGCCGTAGCCGCCGGACTGCTCGGCCAGCCGCCGGACCTGGGCGACGGCGTCGTCGGGCGTGCCGATGACCGCGAAGCCCGAGGCGTTGAGCGCCTCCACCAGGTCGCCGTGGTTGTCGGTGGCGGGCGCCAGGGGCAGCGCGGCCACCCGCTGGAAGTAGTCGACCCACTGCTCGAGGCCGAAGGCCACGTCGGCGACCGCCTGCTCGCGGGTCTCGGCGATGTGCATGGGGCCCACCAGGCGCCACGAGGCCCGGTCGGCGGTGGTGCCGAACTCGGCCGCCCGCTCCTCCACCGTCTGCCAGTGGTGGCCGAGGATGTCGAACCCGCCCGCGCTGGTGGCGCCGATCGACAGCATGCCGCAGCCGAACCGCCCGGCTGCCCGGGGCCCGGCCGGCGACACCTGGGCGGCCACCGCCACCTCGAAGTGGGGCTTGGTGTAGGGCCGGAGCTGGAGGCGGGCGTTGCGCAGCGTGAACCAGCCGGCGTCGCGCGTCACCGGCTCGTCCGAGCGGAGCAGGGCGAGGATGGCCTCGAGCGACTCCTCCATCATGTCCCGCTGCCGGGCGACCTCGATGCCCATCATGTACGCGTCCGACGGCAGCGCCCCCGGCCCCACGCCCAGCATGACCCGGCCGCCGGTGAGGTGGTCGAGCAGCACCATGCGGTCCGCCAGCATCAGCGGCTGGTGGTAGGGCAGCGAGGACACGCCGGTTCCCAGCCGGATGCGGCGGGTGCGCTCGGCGGCCACGCCGATGAACACCTCGGGCGAGGCGATGATCTCGTAGCCCGCCGAGTGGTGCTCACCGATCCAGGCTTCGTCGAAGCCCAGCCGGTCGAGGTGGACGATGAGCTCGAGGTCCCGCTGGAGGGCCAGCGTGGGGTTCTGACCCACGGGGTGGAACGGGGCCAGGAAGATGCCGAACCGGTCGGGCCCGGCCACCGTCATGTCCATGTGCTTCCTTCCCTTGGCGTCTCGCTGATGGTGGCGTCACCGTAGCGGGCCGCGCCACCACGGCTCCTAGGCCCAGGCGGCATCACCGGGGGCGAAAGCCGCCGCGCCGCGCGCCCAGGTGCGGTCCAGTTCGGACGGGTCGGGAAAGCGGTCGTCCAGCTCCAGGATGACCATGCCGTGGGCGAAGGCCCACAGCGCCTGCGCCCGGTTTGCGTCCCCGGTGACGAGCAGGAACGGCTCGCCCGCCCAGGCCTCGAGGCCCGGCTCCAGCTCGCCGCGGGCCAGCGGGCCGGCGGTGGCCAGCCGGTACAGGTTGGGGTGGGCCAGGGCGTGGCAGCGGTAGGCCAGCAGCAGGGCCACCACCGCGCCGTCCCGACCGGTGCGCCGCAGGGCTGCGTGCAACGACTCGCCCATCTCCCGCAGCGCGGCCTCGATCAGCATGACCTCGATGGCGCCCTTGCCCGCCACATGCTTGTACAGCGACGGGGCCCGGATCCCGAGCTCGTCGGCCACCGAGCGCATGGTGAGGCCGCCGGCCCCGTCGCGTTCCAGGACCAGCCGGGCGGCGGCCACCACGTCGTCGGCCCGGCTCACGCCGGCTCGAGCCGGAACACCGGGTGGCGGGGGGCGATGGCCGCCAGCTCCTCGTCGGACGAATCGGCCGACACGCCGTCGAAGAACACGCCGACCTCGAGCTTCCAGCGCTTCAGGTAGGACCGCAGCACGGGCACCTTGTCGGCGTCGTCCACCAGCTCGTGGGCCACCCACTCCTCCCGGCGGTTCCCGACGAGGGTGGCCAGCCGCCCGCCGGCGGCCCGGACGTTGCGGACCCACTGGCCCTCGCCCCGCGGCGACACGAGGTACTGCTGGTGGTCCAGGGTGAGCAGGTTGACCGGGTTCCGCCGGGGCTCGCCGCTGGTGCGGCCCCGGACCTCCAGCACGCGGCTGCCCCACACGCTGATGCCCCGGCGGGTGAGGAAGCCGACGAACCGGTTGAACACGTTCTTGGTGAACCATCCGGGCTTGCGGTAATGGGCGGGGGTCGAGGACATCTCGCTCCGATCGGGTTGCTGCCAATCACGGGTGCGACGGCGTGCGGCTAATGTTGTTAGCCTGACGCTAGGCTAACAACATTAGCCTGTCAAGGTGCGACATGGACTGTGATGGTCCGCAACCCCCGCACCTGGTTCGAGCGGGCCTAGCCCGGCCCGGGCGGCAACGCGGGAGGGCCCGCTCCCACCGCCTCGCGCTCGAGCACCGGCGCGGGCCCGGGCGGCGGCGGTGAGGGTGAGCCGGCAACCAGCGCGTCCTGGTGCAGCAGGGTGGGCGGGAGCTCGATGGTGGCGGTGGTGCCGCGGGTCCCGGCGGTGGGGCTCAGGCTCACCCGGATGCCGTGGCGGACCGCCAGGTTGCCGGCCACGTAGTGCCCCAGGTACTTCGAGGGTGCCACCGTGAAGCTCTCGGACCCGGCCAGCCGCCGGTTGGCGGTGTCCATGGCCTCGGGCGGCATGCCGGTGCCGGTGTCGATCACGCCGACGAGGTAGCTGCCGTCGGCCCGGGCGTGGCCCCGGATGTCGACCACGTGGTCCTCCGGCGAGAACACCAGGGCGTTCTCCATCAGCTCGGCCATCAGGTGGGCCAGGTCGGCGGCGGTGGAGCCGACCACGGTCGCCGGGTCCATGGACCGCACCGCGATCCGCTGGTAGTCCTCGACCTCGCCCAGCGCGGCCCGAACCACGTCGGTGACGGGGACGGGCTTGGCCCACTGCCGCGGCGGATCGACGCCGGCCAGCACCAGCAGCGATTCGGCGTTGCGCCGCATGCGGGTGGCCAGGTGGTCGAGCCGGAACAGGTTGCCGAGCACGTCGGGGTTGGTCTCGACCCGTTCCAGCGAGGTGATGAAGTCGAGCTGGCGCACGAGCAGGTTCTGGTTGCGCCGGCCCAGGTTCACGAAGCTGTCGGAGATGTTCCGCCGCAGCACCGCCTGCTCCACGGCCAGGCTCAACGCCGTGTCCTGCACGGTGTTGAGCGCCTGGGCCACCTCGACCACCTCGTCCCGGGTCTTGACCAGCACCGGCTCCACCTGCGGCACCGCCACGTCTTCGCCCAGCGGGGTCTGCAGCACCTCCGTCACGGCCCGGGGCAGCCGGTCGCCCGCCATGGCCTTGGCCTGGGCCGTGAGCGACCGCAACGGCCGCGTGATGGAGCGCGACACCGCCCAGGTGAGGCCCAACGCCGCCATCAGCGCCCCCAGCGCGAGGCCGATGAAGGTCCGCTCCCGCGCCCGGGCGTCGGCGACGAGGTCGTCGGCGATGCGGTTGACCTCGGCCGCCATCGCCTCGCGCAGCTCCTTGTTGCCACCCCAGGTGGTGGTGGTGAGCGGCGCGGTGAGCTGGTCGACGGGGACCATCTCCCCGCTCATGGCCCGCTCGACCAGGCTGGTGAACCCGAGGTTGAAGTCCGAAGGGTAGGTCTCGTCGATCACCTCGTCGTAGGGCGGCTCGGCGGCCAGCAACGTGGTGTTGTACTTGTCCCACAGCACCTTGCGGGACGCGGCGGCGTCGATCTCGTTGCGGTCGTTGACGCCCCCGTGCAGGGCCCCGACGATGAGGTGCATCCGGGCCATGTCCACGAACAGCTCGATGGTGCGGCTGGTCATGTTGACGAGCTGGGCGCCCTCCCGCAGGGTCTCGTCGTCGATGGTCAACGTGACCTGATCGGTGGCGTCGAACAGCGGTCGGATCATCGCGGTGTAACGGCTGTACATCTCGTCGGCGAAGTCGTTGTTGCCCGAGTTGCCATAGAGGGGCGACGCGGCGATGTTGTCGTCGACGTCGACTCGCACCGCCTCCAGGCCCGCGAGACCCTCGAAGGCGGGGGCGAAGGCGGCCTCCACCTCAGGGCCGGCTCCCTGGGTCTGGCGCCTGAAGTTCTCCAACGCCTCGTTGGTGTCGGCCCGCGTCTCGGGGTAGCTCTCCACCGGCGCAGTGATGCCCAAGCCCTGCGCCCCGGTCAGGTCGACCGCGGCCCAGCTGCGCTCGTTCTGCAGCACGGTGATCAGGCCGCCGGGGCCGACCGCGGCGCGGGCGAGGGCGGCCTGCTCGCTTACCTCGTCGGCCCGCTGCGCCGCCGCGCTGACCTCCACGCCCACCGCCACCACCAGGGCCAACAGGGGCACGGCCAGGGCGGCCGCGAGCTTGAGGCGGATGGGTATGCGGCGCATGGTCGCCTCCTGCAATGGGCGGGACAGGCGTGCCGCGTGGGCACGGCCGTCGTCGCGCGGCGGAGTGCGCCTGCCGTAACCCCCAGCGGATCGCAGCCCCATCATCGCGCACCGTAGGGACGGGAGATGCGCGTGTAGGGAAACGCTCAGCGAACGGCGTAGGTGGAGGTGCCCTCGTCGTGAAGCTCGCGGCCGGCGGCCCGAAGCGCGTCGTAGGAATTGCGGGCGAGCGCGCCCCCGGTGGAGATCCGCCTCACGCCCACCGACGCCAGCTGGCCTACCGACGGGCCCTGGGGCAGGGCGAGCACGTTGACCGGCGCCGCCACCTCCCGCACCAGCCGGGAGATGTCGTCGAGGTCGACCAGCCCGGGCGCGTAGAGCACCTCAGCGCCCTGGTCGCGGTACGACTGCAGACGGGCGATGGTGTCGTCCAGATCGGGATTGTTCCGGATGTGGTTCTCGGCCCGGGCGGTCACGACCATGTCGTGCCGCTTGGCTGCCTCCACCGCGGCCGCCACCCGGGCGGTGGCACGGTCGATCGGGTCAAGCTCGCCTGTGGCCCGGTCCCAGTCCTCGATGGACAGGCCCGCGGCACCGGCCCCGGCGAGCAGTTCGACGGTCTCGGCCACGCCTTCGAGCGTGTCCGAGAAGCAGCGTTCGGCGTCGACGTGTACGGGCACGTCGACGGCTCGGACCAGCGTGGCGACGTGGTCGACGAGCTCGTCGCGGGTGACCTCGCCGTCGGTGCGGCCGAGCGACATGGCATGACCGCTGCTGGTGGTGGCCAGGGCCGGGAAGCCGAGGCCCACGAGGATGGTGGCCGAGCCGACGTCCCACGGGTTGGGGATCACGAAGGTCCCGGAGGCGTGCAGCTCGCGGAATCGGGTGCGCGTCGTGGTGTCGATGACCGGACCGTACCGCCGGAGCGTTACAGGACGCGCCGGGTATCCGGGCCGAGCGCCTCGTGCTCCCCGCGCTCGACGAGGCGCCGCAGCCGGTCGAGGGCGTCCCACACGTCCACGAAGCGGGAAGCGATCGGCGCCGGGCCCAGCCGGATGCGGTCCGGCGCGCGGAAGTCCGGCACGACACCCGCCCGCTCCCGCAGGGCCCGGGCGATGCGGCCGGCGTCGGGATGGGCCAGCGCCACGTGCGAGCCCCGCTGCTCGGGCCGGCGCGGGCTGGCGAGGGTGAAGCCGAGCGGGGCCAGCCACGCGTCGGCCAGGTCCACCACCAGCGACGTGAGCGCCATGCCCTTGGCCCTCAGCCGGTCGATCCCCGCCTCGGCCAGCAGCGCCACGCCCTCCTCCACCCCCACCAGGCCCAGCACCGCGGGGGTGCCCGACAACCAGGCGTCGATCCCGTCGGCCGCGTCGTAGCCGGAGCCCATGGCGAACTGGTCGCGCCGGCCGAACCAGCCCCACACCGGCTGGCGCAGCTCGGCCTGGCGGTCCCGGCGGACATAGCTGAAGGCGGGGGCGCCGGGCCCACCGTTGAGGTACTTGTAGGTGCAGCCCACGGCCAGGTCGGCGCCCGCGCCGGCGAGGTCGACGGGCACCGCGCCCACCGAGTGGGACAGGTCCCACAGCGCCAGCGCGCCATGGTCGTGGGCCAGGCCGGTGAGCCCGGCCAGGTCGGCCAGGGCCCCCGACCGGTAGGCGACATGCGACAGGCACAGCAGCGCGGCGCCATCGAGCGCACCGGCCACCGCGGCGGCGTCGGGGCCGTCGACCGGGTCGCTCGCCACCTCGCGGTACTCCAGGCCGTGCCGGGCGGCCACGCCTTCGAGCACGTAGCGGTCGGTGGGGAAGTTGTCGTCGTCGGTGACCAGCGCGCGGGCCTCGGGTCGGGCCGCGACGGCGGCCTCGGCCGCCTTGTACAGGCACACCGTGGTCGAGTCGCCGACCACCACCTCGCCGGGCTCGGCCCCCACCAGGTGGCGGGCGATGGCGTCGCCCACCCGCCGCGGCAGGTCGATCCACTGCTCCCACGAGCCCACCAGCCCGCCGCCCCACTCGCCCTCCACGGTCTCGACCAGGCGGCGCCGGGCCCGGTGCGTCAGCCGCCCCAGCGAATTGCCGTCCAGGTACAGCAGGTCGGGGTCGGCTACGACCGACTCGGCCACGAGCGGCGCGAGCGGATCGGCGGCGTCGAGCGCCTCGGCGGTGCGGCGGTCGGTGGGATCGGCGATGGGCTCAGGTCAGCAGCAGGAGGCCACCCACCGCCAGCGCTGCGACCGTGACCAGGCCGAAGAACCCCACCCACGCGCTGGTCGGGAAGGGGGTCAGTCGGGCCAGCTGGGCGGCATCGGAGTAGCGACCCTCCTGCCGGCGCCGCTGGCGCCACAGCTCGCCGACGGGGCGCACCGCCCCGAACAGCAGGAACCAGGTGATGCCGTAGCCGAACGCGGCCTGCACGTCGGGCGAGGTGTACAGCGACAGCCCCACCACCACGGCCCCGCAGGCCACCAGGGTCAGCGCGCCGTAGGCGTTCCGGATCATGATCAGCATGGCGACCAGCAGCGCGGCCGCGCCCCACAGCATCACGGTGACCTGGTCGGCGGCCAAGAGCGCGACGCCGGCCAGGCCCACGAGCGAGGGGGCGAGGTAGCCGGCCGAGGTGGTCACCACCATGCCCACCCCCGACGGCCGCCCCACCGACAGCGTCAGCCCGGACGTGTCCGAGTGCAGCCGGATGCCGGTGAGCCGCCGCCCGGTGAGGATGGCGGCGAGCGCGTGGCCGCCCTCGTGCACGATGGTCACCACGTTGCGGGACCAGCGCCACACGTCGTCCAGCGCCACCGCGGCCAGCGCCACCACGCCGGTCGCGACCACCAGCCACGAGGCCGGCTCCAGCTCGTCGATCGTTATCGCTCCCCAGGCCGTCACCACCCCAGGTTGGCACGCCGGCCGGGGGCTACTCGGACGTGGGGCCGTCGAAGCTGGGATCGCGCTTGTCCCGGTGGGAGTCCAGCCCCTCCCGGGCGTCGGGTCCGCTGAAGCCCAGGAACTCATAGGCCAGCGAGGCGTCCAGGATGGCCGACTGGGCCCGGTACCAATGGTTGAGCGTGTGCTTGGTCCAGCGGATGGCCGACTGCGCCCCGCCCGCGAGCTGCACCGCCACCTCCAGCGCGCGCTCCTGCACCCGGTCGTCGTCCACGCACAGCGAGACCAGGCCGATCCGCTCGGCCTCCTCGCCGGTGAGCGTGTCGCACGTCAGCAGGTAGTACTTGGCCTTGGCCATGCCGCACAGCAGGGGCCAGCAGAGCGCGGCGTGGTCGCCGGCCGCCACCCCCAGCCGGGTGTGCCCGTCGATGATGCGGGCGCTGCGGCCCACGACCGACACGTCGGCCAGGATCCCGGCCACGAGCCCGGCTCCCACGGCCGGCCCGTGCAGGGCGGACACCACCGGCTTGGAGCAGTTGATGACGTTGAACACCAGATCCCGCGCCTCGCGCAGCACGCGGGTCCGCGCCGCGTAGTCCGACGTCAGCGAGTCGATCAGCTCGAAGCTGCCGCCCGCCGAGAATGCCTTGCCCGCGCCCCGGATCAGCGCCACGCGGGTGCCGGGATCGCGGTCCACGGCCAGCCAGACGTCGGCCAGCTCGCGGTGGACGTCGTGGTCGACGGCGTTGAGGCCGGGCCCGTCGAGCGTGATGCGCAGCACCCCCTCGCGCGGCCGGTCGAAGCTCAGATGCGGGAATGCTGCGTAGGGTTCGGAGGCGGGATCAGACGCGAGATGACTGGTCACCGGCCCAGCCTGTCGCCCGCAGTGTCGGGTGTGCCACCGTATCCGCGTGACCAAAGGGACCGCTCTGCTCACCGGGGGCGCCGGCTACATCGGCAGCCACACGGCCATCGAGGTGCTCCGCGCCGGTTGGGACGTCGTGGTGGTCGACGACTACTCCAACTCCAGCCCGGTGGCGCTCGGACGGCTGGCCGAGCTGGCCCCGCCGGGCGACGGCACCGGCACGATCCGCCACCACGAGCTCGACATCGCCGACACCGCGCGCCTGGCCGAGATCCTGGCGGGCGTGGACGCGGTGATCCACTTCGCCGGCCTCAAGGCGGTGGGCGAGTCGGTGGCCCAGCCGCTGCGCTACTACACGGTGAACGTCAGCGGCACGGCCTCGCTGCTCCGGGCCATGGACGAGGTGGGCGTGCGCCGGCTGGTCTTCTCGTCGTCGTGCACCGTCTACGGCGACCCCGAGCGCATACCGGTCGACGAGACCGCTCGGCGCCACGCGACCAACCCGTACGGCCGCACGAAGCTGATCGTCGAGGACATGCTGAGCGACCTGGCCGCCAGCGACGATCGCTGGCAGATGCTGTCGCTGCGGTACTTCAACCCCGTGGGCGCCCATGCCAGCGGCCGCCTCGGCGAGGACCCGACCGGCATCCCGAACAACCTGATGCCGTACGTGATGCAGGTGGCGGCGGGGCGCCACCCGTTCGTGCGGGTGTTCGGCGACGACTACCCCACCCGCGACGGCACCGGCATCCGCGACTACATCCACGTGGTCGACCTCGCCCTCGGCCACGTCGCCGCCCTCGAGGCGGTCACGGGCGTGACCGGCTGCGTCCCGGTCAACCTGGGGACCGGGACCGGGCACACGGTCCTGGAGGTGATCGCGGCCGCGTCGCAGGCGGTGGGCTACGACCTCCCGTACAAGGTCACCGAACGCCGCCCGGGCGACATCGCGGCCACCTGGGCCGACCCGTCCCGGGCCCGGGACCTCCTCGGCTGGGAGGCCACCCGCAGCCTCGACGACATGGCCGCCGACCACTGGCGCTGGCAGTCCCAGAACCCGGACGGCTACGACCCTGCCTCCTAGCCGGCACTAGCGACACACCAGGCTGACCACCGCGTCGAGCAGCTCGTCGCGGGTGGGGGTGCCCTCGCCAGCGCGGCTGAGGACGATGCCGGCCTCGGTGAGGGCGCCGAACACCGCGACGGCCAGGGCGGGGGTGTTGGGGACCCGGAGGTAGCCGGCCTTCTCCAGGGCGCGAACGCCCGCCTGGAGGGTGAGCAGGCCGGTGGTGTAGTCGATGGCGTGCCAGACGCTCGACCCCAGGACGGCGGGCGCATCGACCACGGCGATCTGGTGGTAGTCAGGGCGGACCATGAAGTCCAACATGGTGCCGCAGCCCGCCACGAAGGCATCGCGGGCGTCGGGCTGGGCCAGGGCGCTGGCGATGATCGTCTCGTTGAGCTCGGTCTCCAGCCGCTCGAACACGGCTCGGAACAGGCCGGTCTTGTCCGTGAAGTGGTGGTAGAGCGCGCCGCGGGTCACGCCCGCGGCCTCCACCACCGCGGCGGTCGACGTGGCCGCGAACCCGTGCGCGGCGAACAGGTCGTGGGCTGCCCCCACGATCGCCTGCCGGGTCTGCTCGGCATCGTCGGCGGTCCGTCGAGCCACTTGACACCCATGCTTATCATACGTGCAGCATGTATGTATACCCTCGAGGCGGAGGTTCCAGGTGGCGGACGTGATCGTGGTGGGTGGAGGCGTCGGCGGGCTGACGGCCGCCATGCTGCTGGCCAAGGACGGGCACCGCGTACGGCTGCTGGAGCGCGATCCGGCGTCGCCGCCGGCCGACCCCGCCGCCTGCTGGGAGGACTGGGAGCGGCGCGGCGTGAACCAGTTCCGGCTGCTCCACCTCTTCCTGCCCCGCTGGCGCCAGATCATCGAAGCCGAGCTGCCCGAGCTGCTCCCCGAGCTCGAGGCCGTCGGCGCACTCAGCTACAACTTCGTCGCCAACGTACCGGTGCAGGTCTCCGGCGGATTCCGGCCCGGCGACGAGCGCTTCACACTGGTGACCGCCCGTCGCCCGGTCACCGAGGCGGTCATGGCCCGGCTGGCGGCGGCCACGCCGGGCTTGGAGGTCTGTCGGGGCGTGGCGGTGAAGGGCCTGCTGGTGGCCGACCGGCCCCGCCTGCCCGGCGTGCCCCACATCACCGGGGTCGAGACCGAGGACGGCCGCCTGCTCCACGCCGACCTGGTGGTCGACGCGGGCGGCCGGCGCTCCCCGCTCCCCCGCTGGCTGGCGGCGCTCGGCGCCCGGCCCGACGAGGAGCTCGATGAGTGCGGCTTCCTCTACTACGGCCGCCACTTCCGCTCCTCCGACGGGTCGGTCCCACCCGCCTTCGGGCCTCCACTCCAGCCCTACGACTCCCTGAGCCTCCTAGCGCTGCCGGCGGACAACGGCACCTGGGGCGTCGGGATCATCACCAGCGCGGCGGACTCGGTGCTGCGCGCCGCCCGGTACGAGGACGTCTGGACCCGGATCGTCAAGCACTACCCGCTGGTGGCCCACTGGCTGGAGGGCGAGCCCCTCGGTGGCATCGACGTCATGGCCAAGCTGGAAGACCGCCACCGCCGTCTTTGGCGCGACAACGCGCCCGTCGTCACCGGCGTGGTGGCCGTGGGCGACGCCTGGGCCTGCACCAATCCCTCGGCGGGCCGGGGCGCGTCTATCGCCGGGCTCCACGCCGTGTGCCTGCGCGACGTGCTCCGTGACGTGCCCGCCACCGACCCGGTGGCGTTCGCGCGGCGCTTCGACGAGGCCACGCTGGCCACGGTGGAGCCGCTCTACCGCGACACCCTGCGCTCGGATCGCCACCGCCTGGCCGAGATCGACGCCCAGATCGCGGGCCGGCCGTACGAGACCGACGACGAGGAGTGGCACCGGCTGGAGGCGTTGCGCACCGGTGCGTCCCAGCATCCCGACCTGTTGCGCGGCTACATGTCGATCCGCTCACTGCTGGAGCGCCCGGTCGACGTGTGGGCTCAGCCCGGCGTCGCCGAGGCCGCCGCCGCGATCGGCGACTCCCCGGCGGCGCCGGGCCCGAGCCGCGCCGAGCTGGTCGCCCTGATCGGCTCCTGAGCCCGTCGGGTCAGGAGGCGGCCAGGGCGTCCCAGAAGAACGGGAAGGTGAAGAACGCCAACCCCAAGGCGATCAGGTGCACCTTGCCCCACGTGTAGCCCAATCCGGCCACCGCGAACAGCACGAGAGCTGCCGCGAAGAAGATCATCCGGAGGGTCGGGTCCAGCGCGCTCACTGCGTACAACATCGGAGGTTCCTTTCGCCCCGCGAAGTGGTGGCGTTCATCTACCCCGCTGTGGCAGGCGCAAGTCCCCCTGAAGGGTCAGGGCGCGGTCGTGCCCCCTACGGGCATGGCGGGCATGCCTAGCTTGCGGTGGTCCCACGAGCGGACCCGCGCGACGTCCAGCCGTACCGCGACCCGCTTGCGCAGCATGGCCTCGATCATGGGCTTGGCGTCGTCGCTGTAGGGCCCGGTGTACCGCTCCCACACGTTGACCCCGATGTCCCACAGGGCCTGGGGCTCCTCGACGATCACGCCCCGGCCCTCGAGCGACACGCCCCGGAGCGTGTCGTAGGTGAGGCCGTCCTCGATCATGCAGGTGAGCCGGCCGTCACGCCGCAGGTTCTGCGCCTTCTGCGACGCGGACTTGGTCTCGAACCAGATCGTGCCGTCGATCACCGCGTACCACATGGCCACCAGGTGCGGCATGCCGGTGGGGCCCACGGTGGCCATGGTCGCCGTGCGGCTGCGCTCGACGAACGCCGCCACTTCCTCGTCCGACATGGTGATCTGCGCGCGCTGGTTGGTTCCCATGGACCCGGATCATGGCCTCACTCGGGCGCGGGCGCCAGCACGTGCGGGCCCAGCTCGGCCAGGCTGCGGTGCCCGGACAGCGCCAGGGTCACGTCCAGCTCGCCGAGCAGGCAGCGCAGCACGTGCTCCACGCCCGCCTGCCCGCCGAGGCCCAGGCCGTAGATGTACGGCCGGCCGTAGAGCACCGCGACCGCGCCCAGGGCGACGGCCTTGACGACGTCGGCGCCGGTCCGCACCCCGGAGTCGACCAGCACGGGCACGGCCCCGCCCACCGCCTCGACCATGGCGGGCAGCGCGTCGAGCGAGGCGACGGCGCCGTCCACCTGGCGGCCGCCGTGGTTGGACACGACGAGGCCGTCGACCCCGGCGTCGCGCGCGGCCCGAGCGTCGTCGGGGTGGAGCACGCCCTTGAGCACGATCGGCAGCGTGGTGCGCTCACGTAGCCAGGCCAGGTCGTCCCAGGTGAGGCGGGGATTGCCGAACATGGCGGCCCAGCGGAACACCTTCTCGCCCAGCGGGGCCTCCTCCGCCAGCCCCGCGTTGAACGCCGGGTCCGTGAGGTAGTTGGCGATGCCCGTCCCGGCCAGGAACGGCAGGTAGGCGGCGTCGAGGTCGGTGGGCCGCCACCCCATCATGAAGGTGTCGAGGGTGACCATGAGCGCTCCGAAGCCCGCGGCTTCAGCCCGCGTCACCAGCGAGGCCGCCACCTCCCGCTCGGCAGGCCAGTAGAGCTGGTACCAGCGGGAGCCGGCGCCCGACGCCTCGGCCACCTGCTCGATCGAATGGGCGGCCGCGGTGGAGTGGATGAACGTGAGGCCCAAGCCCGCGGCGGCCCGGGCCGAAGCCAGCTCACCTTCGGGATGGACGATGGTCTGCACGCCGATGGGCGCCAGCAGCACGGGCGCGGGCATGTCCGTGCCCAGCACGGACGTGGCCAGGTCGCGCTCGGCCACGTCCCGCAGCATGCGGGGCACGATGCGCCAGCGGTCGAAGGCCCGCCGGTTGGCGCGGGCGGTGGCGCCACTCCCCGCGCTTCCGGCCACATAGCCGAAGGCCTCGGGCGTCATCGCCTCCCGGGCCGCGTCCTCCAGCTGCGCCAGGTCGGTGGTGAAGGGCGGCCGCTCCCCGGTCGTCCCCCGAAGGTAGATCTCGCTCTGGAAGTTGCCGAACGGCGTGGCGGCCATGATTCCGAACCTACTGGCCGGGGCCGCGGTGGGATGATGGAGGGCATGAAGCGCACCATCACCGGACTAGCCACCAACCGCCGCATGACGCTGGGCGATCTGCGGCACTTCCTCGCCTCCGTGGAGAACGTGCCCGACGAGGCTGTGCTCAAAGGGCGCGTGGGCTTCGGCCGCGGCCTGAAATCGGTGACGATCGAGGAAGAGGACATCGGTTTCGAGGAGTACGTCAGGGCCGTGGCCGCGGAGGAGGAGCGGGCGCCCGCCAGGTCCTCGCCCTGAGCTCCGGCGGCGTCGGCCGCGCCGAAGTTGCGGCGCAGCAGGTCCAGCCCCCGGCCCCGCATGGGACCGATGCTGCCGACCGGCAACAGCAGCCGGTACCGCTCGGGCTGGCTGTCGACGGCGCGCTCACGCAGTGACGCCACGCCGACTCGGAGCGTAGTAGCGTCGCGCCCGTGAGCCCGGCCGACGAAGCCCAGCCGCCGCGCAGGGTGTGCCTCAAGGCCAGTGATGCGGTCGAAGCCATACGGCGCCAGGTCGGCGCGCCGGCGGGCGACGTGGCCCTCACCCGCCAGAACCTGGGCAAGCTGGGCGTCTCGGACCGCTTGGGCGACGTGGTGGCGTCGCTGGTCGGCGACGAGATCGACCCCGACCACGTCGCTCACCTCAACGCCCAGCCGGAACGCTTTCAGCGTGACGTCCTCACGGTCGTGCGGGCCACCGTGGCCGAGGGCCGAGGCCTCGACCTCGACCTCAGGTTGACGGCCGACGGCCGCACCGGCACGGCCATCACCACCTGGTACGGCCGCGACGGCCTCCACCGCGCCCTGGTCGTCCACATCCCCCCACCGCCCTGAGGGGCGGGCCGGGATCAGGCCCCGAGCGCCGCCCGCGCCCGGAGCACGCGGGACACCAGGTGCGACCGGCTGGGCGAGTCGAACTTGGCGAGGAGGCTCGACACGTGGCGCTTGGCACCGTGGATCGAGATGCCGAGCTCGTCGGCGATCTCCTGGTTCGAGTGGCCGGCCACGAGCAGCTCGAGTACCTCCTGCTCCCGGCGGCTCAAGCGGGGCATGTCCGCCCCGGGTCCCGGGCTGTAGCCCCGGGCCACGTCGAGCAGATACATCGTGACGTCGTCGGGCAGCCGCGTCTCGTCGGTCAGCACCGCCAGCAGCGTGGCGCGCAGCGACTCGGCCGTGACGTCCCGGAGCACCAGGTAGCCGTCTGCCCTCGTGCTGGGCCTCGACTCCGCGCTGTCGCGGCCACCGCCGGTGATCAGCACCAGCCGGCAGGCCCCGTCCGGCTCCGCCGCCGGCGGAGCGGGCGCCCGACCGTTGCGCCGTGCGTGTTCCGCCGCGTCGTCGAACGACCCCAGGACGCGCTCCAGCCCGAGGCCCACCACCTCGCGCTGATCCAGCACCAACACCTTGATCTCCCCGACCACCAGCCTCTGCCCTCCAGCACTCTCGGTACCACGCCCGTTACGCACACACTGTCCCGCTCGGCGCGCAATGGCGGCGCAAACGGCCCCCGGTATCTCCCTCGGGTCACGGAGACTGCAGGGCTACCGTTCCCGCCGGTGACGCCCCGGCACGACTACGAGCGATACATGCGCGCCCGGCACCGGCCCGCGCACGCCCGCCGGACCGCGGAGCGGTGGGCGGCCTTCCTGCTGCCCCACCTCCGGCCCGGGATGCGCCTGCTCGACCTCGGCTGTGGTCCGGGCTCCATCACGGCGGGGCTGGCCGCCGGGCTCAGAGCGGTGGGCGTCGACCGCGATCCCGTCGCCATCGAGACGGTCCCGGTGGCGGCCGCCGACGCCGCCGCGTTGCCGTTCCCCGACGCCAGCTTCGACGCGCTCTACGCCAACGCCCTGCTGCAACATGTGACCGACCCGCTCGCGGTGCTGCGCGAGGCGCGCCGAGTCGCCCGCCCGGGCGCCGTCATCGGCGTGGCTGACGCGGACTGGGGCGGCGTGCTGATGCACCCGGCCGACCCCGCCCTCGACCGCGGCCAGGCCATCCGGGCGGCCCTCCGACCCGCCGGTGACGTCACGGTCGGGCGGCAGCTGCGAAGCCTGCTCGCCGCGGCCGGCTTCGAGCGCGGCGAGGCGTCCGCCACCGCCGGGGCCGACGGCGCCAGCGATGCCGCCCGGCGGCTCGCCGCCTTCGAGGCCTCGTGGTTCGAGGCCCCCGATGTCGTCGACCTCGTGGCCGAACGAGGCATCGCCGGCCCCGACGAGATGGCCGCCATCGCCGCCGCCTGGGCCCGCTGGGGCGACGACCCCGGGGCGTTCGCGGCCCGGTTCTGGGTCACCGCCCTCGCCTGGGCCCCCGCCCCTTGATCAATCGCCCGCGGCGGCTCAGGGAGCGAGCGTGGGCAGGACGTTGGTGGCGGCCGCGGCCGCGGCTCGCCGTTCCGTGGCCACCCGGAAGTAATCGCCGCCCTTCTTCTCCGGGTCGTCGGTGCCCCAATCCCGCGTGCGGGGCAGGGGCTGCAGCCGCGGGATGTGCTTGGAGCAGTGGATGTAGGCCTCCTCGACCGCGACCACGATCCAGCGTTCGGGCCGCCGCCCGGCAACGATGTCGACCTGGTCGGCCGGGTACCGGAGCGCGAACTCACCGGCCGCCATCAGCGTCGTCGACCCGTTCACATGCAGGCCGATCAGGTCGCGGACGAAGTCGACGAACAGGATGCCGACGTGGGGGTTCTCCAGGATGTTGCCGGCACCGGCCATCACCCCGTTGCCGCGGTACTCGGGCCAGGCGAGGGTGCGCTCGTCCAGCACGGCGGCGAACCCCGGGGGGCCGGCCAGGAACGAGGCATCGCACTCGCCGTCCGCGTCGGAGGTGGCGATGAACATCATCTCCACGCGCTGCCGTGGTCAAGGGCGATCCGGGACGGATTGTGCGGGTGCGACCCCGCGGCGAGGTGAGGCGACCGACTGGGTGATCCCGTGAGCCGCCAGCACTTCGGCCGGGCTGCGCTCACGTCCCCGGGCCGCGGCCTCGCTCATCGCCGACGTGCCGAGGGCGTGCTGCAGCGCCCGGTCGAGGACCACGCTGTAGAGCGCATAGTGCGCGGTGGCGTTGATCCGGCCGTGGAGTGCGGTGCCGACCAGCTCGGCCGCCTCCTCGGGCCGGTCGGCGCAGAGGGCGGCGTAGGCGAGCACCAGCATGCAGTCGGCCTCGGCCTGGTAGCCCTCCCGGTCCGCGAGGTCGAGCGTGTGCCGCA
>Ga0209382_10002178_pt1 | contig 29161 bp, 25 predicted proteins | sample SoiMetdeltSBSDD5_FD_187599 | JGI IMG/M metagenome (GOLD analysis project Ga0209382, IMG submission 187599) | Bulk soil microbial communities from a Populus tree surrounding site in Tennessee, USA - Soil MetaG P. deltoides SBSDD5 (SPAdes) (version 2) | ecosystem: Environmental > Terrestrial >...
CGCGCGGCGTGATGATGGACTGTGGGGGGCCCCGACATGGCCCCCCACACCCCCCAATCGCTCGGCAGCGCCCCGGCGGAGCCGGGGCGCTCCTCGATGTCGCGATTCACGCCGCGCGGGGAACGTCCACCGCCGGCGTGAGGGCGTGGCGCAGCACCTCCGCGGCGTCCTCCACGAACAGGAACTGTACGTCCCGGCGGACCTCCGCCGGGACGTCCTCGACGTCGCGCTCGTTGCGGTGGGGCAGGATCACCGTGCGCACTCCCGCCCGGTGCGCGGCGAGCACCTTCTCCTTGATGCCGCCGACGGGGAGCACCCGCCCCCGGAGCGTAATCTCGCCGGTCATCGCCACGTCGCTGCGGACCGGACGTCCGCTGACCAGGGAGGCGAGCGCAGTCGTGATCGTCACGCCCGCCGACGGCCCGTCCTTCGGGATGGCCCCGGCCGGCACGTGCACGTGGATGGTCTTGCCCTCGAAGGCCTTGGGATCGATGTCGAGCGCGGCCGCGTTGGACCACACGTAGGACACCGCGGCCTGCGCGCTCTCCCGCATGACGTCGCCGAGCATCCCGGTCAGCAGCAGCCGCTCCTCGGAGCTCGGCATCATGGTGACCTCGACGAAGAGGACGTCGCCGCCGGTCGGCGTCCACGCCAGCCCCGTCGCCACGCCGGGCCGGCTGGTGCGCTCGGCCACCTCGTCGAAGAAGCGCGGCCGCCCCAGGAAGTCGACGAGGGCCTCCGCCGTGACCCGGAACGGTCCCCCCTCGCCCTCGGCCAGTCTCCGGGCGACCTTGCGCGCCACCGTGGCGATCTCGCGCTCGAGGTTCCGCACGCCGGCCTCCCGCGTGTAGCCCCGGACGATGCGGCGCAGCGCGTCGGGCTCGAAGACGAGCTCGGCGGCGGCGAGCCCGTGGGCGGCGAGCTGCTTGGGGATCAGGTAGTGCTGGGCAATCCCGACCTTCTCCTCGTCGGTGTAGCCGGCCAGCGAGAGGATCTCCATGCGGTCACGCAGGGGCCCCGGGATGGTGTCGAGCGTGTTGGCCGTCGCGATGAAGAACACGCGGGAGAGGTCGAACGGCACGCCGAGGTAGTTGTCGACGAACGTGTGGTTCTGGGCCGGGTCGAGGACCTCGAGCAGCGCGGCGGACGGATCGCCCCGCCAGTCGGCGCCGATCTTGTCGATCTCGTCCAGCATGAAGACCGGGTCACGCCGCTCCGCCCGGCGTAGCCCCTGGATGATGCGGCCCGGCAGCGCCCCGATGTAGGTCCGGCGGTGCCCGCGGATCTCCGCCTCGTCCCGCACGCCCCCGAGCGACATGCGCACGAACTTGCGCCCCAGCGCCCGGGCAATGCTCTGGCCGAGGCTGGTCTTGCCCACGCCCGGCGGTCCGACGAAGCACAGGATGGGCTCCCGCGCCGGCGGATCGCCGGTCACGGGCGGCGGGGTGGCGACCTGGCCGGCGCGCTCCTCCCGGAGCTTCTTGACGGCCAGGTACTCGAGGATCCGATCCTTGATCTTGTCGAGGTCGTAGTGGTCCTCGTCGAGCACCTGCCGGGCCCTCGCCATCTCGATGGCGCCGCCGTCGAGCTTGTTCCACGGCAGGTTCACGAGCCACTCGAGATAGGTGCGGATCATCCCGTACTCGGGCGAGGCCTGCGAGAGGTTGGCGAGCCGGCCGAGCTCGCGGTCCGCCTCGCGCCGGGCCTCCTCCGGCAGCCCCGCCTCGTCGAGCGTGCGGCGCAGCTCCGCGAGCTCGCGGCCGCCGCCCTCCTCGTCACCGAGCTCGCGCTGGATCGAGCGCACCTGCTCACGGAGGTAGTGCTCGCGCTGGGCCTTGGTGAGCCGCTCCTCGGTCTCGGTCGTGATCTTGCGACCGAGCTCCCGCACGGCCAGCTCCCGCTGGAGCAGGTCCACGAGGCGCCGGAGCTTGGCGGTGATGGGGTCGAGCTCGAGCAGCTCCTGGCGCGGGGCCGCGCCGAGCGGCACCACCGAGGCGACGAAGTACACGAGCTGCCGGGCGTCGCCGACGTTCGGCGCGTTCGCGGCCAGCTCGTCCGGCAGCTCGGGTGACACCGCCACCAGACGCCCGAAGATCTCGGCGACCGCCCGGCGCAGCGCGTCCGTCTCGGGCGAGACAACCGCCTGGTCGGGAGACACCTCGACGCGGCCGACGAGGTAGGGGTCGGCGCTGAGCAGATCGAGCACGCGGATACGCTCGAGCCCCTGCACCACGAGCCGCACGCTGCCGTCGGGTGCGCGCGCGAGCTGATGGATCATGCCGGCGGTGCCGACCCGGTGGAGGTCGTCGAGGCCGCTCGCCTCCGCTTGCGCCTCGCGCTGCGCGACCAGCGCCACCAACCGGTTGCCCCGCATCACGTCGTCGATGAGTCGCACCGACCGCGGCGTGGCCACCGCGAGCGGTACCGCCGTCAGGGGAAAGACGACGCCGTCCCGCAGCGGCAGGATCGGGAGGGCGTCCGGGATCGTCACGTCACCGAGGCCTGACGGCTCGGCCATCACACGGTCTCCGCGCGCTTGGGGAGGATTACTCGCAGGATGCCCCGCTCGTAGTGGGTCTCGACGCGATCGGAATCGATCGCCGCGGGCAGCGGCAGCACGAGCTGGAACGCGCCCTGACGGATGGCGGCCGCGTGGTACAGCGCTCCCGACGTCGGCGGCGGCAGGCGCCGGTGCCCGGCGACGACGACGACGTCCTCGAAGAGCTGGATGTCGAGGTCGTCCTCGTGCGCGCCGGCGAGGTCGACCACGATCTCGATCGTCCGTGACGTCTCGTAGAGGTCGGCGTCCGGCCGCCAGGCGCCCTGCACCAGAATGCGGAGCCGATCGGACGGGCTGGCCTCGCCGAACGGCCACGCCGGGCCGGACGGCGCGAGCCACGCATAGCGGACGTGCAGGTGTCGATATCGCATGCGGGCGGTCGGCGACCGCACTCCCATGCTCTCACCACCGCGACGACAGTCAATCGCGCGCTGGAGCCTGGCTCAGCTCGCCGCGCGCTCCGCGCGCTCCCGCGCCAGCAACCAGGCGGGCACGTACCGCACCAGCACCGCGTTGATGAGGATCGTCAGCAGCGAGGCGGCCAGCGCGGCGTTGTAGACGTCGTCGCCGACCAGGCCGGCGTTGCGCGCGACCTGGACGAGGATGAACGAGAACTCGCCGATCTGCGTCAGGCCCACCCCGACCAGCACGGCAGTCGTCATCGGGTAGGCGAAGGCCCGGACCACGCCCATCCAGATCAGGAACTTCCCGACCACGATCATCCCCACCATCACGGTGAGCAGCTGTGGGTTCCCCACGACGGCGGCGGGGTTGATCAGCGTACCGATCGTCACGAAGAAGAGCGCGACGAAGGCGTCGCGCACCGGGAGCAGCCGGGCCAGCGCGTCGTGGGCGTGATCGGACTGGCTGATGATCAGCCCGCCCAGGAAGGCGCCCAGCGCCAGCGACAGCCCGGCCGCCTGGGTGACCGCCGCCGTCCCCAGCGCGATCGCCAGGGCTACCAGCAGGAACAGATCCTCGCTCCCGGTGTTGGCCACCCGTTGCATCACCCGCGGTACAACCTTGAAGGCCAGGTACGTGAACGGCACCAGGATCACGGCGGCGATCAGCATCGCCCGGCCCACCGCGAGCAGCCGGCTCGTCTCGAGCGAGCCGAAGGAGGGCAGCAGCACGGTGAGCACGACGACCGCGAGATCCTCGACCAGGGTGATGCCGATCATCACGCGGCCGTGCTCCGACTGCAGCTCGCCCCGGTCGATGAGCAGCCGCGCGAGCACCATCGTGCTCGCGACGGAGATCACGGCGCCGACGACCAGCCCCTGCCCGACCGTCCAGCCGACGAACCAGCCGACGCCGACCCCGAGCAGCATCGACAGCACGATGCCGAGCGGGCCGCCGACGAGGGCCACCCACTTCACGCGCAGGAGGTCGCGGAGCGAGAACTCGATGCCGATCGAGAACATGAGCAGGATGACGCCGATCTCGGCGAGCAGCTCGAACGTGTGCACGTCGGAAACGGTCGGCCCGGGGGTGAAGGGCCCGACGAGGATCCCGCCGACGACGTAACCCAGGATGAGCGGCTGGCGCGCCGCGTGGGCCACGATGCCGCCGAGCAGCGCGGCGCCGAAGACGTACGCGAGGTCGCGGAAGAGCAACGCCTCGGTCGCAGCCATGCACGGAGGGTACACGGCCGTCGTCGCCACGGCCAGGCTCCGCGGCCGACGGTTACGACGCGGGAGCCTCGACGCGCTCGCCGGTACGCGCGCGCGGCAGGCGGACGTGCAGCGTCAGCCCGCGGTCGGCGTTGCGGGTGGCCCAGATGCGACCGCCGTGCGCCTCGACGATGGAGCGCGTGATCCACAGCCCCATCCCGAGTCCCGTGGCCTTGCTCGAGGTGAACAGCTCGAACATGCGCTCCAGCTCCGGCTCGGGCGCGCCGGCGCCGGTATCCTCGACCGTGATCGTCACGGCGCCCGCCTCGGCCGCCGACGTCTCGACGCCGAGCAGGCGCGGTCGCTGCCCATGGTCGGCCATGGCCTGGCACGCGTTCAGGAGGAGGTTGAGCACCACCTGCTGGAGCTGGACGGCGTCCCCCATCACCGGGGGCAGGTCGGCGTCGAGGCGGAGCTGGAGGGAGACCTCGGCCAGCCCGAGGTCTCGGTGCAGGATCCCCATCACTTCGGTGATGGCGGCGTTGACGTCGACGGGCCGTCGCTCTCCCGGCTGCTTGCGGACCAGGGCACGCAGCCGGCGCACGATCGCCCCGGCCCGCGTGGCGTCGCGGGCGATGTCCCCGAGCGTCTCGGTCAGCTCATCGCCCTCTGTCGGCACCGAGGCGAGCAGTCGACTCGCAGCCTGGGCGTTCGCGGTGATCGCGGTCAGCGGTTGGTTGATCTCGTGAGCGAGCGAGGCCGACAGCTGGCCGACGGTGGCCACGCGCTGCGCGTGGGCCAGCGCCTCTCGGCGCGCCCGGGCCTCGTCCTCCGCGCGCCGGCGCCGTCCCCGCTGCACCAGGAGGGCCGCAATGAGTGCGCTCTGCGTGGCGATCACGAGCGCCGTCGCGATGATGTAGCCCTTGTAGAGGTCCCAGACCGACGGCTCGCGGAACCGCACGCCGCTGCCCGCCGGCAGGCGGCGCTCGTCGATGCCCCACCGCCGAAGCTGACGCCAGTCGAACAGGTACGGGTTGTCCGCCTCCACGACGTCGCCGGGCCCGAGCCGCTCACCGCCGAGGATCCGCAGGGCGAGCTTCGCCGCCGCCACGCCCTGGGAGGTGAAGTCGAGGAAGCGACCGCCGACGATGCCCTGCCCGAGCAAGGTCTCGGTCACCGCGTAGACCGGCACGCGGGCCGTCTTCACCAGGAGCGCCAGCGCTTCGCGCGGCAGGTACCGGCGGCCGGCGCCGTCTTGAAGGACCGTGCCGTACAGGACGACGGTATCCGGTGACAGCGCGGCGATGGTCTCCAGGAGCTGGGGCATCGGCTGCCGCGCCAGGTGGGTCAGCATCACACCGCCGCGGTAGTCGGCGAAGGCGCGACGCGCCTCGCCCTCCCATCGCAGATCCACCGCGCCCGCTCCCGTGACGATGGCGACCTCCCGGGTCCCGGGGTGCAGACGCTGGATCAGCTCGAGCGACGCGGTCCAGTCGATGCGCCGGGAGACGCCCGTGACCGCCGACCGCGCATCGAGTGGAGGGAGCAGCCCCGGGTCGACCGCGCAGAAGACGATCGGCACGCCGTCGAACAGGCGCGCGCGGTGGCGGAGGGCGAAGTCGAGGGCGCCCGTCCCCCAGGCGATGACGACGTCCGGGCGTCTCGTCGCGTAGGTCGCCTGCAGCAGGTCGCGGAGCGCGAGCTCGCGCGCCTCCTCAGGGAACCACGTGAGGCCGAGGTACTCCGTGTAGAGCCGGATGGACGACGTCGAGCCGGCGTAGAGCGTCGCGCGAATCGCATCGTCCGTCTCGGCCACCGCCGGCAGGAGCCGGGTCTCCTCGAAGAGCGCCAGCACCGTCTTCGACGCCCCGGTGTCGGCCTCGAGCGCGGACGATGAAAGGAGGAGCCGCAGCAGGAGGGCGCCGGCGATCACCCAGCGGCGCCGCGTCGCGACCATCCTCACGAAACCGACGGCGATGTCATCGCTTCAACCCGGCTGAAGACCGAGGAAGCCCCTCACTTCCTGACGATCATCACGCTCGATAGTGCCAGCCGGGCCGTCCGTGTCAACGGCCGCGGCCCTCCATCCGTGCGACGGCCCGCGCGGCGTCGGGCTGCTCGGGCGCCAGCGCCAGCACCTCGCGGAACTCGCGGTAGGCGTCGGTCGGCTGGCCGACGCGCTCGTAGGCGCGGGCGAGCGCCAGGCGCGTGTCGACGTCGCCCGGCTGCTGCTCCTTGAGCGCGCGCCACTCGTTGATCGCCTGGAAGAACTGCTCGCTCTGCCAGAGCCGCTCGGCCAGGCGGCGTCGATAGCGCGGCGCGCGTGGGTCGAGCGTGACGGCCGCGCGAAAGTCGTCCAGCGCCTCACCGGCCGCGCCGGTCGCCTCCAGGACGAGGCCGCGGCCGAACCGCGCCTCCGCGTCGCGCGGCTCCGTCGCGAGCAGCGTGCGCCACTGTTCGAGCGCCGGCTCCCACAGCCTCCGCTCAGTGAGATAGGTGGCCAGGGCGCGCTGGTAACGCCGGGGGCGGTCGAGGTCGCCCGCCAGTCCCTCGACGAGGCGGGCCAGCCGCGGCGAGGCGACCGGGAACGGCCGACGGTCGGCAGTGGTCGCGAGCCGCTCGGCGCCGGCGACCGCCGCGCGCAGGTGGTCGAGCGCCTCGGGGTCGCCGCGGCGCGCGAGGGCCGCTCCCAGCGCGCGCGCGAGCTCGACGCTGCCGGCGTCGGCGGCGCGCGCGGCGCGCAGGACCTCCACCGCCTCGTCCGCGGCGCCCGCCCGGCCGAGCGCCTCAGCGAGGGCCCAGCGATACACGCCGCCCTCCTCGGCCGGCGCGGACGCGACGGCGGCGCGGAACGCGTGGAGGCCGGCCCGACGGAGCCCGCTTCCCTCGAGCAGGATCGCGAGCTCGAGCTGGTCGACCGCCGTCGGCGGGACGACCGTCAGCCACTCTGCCTCGGTGAGGCCGAGTGGCCGATAGAGCTCGATCATCTCCGGCATGAGCGAGGCACGTCGCGCGACACCCTCGCGCGCCGCATGCAGGCTCAGCTCGGGCACCGAGTAGGCGAGTCGCGCCATGCCCGCGTAGAAGAGCGGGCTGTTGCGTCCGAGCGTCACGGCGCGGGCGCCGTGCGCGAGCGCCGTCGAGAGCCCCTCGGCGCCGCCCCGCCCCTGTACCACCGCGTCGCTCGCCTCCACCCAGGCCAGGTCGAGGTGCAGCCAGGGGTTGCTCGGCGTAGCCGCGATGGCCACGTGCAGATCGTGGCGGGCCTGCGCCAGCAGCGCCCGGGCGTGGCGCTCCCGATCGACGCCCGGCACCGGCGGCGACGCCCACCCGCGCAGCGCCTCGGCCTGCCGGGCCCGCGCGCGCGACAGCCGCGCCTGGGGACTGCGAGCGTCGAACGCAAGCAGTGCCGCCGCGCGCGTCGGCGCCTCCGCCGGCGGCGCGGCGAGCAGCGCGGCCTCGGCCGCGTGCACGCGCCCGTGGTGCACCCATATCCACGTCCAGCCGCCGACGAGGACGAGAGCGAGCGCGCCGAGCGCGACGCCCCGACGGGGACGCCCGAGGTCGAGCGTGGCCGTGCCGCTCAGGAGCTGCTCGTGGCCGGGATGCAGGCGCGTGTGGAGCGCGACGGTGGCGAGACCGAGCAGCGTCGCCGCGAGGATCCCGACGGCCGGGATGCGCGCCGAGAAGTCGAGCGCGCTGTGGGCGACGAGGCCGGCCACGCCGGCCAGCGCGCCGATCGCGATCCCGAGACTGGTGCGATCGCTGCGCATGGCCTCGGGCCCCGCGCCGCCATCCACGGGGCACGCGCCCCGTCCGAGCAGGTGCACGCCGACGAGGTCGGCCACCAGCCGCCAGGCGACGAAGACGCCGAGCAGGATGCCGATCGGGCCCAGCTCGAGAGCGAGCTGGAGCAGGTCGTTGTGCGCGTAGGGGAAGTAGAGCGTCTCGGGCTGGTGCGCCAGCGGCTGGTGGCGGAAGTAGATCTCGCGGTAGGCGCCGAGCCCCACGCCGAGCACCGGGAACTCGCGGAGCATCGGCAGCGAGGCGACATACTGGCCGAGCCGGTACGCCGTGCCCTCGGGGGTCACGGCGAGGCGGGCCAGCACGGGGCCGAAGCCGATCCAGCCGCCGTAGCCGAGGACGGCGATCAGCAGCACCCCGGTGACGACGAGGCTGCGCCGCACGCGCCCCACCATCCGCAGCAGGGCCAGCAGCGTGAGCAGGCCGGCGACGACGTTGACCAGGCCGCCGCGGCTCAGCGTGAAGACGAGCGCGATCGTCATGATCACGATGGCGACCAGCGGGAGCTGCCGGCGCACGGCCTGCTCGCGCAGCTCGCGGACGGAGAGGAGCGCCCCGAGCCCGGGGGCCCGGCGCGACGCCCGGGCACGCGAGGCCATCCACCCGAGGCCGAGGACGATGAGCATGGCCAGCCACGCCGCGAAGTGATCCGGGTTCACGAACGTCCCCGACAGGCGCGCGGGAAACGCGTGGCCGCGCAGCCGCGTCAGCGCCGCCTCGCCGGTGAGGTAGTCCACCAGGCCCGCGAACGCGACGACCCCGCCCACGACCAGCAGCGTCCGCACGAGGCGACCAACCTGCCGCCGCGTGCGCACCGTCTGGACGACGAGGGCATAGACCGCCGCGTAGCCGACGAAGGTCAGTGCCGCGGTCGCCGTGTGGCGCGGCGACACCGTGCCGATCGCCAGGAACGGCGCCGGAAAGTCGGCCGCGACCTCGGTGACCGCCGTCGCCGGTGCGAGGGCCCAGGCGACGAGCGCCCGGTTGCCGATCGCGAGCTGGACGGCGACGAGGACGAGGAGGAGCGCGACGGGCAGGTCGAGCGGCGTGCGCCGCCACTCGAGACGGCCGGCGCCGACGGCCGCGGCGACCCAGGCCGCCACGCCCAGCCCCACGAGCAGGAACGTCACCGCCAGCGGCCAGCCGTGATACGCCCCCGAGGCCAGCGTCGCCCACACCAGCACGGCATATAGCACCGCGCGGCTCACGCCTACGAGGCGAGCCATCGCCGGAACCGTCGCAGGCTGCTCAAAAAGGTCCAGATGCTAGGCGCCGACGAGCGACGACTGAGGCGTGGGCCGCCCACGCCGCAGGGAGGAGCGAGGAGGCAACGACGCAGATGGGCCTTTTTCAGCAGCCTGCGGTCACGGGAACATGTAGCGGCTGATGTGCAGGTGGACGCCGTGGCTGACGGCCGGCTCGATCGTGACCTCGCCGGTGCCGTCGAGGCGCGGCGTCCCCGCCCGGCTGAGCGCGGCGGTGAGCGCGAAGAAGTCCTCGGCCACGAACGACAGCGCCACCATGCCGGAGGTGCCGCCGACCTCGCGCGCCGGTACCACGAGCAGCGCGCCGCGCCCGACCGCCAGCATCGTGCGGGGCCCACCGTTCATCGCCACCTCGCCGAAGCCGAAGAGCGACTGGAACGTGCCGGCCGTGGCTCGCACGTCATCGCTGCCGATGACGAGGCGTTTGAGGCGCAGCGGCGAGGCCGGCAGCTCCCCGTGCGACGGCGGCGGCGTGGCGAGCTCGACGAGCACGCCGGAGCACGCGGTGGGATGTAGGAAGCCGATCTGGCCGGCGAGGCCGGCGCGCGGCTTCGCGTCGATCATTGGCACGCCGCGGGCCTGGAGGTCGGCCAGCGAGCGCGCGACGTCCGGCGTCTCGAAGCAGAGATGGTGCAGCCCCTCCCCGCGCTTGGCGAGGAAGCGTCCGACCGGCGTGGCCGCACCCAGCGGCTCGAGCAGCTCGATCTCGCTGTCGCCGGCCGCCAGCAGCGCGGCCCGCACGCCCTGGTCGGCGATCGCCGCCTCGCGGACGAGCGGCAGGCCGAGCACGTCACGATAGAACGCGTAGGCTTCGGTGAGACGCTCCACCACGATTCCGACGTGATGAATCCGCCGCATCACCTGGGCATCCTCCTAGCGCACGAAGGCCGCGGCCCGCCGGCTACACGCGTCGCGGATTCGAATGCGGTGATTGGGGAGCAGGGGGGCCGGCAGCCGGGTCGGCGCGACGTAGGCGAGGGCGAGCGTCTCGTCGCAGGTCGTGAGCTCCCCGCCCTGCACCGCGCACTCGAAGCACACGCTGACGTAGTGCCACACGTTGCCGTCCGGGTATCGCACGACCTGCAGCCGCGGCTCCGAGTACACACCGATCAGGCGCCGCACGCGCACGCGCAGCCCCGTCTCCTCGCGCACCTCGCGGATCACCGCCGCGCGGACCGACTCGCCGATCTCGACGGAGCCGCCCGGCAGGCCCCACTGCCCGCCGTCCGAGCGCTGCTGCAGCAGCAGCCGCCCCCGGCGGTCGAAGATCACCGCGGAGACACTCGGTCGCACGCCCAGCGCCCGATCCGGGTCTCGCTCGAGCGACAGCCCGGCGGCGGCCACACTACGCGACGCCCGTGGGGTCCGCAACTGGACTCAGGCCTCGTTGAACAGCCGCTTGAATTGCTCCCAGGGCATGGGGACCGCCGCCGCCACGCCGACGTTGTCCTCGACGTGCGCAAGGGTCTTCATACCGACCAGGGCCGTGCCGATGCCGGGCGTCGAGCGCACGAACTGGATGGCCCGCTGCGCGTCGGAGCTGAAGCCAGGCAGGTACTCGGTCACGACCGGGGGCAGGCCGCGCGTGAGCTGCCCCTGGTAGACCGACGCCGAGGCCATGACGTAGATCCCCAGCCGGCGCGCGGCCTCCAGCGTGCTGACGAACACGCCGTCGACCTTCTGGTTGGCGCGCGTGAAGGCCTCGGGCATGGCCAGGTTGTACGGCAGCTGCACGACGCGGAACCGGTGGTCCTCCCCGCCCACCTCCCGGGCGACGTCCACGAGCTCGGCGAGCGAGAGATACCCCGCCTCGCCCGGATCGATGCGGAACCCGGTCCACGTCGCCACGCCGTAGAGTCGCAGCCGGCCCTCGCGGCCGGCCTCCTCGAGCGCGGCGAAGGCCTCGCGAAGCCGCTTGAGGAACTCCGGCCGCGGGATCTCGTCGAGCTGGGTCTCGGGGTTGTGCACGTAGTAGACGTCGACCGTCTCCAGCCCCAGGTTGGCGCGGCTGCGATCGAGCTGGTGGCGCAGGTAGCGCGGCGTCATGCAGTGCGAGCGCACCACGTCACCCGGCTGGATGATGCCCGGGCGCACGTAGGTCGCCTGGAAGTACGCGGACGGATCGCTCGGGACCTCCGCGTCGAAGGGCAGGAACCCGCCCTTGGTGGCGACGACGATCTCCTCGCGGGTCAGGCCACCGCCCAGGGCCGCCGCCAGGGCGGCGCCGATCGTGCGCTCGCTGCGCTGGTGACGATAGTTGATGGCGCTGTCGAGCACGTTCACGCCCCGCTCGAGGGCGCGGCCGATCGCCCGCTGATAGAGGGCGTCCGTGGCCGCGTCCTCCCGACCGAGATAGGTGCCGAGGCCGATGGACGAGGCGCGGACGCCGCCGGCGAGGTCGCGGAAGTGCTCGGCCGGGATGCGGCCCGCGAGGCGCTCGAGATAGCGGGCGGTGCCCGCGGGCGTGGCGTGTCCGCCGATCATGGGGCCATTATGCTATCGTCCCGGCGCTCAGGCCTCGCGATAGACGACGAGGATCAGCCCCACCGCGATCAGGCACGCCGTCCAGAGCCATCCGGGCCCGCGGCCCGCGCCGGGCAGCCGGAGCTCGAGCCAGCGCCCCCACCCCACGAACGCGCCCAGCAGCCCGATCGGCGCGTGCGTCACCTCGGTCAGGAATTCGTCCTTGAGGTTGAACATCGCGTGCGAGTGCGTGAGCAGGAGCCCGCCGCCGATCGCGCACAGCAGCGGGAACACGTAACCCCACGGCCGGGCCGGCAGGCGCCCCGTCCGCACCATCCACTCGAAGACGGCGAAGGCGACGATGAGCACGACGAACGCGCGGTGCTGCAGCACGTCGGGCAGCGCGAAGCTCTCCCAGAACCCGGCCGGGCCGAGCGGCCACGCACGCGGGTCGTTGCGCAGGAACAGGAACACGGCCAGCCCGAGCAGCACGAGCGGCCAGTGCCGGGCGGCCCGCACCCCGAGCCGCTCGAGCGCGGCCAGCAGCCCCATCGTCAGCACGAAGAACCCGGCCCAGTGATGGTTGTACTCCGACCACGCGCGCTCGATGTCCTCGCGACGCGTGACGGGCGACATCAGCGGCTCGGCGCGCTCGATGAGCTCCGCCACGGGCGGGCTCGTGAGCCGTGGCGGCGTGGGCCGGAAGCGGTCGGCCACCTCGGCCACCGTCGCCCGATCGGTCGTGACGTCGATCGCCGGCGGCAGCGAGGTCAGCGATGCCGCCGCGAAGAGCACCGTGACGCCGAGCCCCAGCTCGACCTCGACGAGCCGCGGCACCCGCGCCGTGCCGGCCTCGCTCGCCCGCCGCACCGCGCGGAAGTTCAACGCCGCCAGCGCCAGGATCCCCACCAGCAGGACGACCTTGCTCAGCACCATCACGCCGTACGCTGTCCCCACCAGCCCCGCCCAGTCCCCCACGTACTGCCACGTGAGGACGACGCCGGCCACGATCAAGACCATCACCGAGCAGAACGCCAGGTTCGAGAACCGCCGGATGATTCGATCATCGTCGGACCCGGAGCCGTCGAACCTCGTCCGCTCTCGGAGGTGATGATCGGGCGCGTCGGAGCCGAGAGCCTCCTCGAACAGGCCACCCACGCTCGTCCCCGTGCGAGCGGCCCCCGCTCCAACGGATCTCGGCCGTCGCACCTCGCGCGCCCTGAACGCCGCGTAGAACGTCAGCTGGCCGAGGCCGCCGATCCACACGGCGGCAGCCACCTGATGGGCGGCGTCGAGGACGAGCAGCAGCGTCCGGCTCTCGACCCGGGCGACCGCGTGGCTCAGCACCGCCGAGCTGACGACGAGCAGGAGGGCGCCGCCGCCGAGCGCGTGCCAGGCCAGGGGCCCGGCCGGGCGGCGTGCCAGGGCGAGCGCGAGGAAGCCGAGCGCGAGGGCGAGCACGATCCGCACGACGGCCGTGCGGGCGAACGTGGTCCCGAAGAACTCGGCGAGCGGCCAGCCCGCGGCGGTCTGCAGCGCGGTGAGCGCGACGAGCAGCGTGGACACCTGCGCCAGCGCCAGCAGGCCAGCCGCAGCGGCGACCACGCGGAGCGCGAGCACGATCGGCGCCGACGGCGCCACTCCGGGCCGCGCGTGCAAGATCAGGCGCGTCCACACGACGCCGCCCAGCACGAGGCTGGCGAGCACGAGGATGGCCCCCCGCAACAGCACATCGACGAACCCGGTCATGCGCGAGCGACGGTCACTGGGGGGCCAGGCGGAACTCGAAGCGGCCGGTGACGACGTGGCCGTCCATCGAGAGGACTTGCCACTCGACGCGCCAGCGGCCTGGCGGCAGGGACGGGACTGCGGCGGTGAGGCGGTCCGCGGTGCCGTCGTCGAGCGTGATGGCGAGGGAGCGGGCGGCGCCCTGGTCGTCGAGGAGTCGGATGCGCGATAGCGACTTCTCGATGCGGTTGTTGAAGCGCAGCGTCAGCTCGCGGGGGGCCGCGGTCAGCGTGGCGCCGGCGGCGGGCGCGGACTCCAGGAGGAGCGAGTGGGCGGCGGCGGGCCCCGCGACCGCCAGCGCCAGGCCGGCCGCCAGGAGCCAGCGCCGCGGCGTGGTCAACGCCAGTCGTCGAGCAGCAGGTCGGCGGAGTCCTCGTAGTCCTCCGGTTTGCCCTTCTGCATGCGCACCATGGTGAAGTCGACCTGGTAGCCGCACTTCACCAGAGTGCTGTACGCGAGCCAGTATCGCAAGTAGACCGGCGCGATCACCCGCGCCACCCCGTGCTCCTGGGCGAGGTCCTCGAGGCTGGAGAGGAACTGCTCGAGGTGCTCGGGCTTGCGGTGCCGCGGGTCGATGGCCAGGTACTTCACGTAGAGCGCGCCCGAGGGCGCCTCGCTGACCCCCGGCGTGTGATAGACGGCGAAGCCGACGAGGTCGTTGCCCCGCTCGAGCAGCACGGTGTCGCCGAGGGCCAGGCCGTCGACGATCTCGACCTCCTTGGACAGGTCCATCCCGCGGAAGATCGCGTTGGTGATCCGGTGGAACCGGCCGAGCGCCGCCTTCTTCTTCGTCTCCTCGAGACCCGAGAAGCGCCGCACGGTCAGACTGCCCTTGGGAGCCTTGGGCAGCACGGGTCGGCTCCCCGGCCGGTCGAGGGTGCGGCTCATGATCGCCGTGAGCGACTTGGGGCGATAGCCGAACTTGTGGAACAGCGCCAGGTGCTTCGCGCTGTGCGGATACGTCACGACGCCGTGCAGCGTGGCCTTGTTCTCGTCGAAGAATTCCTGCACGGCCCGGATGAGCTGCTGGGCGATCGTCTGGTTGTGGTAGTGCGTGAGCACCGCGACCGGGCCGAGCAGGCCCACGGTGCCCCAGGTGACGGCCAGGGCGGCGCCGACGATCTTGGCGTTGTCCTCCTCGGCGACGAAGCAGCCCCACGGCTCCATGAGCCAGCGGTGGTGGACATACTGAGCGCCGTTGAACGCCTGTCGCGGCCGCGTTCCGAGCTGGCGCTCGAGGAAGTCGCCGAAGCTCTGCTCGAACACGTCGCGCACCTTCGACAGGTCGCCCTTGCGGACCCGCCGGACCTGGACCTTGGGCAGACGTCCCTGCGGGTCGAGGCCCGCCCGGTCGACGGTGGCCCTCACGAGACGCCCGCGAGGTCTTCCAGCAGGGTGATGACCCCCGAGTGGTCGAGGCCGCCACGCCCCTTCACGCGGAGCGCGCTGAAGAGCTCCTGCACGATGGCCGTCGCCGGCAGCGGCACGCCGAGCGCCCGCGCCGACTCCATGATGAGCCCCAGGTCTTTGTAGTGCAGATCGATCTTGAAGCCCGGGTTGTACGTGTTCGACACGTAGTTCGGCTTCTTCTGGTCCAGGCACTTGGAGCCCGCCAGCCCGCCGGCGAGCGCCGTCAGCAGGAGCTCGCGGTCGAGCCCGGCCTTCTTGCCGAGCGTGAGCGCCTCGGCCAGCGCGGTGAGGTTCACGGCCACGATGATCTGGTTCGCGAGCTTGGTGAAGCCGCCGAAGCCGAGGGGACCGAGCAGCGTGATGGTCTTGCCCATCGCCTGGAAGATCGGCAGCACGCGCTCGAAGACGCCCTTGTCGCCGCCAACCATGATCGACAGCGCGCCGTCGATGGCGCCCTTCTCGCCGCCCGACACCGGCGCGTCGAGCATCGCGACGCCCTTGGCCTCGAGCGCCTTGCCGATCTTCTGCGAGACGATCGGCGAGATCGTCGACATGTCGGCGAGGATCATGCCCCGCCGGGCGCCCTCGATGACGCCGTTGGGGCCGAGCACCACCTGCTCCACCTCGGGGGAGTTCGGGAGCATCGTGATCAGCACGTCGCACTGGGCGGCGACGTCCTTGGGCGAGGCGGCGGCGGTCGCGCCGGCCTTGACGATCTCGTCGACGGGGCCCTGGCTTCGACTGTGGACGACCAGCGAGTACCCGGCCTTGAGGAGGTTTCGCGCCATGGGTCGCCCCATGATCCCCAGGCCAATGAATCCAATCACTTGGGCCATAACACTCCTCACTCTCGTCCGCGTCGGGTAAGCGCCGACAAGTAACACATAGTTGTCCGAGGGGTCAAGGTCGAACCATAATTGGCACCCCCTGGACCCAGGTCTGGAGCACCTGGATGTCCTTGATCGCCTCGGGCGGACACTCGAGCGGATTGTCCGACAGCACCAGGAAATCCGCACGCTTACCGGCCATGAGGGCGCCTCGGTCGGCGTCGAGGCCGGCCGCCCTGGCGGCGTCCAGCGTGTAGGCCCTGAGGGCCATCTCGGCGGAGACCGCCTCCTCCGGCCCCGAGGGCTCCCCGAGACGCGTCCGGCGAGTGACGGCGGCCTGGATGCCGAGCAGTGGGGCGTTCTCGCCACACGGATAGTCCGAGGAAAAGGCCTGTGGCAGGCCGGCGGCGTGCGCCGTCGCGAACGGACGCAGCAGCACGCCCGGCGCCGGGGCCCGGCCACCGTGGTCCCAGATGAACGAGGGCTGGACCACGACCCAGACGCCGAGGTCGACCAGCCGCCCCAGCAGCGCGGCGTCGAGGAACATCGCGTGGTCGATGCGCACACGGCCGCGGCCGGCCGGGTCGCGCGCGAGCGCGTCCTCGATGGCGCCGACGGCGGTCTCCACGCCGAGGTTGCCGAGCGCGTGGCACACGACGCTCCGGCCGCTCCGCCAGGCGGCGAGCACACGCGCCGCCAGCGCGTCGCGCTCGTAGAACAGGAAGCCACTCACCCGGTCGCCGACGCGCATCGCGCACCGATAGCCGCCGTCGGCGAAGAGCTTGACCGGCGCCCCCGGTGCTGCGTCGTCGGGCGGGTCGAACCAGCCGGTCGAGCCCACGCGCACCTCGCCGACGTCGATGGCCAGCGCCCCGGCCGCCCGTGCCTCGGCGTAGCGACGCGCCATGGCCGGCGTGACGGCGGCGTCCTGGATGGTGGTGAGGCCGAGCGCGGCGTAGCGCAGCGTGGCCGCGCGCGCGACGTCGACGAACCGTGCCTCCCACCCCGCCCGCGACGCCGTCTCCACGGCGCCGATGGCCCGCTCGAACAGGAGGCCGGTCGGCTCGCCGGCCTTGTCGCGCGCGATCTCGCCGCCGGGCGGGTCGGGGGTGGCGCGGGTGATCCCGGCGGCGGCGAGCGCCATGGAGTTGGCGACGGCCTGGTGGTGCGAGTAGTGCACGAGCAGCACGGGACGGTCGGGAACGGCGGCGTCCAGGTCGGCGCGCGTCGGGTGGCGCCGCCCCGCGAGGCGGGTGTGGTCGTACCCGACGCCTCGGATCCACTCGCCGGCCGGCGCGTCCCCGGCGGCGAGCGCGAGACGACGCTGCAACTCCTCGACGCAGTCGGCCGTCCGGCAGTCGGGCCAGAACACCTCGAGCGCGGCGATCGAGAAGTGGTTGTGGGGGTCCACGAAGCCGGGCACGACCGTCCGCCCGGCGAGGTCGATCACCTCGTACTCGTCCTCGCGCAGCCAGAGGATCTCGTCGGTGCCGCCGACCTCGACGATCCGCCCGTCCTTCACCGCCAGCGCCTGGGCGACCGGCAGCGAGTCGTCCATGGTGAGGACGGTCGCGTTGACGAGGAGGTGGATCACCGTCGCGTGGACGCCAGGGCGATCAGCTCGCGCTTGCGCAGCCTGGCGATCCGCGTCTGGCCGACGCGGGCGCCGAGGGATCGATAGAAGCGGAGCGCGCGCGTGTTGCTGCTCCGCACGCCCCACTCGAGGTTGGGAAAGCCGCGCCGGATCGCCTCGCGGGCCACGGCCGCCACCAGGGCCCGCCCGACGCCGCGGCTGCGCCACGCCGGGCGCACGAACAGGTCGAGCATGAACGTGTCACGCGCCGCGAAGTCCGTGTTGTACCCCGACAGGAACCCGGCGTAGCCGACGATGGCCCCGCCCTCGGCCTCGGCCACGATGACGCGGAAGGCGCGGCGCGGCCCGAACGCGTCCCGCCGGACGATGGCGGGCGTGAACGGTTGGGGAAGGCGCTCGTGACGGTTGAGCGCGTTGGCCAGCCGGGCGATGACCGCCGCATCGCCCGGCTGGGCGCGTCGGATCCGGACGCGGGCTACGCCTTGCTGCCCCAGAGGTCTTTCGCCAGCCAGTCGAGACCGAGCGCCTTCAGCGTCTTGGGCAGCGGCTTGCCGCTCCGGCGGTCGTAGCCGACCTCGGCGTACCAGGTGTCGACCATCGTCTCCCACTGCACGCTGATCGCCTGGCCCTTGGCGGGGCCGTCGTGCGGGGTGGAGCCGTAGCGCTTGGACGGCACCTCGAGCTCCGGCGTGAGGCCGCACCGCAGCGCGACGGCCCGGTTGATCGCCGCCGTCCGGCGGCCCATGCGCATCGCCTCCTCGACCGTGTAGGCCCAGCCGGTCGCGGCCGACAGCGCGCGGCAGACGTTCTCCAGCCGCGTGCGCGTGGTGAAGATGCAGATGCCGAGCGAGTCCTCGAAGTTGCGCCGGCCGCGGCAGCCGGCCACCAGCTTGGCGACCTCGACCCCGTCGAACGGGTTGATGCGCGCCGGCAGCCCGAGCTCGGTCTGGTGCACGGGGTTGCCGGTCTCCATCGTCGCCGTCGACGACGTCGTGGTGTCGAGCATCTCCTCCCAGCGCGCGCGGTGGTCGTGGCCGCGCGGCGAGGCCCCCTTGCCCGTGTAGATGGCGGCGTCGGCGGCCTCGCCGCCCAGCCGCTCGGAGGCGCGCTTGACGCCCTCGGCGAGCAGGTCGCCGAAGCCCTCGCGCTTGGAGATCATCTGGATGAGTCGGTTCGCGCCCTGAATATCGCCCCACTTGAGCTCGAAGCCGAGCTGCTCGGTGGTGATCCAGCCCTTCTCCTGGCCTTCCATGACCCAACCACACAACCATCCAAACTCATTCACGTCCAAGCACGCTCGATCCAGTTGCGTGTTGAGCCACGCCACGCCGTCCTTGTCGGCCGTCACGCCGATGGTCCAGCCCGCGCCCGACCAGCCCTCGTACTCGGGCTCGTCGACGATCTTGCCCTTGTACACGCCCTGGCGGATCACCGACATGTGGCAGTGGTGCATGCCGCACGAGTTGCACTGGTGCCCGCGGTGGTCGAAGCCCTCGCGCAGCTTCGGCGCCTCCCACGGCGACATGTCCGCGCCGGTGACGCTGGTCGTGTAGTTGCGGATCGGCAGCGCGCCGAGCTTGGAGAGGTTCACCACGCCGGGCAGCGTGCCGTACTCGTAGAGCGACCGCGCCGAGGGGTCGGTCTGCAGATCGTGAGCGATCTCGTCGGCGGCGGCGACGAGCCCGCGCGGGTCGGCGGCCCGCAGCGCCTTCGTGCCCTTGACGATCGCGACCGCCTTCACCTTCTTCTTGCCCATGACCGCGCCGACGCCGTTCTTCGACGCGACGTGGCCGTAGTCGCCCTGGATCGCCGCGAACCGCGCGAGGGTCTCGCCGGCCGGCCCGATGGAATAGACCGAGAGCTGGTGGCCGCGCAGGCCGAGGTCCTCTGAGAGGGCGTCCTGCGTCTCCCACGTGTCCTTGCCGAGGTACGGCCGGGCGTCACGCAGCTCGATCCGGTCGTCGTCGATGTAGAGGTAGACCCAGTCGCGCGACTGCCCCTGGAAGACGATCGCGTCGTAGCCGCAGTACTTGAGGTTCGTGCCGAAGAACCCGTTGGCCTGGGTCGACGTGGGCCCGTTGGTGCCGGCGCCGATGGTGACGACCGTGAGCCCGCCGGTGCCCCACACCGGCAGCCCGGCCAGCGGCCCCGTGGCCAGGATGAGCCGGTTGTCGGGGTGATCCCAGCTCACGTTGCCCTTTCCCTTGCGCGTCTCCTTGTAGAGGATGCGCGAGCCGAGGCCGATGCCGCCGAGCTGGTCGCGCATCTCTGCGGGGCTGCCCCACGGCTCGGGCCAGCAGCGACGCTTGGTCAGGTCCACGCGGAGGATCTGGCCGGCGAATCCGCCGGGCATCGCCGGGGCGGTCGTGGCGGACTTCTTCTTGGGCGCGCTCGCGATCACAGGCGTCATACGGCCACCGGGCTGTCACCGGGCGCCAGCGACGGACGCCCCAGGACGGTTTGGGGGAGCAGCGCGCTCGTCGTCTTGGCCGCGATGAACGCGGTCTTCACGTCGAACGGGTTGCGCCGCAGGTGTTCTTTGTACCGGCCGAGCGGTTGCCCGCTCTGCACCAGTCCCTTGAGCATGCCGACGTCGTTGGTCGTCCAGATGTCGTTCGAGCGCCCGATGATGATGGCGCCCGTCAACCGCTCGCCCGTGAACAGGAGCTTCCGGTAGGCGTTGCGGTCCTTCTTCAGGCCGGCCATCACCTCGGCCTTCGTGTCGTCCCAGGCGCCGAACGAGGCGGCGTCGAGGTGGCAGACCTCGACGATGTTGATGATGAGCGAGCCCCGGTAGCGGACGTCCTTGCCCGCCATGTTCGCGCCCACCACCCGGCCGTGCTCCTGCGCGGTCGGCTCGATGGCGTGCACCGCGGCCTGGCCCGAGATCAGGTCGCGGCCCTGGGCCACGTCGCCCGCCGCGTAGACGTTGGGGACGCTGGCGCGCAGGTAGTCGTCGACGACGATGCCCTGCTTCACGTCGACGCCCGAGCCCTTGAGCCAGTCGAGGTTGGTCCGGATGCCGGTCGCCATGATGACCACGTCGGCCGTGAGGTCCGGGCCCGCGGAGAACTTCAGCCGCTTGCGGTCCTTCACGGCCTCGATCGCGGTGAGCCTGACGTCGGTCCGCACGGTCACGCCGTGGGCCCTCAGCCAGCCCTCGACCAGCTCGGCGCCGGTGTCGTCGACCATCCGCGGCAGGATGCGCGGGGCCAGCTCGACGACGGTGAGTTTGGCCCCCAGCGAGAGGATCGAGTTCAGGATCGTGAAGGAGATGAAGCCCGCCCCGACCATGACCACATGGCTGCCGGGCGTCACGGCGTCCAGCACGCGCCGGGCCTCGTCGAGGGTCCAGAACGAGTGCACGCCCGGGCCGTCCGCGCCGGGCACGGGGGCGCGGGCCGCGGAGGAGCCCGTGGCGATCAGGCAGTCGTCGTACTCGACCTTCGTGCCGTCGTCGAGGGTGCACACGTTGGCCTTCGGGTCGAGCGCGGTCGCCCGCCGGCCGATCAGCGCCTTGACCTTCCACTTGGCGAGGTTGGCGGCGGTGGCCGTGAACACGTGCGACTCCGCGATGGAGCGGTCGAGGTAGTACGGCAGCACCATGCGCGCGTAGGGCCGCTCGGCGGTGACCAGTGTGATCTCCGAGGGCTCGCGCTCCTCCTCGCGAATCGTGCGCATGGCGTTCATGCCGGCGGTGCCGCCGCCGATGATCAGGTGGCGCGTCGGCATCAGCGGGCTCCTTCCAGCGCCAGCACGTAGCTCACGCGCTCGCGGGCGAAGTCGCCGATCCAGTCGCTCATCGCGGTGTCCTCGTACTCGATCGCCGCCGTCGGGCACGCGTGGGCGCAGGCGGGATCGCCGCCGCAGAGGTTGCACTTGAACGCCTTGCGGGTGGACGTGTCGTAGAACATCGTGCCGTACGGGCAGGCGATCGTGCAGAGCTTGCAGCCCACGCACGTGTCGTCGACGACGTCCTTGGCCCCGGCGCCGTTGATGGTGATCGCGCCCACCGGGCAGGCCGTCATGCACCAGCCCTCCGCGCACTGGGTGCACGTGTAGGGCGCGTAGGAGGTGTGCCCCTCGAAGGGCGCCACCCGGATCACGGACTTGGCCGGCTGGTAGGCCCCCGTCTGCATGTACGAGCACGCGATCTCGCAGCGGAGACAGCCGGTGCAGCGCTCTGGCGTCAGCTTGAGCACTTTCATGCGCGCTTCTTCTTCCCCTGACGGCGCGGGCCACTGCCCTCGAGCCGCTCGATGAACTCGTCGAGCGGGATGGCGGCCATCGTCATGCCGGCCACGCCGCCGCGCGCGCCCAGCTCGACCGACACCCGCGAGATCGTGGCATTGTCCGGCGCCTCGATGATGGTGACGAAATCATAGGGGCCGAGCACGGCGTACTGGGCGACGACGCGCGCCCCCATGCGCCGCACGTCGGCGTTGACCTTGCGGATCCAGCCGGGGCGCCCCCGCAGCACCTTGCGGCCGGACTCCGACAGCGTACTCAGCATCACGTACAGGCTCACGGCGGGGCCTCCTTGGCGCGCACCTGGCGCGCGACGACGGGCGGTAGTATATCGCCCTCACCCGGCGGCACGAACCCCGCGTCGCACCTCGTCCGCCGCCCGCTACACGGGAGCCTGGTCGCTCGACGGCTTCAGGAACGCGTAGACGGAGGTGAAGTCCTTGCGGCCGAGGCCGTGGGAGGACGCCAGGCGCAGCACCTGCTGCGCCGCGGCCGCCACGATGGCGGGCACCCGCAGCTCGCGCGCGGCGTTCACGGCCAGGCCCAGGTCCTTGGCCATCAGGTCGGTCATGAAGCCCGGCGCGTAGTCGCGGCTGGAGGCCGCGCGCGGGACGAGGCCCGGCACGGGGTGCGCCTGCTGCATCACCCACGTGTTGCCCGAGGACTTGGAGATCACGTCGGTGAGGACCTTGGGATCGACCCCGAAGCCCTCTGCGATCCGGAACGCCTCGCTGACGGCCACCGCCGCCACGCCCGCGATCAGGTTGTTGCAGAGCTTGGCCGCCTCGCCGCTGCCGACGGCGCCGACGTGGATGATGTTGGCGCCCATCGCCGCCAGCGCCGGCCGCGCCTCCTCGAGGTCGCGCGCGTCGCCGCCGACCATGATGGCCAGCGTGCCGTCGGTCGCGCCGGGCACGCCGCCCGAGACGGGCGCGTCGAGGAAGCGCACCTGACGCTGGCCGAGCGCGGCCGCGACCCGGCGCGAGACGCTCGGATCGATCGTGGACATGTCGACGCACACCCGCCCCGACGCGACCCCCTCCAGCACGCCGTCGGGGCCGAGGTAGCACCGCTCGACGTGCGACGAGGACGGCAGCATCGTGACGACCAGATCGCCGCGCTTGGCGGCCTCGGCCGCCGAGCCCACCGCGGTCGCCCCGAGCTTGACCGCCGCCGTCAGCGCGTCCGGCACGACGTCGTAGGCGACGACCGCGAAGCCCTTCCGAAGCAGGTTGGCGACCATCGGCTGGCCCATGGTGCCGGTCCCGATGAATCCGATATTCATGGCCTGGATCTCCTTTGGAGCGACATCCGCTTACACGGGTAAATGCGTGGGTGGGCTGGTAAAGACGGTGTGGCTCCGACCTGCGCGACTGAGCGCGGGGACTCGATTCGACGGTGCTGTGTGGGTCTCACGGCGCGCGTTATCATCACGGGCGGTGTCGGCTCCGTCAAGTCCGGCGCGGGTTCGGGGGCTCGTGCTGATCGGTCTTGCCGCCGTGTCGTGGGGCACGACGGGATCTGTCACGGCGGTGCTGGTGGCCACGGCGGGCACGAACGCGCTCGTCATCGGCGCCGTGCGGATGCTCATCGCCGCCGCCCTCCTCGTCGTCCTCGCCCGGTGGCTGTCCGGGCCCCTCCGCGTCGATCCCGCCGATCGGTGGCGCTGCGTGGTGCTGGGGCTGTGCATGGCGGCGTTCCAGGCGACCTACTTCAGCGCCGTCACGTTGACCGGTGTCGCCATCGCCGCGCTGATCGCCATCTGCTGCGCTCCGCTGCTCATCGCCGGCCTGGCGGCGGTGATCCTGGGCGAGCGCCTCACCGCCCGCGTGGGCTGGGCGCTCGCCCTCGGCATCGCCGGCACCGCGCTGCTGATCGTCGGCCCCCGCACGGCGGCCGACCTCTCGACGCGCTTCGTCGCCGGCGTGCTCCTCGCCCTCGGCGCCAGCCTCGCCTACGCGCTGTACGTCGTCCTCGCCAAGGTGACGCTGGCGCGGTCGGCTCCCCTGCCGCTGGCGGCCGCGGCCTTCGGCGTCGCCGCCGTCGTGCTGCTCCCGGTGCTGCTGACGCCCGGCGTCGGACGCCAGGTGGCGCTCGGCTGGCCGTGGATGCTCTACCTCGGCGCCGTCACCACCGCGTTCGCCTACGCCATCTACACGATCGGCCTGCGCGACGTGCCGGCCTCCAGCGCCGGCGTGGCGGCGCTGCTGGAGCCGCTCACCGCGACCCTGCTCGGCGTCTTCCTCTTCGACGAGCGGCTCGGTGTCGCCGGCGTGGCCGGCGCGGTCCTGCTCTTCGCGGCCCTGGGCCTGCTGCTCACGCGGGACGCGGCGTGACCCCGCGGGTCATCCTGCCCACGTACGAGGAACGCGACACCATCGGCGATCTGCTGGCCGAGCTGCGCGCGCACCTCGGCCCGGCGGCGCGGGTGCTCGTCGTCGACGACGCGTCGCCGGACGGGACCGCCGCCGTCGTGCGCGACGTCGCCGCCCGCGACGAGCGGGTGGAGCTGCTCACAAGGCCCGCCAAGCTGGGCCTGGCCTCCGCCTACCAGACGGCGCTCCGGCGCGTCCTGGACGAGGGCCTCGACGACTGCGTCGTGACGATGGACGCCGACTTCTCGCACCACCCGCGCTTCGTGCCGCCGCTGGTCGCCGCCGCCGAGCGTCACGACCTCGTCGTGGGCTCGCGCTACGTCACCGGCGGTGGCATCGACAACTGGGGCGCACGGCGTCGCGTGCTCTCCCTCGCCGGCAACTGGTACGCGCGGGCGGTCACCGGCACGCCGGTGCGCGACCTGACCGCCGGCCTCACCTGCATGCGCACCGACTTCCTCCGCACCGTGCCCTTCGAGCGCATCGAGGCTCACGGGTACGCCTGGCTCATCGCGCTCAAGACGCTCTGCCACCGGCACGGCGCGCGCATCCGCGAGCTCCCCATCCGCTTCGTCGAGCGCCGCTTCGGGCATTCGAAGCTCTCGACCAACATCGTCTACGAGGGCCTCGTGGAGCCCTGGCGCATCCGCCGTCGGCCGCACCTCTGATCGGCGCGGCTACGGCGAGGGCGCGGACCCGGCGCGCTGGGCGAGCGTCCGCTCGGCGCTCTCCACGAGGAGCCGGATCCGGGGGACGTCCGCGTCGTCGCGCGGAGCCACGGCCAGGTAGCGGCGCCAGTGACGGACCATCGGCGCCAGTGCGTCGGGGCGCGTCTGCGCCAGGAACTGGTAGGCGACACCGAGGTTGCGGAGGACCGCGGGCGCGACCGTCGGGCGGGCGGCCAGCGTCTCGAGGGCGCGCACGGTCGTCTCCTGGACGCCGGCGTCGTCGCGGCGCGGCGCGGCCAGGCGGACGAGGGCGAGGCCGTAGCGCTCGTACTGCTTCCAGTAGAGAACGCCGAGCCCGCGCTCCCAGCTCGACGGCGGAAACGGCTCGGTCCGCGCGGGATCGAAGCGGGCGAAGGAGGCCTCGTTGTCGCGCGCCCACGCGGCGAACTCGGGCTCGCGCTCGCGGGGCAGGACCTGCTCGACGAGGCCGAGCGGCCACAGCGCGTACGCCGCCTCGAGCGTGCGTAGCCACGGCGTGCGGTTGCAGACGACGACGGGGCGGCGACCCAGGTTGGCGTCGAGGAACGCCTTGAAGGTGAACGCGCCGGGCGGCAGCACGACGTCCGGCATGGTGCGGGCCGCCACCGTCCGGAACCACGGCGCCGTCACGACTCCGGTCGGGAGCACGCGCACGTCCGGCCGCACGCCCTCGACCGACTGCACGTAGCGCACGCTGCCGATCGCGTCGTCGCTCGAGACGAGCAGGATGCCGTCCTCCGGCACGGACCTCAAGAGCGCCTCCCCGTAGTCCCGGACCACCGTGTTGGCGTGCGCCCGCACCTCGGCGCCGTGTGCTACGACCAGTCCCAGCGGCAGGGCGACGGCCACCGGCCACCGGAGCCACGGCCCGGCCCGCGGGCCGAACGCGCGCCCGACCTCGGCCAGCCCCACGCCGAGCAGCGCCGCCACGACGACGAGCCCCTGCTGCCAGAAGCGCTGCTGCATGAACACGTGGAGCGGATCGTCGAGCCGCACGTTGGCCAGCGAGCAGAAGACGATCAGGTAGACGAGCAGCGCGCCGAGCCAGAAGCCGGTGAAGCGCCGCCCGAGACCGGGCCGGCGCAGCGCCGTCAGCGCGGCGAGGCCGAGCGGGATCACCGCGAAGAAGGTCGACCGCGCGGCGTCCTGCCAGAAGAGCGCGAGGCGGGGCAGCGGCGAGCCGGCGCTGCCGACGGTCGCGTCGGCCAGGCGGAAGGTGCCGTACTCCCGCCGCAGGAAGTGCGTCACGAAGCCCGACCACGTCGTCGGATCGCCCCACGTCACCGGCGCCGGTCGGGCGGCGGCCAGCGGCAGGTAGAGGTACGGCAGAAGGCCGATCATCGTCGCCGCCGCGAGGCCCGCCAGGACGCGGCCCTCGCGCAGCCGGCGACCGGCCAGCGCGAGGACGAGGAGACCCACCGGCACGCTGAAGAAGACGAGCGTGTGGTGATTGGCCAGCCCCAGGGTCAGCCAGAGCGCGGACAGGGAGAGCGTCCACGGCGCCGTCCCGCCCTCGGCGTCCTCGCGGAGCGCGCGCGCCGACCAGAAGAGCAGGCCAGCCGCGAAGAGATTGTTCAGCGCGAAGACCTCGGCCTGGATCGCGTACGGCCACACGAGCGGCCCGAACGCGAAGCCGCCCGCCGCGAGGAGTCCCGCCGCCCGGTCCGCCGTGACGAGCGTCACCGCGCGGAACAGGAGCGCCGCCCCGCCGGCGTCGCACAGCGCCGAGAGCAGATTCACCCGCCACGCCACGCCGCCCACCGGCAGGAACGTCAGCAGCTTGCCGAGGAGGGCGTGGAGCGGATAGCCCGGTGGATGCGCCACGCCGCCGAGGTGGGCGACCGCGACGAGCTCGCCGCTGTCTCCGCCGTTGACGGTCGGGCTGAGCGTCGCGACGTAGACCGCGAGCGGCACGAGCCCCGCGACGAGGGCCGCCGCCACCGTGGCGCGCGTCCACGCCGCCGCCGGCAGCGCAGGGATCGCCGGCGCCACCGAGGTGGCGGCGCGCGCGGGGGACCGCGCGCGCCGGCGACGGCTCACCGCAGGCGGCCGCGGTGCCGGCCGCCCACTAGGTCAGGACGATGGGTCGCGACACCGCGCGGCTGAAGGTGCAGTTGGGCACGACCGCCGAGTGCTTGCCGGAGCCGCCCGCGACGAGGACGAAGACGTCCTCCGGCGAGGGCACGCGCGCCAGGCGGGCGTCGGGGTCGCTGGTGGCGTTCATCCAGGGCGGCCAGTCCTGCATGCCGTACATCCCGCCCAGCCGCATCAGGCTCAGCGGCTGGCGGGCGTTCTCGTAGACGAAGCGCTGGACGTCGGCTCGGTCGAGGCCGTCGCCGGCGATGGTCTTCGCGTGCTCGGGGCCGAGCACGACCATGAGCTGCGCCTGTGAAAAATACCAGCCGACGTTGGAGCCGAGCGACACGGCCGTGTCCGCGACGTTGGCGAGGATGCCCATCGCCGTGGTGGAGACGTGGTCGTTGACGTTGTGGGGCCCCTCACCGCCGTACACGGTGACGACATCGCCCTCGCGCAGCGGCGCCCACGGCGAGGCGGCCTCGTTCTCGGCGATGCAGTAGGCGAACTTCGCAGGGCTGCCCTGTGTGGCCATGTCGTACCGCCCCGGCCATGCCCCGCCCACGTTGAGCAGGATCAGACGGATCGCGCGACCGATCGTCGCGTTGGCCCGGAATCCCGGACCGAAGCAGCCGCTGCCCGAGTGCAGGCCGACCTGCCGGCCGTAGGGGCCGTTGACGACGAGCAGCGGCGCCACCGGATGCGTGGTGGCCTGCACGCCGTACAGGTTGAAGGCCGGGTCGAGCAGGGCCTCGACCGCGGCGACGATGATCGGGAACGCCGCCGGCTCGCAGCCGGCCATCACCGCGTTGACGGCGAGCTTCTCGAGCGTGGCCTGCCGCCACAGCGGCGGCATCGAGCCCAGGATGCGGCCGCCGTCCCGCCCGCCCAGCATCGCCGCCACGCGCTCGGGCGTCGGCGGCACGATCGGCAGCCCGTCACACCAGGCGCGTCGAGAGAACTCGGCGAGCAGGGCTTCCGGCGCGTCGTCGACGAGAAGCTCGCCGTCTGTCGTAGCGGGATCGGCTTGCTCGGGTAGCCGGGTGGGTGGCCTGGTCGAGGCCGTCGTTTCCGTGGCGGCGCTTCCCTCGATCAGACTGACGAGCTGCTCGAACGCCTGGCGGGAGCGGCGCGCGACGGCGTCGGGGCGCTCGCCGCCCAGCGGGTGGTCGATGACCAGCAGCGGGAGGCCGGCGACGCCGAGCGCGGACAGCTCACTGACGGCCAGGCCCTGGAACGCGGTCGTGGCGATGAGGCCGGCGGCGGTCCCGCCCTTCGCCAGCTCGATGGCGTCGTGGAGACTCCACGACGTGCACGACCCTCAGTCAGCGGAGCCCGCAAAGACGACGTCGCACCGCTTGCTGAGCTCGGCGACGATCTCGGGCGCGGCCGCCGTGGCGGCGTTGGCCTTGCGCCGGTGCACGACGGCCTTGACGCCGTAGCGCTCGCGCAGCAGCTCGCCGATCCCCGCGGTGAGCCGGTCGAAGTTCGACTTGGTGTTGTCGAGGAATCCGACGGTACGGCCGCGCCACTCGCGCGGCAGGGACGGAACGGTCATCGCCTCGTTCGCGACGACACCCACGGGGCTCACGACTCGGATGCGGGGCATGCGGATCTCCTTCTCCGACGACGCTGACGCCTGCTGAGATGGCATCTTACAACAGCCGCTCGCTCACGGGCGGGCCGGCCGGGCCGGACCGGGGGCGTCCGCGACCGGCGACCGCGGCGGCGGGCACGGGGCGAAGCTCGTGCCGGCCGCGACGTCGTACTGCCCCTCGCACCACGCCGGCGCCGCACCGAGGACGCGCGCCGAGGCGGCGATGGGCTCGTCCCTCGGTTCTGGTCTCGGCGCCGCGGGCCGCGATATCGGGCCGGTCGCGGGCCGGTAGGTCTCGGCGTCGCCGAGGGCTGCCGGGGCGGCCAGCCCTGGCGAGGCGGGGGTCGTGTCGGCGGAGGGCGCCGGCGGCTTCACCGCGCGGCGGACGCGGACCTGACAGCGCTTCAGCTCCCGCTCGACGGTGGCGAGACGATCGTTCGCCGCCTTCATCGCCGTGGCCATCTCCGACACGGCCGCGCGCTCGCCGTCGATCCGCCGCCGACGCTCCGCTTCCCAGCTCGAATGCGCCGAGGCGCCGTAGCCGATCGCCACCAGCGTCACGATCGCCTGGCCGACGATCGCCCCCAACACCAGCTTGTTGTTCACCGGCGTGCGTTCCTTTCAGGTGGGGGGCCCCGACATGGCCCCCCACACCCCCCAAACGCTCGTCGCGCCCCGGGACACCCGTGGCGCTCCTCGACAATGCGCGGCGTGCTGGGGGCCCCGACATGGCCCCCCACACCCCCCAAACGCTCGTCGCGCCCCGGGACACCCGTGGCGCTCCTCGACAATGCGCGGCGTGCTGGGGGCCCCGACACGGCCCCCACACCCCCC
>Ga0209382_10002179_pt1 | contig 29160 bp, 27 predicted proteins | sample SoiMetdeltSBSDD5_FD_187599 | JGI IMG/M metagenome (GOLD analysis project Ga0209382, IMG submission 187599) | Bulk soil microbial communities from a Populus tree surrounding site in Tennessee, USA - Soil MetaG P. deltoides SBSDD5 (SPAdes) (version 2) | ecosystem: Environmental > Terrestrial >...
TTGGAGGTGCCGGCCGGACCAGGGCTGGGCGTGGAACCCGATCCCGACGTACTGACCGACGTGACCACCGCCGTGCTGTCGGTGGTGCCTTGGTGGACCTGACCGCTGGAGGGGGGCCGACCGTGGCCGTGACGACCGGGACGACTGCGACGACTGCGACGACCGGCACGACCGGGACGACGAGCATCGAGGGCAGGCTGGCGCCCATCGTCACCGGCGCGATGGAGCGCTTCTCCGTCCCCGGCGTCACCGTGGGCCTCATCTACCAGGGCGAGGAGCACCGGCTGGCCGAGGGGGTCACGGCGACGGAGTTCCCGCTCCACGTCGACCCGCAGACGCTGTTCCAGATCGGATCGACCACCAAGACCTACACCGCCACGGTCCTGATGATGTTGGTGGAGGAGGGCAAGGTCGACCTGGAGGCACCGGTGCTCGACTACCTGCCCTCCTTCCGGCTGCCCGACGAGGACGCCGCCCGGAAGGTGACGATCCGGCACCTGGTGACCCACACCGGCGGGTTCCTCGGCGACTACTTCGACGACCTGGGCCGGGGCGCCGACGCCCTACGGCGGATCGTGCGGCGCATGGCCAAGCGCACTCCCCAGGTCACCCCGGTGGGCGGCACCTGGTTCTACAACAACGCGGGCTTCTACGTGCTCGGCCGGCTGCTGGAGGTGGTCACCGGAACCGCCTACGAGGACCTCGTCCAGCAGCGCCTCCTCGATCCCCTGGGCATGACGATGACCTTCTTCTTCGCCGAGGACGTCATCACCCACAAGACCGCGATCGGCCACGACGTCCACCCCGACGGCACGATCGCCATCGCCCGGCCCTGGGGCCTGATGCGGTCGGCCAACCCGGCTGGCGGCCTGGTGTCCAACATCGACGACCAGCTGCGCTACGCACACTTCCACCTCGGCGACCAGGTCGCCGAGGACGGGGCCGCAGCGCCGGACAAGCCGCTGCTCGGCGCGGCGACGCTGGAGCGCATGCAGGCCCCGCTGGCGCCGGCGGGCAGCATCGCCGACGCCGTCGGGGTGTCCTGGCTGCTCGACGAGGTCGAGGGAACCCGGCTGGTCAAGCACGGCGGGTCGATCAACGGGCACATGTCCGAGTTCCTCCTGGTGCCCGAGCACGGCTTCGCCATCACCGTGCTCACCAACGGATCGCGGGGCCACGAGCTCGGCGAGGTCGTCGTCGACTGGGCGCTGGCCGAGCTCCTCGGCCTCCGTCGTCCCAAGCCGCGCCTCCAGCCGCTCGAGCCCGCGGCGGCCGCGGCCTACACCGGGCGGTACCGCGCGGAGTACGGCCACAACCTCGTCACCAGCCAGGACGACGGGCTGCTGCTGACCTTGGTGGCCTCCCCCGAGGCCCTGGAGGCCGAGCCCGAGCTGGCCGCTCTCCTACCACCGCCGCTGCCGTTGGCCTTCGTCGGCGAGGACCGGGCCGTGGTCCAGGGGGACCACAAGGAGGGGATGCAGGTCGAGTTCCTGCGGGACGACGACGGCGCGGTCACCTGGATGCGGTTCGGCGGCCGCCTCCACCGGCGGGAGGAGGGTTGACGATCATGAACGCCCGCTGGAGCGTGAACGGATCCCGCCTCCAGGTCGACCTGGAGGACATCTTCCGGCGCGTCGGGGCCGAGGCCGCCCTGCACATCCGCGAGGTGGACGGCGACCGCGAGCTGGGCCGGGAGCCTGACGACCTCGTCGTGACGGCCTCGGTCTTCAAGGTGCCCGTCCTGTTGGAGCTGGTCCGCCAGGCCGCGGCGGGCGAGATCGATCTGACCGAGCGGACGGTGGTGCCCGCGAAGCGCCGCAGTCCCGGTCCCACCGGCATCGCGGCCATGCTCGACGACGTCGAGCTCAGCCTCCGGGATCTGGCCCTGCTGATGATGAGCGTCAGCGACAACACGGCCACCGACGTCCTCATGGAGCGGATCGGCGTCGACCGCATCGCCGCCACCCTGGCCTCGCTCGGCCTCGAACGGACGGTCGTGGCCGAGGACTGCGCCGCGCTGCTCGCCGGCCTGGTCGCCGACCTCGGCTTCGAGGCCCTGGACGAGGCCGTCGCCGCGGTCCCCGAGCTCGAGCCGGCCCTACTGGCCCGGGCCCGCGCCCTGGTCGCCGCCGAGACCAACCGGACCACCCCCCGCGAGATGACCACCCTGCTGTCGCTGATCTGGCGGGACGAGGCCGGCCCGGCGGAGGCGTGCGCCGAGGTGCGACGGATCATGGCGCTGCAGGTCTGGCCCCACCGGCTGATGTCGGGGTTCTCGGACCGGGTGGTGGTCGCGGGGAAGACGGGGACCCTGCCCGGGATCCGCAACGAGGTCGGCGTGGTGACCTATCCGGACGGCAGCCGCTACGCGATCGCCGTCTTCACCCGGGCCCGCACCTACACCTTCCGGCAGCCCGCCATCGATGCCGCCATCGGCCGTGCGGCGTACTTCGGGGTCGAAGCGATCCGGGCCGGGAGGGTGCCCACACCGTGACCACCGTGGACATCGGCCCGGATCTGCTCACGCGGCTGGAGCGTCGCCGCGCGGCGATGGTCGAGGACCTGGCCGCGCTGGTCGCCACCGAGTCGCCGTCCGCCGACCGGCAGGCCCTGGCCGGCTGCGCTGCGCTGGTGGGCGAGATCGGAGCGCGGCTGCTCGGCGCTCCGGCGGAGGTCCTGGCGGTCGACGGCCGGTCGCACCTCCGCTGGCGGCGGGGAAGCGACGGCCCGCTGGTGCTGGGCCACTTCGACACGGTCTGGCCGCGGGGGACCATCGACCGCTGGCCGTTCGCGGTGCGCGACGGTCAGGCGTCCGGGCCCGGCGCCTTCGACATGAAGGCCGGGATCGTGCAGGGCCTCCACGCCCTGGCCGAGCTGCCGGCCGACCGGCCCGTGACGCTGCTCCTGACCAGCGACGAGGAGATCGGGTCGCCGTCGTCCCGGGACCTGATCGCCGAGGAGGCGGCCCGGGCGCCCGCGGTCCTGGTGCTGGAGCCCAGCGAGCGCGGGGCGTTGAAGACGGCCCGGAAGGGCTTCTCGACCTACGAGCTGCGCATCACGGGCCGGGCCGCGCACGCGGGTCTGGACCCGGGGCACGGCATCAACGCCGGCATCGAGCTGGCCCACCAGGTCCTCGCGGTGGCCCGTCTCGCCGGCACGGGCCCGAGCGCCGCCACGACGGTCACGCCGACCGTGGCCAGCGCGGGGACGACCTCCAACACGGTGCCCGCCGCCGCCCGGCTGGCGGTCGACGTGCGGGCCGAGACCGCGGCCGAGCAGGAGCGGATCGACGCTGCCGTGCGGGCCTTGCGGCCGGCGCTGCCGGGTGCCCGCCTGGAGCTGGCCGGCGGCATCGACCGCCCTCCCCTCGAACCGGCGCTGTCGGCGGCGCTGTTCGCTCTGGCCGGCTACGTCGCCGCGGCGCTGGGGCTCGATCCGCCGGGATCGGCCCACGTCGGCGGGGCCAGCGACGGCAACATCACCGCCGCGCTGGGCGTCCCCACCCTCGACGGGCTGGGCGCCGTCGGTGCCAACGCCCACGCCGAAGGCGAGTTCGTGGTCCTCGACGAGCTACCCCGCCGCGCGGCTCTCCTGGCCGGCCTCATCACCGGCTTGTAGCCCTCCCGCCGCCGGCCTCCCGGCCCTGCCGAAACTTCGGCAGGAAGCGCCGGGTTTCGCCACTTCCTGCCGAAGTTTCGAGCGGGCGGGGGTGCACCGCCTCATCCTGATGTGGTGACGACGGCGCCCACCGGTCGTGGCACGGTGACCACATGAAGCTGATCTTCGGGTGGATGGCGCTCACGGTGGTGGTGCTGGTGACCGTCGCGTTGCTCCCGGGACTGCGGGTCGATTGGTCCGCCGGCGCCTATTGCGCTGTCGCCGCGGGGTTCGCGGTCGTGAACGTCGTCATGGGCTGGATCCTCACAGGGGCGTCGGTCCCGTTGAAGGTGTCCACGTGGGGCCCGATCCTCCTGGTCGTCAACACGCTCGCCCTGCTCCTCACGGACCGGGTGATGGAGTCCCTGGAGGTCGACGGCCTCTGGCCGGCGCTGCTCGCCGCGGCGGTCATCTCGCTCGCCGACATGGTGATCGAAGGGATCAGCCGGAGCTTCAGGGGCGCCATCGCCCGCTCGCCCTGACCGGGCTCGGCAACTCACCCCGGACGGGTGACGACTCGCGGGCGTGCCCGCCACAAGGTGTCGATGACAGATCGAACCGGGCCCTCATGAGGAGGAGCGCGCATGTCGAGTCAAGCAACGCGAGAGACGACGGGATGGGTGGGTTGGAGCGTCTTCGCCGCCGTCATGATGTTCCTCGCCGGGGGCCTGAACGCCCTCTACGGCCTGGTGGCCGTCCTGAACGACGACTGGGTCGTCTGGACCAACCGAGCAGACGTGTACCTCGACCTGTCCACCTGGGGCTGGGTGCACATGATCCTGGGCGTGCTCGTGGTCCTCGCGGGCGTCGGCGTCCTCAGCGGCAACGTCCTCGGCCGGACCGTCGGCGTCATCCTGGCCTGCCTGAGCATCCTGGCCAACTTCTTCTTCATCCCGGTCTATCCGCTGTGGGCGCTGACCATCATCACCATCGACGCCCTCGTCATCTGGGCCCTGACGGCCCACGGCCGGGAGCTCGGCCCCGCCCGCTGAGCGGCTGAGCGCCGGGACCGCCCGTCACGCCGCCGTGATGCGGGCGCGGACGTCGTCGAGGAGCCCGGGGCGGCCCTTGAGCCCGGTCCGGGTCGCGCCGCTGAGCGCCCAGGGGTGGAGCCGTGGGAGCGCCGTGCGCAGGGTGTCCTCCCCGACGGCGTCGGCGGCCCGGGCGACCGCCCGCTCGCTGCCGACCTGCAGGGCGGAAGACGCGACCAGCTCGGCCAGGTCGGTGCTCAACAGCAGGTCCGAGGCGACCAGCTCGCTGAAGCCGAAGTCGATGAGCCACGCCTCGCCGTCCGCGGCGAGGAAGATGTTGGCCAGGCGCAGGTCCCGATGCGCGACGCGGTGCGAGCGGAGTTGGACCACCTCGCTCCAGACCGCGCCCAGGACGTCGTCGGTGACCTCGTCGGGTGTCAGGCGATCGAGCGAGGAGCCGTCGACCGCCTCGTAGGCCAGGACGAAGCCGTTGGGCTCGGCCGGCGCCAGCGCGACCAGCCGGGGGGTCCGGACCCCGTAGGCCAGCGCGGCCAGCGCGACCAGGGCCTCGTGCTCCACGGCGCGCCGGAGCGAGGAGAACGGCTGCTCGTCGCCCAGGTCGCGGGGCACGACCCGGCGGTAGAGGCGGAACAGCCGGTCGGCGCTGCGCTCGTCGTCGCCGAGCGTCTTGACGAACAGCCGCTCGCCGTCGGCCGTCTCCCCGAAGTACGGCGTGGAGCCCCGGGCGTCGACGCTCGCCTGCTCCAGGCGCACGACCGGGACACCGACCGCGGCGAGCCCGGCGACGACGGCCCCGCCCCGAGGCCGCCGGGAGGGACCGCCGAACACCACGACCGCAGCGGCGCCGGCGAGCCACCCCAACAGGACGGCCTCGAGGGGATCGAAGGAGGCCGGGGTGGCGAGGAACAGGACGGTCGCGAGCCCGAAGACCGCGGTCCAGCACAGCTGGCGCCAGCCGCGGGCCAGCCAGGGCGCGGCCGCGGTCGTCGCGGCCGCGGCTGCCGCCAGACCGGCCGCGGTCGGGAAGCCGGCGTCGGCCAGTGGACCAACGGGCCCACCGGCGTCGAGGGCCGCGCCGGCCGACGCCGGCTCCGTGATGTCGAGCAGCGAGGCCAGGGCCGCGGCGACCACGGCGGCCACCACCAAGGGCAGGACCGGCCGCGCGTGACCACCCCGCACCACCACGACCACCCCGGTGACCAGCAGTCCCACCGCGAGCAGCCGCGAACCGGTCACGACCACGTCGACCAGCCAACCCGGGACGGCCGCCAACCCGGCGAACAGCTCGGCGGCGAAGGCCTCCAGGGTGTTGCCGAACAGCCACTCGACCACCACGACCAGGACGACCATCACCGTGGCGGTCAGGAGCCGGAGGACGTCCACGGGCGACCGGACGCGGTCGGACACCGGGGCCTCGACGACGTGCACCCCTTCGGGTGGTGCGACGCCGGCCTGATCGGAGGGGATCACGCCTCGGCCAGGAGCTCGGCCCGGGCCTTGTCGATCGCGGCCTGCTTCTCCGGATCGACGGTCGGGAACGACAGCCCGAGCGACTGGATGGTGGTGGTCAACACGCCGGCGACCAGGGTCCGCATCAGGTACTTGTGGTCGGCGGGGATCACGTACCACGGCGCGTGCTCGGTGGAGGTGGCGGTGAGCGCGTCCTCGAAGGCCTTCATGTAGTCGTCCCAGTGGGCCCGTTCGGGGAGGTCGCTGGGCGAGACCTTCCAGTGCTTCTCCGGGTCCTCGAGGCGGGCCAGGAAGCGGCGCCGCTGCTCCTCCCGGGACAGGTGCAGGAAGAACTTGACGATCTTGGTGCCGTTGCGGTCGAGGTGCTGCTCGAAGGCGTTGATGTCCTCGTAGCGTTGGCGCCACAACCGCTTGCCCCGCGGGCTGTCCCCCGGGAGCTGCTGGCTGTCGAGCAACTCGGGATGGACCCGTACGACCAGGACGTCCTCGTAGTACGACCGGTTGAAGATGCCGATGCGGCCCCGCTCGGGGAGCGCCCGGCTCGCACGCCACAGGAAGTTGTGGTCGCGCTCCTCGGCCGAAGGCTGCTTGAAGGAGTAGACCTGGCAGCCCTGGGGGTTCACCCCCGACATGACGTGCTTGATCGTGCCGTCCTTGCCCGCGGCGTCGAGCGCCTGGAAGATCACCAGCACGGCATGCGTGTCGCTGGCCCAGAGCAGCTCCTGGGCCTCCGCCAGCTCGTCGACGAACTGCTGCAGCCGCTCCCGGGCCAGCTTCTTGAGCTCGGGGGACGCCATGCCGTCGAACGGCGGGCCGGCCTTCCAGCCCGGATCACGCTTGTGGAGGTTGGCCTTGTCCCCCGGTTCCACTCTGAGTTGGCGGAGGATGTCGTGCGCAACGCTCATCGCGCGCATTGTGCCAGGGCTGGTCCACCCGCCCTCATCCGAGGCGGATGATCGACGCCACCAGCAGCAGGCCCAGGAGGACCGGGAGCGACCAGCCCCGGTCACCGAGGTCCGGGTAGCTGATGGTGGCGTCGAGCTTCACGATGTGACGAGTCGCTGCTTCATCGCCTGGAACTCCCCCTCGTCGATCACGCCGCGGTCCCGGAGGTCGGCGAGGGCACTGAGGTCCGCTGTCGGCGAGGAAGAGGGGGTGGCGACGGTGTTGCGGATGTAGGACTGCATGGCCTGATCGGCCGCCTCGGCTTCCGCCAGCCGGTGCTCGGTCATCTTGTGGCCCCGTGCGATCAGGTAGGCGAGGACGCCCAGCCACGGCAGGAAGATGACAAAGATCGTCCACAGGCCCTTTCCCCAGCCACTGAGGTCGTGGCTCCGGAAGATGTCGGCGAACACCATGACGACGACCCAGATCCACAGGAAGAAGAGGGTGAACCACAACATCGACCAGAGCAACTGGCCGACTTGCCATTCTGCGAAGATCATCGGAGGTCCCTTCTAATCGACCATCTGGTCGATACCGATTCGGCTCCGTCGGTGCCCGCTGCGCCTCATCCGACCGGGATGATCAGTGGCGGTGGAATCATCCCGACGGGGTGAGCCGCTATGGCTCCGTAGCGCGCACCGTGTAGGGCAGTGCAGTCGGAACGCCATGACCCAGACCAGGCCGACCAGGACGACGTAGCCGAGCTGCGACGGGAGCGGGACGCCCTGGCGGCGCGCGTCGAGCGGCTGGAGAGCCGGCGGGCCAAGCGGCGGCGCCTGCGGCACATCGCGGTCGCTCTGCTGTTGGTGGTCGGCATCTTGGGCTTCACGGTGTCGGCGGTCGGGTGGTGGGCCCGTCGCAACGTGGCCGACACCGAGATCTGGATGCAGCGGGTCGGTCCCCTGGCCGAGGACCCGGCGGTGCAGGCCGCGCTCGGCACGTGGCTGAGCGACGAGGTCATCCAGCTGATCAACCCCCGGGAGCTGTTCCAGGAGGTCCTGCCGGAGCGGGGCCAGCTGCTCGCGGTGCCGCTGAGTGGGGCGGTGGACAACTTCGTGCGCGAACGGATCGACCGGTTCCTGGCCTCGGACCGCTTCGAGCGGCTCTGGCGGGCGGCCAACGAGACCGCTCACAGGGCTGCGGTGCGGGTGCTGCGCGGTGAGAGCGACGTCGTCCTGGCCCAGGGCGACAAGGTGGTGATCAACCTGGTCCCGATGATCGACGCCGCGCTGGCGGAGATCGGTTCGGCATCGCCCCAGCTGCTGGGGCGCCAGGTCGACCTCCCCGACCTGTCGGTCGACGACCTGCCGGAGGACGCGATCCCGCGGCTGGAGCAGGCGCTCGGGGTGCAGCTGCCCGACCAGTTCGGCCAGGTCGTGATCTACGACCGCGGGAAGCTGGCCGCGCTCCAGGACGCGCTCGACCGGGCCCGCCGCTGGCTGATCGCCCTGTCGGTCGTGACGGTCGTGGCCCTGGCCGCCGCCCTGTGGTTCAGCGACCGTCGCCGGCGGACCGCCCTGCAGATGCTGGCCGGCCTCGCGCTGGGGATCGCCGTGATCCGCCGGGTGGGGATACGCGGGCAACGGGAGTTGCTGGACGCGATACCCAACGAGGTCAACCGGGCGGCCGCCGATGCGATCAGCGACCGCTTCCTCAGCCCGCTGCTGGACGTCACGCGGGTGCTCCTGATCGTGTTCGCGGTCGTGGCCGCGGTCCTGGTGATCAGCGGTCCCTACCCGTGGGCTGTCCGGCTGCGGCGTCGGGCCCTCGAGCTCGGCCGGGACGTCGAAGGCCGGATGAGCAGCCGCGATTGGCTGCGGCAGCACCGCAGTGCCTTGCAGTACGGCGGGGTCGCCGTCGCCGTCCTGATCCTGCTGGTCGCCAACCTGTCGTTCTTCGGCCTGGCCGCTCTGGGGCTGCTGGTCGCCGGGGGCTGGATCCTCCTGGACCGGGTCGCCGGCGACGAGGGTGAGGAGCCGGCCGAAGCAGGCAGGGACGCCGTCGGTGCACCAGGACCAGCGGGCTGACCCGCCCCACGCGCCGTCGCCCATCAGCCGGTTGCCTCCACCGAGCCCGACCCACTGGATGTGGAAGCTGGGCGTCAGCGCATGGAGCTTCGTCGGCCTCGCGGCGGCGGTGACCATCGTCCTGCTGGCGCTGGCCGCCGTCAGCGAGGTCACCCTGCCCCTGGTGCTCGCGGCGCTCCTCGCGGTGGAGCTCAAGCTGTGGGCCGACGCCCTACGCCGCCGAGGGCTGCGTCCGAGCCTCGCGGCGGGCGCCGTGACCCTCGGCCTCTTCGCCGCGGCCTGCGGCGCGATCGTGGCCGCCGTCGCCGGCGTCGTCGACCAGGCCAGCGAGATCGACGTCAACGTCCAGGCCGCCATCGCGCGAGCCGGCGAGGATCTCGACGCGATCGGGCTCGATCAGACGGCGTTGAACCGCCTCGATGCTGCCGTCAGGAACGCGTCGCCGGTGGCCGGCGACGGCGTCCTGACCCACCTCGTCTCCGGAGTGGGCTCGATCGTGGGGTTCGTCAGCGGGCTGATCCTCGGGGCGCTGATCATGTACTACCTGATCAAGGACGGCACCGAGATCCGGCGCACCGTCGTCGCCCAGTTCGACCCCGAGCTCCGCGGCGAGGTCGACGGTTTCATCGGCGATGCGTGCGACGTCCTGCGGCGGTACTGGGCCGGCCGCACAGTGATGTCGGTGATCGTCGCCGTGGTGATCGGCGGCGCCAGCCTCGTGCTCGGCCTGCCGCTGGTCGCGACCATCGTGGTCGTGAACTTCGTCGGCGGTTACATCCCCTACGTCGGAGCCTTCGTGGGCGGCGCGCTGGCGGTGATCGTCGCCCTCGGCACCAACGGGTTGGGCAGCGCCATGGTCATGCTGGTCGTGGTGCTGGTCGCCAACCTGGTGCTGGAGAACCTGGTCGAGCCCAAGGTCATGGGAGGCAGCCTGGGCATCCATCCGGTCGTGGTGCTGGTGGTGACCGCGCTGGGCGGCGTGGTGGGCGGCGTCGTCGGGCTGCTGCTGGCCGTGCCGACCACGGCCGTTCTGGTTCGGCTAGTGGCACGGCTAAGGGCTGCGGGGTACTTCACCCGGGTGGCGGCCGCCTCCGCGGAGATCATGCGGCGAGGATGAAGCCCACCACGCCCGCCGAGGCGCGGGAGCTGCGGAAGAGCACGGCGGGCAGAGCCGGTCAGGACAGCGCGGCCGACGCCCCGAGCACCACGACGATCAGGACCGCCTGAGCGGCCAGCAGCGGCCACACCCAACGCAGGTAACGGTCGTAGGGCACCCGGGCGATGGCCAACCCGCCCATGACCACCGCCGAGGTCGGGATGAACAGGTTCATGAGCCCGGACGCGCTCTGGAAGGCGGTCACGACCAGGTAGGCCGGCACGTCGACGAACCCGGCCAGGGGGGCCATGATCGGCATGGCCACCGTGGCGAGCCCGGACGAGGACGGGATCAGGAACGACAGGGGCAGGAACAGCCCGAACATGACGATCGAGAAGGCCGCCTTGCCGACGTCGCCCAGCGCGACCTCGGCCCAGTGCAGGACGGTGTCGGTGATCTGGCCGTTGTTCATGATCACCGTGATCCCCCGAGCGATGCCGATGATCAGCGCGACGCCGAGGAGGTCGCGGGCGCCGTCGACGAAGGCCGAGGTGAGCTCGGCCTCCCGCATGTGGCCGATGAGCCCGATGATGACGGCGAAGATCAGGAACGACGCGGTCATCTCGGGGAACCACCACCACAGCGTGGTGAACGGGATCCCGAGGTCCTCCCAGGGGATGACGCCGTACATCATCACCAGGAAGGCCAGCCCGAACACGGCCAGGATCAGCTTGTGGGTCCCCGTGAGCACAATGGTCCCGTCGCCGGACCCCTCGGCGCGGAAGTGCGCCTCGTTGTCCGCCTTCATGTCGTAGACCAGGGACCGGGTCGGGTCCTGGCGCACCCGCTCGGCGTAACGGGTGACGAAGAAGATGCCGATGGACAGCCCCACGATCAGGATCACCAGCCGGCCGGGGAGTCCCTCGCTGAGCTGGACCCCGGCGAACCCGGAGGCGATGCCGGTGGCGAAGGGGTTGATGGTCGACCCCAGGGTGCCGATGCCGCAGCCCAGCAGGACGATCGCGGCTCCGGTGAGCGCGTCGTAGCCGGCGGCGATCATGACCGCGATGACCAGGGCGAAGAAGGCCAGGCTCTCCTCGGCCATCCCGTAGGTGGTCCCGCCGACGGCGAACACCGTCATCAGGATCCCGATCATCCAGCGCTCCTTGCCCTGCAGCCGCTGGACCAGGCGTCCGATGCCGGCCTGGATGGCGCCGGTCTTCATGGTTATGCCCAGGAAGCCGCCGATGACGATGATGAACAGCGCGACGTCGATCGCGCCGAACAGCGTCCCGGTGTTGTAGTAGTTGATGTTGCCGTCGGCGTCCTCGATGCCGTAGAGCCCGTTGATCGGCGCGGTGACCGAGTCGACGACGATCCGCTGCGGGTTGGCGTCGACCTCGTGGTAGGTCCCGGGGATCGGCTCGCCCTCCGGCGTCAGGTCGTAGGTGCCGGCGGGGACGAACCAGGTCGCGATGGCGGCGAGCACGATCAGCGCGAAGAGGATGGTGTAGGCGGAGGGCAGCGTGAAGCGGCTCCGCCTCGGCTCCTCGCCGGCCGGCGGTCCCGGCTCCGCTGGCGCTGGCTCCGGTCCGACGGCCGTGAGCTCAGTGGGCTCGCTCATCGTCGAGGCTCCTCTCTTGCACCTCGACCGGTTCCACCTCGCGCTCCTGGACCTTGAACCCCAGGAACCCGTAGACCACATCGAGGATCGGGCTGGCGATGTTGAAGAAGCAGTACGGGAGGTAGGACGCGGTCGGGACCCCGAGGACCCCGGAGATGTAGGCGCCGCAGGTGTTCCAGGGCACCAGCACGGAGGTCACGGTCCCGGAGTCCTCGACGGCCCGCGACAGCACCTGGGGCGCCAGGCCACGCCGCTCGAACTCGCCGCGGAACATCCGGGCCGGGAGGACGACGGCGACGTACTGGTCGCCGGCGATGGTGTTCAGCCCGATGCCGCTGCCGTTGACGGCCAGGATCAGGCTGCCGCGGGACTTGGTGCGGGACACGATGGGTCGCAGCAGCCGGTCGAGGAAGCCGGCGTGCTCGACGATGGCTGCGAACGACAGCGCGGCCAACACCAGCCACACCGTCGTGAGCAGGCTGGCCATCCCGCCCCGGGAGAACAGCTGGTCGACGGCCGGGTTGCCGGTGGTGCTCACGTAGCCCGTCGCCATCGCGGCGAAGATGGCCTTGATGCCGGTGGCGACCGCGCCGAGCCCGGGCTCGTCCACGAAGGCCTTCACCGAGCTCCACTGCGTGAAGCAGGCGAGGATGCCGGCGCAGAGCGCCGACCCGAGGATCGCCAGGAACGGCGGGACCTTCTTGATCGCGAACACCACCAGCAGCGCCAACGGCAGCAGGGCGATCACGGAGATGTTGAACGCGCTCTCCAGCGCTTCGACGGCCGCGTCGGTGCTGACGTCACCGGCGGGCTCGGCCACCAGGCCGAGCCCGAGGAACGCCACCAGGCTGATCCCGAGCGCGGGCCCGGCGACCCAGAACATGTTGCGCACGTGCTGTGCGACGGTGAGGCCACCGCCGACGAGCCGCGGGACGAGGATCGTCGTCTCCGACAGCGGGGTCATCTTGTCGCCGAAGTAGGCCCCGCAGATCACCGCGCCGGCCGCTGCCTCGTCGGAGAGGCCCAGCACCCTCGCCATCCCGACGAAGGCCACACCCAGCGTCCCGGCGGTGGTCCACGAGCTGCCGGTGACCACGCCGACCAGAGCGCAGATCGCCGCGGAGGTGAAGTAGAGCCACGTGGGGCTGATGTTGCGGATGCCGTAGTCGACGACGGTCGGGATGGTGCCGGCCATGTTCCAGGTCCCGATCAGGGCGCCGACGGCGAGGAGGATGAAGATGGCGCCCACCGCTGACGTGACGCCGCCGACCGCGGCGTCGGCCACCGCGGCGACGGTGTACCCGTTCTTGAAGGCGATGAGGGCGGCGAAGGCCGCGCTGAGCAGCAGCGCGACCTGCAGGGGCCCGTCCGTGGCGCTGACCCCGAAGAGGGCGATGGTGAGGGCCAGCAGCCCGATCAGCACGATGATCGGGAGGAGGGCGTCCAGCAAGGTCGGCGGTCGCGGCTCGGCCGCGGTGGCGAGCGGATCCCCGGCGCCGAGGCCGTCGCCACCGCCACCGGCGGCCCCGGCCGCTGGAGGATCGGGCCCCGGACCGGAGTCAGACATCGGCGCCGCCAGCCACGATGGCCGCGGCCGGCGAGATGGCACCGCTGGCGTGTTCGCCGACGTCGTCGCCGCGGTGATGGTCGCGGCCGCGCGCCCAGGCCACCAGGCCCACCGCGAGGAGCACGGCCACCACCACGATCACCCACCTGCGCGCATCGCTCACGTCGGTGTCCTCCTCCTAGAGCGGGTCTCGGACCAGCGGGCACGTCATGCAGTGCCCGCCGCCGCGTCCCTTCCCGAGCTCGAAGCCCTCGATGGTCACCACCTCGACCCCCGCTCGCCGCATGGCGGCGATGGTGTTGGTGTTGCGCTCGTAGGCCACGACCACCCCGGGCTCGAGCGCGACGACGTTGTTGCCGTCATCCCACTGCTCGCGCTCCTGCTGGTACTGGTCGCCTCCGGTCTCGACCACCCGCAGGTCGCGGACCCCCATGGCGTCGGCTACGGCGGGCAGGAAGCCCTCCTCCTCGGTGACGTGGAAGGTGCCGGGGCTGGAGCCCGGCCGCAGGCTGATGGCGCGGACCTGGTCGATCACCTTCGGGTACAGGGTGACCTTGTCCCGGTCGAGCATGGTGAACACCGTGTCGAGGTGCATGTGGGCCCGGTCCTTGGTCATCACCACCGCGATGACCCGCTCAGCCGCCTCCTTGGCGAACAGGGCCGCGGCGACCTGCTCGATCATCCGGGCCTGGGTCCGCTCGCTGAGCCCGATGAGCACCGTGCCGTTGCCGATGGGCTGGACGTCGCCGCCCTCCAGCGAGGACCGCCCGAAGTCCGCGGCCTGGAAGCGACCGTCGTCGCCGAGGTGCGGGTACCAGTACTCGAACGCCGCGTCGGCGAACATCGGGTGGGCGCGGTAGATCGCGGCGACGTTGTAGGCCTCGAGTCGCCGCGCCGGCCAGAACATCGGGTTGACGGTGACCCCGCCGTAGATCCAGCACGACGAGTCGCGGGTGAACAGCGTGTTGGGCAGCGGCGGGAGGATGAAGGCGCTGGTGTCGTCCAGTGCGGCGGCACCCAGCGAGGACTTGCGGAAGGTGTCGAGGTCGATGTCGGCCTCGGCCACCGTGAGCCCGCCGATGAGGTGCTTGGCCAGCTCGTCGGGCCTCAGGCCCCACAGGACGGCGCGGACGTCGTCCACCAGCGATACGCCCACCGTGTACTCCGACACGGCGAGCTCGATCAGCCGCTGCCGACCCTCGTCGCTCGCGGCCAGCGCCTCGGCCAGCAGCTCGCGGAGGATGAACACCTCGACGCCGCGCTCGCGCATCCGGGCGACGAACTGGTCGTGCTCGTACTGGGCGCGCTCCACCCAGAGCACGTCGTCGAACAGGAGCTCGTCGTGGTTCGAAGGGGTCAGCCGCTGGAGGCTCAGCTCCGGCCGGTGCACCATCACCTGGCGGAGCTTGCCCACCTCCGAGTGAACGCCGAAGTCCGTCATCGCTGCTCCGTTCCGGTCGTGCCGACAGCGGTGGGCACCACCTGGGTGCCGGCGTCGCCCTCGACGATCTGCTCGATCTGGCCCAGGCCACCGATGGCGGCGCGCTTGCCGGTCCGCTCCACGAACCGGCAGGCCGCTTCGACCTTGGGCCCCATGGATCCGGCGGCGAAGCCGGTCGCTCGCAGCTCGGCCGGGGTCACCCGCTCCAGCCGTCGCTGCTGCTCGGTCCCCCAGTCCAGGTAGACGCCATCGACGTCGGTGACCATCACGAACAGGTCGGCGTCGACCTCCCGGGCGAGCAGCTCGCTGGCGAGGTCCTTGTCGATCACGGCCTCGACGCCGGTCAGGGTGCGGTCGGCGTTCGCCGCGTACATGGTGGGGACCCCGCCGCCGCCGGCGCAGATCACGACCACGCCCTTGTCCAGCAGCCACCGGATCGGCCGGATCTCGAAGATCCGGCGGGGCTCGGGCGACGGCACCACGCGCCGCCAGCTCTCCCCGTCCGGCTTGAAGTCCCAGTGCTTCTCGCTGGCCAGCTGGTCGGCCTGAGCCTTGTCGTAGACAGGACCCACGAACTTGGTCGGGTCGTCGAAGGCCGGATCGCCCGGGTCGACCTCGACCATGGTGAGCAGGGTGGCGAAGGGGACCTCGATGGGCAGGAGGTTGCCCAGCTCCTGTTCGAGGACGTAGCCGATCATGCCCTCGGTCTGGGCGCCGAGGACGTCGAGGGGGTAGGCCTCGACCTCCTCGTAGGCTGCGGCCTGGAGCGCCAGCAGCCCCACCTGCGGACCGTTGCCGTGCGACAGCACCAGCTGGTGGTTCCACGCCACGGCCGCCAGCGCCGGCGCGGCGGTTCGCACGTTGGTCCGTTGAGCGTCCGCGGTCATCGGTTGGCCCCGCTTCAGCAGGGCGTTCCCTCCCAGTGCTACGGCGACCCGCATCTCCGAGCTCCGATCAGTCGCCCAGCGTCGCAACCATCACGGCCTTGATGGTGTGCATCCGGTTCTCCGCCTGGTCGAAGACGATCGAGTGCTTCGACTCGAACACGTCGTCGGTGACCTCCATGCCCTCGAGGCCGTACGTCTCGTAGATCTGCTGGCCGACCTTGGTCTCCCGGTTGTGGAACGCGGGGAGGCAGTGGAGGAACCGCACGTTGGGGTTGCCGGTCCGCCGGATGGTCTCGGCGTTGATCTGGTAGGGCTTCAGGAGCTCGATGCGCTCCGCCCAGACGCCGGGATCCTCGCCCATCGACACCCAGACGTCGGTGTACAGGTAGTCGACCCCGGCCACGCCCTCGTCCACGTCCTCGGTGAGCGTCAGCCGGGCTCCGGTCTCCTCGGCGATCCCCCGGCATGACTCGACCAGGTCCTTCTCGGGCCACAGGTGCTCGGGCGCGCAGAGCCGGACGTCCATCCCGAACTTGCATCCCGCGACCATCAGCGAGTTGCCCATGTTGTTGCGGGCGTCCCCGAGGTAGCAGTAGGCGATCTCGGTCAGGTGCTTGTCGCTGTGCTCGGTCATCGTCAGCACGTCGGCGAGGGTCTGCGTCGGATGGAACTCGTCGGTGAGGCCGTTCCAGACGGGGACGCCGGCGTACTGGGCCAGGATCTCCACCGTCTCCTGCGCGAACCCCCGGTACTCGATCCCGTCGAAGGTGCGCCCCAGCACCCGCGCCGTGTCCTTCATCGACTCCTTGTGGCCGATCTGCGAGCCGGAGGGCTCGAGGTAGGTGACGTGCGCCCCCTGGTCGTGGGCCGCGACCTCGAAGGCGGTCCGGGTCCGGGTCGAGGTCTTCTCGAAGATGAGGGCGACGTTCTTGCCGGTCATGCGGGGCCGCTCGTAACCGCCGTACTTCGAGGCCTTCAGCTCGGCCGAGAGCCTCAGCAGGAACCGCAACTCCTCGGGCGTGAAGTCGAGCTCCTTCACGAAGCTCCGGTTACGCAGGTTGAAGGACACGATCCGCTCCTCGCACTGGGGCTGTGGCTGGGACTTCGGCTCGCTGGGCGCGACGCCGGATGACGAGCTTGATCAGCTCCTCCACCACCACGAGGCTCGCCGCGAGGCCCAGGCACACGCTCCACATGGAGAATCGCAGCTCGGTGGTCTCGACGATCCGCTGCAGGAACCCGATGGTCGTGACGGCGATGATGGCGAGCAGTGCGATGAGGTACCGGCGGAGCTGGGTCGGGCCCGGGATCGCGGTCCGGCTGAAGATGGTGTTCTCCTGGTCGCGGGCCAGGACTCCGGCCGCGAGGTGGAACAACGACAACGTCGTCAGCAGCATCGTGGACCCCACCAGGGCGTCGTACCGGGACTCCCCGATCTGGTAGGCGACCAGGGCTCCGACGGTCATCACGAAGCCCTGTATGCACAGCCGGACCCAGTTGGCCCGTGACAGCACCGGGTCGCCGACCGGCCGGGGGGCCCGTTCCATCAGGCCCGACGTCGGATCGTCGAAGCCGAGCGCGATGGCGATGGGGATGTCGACCACCATGTTGAGCCACAGGATCTGGAGCGGGTTCAGGGGGATGCCATCGGCGATGGCGAACAGGCCGGCGCCGATGAAGACCGCGATGTAGGCGACCAGCGTCGACATCTGGAACCGCAGGTACTTGAGCAGGTTGTCGTACAGGCCGCGGCCGTACTCCACGGCGCCGACGATGGTGGCGAAGTTGTCGTCGGTGAGGATCATCACCGCGGCTTCCTTCGAGACCTCGGTGCCGGTGATGCCCATCGCGACGCCGATGTCCGCGGCCTTCAGCGCGGGGGCGTCGTTCACTCCGTCCCCCGTCATCGCGACGATGTTGTCGCTGCGCTGCAGGAGGCGGACCAGCCGCAGCTTGTCCTCGGGAGCCACGCGGGCGATGACGCCGATCTCCGGCAGCTGGTCGAGCAGCTCGTCGTCGGTCATCGCGGCAAAGGCCGCACCGGTGACCGCCCGCCCCTCGATCCCCAGCTCGCCGGCGATCGCCGCGGCCGTGGTCGCGTGGTCCCCGGTGATCATCCGCACCCGGATCCCGGCCTTCCTGCACTCCGCGATGGCCGCCTTGGCCTCGGAGCGCGGTGGATCGACGATCCCGACCATGGCCAGCAGGGTCAGGTCCTGGACCAGGCCGATCAGATCACTGTCGCGATCGAACGACGCCGGGTCGAAGTCGCGCTGGGCCACCACCATGACCCGCTGGCCGGCCTCGGCCAGCCGGTCGTTCGCGTCGAGCGCCAGCGACCGGGTCTCGTCGGTGATCGGCTGGACGCTCCCGTCGGGCAGCGGGTAGGAGCCGCCCCGGGAGATGAGCACGTCGGGTGCGCCCTTGACGTAGCAGCGGACGACGGGCGTGCCGTCCGTCCCGGTCATCTCGTGGAAGGTGGCCATGAACTTGTAGTCCGAGTCGAAGGGCACCTCCGCGATCCGCGGATAGGTCGCGCGGGTCTGGTCGATGTCCAGCCCGCCCTTGGCGCCGAGCACGATCAGCGCCCCTTCGGTCGGGTCGCCGATGAGGCTCTCGCCGTCCAGCACCGCGTCCGCGCACAGGATCATCGGCAGCAGGTACGGGTCGAGGTCGATGTTGCCTCCGCCGACGTGCTTGATCTCGCCCGTGGTGCTGTAGCCCTCACCGGAGACGGCGAACGAGTTCTGGCCGGGGATCGCCAGCTCCCGGGCGGTCATCTTGTTCAGGGTCAGCGTGCCGGTCTTGTCCGAGCAGATGACCGAGGTCGAGCCGAGGGTCTCGACCGCCGGCAGGCGCTTGACGATCGCGTGCCGCTGGGCGATCTCGCGGGTGCCGATCGACAGCAGCGCCGTGACCACCGCCGGCAGGCCGGTCGGGATGGCAGCGACGGCCAGAGCCACCCCGGTGATGAACAGCGTGTCGAAATCCTGGCCTCGGACCAGGCCGAGTATGACGACCAGCACCAGCGCGAACCCCGCGATGGTGGCGATGATCTGGGACAGGCCGTCGAGCTGCTTCTGTAGCGGCGTCTTGTCGGCCTGCGTCTTGGAGAGCAGGTCCGCGATGTGGCCGATCTCGGTGCCCATGCCGGTCGCCGTGACGATCATCTCGCCCCGTCCCCGGGTGACCGCGGTGTTCATGTACGCCATGCAGGTGCGGTCGCCGAGGGGGACGTCCTCCCCCGTCACGGGCTCGGTCCCCTTGCTGACGGGGAGGCTCTCGCCGGTCAGCGCCGCTTCCTCGATCTCGAGGGTCGCCGCCGCGGTCAGCCGGCCGTCGGCCGGCACGACGTTGCCCGCCTCCATCAGCACCACGTCTCCCGGGACGAGCTCGACGGCGTCGATCTCCAGCACCTGGCCGTTGCGCCGGACCCGCGCGATGGTCTTCATCATCTTGGCGAGGGCCTGGACGCTCTGCTCGGCCTTCGCTTCCTGGCGCAGGCCGATCACGGCGTTGAAGAGCGTCAGCCCGGCGAGGACGACGGTGGTCGCCGTATCGCCGGTGACCACCTGGTTGATCGCCGCCGCCGCCAGCAGGACGATCTGCATGAAGTCCTGGTACTGCCGCAGGAAGGCCTGGAAGCCCGACTCCTTCTTGCTGCCGGCGAGCTGGTTGGGCCCGTACCCCTGCAGCCGCGCCTGCACCTCGTCGTCGCTGAGGCCCCGTTCGAGGTCCACCTCCAGGACCTGCGCAGCAGCGGCGATGTCCTGGCCGTGCCACTCGGTCGGCGGTTCGGTCCCGTCGGGGCGGAGAGCCGTCTCGGCCGTCATCGCGGTCATCTCAGGACCGACGGTTCGGTGGGTCGTCATCCCAACCGGATGATCCGCTGGTCGGGCCCGTGATCGTTCTCCTCGGATGAGGCGTGACCCCCGTGTGGCCCTCAGCGTGGGGATCGGCGCTACGGCCTACGCGGCGCTAGCAAGGAGGAAGGCCATGTCGTCGTTCGCTGAACCAACCGCCCGCTCCTCACCGGAGGTGGGGCCGGAGACCCAGTACGCGGCCCCGAGGCCCGAGTCCCGCGGGACCGGCTGGATCATCTTCTCCGCCGTCCTGTTGATCCTCGCCGGACTCCTGAACCTGGTGGACGGGCTGTGGGCCCTCGACCTCGCTAACACGTCGGCGATCAGCCAGGAGACCGAGGACCTGCTCTTCTACGCCAACTCCCTGGAGACCTGGGGTTGGATCTACACGATCCTCGGCGTTGTGCTGGTGCTGGTCGGCTTCGGCCTGTTCAGTCGGAACCAGTGGGCCCGCTGGATCGGCGTCGGCGCCGCCTCGGCGTCGGCGGTCACCAACATGATGTGGGTCTTCGTCTATCCGATCCCGGCGCTCATCCACGTGGCGCTGGCGAGCATGGTCGTGTACGGCCTCACGGCTTACGGCGGCGACGACTACTAGTTGGCCGCCGGGGCCAGGCGGACGGTCGGCGCCCGGGCTCGGGCGCCGCACGCCGCCCGGGCGCCGACCCGATCGGCACTAGACCAGCTGGAGGGCCTTGGCCCGACGGACGGCGGCGGAGCGATGGGGCACGTCGAGCTTGCGGTAGATGGCTCGGACGTGGGTCTTCAACGTGTTCACCGAGATGTACATCTGGGCCGCCATCTCGCTGTTGGACATCCGCAGCGGGAGCATGCGAAGGACGGCCAGCTCCCGCGCCGTGAGCTGCTCCACCGGTGGGGCCGCGTCCCGGGCCGGTGCCAGTGCGAGCTCTTGGCGGACGAGCGCTCCGAGACGGCCCAGCGCCCGATCCGGCTGCTCGAAGGCCAGGTCGGACAGCCGGCGGCACAGGGCCGGCCCCTCGTCGAGGAAGATCCGGATGAGGCCCAGCCGCTCCCCGGTGGTCACCGCCTTGATCAGGGCCAGCGATCCTTCGGCCGACTCCAGGCCCGGGAGCTCGGCCCGCAGCAGCAGCTTCTCCACCGCATGCCGCGGCGTCTGCGGGCGGATGCTGCGCAGCATGTCGGCGGCACGGCTCGGCGCCTGCTCGAGGGCCACCCGCGCCGCGAGCAGCTGGGTGTCGACGCCGGCCGGTGCCGCGCGCACCACGGCGTGGGCGCCGGCGACGTCGTCCTGGTCCAGCCGCACCCGCACCTCGGTGCCGCGCAGGTGCAGGTCGACCGCGTAGGGCAGGTCCGGGCAGGCGGCCCGGGTCGACACCACGAGCTCCAGCGCATCCATGCTGGCCCCGCCGACCCGGTGGCAGCGGGCCAGCTCGCTGGCCGCCAGCGCACCCACGATGTTGTGGGCGTAGGTGGTGGCGAGCATGCTGGCCTCCTGGAGGGCCGGCACCGCCTTGGCCAGCTGGTTGCGCTCCCGGTGGGTGGCCCCGATCAGCAGCGCTGCCTCGGCGATCCGGGCGCTGTCGTCGCCCTGGCGAGCGGCCGTCGCGCTCTGCGCGGCGCCGGTGATGTCGCCCTCGAACCACGCGGCCCAGGCCCGGGACAGCGCGACCTCGGGCGACGATCCGACGATCAGGGGGTCGAGGGTCCGGAGGCCGGCTCGCGCGCCGTCGATGTCACCCGACCAGGCGAGGCCCCGGATGCGCCAGCACTGGGGCTGCGGATCGGGGTCGGCGCCGCCGTCGTCCGCCGCTGGCTGGGACAGGAGGAGGTCCGCGGTCGCGAGGAGCGTGGGCACGTCACCGAGGTGCGCCGCCACGGCCGCCCTGGCGGCCACCAGTGCCCGGATCTCCCGGTCGCCGAGCGCGTCCCCTCCCGCGGCCACCAGCTCGGCGCAGCGCAGCAGCTGCGACGCCTCGGCGAGGCGGCCAGCGGCCACGGCCGCCCGCACCTGCCACGGGAGGAGCCGAGGGTCGATCGGGACCAGCTCCGACCGACTGCGGAAGAGCTCGTCGACCCGGCGGAGCGAGGCGTCCCCGATCGCGGCGAGGGCGGCGCAGGCGTCGGCCGCTTCGGTCGCGCAGCCCGCCTGGAGGAACAGCTCCAGGGCGGTGATGAACTCGCCGCTCCGCTGGCACGCCGCGGCCGCATGGCGCAGCGCCTGCAAGGCGGCGCCGCTGTCCCGGCGGCGGTACTCCTGCTGCAGGACGCGGCCGAGGATCGGCGGGTAGCGGAACGCCCCCGGACGGCTGGGGAGCGGCGACATCGGGAGGGCTTCCATCTCGGACAGGGTCAGCGCCGAGCCTCCGGCGCGCTGTCCGGCGATGGCGGCGCACACCGGCCCGGTGAGCAGCGGCAGCCAGCAGGTCACCTCGAGGAACGACCGCAGCTCCTCCGGCGAGCCGTCGATGAGCTCCTCCCGGACGTACTCGGTGGCGAAGCCGTCGGGCTCCCGTAGAGCGAGCGAGGCGCCGTCGTCGGCCGACGCCTGGAGCTGTGCCAGCCGCAGCCCGGCGGCCCAGCCCAACGTGGCCTGCTCGAGCTCGGCGGGGTCGGGGCTCCGACCCTCCCACGTGGCCACGAGAGCATCGATCTCCGCGCGCGCGAAGCGCAGCGCCGCCGGGCCGACCTCGACCAGGTCGCCCCGGAGCCGGGCCCGCTCCAGCCCCAGCTGCGGCTTCGAGCGGGAGACCAGCACCAGCCGCACGTCCTCCGGCGGGTTCTCCACGAGGCGACTGAGGACGTGGCACGCGATCGGGTCGTGCAGCCGCTCGACGGCGTCGAGCACCAGATTGATCTTCGTCCCGAGGCGGCGGGTCACCGAGTTGAGGACGTCCCAGAGGATGGTGTCGTCGATGTCGGCCCCGACGACGGCGCGGCCGACGACGATCTCGTTCGCGTCCAGCGACAGCTGCTCCACCGTCTCGATCAGGTGCCAGAGCAGGAGGTTCGCGTCGTTGTGGCACGAGTCGACCGAGAGCCAGGCGCACGGCGCCGGGTGAGCGGCCGTCCACTGGGCCACGAGCACGGTCTTGCCGGCGCCGGCCGGCCCCCGCACCAGCACCACCTGCCGGTCGGGACGCTCGTCGAGGGCCTCCTCCAGACGCGCGCGGCGGATGGCCACCGACGGCACCGGCGGCGGTGCACCACGCTTGCCGATCCCGAGCCGGGGCGAGAACGTTTCGCTACCCGCGGTCGTCGTCACGGCGCCATCATCCGGCATCGTGGGGAGGCCGCCCAGTGTCGTGCGCCAGGTCCCCGTACGGCAATGTGCAGGTCACCGACCTGAGGAAAGTCAGGGTGCGACTACTGCCGATGCTCAGGGCGGTGGCGTTCCGCCGGCCGTCGACTATCACCCCGAAAGAGTGAAGACCCGGGGAGAGTAGCGGTCTTCTATCTGGTAGTGGCCGCGTTGCTCGCCTCCGATCACCCGGAGCCTGGCTGGTGACGTCGGAACCCACGGTCCGGGTCGTGATCGTCGACGACAACGAGGTCGTCCGGGCCGGCATCGCATCCCTGCTCGCCTCGTGCGACGACATCACCGTGGCGGCGGCCACGGGGACGGCGAGCGAGGCGCTGGAGCTCTGCGGAGAGCTCGAGGTCGATGTGGTCCTCGTCGATCTGGCCCTGCCCGAGATCGACGGGGCGCCGACGACGGCGCAGCTCATCGAGCGGTGCTCCGGCGTCCGGGTCGTCGCGCTCACCGGGTCGGGCGACGATGTCTCGGTGCGGATGGCGATCCAGGCCGGCGCCAGCGCGTGCCTGCTGAAGACGGTGGGCGTCGAGGAGCTGGCCGAGGCCATCCGCGGGGTGATGCAGGGCCGATCCACCTTGTCGACCGAGCTCCTGCCCTACCTCGTGGGCACCGTCCCGACCGTGCCCCCGGGGCCCCATCTCACACCCCGGGAGCACGACATCCTCGAGCTGGTCGCCGCAGGCCGCACCAACAAGGGGATCGCCCGGGCGCTCGGTCTGGCCGAGGGGACGGTGCGGGTGTACGTCAGCACGATCCTCGCCAAGCTCGGCGTAGCCAACCGGACCGAAGCGACGGTGCTGGCCATCCGCGAAGGCCTCGTCGGACCGGGGTCCGGCGGTGACTCCCCCCGTGGCCCGGCCTGAGGCCGGACGTCCGCTGCCCCGCTTCCGCCGCGCCGCACGAGCCCGGAGCCCACGAAGGTCACGAGGCGTCGACCCGTTGCTTCATGGCCTCGAACTCGGCGTCGTCGATGACGCCACGGTCGTGGAGGTCGGCGAGGGCGCTGAGGTCGCTCGGTGGCGCGGCGACCGTCGCGCGGACGTAGGCCCGCATCGCCTGGTCGGCCTGCTGGGCGTCCTCGACGTGGTGCTGCCCGATCATGTCGCCTCTGACGATCATGTACGCCAGCACCCCGAGGACCGGCAGGAAGATCACGAACAGGGTCCACAGCGCCTTGCCCCAGCCGCTCAGGTCGCGACTGCGGAAGATGTCCGCGAACACGGTGATGACGATCCAGATCCACAGGAAGAACAAGGTGAACCAGAGCATCGACCAGAGCACCTGGCCGGCCTGCCATTCTGCGAGCACCATCCGAGCATCCCCTCTCCTCGACGACTGGAGGCAGTGGCACAGCCGGCCGTCGGGGCCTGGCTGTCCGGCCTCACAGTTCGCCCCGAGCCTCGAGCGCGTCGCCTCATCCGTCCGGGATGATCGGGGCGACGACGATCATCCCCTTGGGATGACGACTCAGGTGAACGGCACGCGAATACTGCGTGGTGCGGGTGTTGCCGAGGTCGGTCCCCCTGCTTCGGCGACGCCCTCGGTCGGAGTCGGGCCATCCCATCGCCGGGTGCTCACAACCAGAGGAGAGCGTCATGGGACTGATGTTCCGTCGTCGTCGGCCCATCGCTCGGCTCGCAGCCGGCGCGGCGAACGGCGCCGGCCACCGCCCCTACGAACCTCCGCCGCGGTACGTCGCGCCGGCACCCACGTCGACCGGCGGCGAGGTCGACGAGCTCAGCCGGCTGGTGCACATGCACGATTCGGGGTCCCTGACCGACGAGGAGTTCGCGGCCGCCAAGGCGCAGATCCTGGGGCTGTGAGCGCGGCGCGCGCCCCCATGACGAGGAGGACCCCATGGCCACCATCACGACCACGCAGGCGGGAGTCCTCCGACGGCTGCTCCGGGCGGCGGCGACGAGCGATGGGGACTCGATGGCCGAGCTCGTGACCGACGACGTGGTGGGGTGGTCGCCGAACCTGTGGGTGACCTCTCGCCGCGAGCTCCTGGCGGCGCTCGAGAACGGGGACGACGCCCTGACCGGCGTGGAGCTCGAGGTCCACGCGCTCGACCAGATCGGCGACAAGGCGATCGCCGAGTGGCGCCTCGCCGCCGACCACACCGGCCCGTTCGTCATCGACGACGATCTGGCGATCGCGCCGACGCAGCGCCGACTGCGGTTGTCGGGGGCCACGATCGCGGAGTTCGACGGCGATCGGATCTGCGCCTTCCGCCACTACTTCGACGACCTGGCCCTCATCGAGCAAGCGCTGGCCGTCGAATGAACCGGCTACCGGCGCCCTCGCCGACCCCCGATCGCTTCGACCTCCGGACCGAGGACGACCCGTCGGGCGGTACTGCGCTGTGGCCGCGCAAGCCGCTGGAGCGGTCGCCGCGGGAGGCCGTCGAGCGCGCCGTCCGGATCGCCCTCTGGGCGGGCATAGCGGTGCTGGTCGTCAGCGAAGGCATGGACCGCCTGCGGGGCGTCCGGCGCCGCGGGGTCCGTCAGGTCACCCAGTGGTGGAGTGACCTGGAGCGCCGGGACCGGACCGACGCCCGCCGCGTCGAGCTCGTCGTCCTCGCCAGCCAGATCCGGCGGGCGGCGGGCTCCCCGCGCGCCCGGCACCGCCGCTAGGGCGTGTCACCGGGCATCAGGCGCCCGCCTGCCGATCGAGCTGCTGATCGAGGTTGATGGCGGCGTTGATGAGCGAGAGGTGGGTGAAGGCCTGGGGGAAGTTGCCGAGCTGCTCGCCGGTGAGGCCCACCTCCTCCGCGAACAGGCCGACGTGGTTGGCGTAGGTGAGCATCTTCTCGAACACCAGCCGGGCCTCCGTGAGCCTCCGGGAGTGCGCCAGCGCGTCGACGAACCAGAAGGTGCAGATGGAGAAGGTGCCTTCCTCGCCCCGCAGCCCGTCGGGCGACGCCTGCGGGTCGTAGCGATAGACGAGGCTGTCGGACACGAGCGTGCGCTCGATCGCGTCGATGGTCGATTGCCACCTGGGGTCGGTCGGTGTCACGAACCCCACCAGCGGCATCATCAGCGTCGACGCGTCGAGGACGTCGCTGCCGTGGTACTGGACGAAGGCGCCGATGTCGTCGTTCCAGCCATTCGTCATGATGTCCTGGTAGACGGCGTCCCGGCTGTCCCGCCACCGGTCGATGGGCGCGGGTCGGCCGTGCTGGGTGGCCAGCCGGATGGCCCGGTCGAAGGCCACCCAGGACATGAGCCGCCCGTAGACGAAGGGCTGGCGGCCGCCGCGGGTCTCCCAGATGCCCTCGTCGGGCAGGTCCAGTTGTCGGCGAGCCAGTCGATTGGTGCGGACGAGAGCGGACCAGCCGCGGTCGGCGATGCCGAGCTCGTTCTGGTCGCCGTGGTACAAGGAGTCCAGGGCCTCCCCGTAGATGTCGAGCTGGAGCTGGCCCGCCGCGCCGTTGCCGATGCGCACGGGCCGCGAGCCGCAGTAGCCGTCGAGGTGATCGAGGGTCTCCTCGGTGAGGTCCGGGGATCCGTCGACCCGGTACATGATGGCCAGCGGCACCCCGCCGTCGACCGGGCCGTCCTCGATGCGCTCGCGGATCCACTGACCGAAGGCCGCGGCCTCCTCAGTGAAGCCCAGGGCCAGCAGCGCGAAGATCGAGAAGGAGCCGTCGCGGATCCATGTGTAGCGGTAGTCCCAGTTGCGCTCGCCGCCCACCTGCTCCGGCAGGCCGGCCGTCGGGGCCGCGATGAGGGCCCCGGTCGGCGCGTAGGTCATCAGCTTGAGGGTGATGGCCGACCGTTCGACCGCCTCCCGCCAGCGGCCCCGGTAGCGACTGTGCTCGAGCCACTCCCGCCAGAACGCCACCGTCTCGTCGTAGAGGGCTTGGACCTGGCCCCCGCCGAGCTCCAGCCGGTCGGTGCCGTCACCGGTGCTGAGCACGAAGCCGCCACGGTCGCCGGCCCGCACGGTGAAGCGAGCGCGCACGTCGGCGCCGTCCCGCTCGAGAGGCCAGACCGACGCCAGCCGCAGGGTCAGGTCACCGGCGTCGAACCAGGCGTTGCCGCCGTCCACCTGGACGGTGTGCGGGCGGCGCGCGTAGTCGAACCGGGGCTCGATGCGGGCCTCCAGCTCGATCTCGCCCCGGATGCCAACGACGGCCCGCACCAGGTGGTGCCGGTCGGTGGCGATGTGGGGATCGTGGATCGGCATGAAGTCCTGGACCTCGGCGACGCCTCCCTCCGTCAGGTACCGGGTGACGAGGATCGCTGTGTCGGGCAGGTACATCTGCTTGGTCACCGTCCGGGCCGACGGGGCGGTGATCGCGAACCGCCCGCCACGGCGATCGTCGAGCAGCGAGGCGAACACGCTGGGCGAGTCGAAGCGGGGCGCGCAGAACCAGTCGATCGTGCCGTCGGTGGCGACCAGGGCCGCCGTCTGCAGGTCGCCGATGAGGCCGTGGTCTGCGATCGCTGGATAGGACATGGGCTCCTGCTCTCCTGCTACGAGTGCTGCCGCGGCTCGCCCTGCTGGGGCTCGGGGTCGAGCCGGGGGGTCCGGTCCAGCAGGTGCCCGACGGCACCGGCCACCGCCTGCAGGTCGATGGCGGCGACGAAGGTCGAGTAGGTCAGCCAGGTGAGCGCCCACCCGGGATCGAGCACCCACGGGGGACGGTGCACCGGGCTGCGGCACAGTCCCAGGCGGCGCAGCTCGACCAGGGCCGGGATGTCGAACAGGTCGAGCTTGCCCGCGAACAGCGTCCCCACGCAGTCCAGGCGCTCCTGCACGAACGCGGCGCGGATGAAGGTGCTCACCGCGAGGAACCCTGCGAGGTACACACAGTCCTTGGTGAACGGCGCGCCACCGGTGACCGGTCCGCCCCGGAAGATGCGCCGGGTGCTCTCGAAGGCCTGCTCCGGACCGGGTGACCGCTCGGCGAACCAGCGGTAGAGCTCGACGAAGTCGGCGCCGTCGATGGCCATCTGGACCCCGACCACCCGGTCGGCGAGGCGCCGGAACCGGTCGAGCTCCAGCGTGCCGGACACGAACTCGGCGAAGACGGCCAGGCCCTCCTGGGTGCGGGTCGTCCCCGGGTGCCCGATGGCCAGGATCGGCAGGTCCGTCTGGTACCGGCCGTTCACCGCGGTCAGCACGTGGATGAAGGCCTCGTGGTTGAGAAGCTGCGCGGCGTCGCGGGCGGTGAAGCGGGCTCCGGACCGGACCTTGATCCGGCTCGCCGTGGCCAGGGCGTTGGCCGAGAGCTCGTCGACGACCATGACGGTGGGGGCATCGTCGGGGCCGAAGTGGGCGGTCACCCCGGCGGACAGGAGGTCCGCGACCTCCTGGGCCGAGTGGTCGTGGGCCACCTCCGAGGACAGGCCGATGCGCTCCAGCCCGGTCAGCACGTCGTGGACCCGCTCGGCGAGCTCGTGGGGCGTGATCGGGTCGTAGCGGAGCGGCGTGTGCGGTGTGCCGTAGAGGGCCCGGTTGTAGGTGAGGAAGGACTCCGTGCCCCGGGCGGCCAGCATCCGGGCCGTGTTCTCCAGCGAGGTCGCGACCGACTCCAGCCAGTCGTCCACCACCACCCCCGGGTAGATCGACCGGCGGATCTCACGGACGGCGTCCACGATCGGCTGCTCGTCGAAGGGCGGGTACTCGACCGCCGGGAGCGTCTGCGCGCCGCCGGCCAGGAAGTCCTCCCGGACCGATGCCGGCCACCGCAGCGCCGACAGCACGCGGACGGGCTTGGCGATCTCGTGCAGCCGGTGCGCGACGGCCCGGTACCGCTCGACCTCCGGATCCGCGGCCGTGCCCGTTGCGCCCGTCGTGGCAGAGCTCACCGACCCAGCGTCGCCGGCGGTGGAGGCCGCCGCCTCACCCAACGTGGATGACTCCGCTCAGGGCCGCCTCAGTGGCCCAGTGCGAACTCGATGGTGACGACGGCGACGCCGACCACCGCGGTCGCGACCGCGTACCCCCAGGCGATCCGACCGCGGGGCGACACGGCCGAGCCGACGAACACCCCCACCCCGACCAGTTGGAGGACGGCGACGCCGATGGCGGCCCACAGGGCGGCCTGCTCGTCGAGCACGTCGATCCGGCCGAGGAACAGCATGACGGCCGGCAGCACGGCGGCCAGGAGGATGGGTACCCCGTCGACCATGGCCCGCGCGATCTCCTTGCCCCCTGGGGCTGCACTGTGGCGGAGGTGGTCGCCGACGACCTCGGCGTAGAGGTGCGCCAACCAGGTCGCGAGGCCGACACCGGTGACGAGCTCCCAGCCGAGGCCGGTGGACACCTCGTCGGCATCGATGACC
>Ga0209382_10002180_pt1 | contig 29155 bp, 31 predicted proteins | sample SoiMetdeltSBSDD5_FD_187599 | JGI IMG/M metagenome (GOLD analysis project Ga0209382, IMG submission 187599) | Bulk soil microbial communities from a Populus tree surrounding site in Tennessee, USA - Soil MetaG P. deltoides SBSDD5 (SPAdes) (version 2) | ecosystem: Environmental > Terrestrial >...
GAGAAGCCAGCGAGTCCGCCATTTCTGTTCTATTTTTGTTCCGGCGTCAACAGTCCTTTGGCCAAAAGAAAGATCTTCTGCACGCCACACGTCCCTGGTCCGGGTCCGGCACAGACGAGAAACCCCGGCTCGTGAGAGCCGGGGTCGGTGCCGGGTTCGAGGCGATCGGTGCTTGCCCGATCGTCGCCGCCGCTCGGCAGGTTAGTTCTGGGGATCGAAGGCGTCGCGCGCCCATCCCGGGTAGTCGCTGTAGTACTGCGATTGCGACGCCTGAGCGCCCACCGCCGTTGAGAGCAAGCCCAGGGCGACGAAGGCGGCGGCAAAGAGAGCTTTCATGGTCATCTCCTTATGTCTTCAAACTTCCAGTTTCTGCTTGAGCATGCGGCGATGGATGATCGCCGAGAGCAACCAGATGCGAGCAGGAGGCCGTAAGGTTAAGGGGCGCTCGCGCAGACGTGAGGTGATGTGCGCTTGCGGTCGCGCCCGGTCCCGAGAAGCGCCATGCATCCTGGTCGGGAATGGAGCGGCTGCAGTCAGGGCCGTACGCTCCGCGATCAGGAGCGCCAGGCCGCCGCGTGTCGATGCGGACAGGGACGCCTCGGGGCAAAAGAAAACCCCGGCAGTGACGCCGGGGTCCATGCCAACCCTAAGGGCCAGCCGGCGGGGCTGGTGCGACCGCCGGCCCGGCGGGTTAGTTCTTGGGCTGCTCGAAGGCCGTGCGAGCCCAGTCGGGGTACTCGCCGGCGGCCTGGGCAGCGACAACACCCGTCAGCACGCTCAGGGCGACGAGGGCGGTGGCGATAAGCGTCTTCATGGTCATCTCCTAATGCTTGGTTTTTCGTGTCTGGTGAGGTGAGGCGAGCCGAGCAGGCGGCTCGGGCCTGATCGTCGGCTCAGCCGTTCTTCGGCTGCTCGAACGCGGTGCGAGCCCAGTCGGGGTATTCGTCGGCGGCCTGGGCGCCGGCAACGCCGGACAGCAGACTCAGGGCGACGAGAGCAGTGGCGATAAGGGTCTTCATGGTCATCTCCGTATGCCTGGTTTTTTTCCATGTTCGCGGCGGTCATTGCCGCGCAGGAGAGAGATATGGAGCGGTCCCGTTAAGGTTAAGAGGGCTCGCGCAGACGTGACGCAGCGTGAGCTGGGGCGAGCCGGGCAAGCGGCATCCGGCCGGGCCTTGCAGGCGGGGTTGGTGCCGCGCGCGGACCGCTGCTATGGGCGCGGCGGCGGGTTGGGCGCGGCCAGCGCCTCGGCGATCAGGGCGGCGCAGGCGGCCTCGATGTGCTGCTGGATCAGGGCGCGCGCCTCAGCGCGGGGCAGGCCGGCAGGAATAGGATCGAGGATCTCGATGACGATGGTGCCGGGGTAGCGCATGAAGCTGCGGCGCGGCCAAAACAGGCCCGAGTTGAGCGCCAGGGGCACACAGGGCAGGCCCAGGCCCTCGTACAGGGCGAGGAAGCCCGGCTTGTAGTCGGGCGGCGCGCCCGGCGGACGGCGCGTGCCCTCCGGGAAAATGACGATCTCGCGGCCCTGCCCGGCGCGATGGCGGGCGTCCCGCAGCATGGCCTTCAGGGCGCTGGGGCCCCTGTCCCGCCTGACGAAGATGTGCTGGAACTTGTGGCTGAACCAGCCGTACAGCGGAATGAGACCGAGTTCCGCCTTCATGACCATGGCCGGGTCGCGGAGCACCGGGATCAGGGCGAAGGTGTCCCACGCCGACTGATGCTTGGCCGCCACCATGCAGGCGCCCTCCGGCAGCTTCTCCCGGCCCCGCACCTCAAGACGTGTGCCGCAAATCAGCTTCAGCCACCACAGGCTGGCGAGGCCGTGCAGCCTGAGCCCCTCCATGGCCCAGCGCCGCGGCGCCAGCAGGAGCCAGCTCCCCAGCACCAGGAAGACGGCAGTGTTGACATAGAACACGACCAGGAAAGCAAACGACCGGATGACCAGCATGGCGATACTTATCCGCGTGCGGCCTGTGCCTTGGCGGCGACGGCGCTGTCCTCCCAGCGCAGCAGCCGCGCCGCACCATAGCGCGCGGCGGAGGGCAGCAGCTTCATATACTCGGCGAGCAGCACGCGCGCGGTGAACGGGTCGCTCCACCAGCGCGCGGCATGGATCTTACTCGACACCACAGGATGCGGCACCAGCGTGATGCCGGGCATCGTGCGGCGCAGTTCGATGAGGCTGCGCGGCATATGATAGCTGGAGGTGACAACAATCAGCTTGGTGTAGCCCCGCGATCTCGCCCACGCCTTGGTCTCGTCTGCATTGCCGCTCGTTGTATGTGCGGCGTAGTCCACGTCCACACGCGAGGAGAACAGCCGCGGGGGAAGGCCGCTCAAGCGCCGCAGGTCCTCTCGGCTGGTCTGGGCGTTGACACCGGAGATCAGCAGCCGGGCACCGCGGCCCTCCTTGAGCAGGCGAGCGCCGGCCATGAGCCGGAGCTCGCCTCCCGTCAGCACCACGATGGCATCGGCGCGCGACGGCGGCTCCGGAACATAGCTCGCCACGGTGCGGGCGAACACCACGAAGCCCGCGCCGAACACGAGCAGCGCCGTAGCCGCTGCTGCGACGACCCATGCGACACGCCGTGTCACGATACCTCTTGCGCCCTCTCCCCCCTCGGCCCGGCAATTCTGGGACAGAACAGGGCGCGACTCTAGCGGATTTAGGCAACGCGGTTTCAGGATCAGGGATTAGGTTGCAGCAGCAGGCATTCCCTAGTCCCTAGTCCGTGAAACCCAATTCCCGACTAGTGCTGGCTGTTCAGGATGCGAAACACGCCGATGCGGGACGTCACCATGCACAGAGAGGCGATCACCAGCACCACGATGCCGAGCAGCAGGTAGCCCCACAGGTCGAGGCTGGTGAAGCCGACCAGCCGGCGCAGCTCCGCCATGGCGACCGAGCCGCCGCTCAGCAGCTCCATCAGGGCCGGGATCCCGAGGAACACAAGAACGGCCAGGACCGCCCCGACAATGCCGGCGCGGACACCGAGCCGCAGGAAGTGGCGCTCGAACTCGCGGGCAATGAAGCGGTCGGTGGCACCGACGAAATGCAGGACCTCCACGATGTCGCGGTTGGAGGCCATCGCACTCTTGGTGGCGGAGACGATGATGGCGGTGGTGGCGGCGGCCACGAGCAGCAGGATGGCGAAGCCACCGATAGCGAATGAACGCGTGACCGTTCGCAGATGCCGTTGCCAGCGCCGGTGGTCGTCGAGCATGGCGCCCGGGAAATTGTTGGCGAGTGCGGCGCGCAGCACCTCGAAGTTGGCGGGCGGGTTGATCCGGTCCAGCTCCACCGCGATCAGCCTCGGCACCGGCAGTGCGCTCAAGGCGTCGGTTTTGCCGAGCCACGGCTCCAGGAGTTTGGAGGAATCGGCCAGGCTGAGCGCGCGCGCTTGAGTCACGCCCTGCTGGCGCGAGAGGAAGCCGACGACATCGGTGACAAACCTTTCGACGTCGCCTTTGTCGCGCTCCCTGATCTCGACCTGGACCGTGACCTCGCTGGCCATTTCGCGCAGCCATTGGTTGGCCGATTGGCTCATCATGTAGACCGCCCCCGCCGTCAGCGAGGCGAGGAAGCACATGATGGTGATGACCAGCGTCAGCGAGCGGCCCGTGACGGAGCCGGCCGGCACGATGGGCGCCGATGGCGTATTGCGGGCCGAGCGGCGTGTGCGCGGCTCGGCACCCGCATCGGGCCTGGTGCTCCCCAGGAAACCCGTGCGGGCCTGGGGCTGTGCGCGCAGCGCCTGGAACCGCTCGGCCGCCAACCGCACGCGCGGGCCGCTGGAGTCGGGCCACCCTGTCGGCTTGTCAAACGATCCGGACATGGCCCTCGTGCAACTCCAGGCGTGGCGCCTTGGTTTGACGCATGAGCTGGTGATCGTGCGTGGCGATCAAGACCGAGGTGCCGAGCCGGTTGAGCTCGATGAACAGGCGCAGGAGGCGGCGACCCATCTGCGGGTCGACGTTGCCGGTGGGCTCGTCGGCGAGCAGCAGCTCGGGCTTGTTGATGACGGCGCGCGCTATGGCTGCGCGCTGCTTCTCGCCGCCCGAGAGCATCGAGGGAGCGGAATGCATGCGGTCGCCCAGGCCCACCCACTGCAGCAGGTCGGTCACATCCTCCTTGTAGTCCGACTGCTTCTTCCCGGTCACCCTGAGCGGCATGGCGACGTTCTCCCACGTCGTCATGTGCTCGAGCAGGCGGAAATCCTGGAACACGATGCCGATGCGGCGGCGCAGCTGGGCGCGCCGGGCGGGGGTAACGCGGCTGATGTCCTGGCCGAACAGGGTGAGGGCCCCGCGCGTCGGCTGGATCGACATGAACAGCAGCCGCAGGAGCGAGGTCTTTCCGGACCCGGACGGACCGGTGAGAAAGTGAAACGAGCCCGGGCGCAGATGGAACGTGATGTCCTGAAGGACATCGCTGCCGCGGACATACCGCAAACCGACACCGTTCAGCCTGACCACGAGAAAACGCGTCCCCCTCCAGAAGCACGGGCTCCATAGCCCGAAATCGATGCGCCGGGAAAGTGGGAACAATGGTCAGGATTGTGGCGGACTGATGGGACGACCTTTCGTGCCGGCGCTTCCCCCAAGGGCCAAGGCTTGCGGGCGAGCACGTGGCGACGCCGCGGTTCGCAAACGCAATGCGGCCGTCGAGCGCGGAGGGAGTTCATGCTAAGGTGCCGGCAACCGACGCTCGGGGGCAGGAAGCTCGCGGCCGGTTGAGAGGCCAGCCGATCGCAGGTTGGGTTTTGGCCGCCAGGCGGCGTCACCCAACATGTCCTTTGTTGAGAGGGAGAGGGAGATGGCACGCATCCTCCTGGCCGACGACGACGCCGCCGCGCGTGACCTGGTGCAGCGCGCCCTTGCCGGCGACGGCCACGCCGTCACCTGCACCCAGGACGGCGCCGAGGCGCTGGAGCAGATCCAATCCTCCTCGCCATTCGACGTGCTGATCGCCGACGTGCAGATGCCGGGCGTTGACGGCATAGCGCTGGCGGAGAAGAGCCTCAAGCTGCGGCCCACGCTGCGCGTGATCCTGATGTCGGGCTTCGCCGACGAGCTGGACCGAGCAGAGCACCTGAAATCCAAGGTCGCCCGCGTGGTCGCCAAGCCGATCACGCTCGAAGGCATCAGGGCGGCAGTGCGGGCGGTGCTCGCATGACGGAGCCGGGGTCAGACCCCTTGCCTCCGAGTCGAGGCCAAGACCTCAACGGTGATGCAAGGGGTCTGACCCCGGTTCTCGGAATCTAAGCACGGCCCTCGGTCTCGAACATGGACGAGGCCAGGGCCTCGCGGCTCTCCTTGCCGGCCCAGACCACGAACTGGAAGGCCTGGAAGTAGCGCTCGCAGGCCTCGAGCGCCATCTTGAACAGCGCCTCACACTGGCCCTCGGTGGCCACGGCGCCGTTCAGCATCAGGCCGTGGCGGTACATGATAAGCCCCTCGTGCAACCACACGTCGAAATGACCGAGCCACAGCTGCTCGTTGATCTGGGCGACCAGCCGGTAAACCTCGTTCAGCCGGTTCTCGGGGATCTTGGCATCGAAGGCGCAGGCGGCGTGCAGGGTCTCCAGGTCGCCCCTCCAGTTGAGCGACATGTGGTAGTCGGTCCACTGCCCGGAGACGGTCAGCGTCAGCTCGTCGTCCCCCGCACGGTCCATCACCCACCCGTGCTTGCCGGCAATGTGCTCGATGAGATCGAGAGGATTGTTGCGGGTCTGGCCTGACTCGGCGCGCGCCATGTGTCTGCTGCTCCCTATCGCCCGACCCTATCGCCGCCCCTATCGCCTGCGATGTGCTCGGCGCTTCTTCTCAGTTCTGTCGGCGTCCCAGTCTGTCGGCAGCCGGCTACATCCGCTATATCCGCCGTCAGTTATTGACGAGTCATGACGTAAGCGAACGCCGTCAGTGCTGGCAAGCGCACCACCCCATTCTCCCACGACCAAAATGGCAGCAGATCGGCGAGAGCTGTGCAAAAGGCTAACGGTGCCCAACCGATGCCTGCCCGCCCAACTACTGGCGCAGACGGGCCAGCTCGCTCTCGAGCTCGGCCACGCGGGCGCTCAGGCGCTCGTTCTCGTCGCGCGCCTTGGCGGCCATCTCCTTGACGGCCTCGAACTCCTCGCGCTGCACCACGTCCATGTCGCGCAGGATGCGCTCGCCCTGCGCCTTCATCAGAGTTTCAACCTCACGGCGCATACCCTGGGCCGCGCCGGCGGCGTCGGTCAGCAGCTTGGACAGCTCGTCGAGGAAGCGGTTGGTCGTCTGTGTCACGGGAGCGCACCTTGCGCGGCATGTTGCGCGACCGGGCCCCATGCCCGAATGCAGACCCGATGCCGGGGCAGACTGCCCGCCTACTATGGGGATTGATCCAGACCCGATCAAGCCGCGCATCTTGACAAACGGACAACCGCTGCTGGAAACCTGGGCCCATGAATTTCCTCGCCATCCCCTTCCCCAACATCGATCCCGTCGCGGTTCCCCTGGGGCCGCTCTCGATCAAGTGGTATGGCCTCGCCTACGTGGCGGGCCTTCTGCTGGGGTGGCTTTATATCAGGCGGTTGCTGGCCCAGGGCGACCTGTGGCCGCGCGCCACGGCACCCTTCGCCCAGCGCGACACCGATGACCTGCTGATTTATGTGGCGGCCGGCGTCCTGCTGGGCGGCCGTCTCGGCCACGTTCTGTTCTACCAGCCGCTCCAATACCTCCAGCAGCCACTCGACATTCTGGCGGTGTGGAGGGGCGGCATGTCTTTCCACGGGGGCTTGATTGGCTCCATCGTCGGCATCGTGCTGTTCGCCCGCCGGGTCAATGCCAACCGCTGGAGCGCCCTCGACGCCTGCGCGGCGGCCGTTCCGATCGGCCTGTTCTTCGGGCGGATCGCCAACTTCATCAACGGTGAGCTGTGGGGTCGCGCGACCACGATGCCCTGGGCGATGGTGTTTCCGGCAAAGGAGGCCGGCGGCCTGGAGCGGCACCCGAGCCAGCTCTACGAGGCGTTCTTGGAGGGTTTGGTGCTGTTTGGGCTGCTGTGGTGGATGAGCCACCGCATGGCGGCGCTGCGGCGGCCGGGCATGGTCGCCGGCACCTTCCTGATCGGCTACGGCCTTGCCCGCTCGTTCTGCGAGCTGTTCCGCGAGCCGGAGCCTGGCCATTTCCTCAACGTTGGCCCCCTGACGGCGGGCATCCTCTACTCCATCCCCATGGTCGTGGCCGGCGCCATCATCCTGCGCGAGGCCGCCAGGCGCACGCCGGCGATCGCCGATGCCCAGTCCCATGCCAAGTCTTCGAGCTGAAGGCGCACCGGACGGCCTCCTCGCCGAGCTCAGCGAGCGCATCCGCCGCGACGGGCCAATGCGGGTGGATGAGTACATGCAGGCCTGCCACGCCCATCCGCTCTACGGCTACCGTCACAAGCTCGATTCCATTGGCTCTGCCGGCGATTTCGTCACGGCGCCCGAGATCAGCCAGGTGTTCGGCGAGTTGATCGGCCTGTGGAGCGCGGTGGTCTGGGAGACCATGGGCAGGCCCGCGCCGCTCCGCCTTGTCGAGCTGGGACCGGGCCGAGGCACGCTGATGCGGGATGCGCTGAGGGCCGGCAGGGCGATGCCAGCGTTCGTTGCCGCCGTCTCGGTGCATCTCGTCGAGGTGAGCGAGCCGATGCGGCGGCTGCAGCGCGCTGCCCTGCTGGGCAGCGCCCCCGACATGGCACGATACGCTGGCCGAGGTGCCGGCCGGTCCCTCCATCGTCATCGCCAACGAGCTTCTCGACGCTCTCCCGATCCGCCAACTCGTCCGCGACGGCCAGGCTTGGCGCGAGCGCGTGGTTGCGCTCGACCCACGCGGGGGTCTGACATTCGCCGCTGGAGATGCGGTCGAGTTCAAAAGCGCGGTGCCAGTATCGGAGGGAGCAATCGTCGAGCTGCGGGCCGGCGAGGATGAGCTGCTGGCGGCACTCGCCGCCCGCGCGGTGCCATGCGCGGCCCTGCTCATCGACTACGGCCCCGCTGCGCCCGCCATTGGCGACACCCTCCAAGCCGTCCGGGACCACGCCTACACCGATCCGCTAGCCGACCCCGGCACCGCCGACCTGACGGCGCACGTGCAATTCGCAGCGCTGGCCGGGAAGGCGCGCGCCGCGGGCCTGGCGGCCGACGGGCCGATCACCCAGGCCGAATTTCTGGGCGGGCTCGGCATCGTCGAGCGCACGGCCCGGCTGATGGCCGCCAACCCTTCGCGCGCCGCCGAGATCGAGACCGCAACCCAGCGGCTCCTGTCGCCCGGCGGGATGGGGCAGCTGTTCAAGGCGATGGTGGTGCGCTCGCCGGCCCTACCCGCGCCGCCGCCCTTCGGCTAGGAGCCGCTCATGCCGCCACCTGTTCTGATCCCCGAGCTGTCCGCGCTGCCTGGCATCGCCCACGGCTTCTTCACCCGCCGGGGCGGCGTCTCGGAAGGCATCTACGCCAGCCTCAACTGTGGCGTCGGCTCCAAGGACAGCCCGGAGGCGGTGCAGGAGAACCGCGCTCGCGTCGCCGGCCATCTCGGCGCGCGCAGGCTCGTGTCGGCCTGGCAGGTGCACGGCACCACGGCCGTGGTCATGGACGACAACTCCCCGCCAGGGCGCCCCAAGGCCGATGCCATGGTCACAATCACGCGCGGCCTTGCCTTGGGCGTGCTCACGGCGGACTGTGCACCGATCCTTCTGGCCGATGCCCGTGCGGGTGTGGTCGGGGCGGCGCACGCGGGCTGGCGCGGCGCGCTCGCGGGCATCGCCGAGGCCACCTTGGAGGCCATGGAAGACCTGGGCGCGGTGCGCCCGCACATCCATGCCGCCGTCGGCCCCTGCATCGGGCCGAGCGTCTACGAGGTGAGCCTTGAGTTCGAGGCCGATTTCCTGAAGCACGACCCGGCCAACGCGCGCTTTTTCGCCCGCGAGGAGGGAAACACCGACGCCCGCCCCACCTTCGATCTGCCTGGCTATGTCATCCATCGCCTGCGCGCGGCCGGCGTTGGTGTGGTCGCGACCGTCGATATTTGCAACTATACAGCGCATAACGATTTTTTTAGCTACCGCAGGTCGCAGAAGCGTGGAGAAGATGACTACGGTCGGCAGATTTCCGCCATTGTGTTGCGCTAAGCACTTGCCCGTCCGCCAGCTTGCGGCCCTCGACGGCAAACGCGCAGTCTGGGGAGGCTTAAGCTTTTTCCCTGTTTTGTCGGGGTAGGGATATTGTCAGGGTTGAGGGAGTCTGCTGGGGTGTAGGCCGTAGAATCACCCGCCGCAGGGGTTGGTCAGTCGGCAGCCGGGATTCAGCTGGGCTTCAAAGATCAAAGGGGGACGTCACGGTGACGACCAGGGACGCTGCTGCGGCGCGGCGCCATTGCATGGCGGTGGCGCTGGCCGCTGTAATGGGGATCAGCCTCGCGGGGTGCAGCGGCGGCTCGTATTCCCTGCCTTCGCTGTTCCAGCAGGCTCCAGCCGCCTCACAGGACGCCCCGCCGCAGGCCGTGGCGCAGGCGCCAATGGCGAAGGTGGCGATCAACTCCATCGTCGGCCCCCCGGATGCCCTCGGCCGCCAGCTGCAGCAGCAGTTCACCTCCGCCCTCGAGCGCCAGCGCGTCAGCGTCGCGAGCAAGGACGACCGTGCCGACTTCAACCTCCGTCCCTACATCCTGGCGGCGAAGGAGAAGGGCGGCACGAAGGTCTCCTACGTTCTGGATGTCTCCGAGCCGTCGGGCAAGCGCGTGAACCGCTTCGCCGGCGAGGAGATCGTGCCCGCCAACCCCTCACAGGACCCGTGGGCCGCCATCACGCCGGCCGTCGCCGAGGCGATCGCCGCCAAGGCTACGGGGTCGTTTGTCTCTTGGCTGCCCAGCGCGAGTCCATCGGGCTCGTCGGCCGCCGTGGCCGACGCGGGATCGTCCTCCTCGGCGAGCGCGCCCACAAGGTCGGCGGATGCCGCGCGGCCCGCCGGCAAGAAAGGCCCGGCGCTGGCGTCAACGCAGACCACCACCGGTAGCATCGCCAGGGACGGCGCCTTGACGGCCGTGGTGCCCTCCGTGAAGGGCGCTCCCGGCGACGGCAGCACCTCGCTCACGACCGCCATCCAGCGCGAGTTGCAGAACAAGGGCGTCTCTTTGCTTGACCGGGCCACCCCCGCCTCCTACCGCGTCGAGGGCAATGTCACCTTGGGAGCCAGCCGCGAGGGCAAGCAGCCGATCCAGATCGAGTGGGTGGTGCGCGACCCGAACGGCAAGAAGCTCGGCACCGTGTCGCAGAAGAACGACATCCCCGAGGGCTCGCTCGACGGCTCCTGGGGCCGGGTGGCCGACCAGGCCGCCGGCGCCGCGGTGCAAGGCATCTTGAAGCTGCTGCCCTCTCCCAGCGCGGTTAACTGAGCCCAGGTCAGGGTCCGACGTGGGGTCAGACCCCTTTCCTCGCAGCTGGAGTTCTCACACCAGCGCCTGGGAAAGGGGTCTGACCCCCACCTCTGGCACGGCTCCGTTTGCATGGCGCGGCGGCGCTTGCTAGAACGCCGCCGGATGCGAACGGAGTCGTCTGCCGAGATGCCCTTCGACACCCGAGAGGCGAACCGCAATCGGGGAGCGACGCGCATGAAGCTCGTTGCCGGCAACAGCAACCGCCCCCTGGCGGAGGCGATCTCAGGCATCCTCAACCTGACGCTCACCAAGAGCGTCGTCCGCCGCTTCGCCGACATGGAGGTGTTCGTCGAGGTGCAGGAGAACATGCGCGGCGAGGATGTTTACGTCCTGCAGTCCACCTCGTTCCCCGCCAACGACAACCTCATGGAGCTGCTGATCCTGGTGGATGCGCTGAAGCGCTCCATGGCCCGGCGCATCACCGCTGTCATGCCCTACTTCGGCTACGCCCGGCAGGACCGCCGCCCCGGCCCGCGCACGCCCATCTCCGCCAAGCTGGTGGCCAACCTGATCGAGCGCGCCGGCGTCGACCGGGTGATGACGGTGGACCTGCACGCCGGCCAGATCCAGGGCTTTTTCGATATCCCCACCGACAACCTGTTCGCCGCCCCCACCATGGTGCGCGACATCCAGGAGCAGTACGGCGTCAACAACCTCGTCGTGGTCTCCCCCGACGTCGGCGGCGTGGTGCGCGCCCGCGGCCTCGCCAAGCGCATCGGCGTGCCCATCGCCATCTGCGACAAGCGCCGCGAGCGCCCCGGCGAGTCCGAGGTCTTGAACGTGATCGGCGAGGTGGACGGCAAGCGCTGCGTCCTCATCGACGACATCGTCGATTCCGGCGGGACCCTGGTCAACGCCGCCAATGCCCTCCTGGAGAAGGGTGCCACCGAGGTCGTCGCCTACATCACCCACGGCGTGCTCACGGGCGGCGCCGTCGCCAAGATCTCCGCCTCCAACCTCAAGACGCTCGTCATCACCGACTCGATCCAGCCCACCGACGCCGCCAGGTCCGCCCCCAACATCCGCGTCCTCTCCATCGCCCCGCTCCTCTCCGAGGCCATCGCCCGCACCGCGCGGGAGGAGAGCGTGTCGAGCCTGTTCTACTGAGGCGAACGGCGCCGCGAGGGAGCGCGCGTATGCCGCGGTCCCCGGGGTCAGACCCCTCGCCTCACCCTACGAGCTCAATATGACCGGCGACGCGAGGGGCCTGACCCCGCCTTCGAGGTCCCAATCTCACGCGGTACGCCATTCGAGCTCGCCCGAGGTGGAATACGGTCGGAGTGTGCGTGTATGTCGAGTTGTCGTCCGACTGCAATTGGATAAAAGACTCTCGGTGGAATCGCGCATCTGAGGCTCCCTTCACCCACCCCGAGGTGCTTCAAGTGCGGTCGGCCGGCGTGAACGTGATTGCAAGGACGGCAGGACCATGCCCTCGACCCGCGTGCTGCATCGCTCCATTGCGCAGAGCTACCCCGTCGCTGCGGGGGCCAAAGGCATACACATCTACGACACCGCCGGCAGGGAATATATCGACGCCTCAGGCGGGGCAGCCGTGTCGTGCCTCGGCCACGGCCATCCAGACGTGCTGGCCGCCATGCACGCCCAGCTCGACAAGCTCGCCTACGCGCACACGAGCTTCTTCACGACCGAGGCTGCCGAGGAGCTGGGCGAGGACCTGATAGCACACGCCCCGGCTGGCATCAGTCACGCGTATTTTGTGAGCGGCGGCTCGGAGGCGATCGAGGCCGCCCTCAAGATGGCCCGGCAGTACTTCGTCGAGAAGGGCCAGCCGCAGCGGCGCCACTTCATCGCTCGGCGGCAGAGCTATCACGGTAACACGCTGGGCGCACTGGCCGTGGGCGGCAACGCGTGGCGCCGCCAGCAGTTCGCGCCGCTGCTGATCGAGGCGCACCATGTCTCACCGTGCTACGAATATCGCGGCCGCCTGCCCGACGAGACCGCCGAGCAGTACGGCGAGCGCCTGGTGCGCGAGCTCGACGGCAAAGTCAACGAACTCGGGCCCGAGACCATCATCGCCTTCGTTGCGGAGACGGTGGGCGGTGCGACCTCCGGGGCCATCCCGCCTGTCGCCGGCTATTTCAAGGGCATCCGCGACCTGTGCGACCGGCACGGCATTCTCCTCATCCTCGACGAGGTCATGTGCGGCATGGGGCGCACGGGAACGCTCTATGCCTGCGAGCAGGACGGCATTGCGCCGGACCTGATCGCGGTCGCCAAGGGCCTGGGCGGCGGCTACGCGCCCATCGGGGCTGTCCTGGTTGGCGCCAGGATTTTCGACGCCTTCGACAAGGGCTCCGGCCTGTTTCAGCACGGCCACACCTATATTGGCCATCCGCTGGCCTGCGCGGCGGCGCTGGCGGTCCAGCGCGTGATCCGGCGTGACGGCCTGCTGCTCAACGTGAGGCAGCAGGGCGAGCATCTGGCACGGCGCCTGGCGGAGCGCTTCGGCAACCACCACCATGTGGGTGACGTGCGCGGCCGTGGGCTGTTCCAGGCCGTCGAGCTGGTGCTCGATCGCAACAGCAAGGAGCCGTTCGATCCAAAGCACAAGCTCCATGCCCGCATCAAGCGGGAGGCCATGGCGCGCGGCCTGATGGTCTATCCCATGGGCGGAACCATCGACGGCATCCGGGGCGACCACGTTCTGCTGGCACCGCCCTTCATCGTGGATGCAGCCGCCGTCGATACCATCGTCGCCCGGCTCGGCGATGCCGTGGACGCGGCTGTTGCATCGGCGGCCTGAGCATCCTACCAAACATGACCCGCAGAGGAGGAGGTGATCAATGAGGACTCTCGTACTTTCGACCGGGCGACCTTTCCTGTCGCTGCTGGCCGGCATCGCGCTGCTCGGCTCGACGGGGGCTGCACACGCCCAGCAACAGCAGTTCGTAACGATCGGTACCGGTGGCGTGACTGGCGTCTACTACGCGGTCGGGGGCGCCGTCTGCCGCCTGCTCAACAAGGACCGCAAGGCGCACGGCATCCGCTGCTCGGTGGAATCGACCGGCGGCTCCGCGTTCAACATCAACACCATCAAGTCGGGCGAGCTCGACTTCGGACTTTCCCAGTCGGATGTCCAGTACAACGCCCTGAAGGGCCTGGCGCAGTTCAAGGAGGCGGGAGCCTACGGTGACCTGCGGGCGGTCTATTCCGTGCACCCCGAGCCATTCACAGTCCTGGCCCGCAAGGAGCTCAACGCCAAGACCTTCACCGATCTGAAGGGCAAGCGCGTCAACGTCGGCAACCCCGGCTCGGGCACGCGCGCCTCCATGGAGGAGCTGCTGTCGGCGCTGGGCTGGAAGCTGTCCGACTTTTCCCTGGCTTCAGAGCTGAGAGCCGACGAGCACGGCCCCGCGCTGTGCGACAACAAGATCGATGCCTTCTTCTACGGCGTCGGCCACCCGTCGGCCAACATCCAGGACCCGACCACCAGCTGCGGGGCCAAACTGGTATCAATCACCGGGCCGGCCGTCGACAAGCTCGTCGGCAGCAACCCATACTATGCGAAGGCGACGATCCCCGGCGGCATGTACGCCAACAATACCGAGGGTGCCCAGACCTACGGCGTGCTGGCAACGATGGTCACATCGGCCAAGACCCCGGACAACGTGGTCTATCAGCTGGTGAAGGCGACCTTCGACAACCTGGAGGAGTTCAAGAAGCTGCATCCGGCCTTTGCCAACCTGAAGGCAGAGGAGATGGTCAAGAACGGCCTCTCCGCGCCGCTGCATGCGGGCGCAGAGAAGTACTACAAGGAGAAGGGCTGGCTGAAATGACCGCCTGATCTGCCTGAAGCCTGCGCGGGGCGCCGGAGACGGTGCCCCGTGGTGTATGCAAGACCGGACCAGCGCGAGACGCCAAAGCGACAGGGGTCAGACCCCTCGCATCTGCGTTGATCATTTCTTCTGCAACGCTTGAAGGCGAGGGGTCTGACCCCCTCGAGGCGCCATGACGGACAAGACGGCGGCGACTGTGGGCGGCAAGCCCGTCGACCTGGATGAACTGGTCGCCGAGGACGTCGGCGGGCGCAGGCCGGGCGGCCTTGCCGCCAAGGCCATCGTGGCGATCGCCATTGCCTGGTCACTGTTCCAGCTCTGGTACGCCTCGCCGCTACCCTTCATGCTGGGCTTCGGCATCTTCGGCGACGAGCAGGCCCGTGCCTTTCACCTCTCCTTCGCCCTGGCTCTCGCCTTCGCCTGCTATCCCGCCTTCAAGTCCTCCCCGCGCAACCGCATCCCGATCGTCGATCTCGCCCTGGCCGCGGCCGCCATCGCCTGCGTGCTCTATCTGGTGGTGTTCTACCGCGAGCTGGCACAGCGCCCGGGGCTGCCGACCTTCGCCGACGTTGTCGTCTCCGTGGTCGGGGTCGCGTTGCTGATCGAGGCCTCGCGGCGCGCAGAGGGCCCGTGGATGCCGGTGATCTCCATCACCATGCTCGTCTACGTGTTCGCCGGGCCATATCTGGGAGGCCTCCTGGCGCACAAGGGCGCGTCGCTCAACCGCGCCGCCTCGCATTTCTGGCTGACCTCGGAGGGCGTGTTCGGCGTCGCGCTCGGGGTGTCTACGAGCTTCATCTTCCTGTTCGTGCTGTTCGGCGCGCTGCTCGACAAGGCGGGTGCCGGCAACTTCTTCATCCAGGTGGCATTCTCGCTGCTCGGCCGCTTTCGCGGCGGCCCCGCCAAGGCCGGCGTCGTGTCGTCAGCGATGACCGGCATGATCTCCGGCTCGTCGGTGGCCAATGTCGTGACGGCAGGCACCTTCACCATTCCCCTCATGAAGCGGGTCGGCTACACGCCCACACAAGCCGGAGCGATCGAATGCGCGGCGGGGGTGAACGGCCAGCTCATGCCACCGGTCATGGGCGCAGCCGCGTTCCTGATGGCCGAGTATGTGGGCATCACCTATGCCGATGTGGTCAGGCACGCGATCCTGCCCGCGCTGCTCACCTATGGCGCGCTTTTCTATGTGGTCGACCTGGAGGCCGTGAAGGCCGGCATGACCGGCCTGCCCGGCGCCCGGCTCCGCACGTGGCAGCACGGCCTGATCAAGGCGGTGTTCACCATCTGCTCCGTCATCATCCTGAGCGGTGCCATCTATTGGGGCCTCGGCTGGACGCGCGAGGCTTTCGGCGATGCAGCCAGCTGGGGCGCGCTCGCCTTCCTCCTCATCGCCTATCTCCTGCTCCTCGCCAACAAGGCGCGGCACCCGGATCTGCCCCATGACGATCCGAGCCGCGCGCTGGTCGTGGTGCCGGACTTCTACGAGACCGTGCGCACCGGCCTGCACTATCTGTTGCCGGTCTCGGTCCTCATCTGGTGCCTGATGGTGGAGGAGATGTCGCCCGGGCTGGCCGCCTTCTGGGGCGTGGTTGCCATGGGCGGGGTGGTGCTCACACAGAAGCCGCTGACGGCCCTGTTCCGACGCCAGGGCGAGATTGCCCGGTGCTTCCGTGACGGCTGCCGCGACTTCGTTGGCGGCCTCGAGCTGGGGGCGCGCAACATGGCGGCTGTCGGCATCGCCACGGCAACCGCCGGCATCATGGTCGGCACCGTGACGCTCACCGGCATTGGCCTCGTCATGACGGAGATCGTCGAGTTCCTGTCCGCCGGCAACATCGTCATCATGCTGCTGCTGGTCGGCGTGATCTGCATCGTGCTGGGTACCGGCCTGCCCACCACCGCCAGCTACGTTGTGGTTGCGACCTTGATGGCGCCGGTGGTGGTGGAGCTGGCGGCCCAGAACGATCTCGCCGTGCCGCTCATCGCTGTGCACATGTTCGTGTTCTACTTCGGGCTGATGGCGGACGTGTCGCCGCCCGTCGGGCTTGCTGCCTATGCCGCCGCCGCCATCGCCGGTGCCGATCCCATGCGGGTCGGCTGGCAGGGCACGTGGTACGAGTTCCGCACGGTGCTGCTGCCCTTCATCTTCATCTTCAACCCCGAGCTGCTCCTGATCGACATCAGCGGGGTCTGGCATTTCATCGTCGTGGTCGGCTGCGCCGCGCTGGCGATGATGGCTTTCGTGGCCGCCCTGCAGGGCTATTTCCTCGTTCGCAACCGCTGGTGGGAGACGGCGCTGCTGCTGGTGATCTGCTTCACCCTGTTCCGCCCCAACTTCTGGATGGACTACATCGTGCCGCCCCTGCGCGACCTTCCTCCCTCGCAGGTCATGCATGTGATCGAGCAGACCCAAGGAGCAGGGACGCTCAGAGTGCGCGTCACCACCCAGGACTTTTCCGGCGACGACGTGACCAAAGCCATCCGCCTCAGCTTCGGCGGAACGGGCGATGCCCGGGCGCGCCTTGCCGAATCCGGCATCGCGCTCTCGCCGGGCGAGCAGCCCACGATCACGTCCGTGCGGCCGGGCTCGGAGGCCGCACGCCAGCGCCTGCGGCCCGGCGACCGGATCGAGGCGGTCAGGGTGCCCAACGAACGGCCCAGCCCATTCCTGTTTGCGATTCCAGCCATCGCCGCCCTCTTCGGGATGGCGCTGGTGCAACGGCACCGGCGCACCGTCAGCTTCGCGTAAGGCTCCGCTGCCCAGGGTCGGCTCGACACCCGACTTTCTGCAGAAACCCGGGGTCAAACCGCCGGTGTCACCATGAATGCACCTCGGGAGAGTCGGGGGTCTGATACCACCCCAGCTGAGTTTCGACCCACCCCCCCGGCAGTCGGGTGTCTCTGCTTTTGCGACTGCCGGATGCTCTGAGTCAGAATTTCCGCGGAACGGCATGACCAATTGCGGGTCCTACGGATTGCGCCCCGCCACCATCTCCACAAAAGCCTGCGCCGCCTTTGTCGCGTACCTCTCCCGGTGCTGAACCAGGAAGAAATGCCGGCGCGGCAGGGCCAGTCTCACCGCAGCCAGCGTGCCCGCCTTCAACGCATTCGCCACCACCAGGCGCGAGATGGCGGTGACACCGGTGCCGGCCTCGACGGCGGCGCGCACCGCCTCGTTTGAGGGCACCTCCAAGGCCACCGCCAGGTCCCCCGGCGCCAGCCCGAGCTTGGGCAGGGCGGCCTCGAAGATGGCGCGGGTGCCGGAGCCGGGTTCGCGCAGCACCCAGGGTCCGGCGGCGATCTCCTCGGGCGACTGCGGCGCCCGGCGCGCCCACGGGTGCCGCTTCGGCACCACCAGCACCAGCTCGTCCTCGGCGACGGGCGTGGCGAGGAGCGCAGGACCGTCGATCATCTCGCCTTCAGCGAAGCCCAGGTCTGCCAGACCGTCGCGCACCCGGCCGGCCACGTACTCGGTGTTGCCGATGCTCTGGACGATGGCGATGCCGGGATAGCGCTTGCGGTATCGCTCCACCACCTGGGGCAGCCAGTAGCTCGCCACCGTCTGGCTCGCGGCAATCGACAGCGAGCCCCGCTTCAGGCCGGCGAGATCGACCAGCACCCGCTCGGCCGCGGCCGCCCGCGCCAGCACCGCGCGCGCCTCCACCAGGAACAGGCGTCCGGCCTCTGTGAGGGCGATGCGGCGACCGATGCGGTCGAACAGCCGGGTGGCGTAGCGGCTCTCCAGGGCCGTGATGGCCGCGCTGGTGGCGGACTGCGTGATGTGGAGCGCGCGGGCGGCCTGCGTGACGTGCTCGCGTTCGGCCACCGCCACGAAGATGCGCAGCTGCTCCAGGGTCATATGATCAGGGTCTTCACCAGCACCAGGCTGAAGCCCGCGATGAACAGCGTCGCCAGCCCGCCTAGGAGGAGCGGCCTGGCCCCCTTCGCCCGCAGCCTGGCGATGCTGGCCTCCAGCCCAAGGGACGCCAGCGCCATCGACAGCAGCACCGTGGTCGCGAGACCGGCCGCGGCCCTCGCCTCCGCCGGCACGGGCACGACGCTGTTGAGGATCACGACGGCCACGAAGCCCAGCACGAACCACGGCACCGGCGCCTTCGCATGGGGCCTTCCCGTTCCGGCGCCGGCCCCGTGGCGGCGCGCGGCAATCAGCCCGAGCGCCATCACCGTCGGCGCCAGCATCATCACCCGCGACAGCTTGGCGACCGTCCCCGCTTCGCCGGCCTGCTGGCCGGTCTGGAAGGTCGCGCCCACGACCTGCGCGACCTCATGGATGGAGGCGCCGGCCCACAGGCCGTAGCTCGATGGGGAAAGCTCCAGCAGCCCCGGCAGCAGCGGATAGACGAACATGGCGATGGAGCCGAACAGCGTGATCGAGGCCAGCGCGTAGGCCACGTCCTCCTCGGGTGCCTCCGTCACCGTGTTGGTGGCGATGATCGCGGAGGCCCCGCAGATCGACGTGCCGCCGGCGATCAGCTCGGCAAGCCTCGCCTCGACGCCGAGAAGGCGCCCCAGCCAGACCGTGACAGCGAAGGTGCCGACCACGCAGAGGGCAAGGATGGCAAGGCCCGCGGCCCCCACCTCCATGACCTCGGAAGCGGTAAGCTGCAGCCCGAGCAGCACGATGCCGAGCCGCAGCAGCCGGCGGGCCGAGAACGCCACGCCCGCTTTGGCACCGGCGGGCGTGCCGAGCGTGTTGTGAACGGCAATGCCGAGGATGATGGACAGGATCATGGGGCTGAGCACACCCATGCCAGGCAGCCGGCGCAAGGCAAATGCGGCGGCCACAATCGCCGCCGCCAGCAGTACGCCCGGCAGGAGCGCCTGCAGGCGCGCTCCGACCTCGGCAAGATACGTCGAGCCGGCATGGCGACGCCTCGTCTGTGCCGTGCTGCCACGCTGCGCGTCCAACCAAAACGCCATTGCCGAGCCTCTCTGAGTCCCGGCCGGCATCGCAGCAGCTCGCCTTCATGCGATCCAACGCATAAAATTTATCAGAATGTTCGGCAAAGTAGAACGATCATGCGTCAAGATCGCCCCATCTTGGTAACGCGCACCCGAAGAGCGCCTCGACGGCGAAGCAGTTTTCAGCGAGCCGGAGGCACGGCCGGCTCCCACTGCGCCAAGTACACCGCGGCTGCGACACAGAGGCCAAAGGCAGCCATGGACCCGCCGACCAGCGCAAACAGGGCCCACGCGGGCGCCGCGCTCGCCGCCAGCCACAAGCCGCCCGCCAGGATCACCCACAGCCTGATGGTGCCCGCAAGAACGGGGGGCAGCACGTGGCCGGACCCCTGGGAGGCAAAATAGAGGCTCAAGCCCAGCCCTAGGAAGGTGAAGGCCCATCCGGCCCAGCGCAGGTAGAGGTTGGCGGCCGCCCGCACGGCGGCATCGCCGGTGAAGAGTCCCGACCACAGGTCGGGTGCCACGGTCACCACCAGCCCGATGCCGCCCAGCACGGCCATCGACACGCCGGCGGCGGTCCACGCCACCTGCCGCGCCCGCTGCACCTGCCGCGCCCCCATGGCCATGCCCACCATGGGCACGCTGGCGACACCGATGGCGAACACGATCGGGATGAGCAGGAACTCCAGGCGTGCGCCGATGCCGTAGCCGGCCAGCGCCTCGGTGCCGAATTCGGCCATCAGGCGGGTCAGGACCAGCACGGTGAGCACAGACTGGAGGGGACTGAGGGCGGAGACAGCGCCCACCTTGAGGATGTCGCGAAACATTTCGCGATCGAGCGCGGCGACATCGAGCCTCAGCGTGAGGCGCCCGCGGCCGCTGCGGAGAAACCAGAGCAGGAACAGGGTGGCCGCGGCGTAGGCGACGACGAGCCCCGCGGCGATTCCGGCGAGGCCGAGGCGTGGGATCGGACCGATGCCGAGGCCGAGCGAGCCGCCAAGCACGATCTGCAGACCCGAGGCTGCCAGCAGGGTGAGGGACGGCACCCGCATGTTGCCGGTGCCGCGCACGATCGAGGCGAAGGTGTTGAGGAGCCAGGTGAGGATGGCGCCGGTGAGGGCAATGTTGGCGTAGGCCAGGGCCCCGTCGAGCACCGCCCCGGAGCCGCCGAGCGTACGGAAGATCGGCGCGCCGAATGCCAGAAAGACGGCGCTGAAGAAGAGGCCCGCCCCCGCCCCGATCACCACCGCGTGGAACGCCAGCGCATTGGCGCGCTCGACATCGCCGGCCCCCAGCGCCCGGCTGATCGCGGAGGAGACGCCCCCGCCCATGGCCCCGGCGGACAGCGTCTGCATCAGCATGATCATGGGAAACACCAGGGCGATGGCCGCCAGCGGCGCGGTGCCGAGGATGCCCACGTAGGCCGTCTCGCAGATCGCCACCAGGGCAACCACAAGCATCGCCGCCAGGTTCGGCACGGCAAGGCGCAGCAGCGTGGGCAGGATCGGCGCCTGCAGCAGCGCGTTCGCGCCCTGCTGCACAGTCGCCTCCGCCAGCTTGCGGTCCGACGCCATCACCGCCCCTCCGCAGCGGATCTGCCGCGCGCTCCGCGGATGAGCAGCGCGGCAATGCCGATCGAGGCAAGGATCGCGCTGCGAATTGTGGGTGGCCAGGGCACGGCGCCCCCGCCGCTGACACCCACCAGCGACAGCGACAGGGCGACCGCGAGCGAGCCGATCACGACGACGGTCGCCGCCCGCAAGATCCGCGCCCGTGCCCTCGCCGACCAGGGCGCGAGCCTCGAGCCGAGGCGCAGGGCGGCCACCCCGACGGTGCCGGCACTCCGCAGCAAGGTTGAATGACTAGCCGCTTGTGGCATGGCGCACCGCCTAACCTCTGACGCACCTCACTGTCATGTTGCTATCTGATTGATAGTCACTTGTCAATTGCTAGTGACTTGCCAAACGATAGGAACGGGGCTAGTGTACACGGCATGGCAAGCGGCTATGGACAGAGCTGCCCGGTCGCGCGGGCGTTGGATGTGGTCGGCGAGAAGTGGTCGCTGCTGATCCTGCGCGACCTCTTCCGGCACGGCCCCCTGCGCTTCCAGGAGCTGGAGCAGCGTCTGCCCGGCCTTGCGCCCAACACGCTCTCGGCCCGCCTCAAGCGGCTGGAGGCGCAGGGCGTGGTCGCCACCCGCCTCTACGAGAAGCACCCCCCGCGCTACGAGTACCTCCTGACCGAGAAGGGCAAGGCCCTGGCGCCCGTCATCAAGGCGCTCTACGCGTGGGGCGAGCGCCACGGCTGAGGCGGTCGCGGCGCTGACACGGGGTCAGACCCCTCGAGCCAACGTCAATATTGAAACTCGACGACAGAGACGAGGGGTCTGACCCCATCACCTGTTGCCTCCGCGTCCCCAGCCCGTGCTAGGCTCGCCTCGGGCTGGAAACGGGGAGGACACAAAGCCAAGATGGCGACGTTTCTCATCTGCCACGGGGCCTGGTCGGCCGGCTGGGCATGGAAGAAGGTGCGCCCCCTGCTGCGAGCCGCCGGGCACGAGGTCTTCACCCCGACCTACACAGGCCTTGGCGAGCGCGCGCATCTGACGAGCCGCGCGGTCACCCTCGATACCCACATCGCCGACGTCCTGGGCGTGATCGAGTGCGAGGACCTCAACGACATCGTGCTGGTGGGGCACAGCTACGGCGGCATGGTCGCCACCGGTGTGGCCGACCGGGCGCGCGACCGCATCGCCAAGCTGGTCTACCTTGATGCGTTCGTGCCCGAGAACGGCCAGAGCCTGTTCGACCTGCTGCCCGCGCAGGCGCGCTCCGGCCGTCAGGACGCGACCGCAACCCAGGGAGACGGCTGGCTGCTGCCGCCCAATCCGTCGCCGCCCGACACCTCGCCCGAGGACATGGCCTGGATCACGCCGCGGCGGCGCTGGCAGCCCATCGGCTGCTTCACGCAGCCTCTCACGCTCCGGAGCGCCGCCTCCGCGCCGCCGCGCACCTACATCTACTGCACGCGCATCGCGCCCGACGACACCTTCGGCCAGTTCGCGCGGCGCTTCCGGTCCGATCCGGCGTGGCACTTCTTCCAGATCGACGCCAGCCACAGCCCCAACGTCACGGCGCCCGAGGCGCTGGTCGCCATTCTCGACAGGATCGCCCAATGAGCAGCGACTCGAGGCGGCGCACCCGGCCCCAGGGCACGTCGGGTGAGGGCATCGCCGCACCCGAGCCGGGGCTGACGCCAAAAGAGCTGATCGACCGCGCCGCCGCCCTGCGCGAGCGGGTGCGGGCCGAGCAGGACGCCTCGGAGGCACGCGGCCACCATTCGCCCGACCTGCAGGAGGCGTTCGTCAAGGCCGGCTTCTACCGCGCGCTGCAGCCCAGGCGCTTCGGCGGCTACGAGTTCGACTACCCGACCTTCTACAAGGCGATGATCGAGATCTCACGCGGCGACCCTGCGGTCGGCTGGTGCGTGATCCTGGGCGCTACGCACGGCGCCCAGGTTGCCGCGCACTGGCCGGAGCAGGCGCAGGTGGAGCTGTTCGGCGCGCACGGGCACTTCATCGCCCCGCATCGCGCCCAGGGCCCGGCCGGCACGTGCCGCCGCGTGGACGGCGGCTATCAGGTCGAGGGGGTATGGAACTACGCCTCCGGCGTGCCCTACTCCACCCATTTCATCGGTAACGTCATGCTGGAGGGCACGGGCGAACAGATCGTGTTCATCGTGCCGCGCGGCAGCTACGAGATCCAGGGCGACTGGGGCGGCGACGCCACCCTCGGCATGCGCGCCAGCGGCTCCAACAGCGTGCGGATCGCCGGCGCGTTCGTGCCGGCCCACTGGGTGGTGCCGATGGGACGCGGGCTGTGGTCAGCCGACGACCTGCCCGAGGGCACCTACGGCACGCGGCTGCACGGCAACCCCATGTACCTCGGACGCATGATGGGGCCGTACCACGCCTCGCTGGTGACCACCGTGGTGGGTGCCGCCAGGGCCGCCCTCGATGAGCTGGAGGCGATCGCCCGCGCGCGCACCACGCGTTTCCCGCCGATCGTGCCCTGGTACCAGGACGCCAACATCCAGCGTCCGTTCGGCCAGGCGCTGCTGCTGGCCGACACCGCCGAGGCGACGCTCATCAAGGCGTGCGAGCTGTACATGGACTATTGCCGGCGCTGGGCCGCCGACGGCACGCCGTTCTCCACCGAGGACAGCTTGCGGCTGTGGGGCATGCTCATGACCGCCGGCGTGCTTGCCTGCGATGCGGTGGAGATCGTCTTCCGCGCCGCCAGCTCGGCGGCCGCCAGGAAGGGCCAACGCATCGACCGCTACTGGCGCGACTGCGCCATGTACCGCGGCCACAGCTCGGCCCAGTCCGCCACCTTCGCGACCGGCATTGCCCGCGTCCACTTCGGCCTGCCGATGGGGATGTACGGGGTCTAGGCGGTGCACTGAGTTAAGTTGGCTGATGAACTCTGTCGCGCAGGTAAGCACCGGTCGACGGAGGGTGAACATGAGACTCATGCTCGCATTGGCGGCATTCGTTGCTCTATTGTCGCCTGCCGCTCGGGCTCAGCCGGTCCCGGTTACTGAGCTTTACACGACGCAGACAGTGGTGACCGGCTTCGACGAACGCAGCCGGCCTCTCGGTTTCCGGCTTTGTTTCAATGACGTGCTGGTCAAGGCCTCCGGTGACGGCAGTATCGTCGACGACAAACGCTTCCCAGCGTTCGAAGCCAAGGCCGGCGAATACATCGACTCGTTCAGCTACCGCGACACACTGTTCGGCAAGCCGATCCACGACGAGCAGGGCAGCTACGACCGGCCGCATTTTCTGACCTGCCATTTCAACCCGCAAAAAATAAATGACATTCTCACATCGATGGGACGCAGGCCCTGGCCAAATCCAAGGCCGGCGCTGGCGATGGTTCTTGTCGTGCATGGCCTGGTGCATGGCCGCAAGATCAGCGGCGTGCTGTCGAGCGATGGCGCCTTTGATGCAGACATGCGCTACTCGCTGGCAGCCGCGGCGCGGCGTTATGGCGTCATCGTCAATCTGCCGAGCGTCGCCGCGCTGAAGGATAACGGCATCGATCCTGGCCTCGCCGGCGCCATCCCTGCCGATCGAATATCGAAGCTCGCCGCGGCATCCAACGGCACTGTGGCGCTGGCCGGCGATCTGCAATGGAGCGATGCCGACCATGGCTGGGTTGCCAATTGGACGCTCGAGGCGGGCGGCCGGCATTTCAAATGGGCCGTGCGGGGCGTCAATTTCGACGAGGCTTTCCGGGTCGCCGTGCGCGGCGCGGGCCGGGCCCTGTCAGGCAACGGCGAACCCTAGAAAGACGGAGCCGGAACGTGAACAAACGTTGTCGTGGCGTGATGGGTCGGACCGTCGCACAGACCGTGGGACACCAATCTGCAGCTCGCAGTTGAGCACAGGACCCAGCCCAAGCGGACGCGCCGCCAGCTGGCGCGCGGGCCTCACCGATCGGACGCGGACCGGGGCAACAGGAACGTGAGCAGACCCAGCGCCGGCAGCCACGAGCAGAGCTTGAAGACCCCGACGATGCCGATCTGGTCGGCGAGCAGGCCAAGGGCAGCGGCCATCAGCCCGCCAAGCCCGAAGGACAAGCCATAGAACAGCCCACCCACAAGACCGACGCGATGCGGCGCCATATCGATCGCGTAGATCAGGATCGACGAGAACGCGCTCGCCATGATGAAGCCGACGAGCACGCTCAGCACACCAGTCCAGAAGAGGTCCGCGTAGGGCAGCAGGAGGGCGAACGGAAGCGACCCGAGAATGGAGATCCAGATGACGCGGCGGCGGCCGACCCGGTCGCCGATCATGCCGCCGACCATGACGCCGAGCGCCCCGACGACAAGATACAGGAACAGCATCACCTGCGACAGCTGCACCGCCACGCCGAACCGCTCGATGAGATAGAATGTGTAGTACGACGTGAACGCTGCGTGGTATGCGCCCTTGGACAGCAGAAGGACGACGAGCACCGCCATCGTCACCAGGATGGGCCACCCGGCGAGAGCGGGCGCGGCCGACCCCGTGCCTGCCGTCTTCTTCGTCTCGGCGATCTGCAAGCTGCGCATCTCGGTATAGCGCGCACCCGTCCACGCCATCAGCACCATCGCCGAAAGCGCCACCACCGACAGCCAGGCGAGGCTTGCCTGCCCACGCGGGACGACGACCATCGCGGCGAGCAGAGGCCCGGCCGCGTATCCGACATGCCCGCCGATCTGAAAGATGCCCTGGGCAAAACCCTGGTGGCCGGCCGCCGCATGGCGTGCCATGCGCGTGGCTTCCGGGTGGAAAACGGCCGAGCCCAGCCCGACGAGCGCCACAGAGACGAGCACCACCGCATAGTTGCTCGCTGATGCAAGCCCGACGACCCCGATCAGGGTGGCGGCCATGCCCGCAACCATCGCATAGGCCCACGGCTTGCGGTCGGTCACGTGCCCCACGACCGGCTGCAGCAGGGACGACGTGAGGTAGAAAGCCAGCGTGATCAGCCCGATCTGCGCGAAGTCCAGCCGATAGGCCTCCTTGAGCAGGGGGTACATCGCCGGAATCATCGATGCGATCAGGTCGTTGAGGAGATGTGCCCCGCTCAACGCAAGGAGGAGCGGCAGCAGCGGGCGGCGCGAGATGTTGGCGACGACGGTCATGCCCGTACCTGTGGGTGCTCTCGCCCTGGCGTCAACTCCCGCCGGGTGCATACGTCATCGGCATTCGCGGAACCTCGCGTTTTCCTTTTGCGCGCAAGACCTGAAATTGTGGTAATCGCCCCACAAACAAACTACGTCCACGTGGGGGCGCCGGGCACTGCAGGCGTCGTGACAAGGCAAGGTATGCAGACAGCGATGCCAGCGCCGGCGGGCACAAGAGCCGCCCTCTCGTTCGTGTTTGTCATGGTGGTGCTCGACGTGATGGCGATCGGCATCATCATCCCGGTGCTGCCGAAGCTGGTCGAGAGCATGGCCGGCGGCGACACGGCCCAGGCCGCGGCCATTTTCGGCATCTTCGGCACGGCCTGGGGGCTCATGCAGTTCGTGTTCTCCCCGGTTCTCGGCGCCCTGTCCGACCGCTACGGCCGGCGCCCGGTGCTCCTGCTCTCGACCCTGGGCCTGGGCCTCGACTACATCCTAATGGCGGTGGCGCCCGACCTCGCCTGGCTGCTGGTCGGTCGCGTCATATCGGGCATCACCGCGGCCACTTTCTCCACCGCCAACGCCTACATCGCCGACGTGACCCCGCCCGAGCAGCGCGCCGGTGCGTTCGGCCTGATGGGGGCCGCGTTCGGCATCGGCTTCGTGCTCGGCCCGGCGCTGGGCGGCTTCGCCGGCGATCTCGACCCGCGCCTCCCGTTCTGGATCGCGGCGGCGCTGGCGCTGGCCGGCTTCGCCTACGGCGCGGTGGTACTGCCCGAGTCCCTGCCGGCCGAGCGGCGCATGCCCTTCAGCTGGGCCCGGGCCAACCCGCTGGGCTCCCTGCGGCTCCTGTCCGAGCACCGCGGCCTCTTGGGCCTCGCCGGCGTCGCCTTCCTGTTCCATCTGGCCCACGTGGTGCTGCCGGCGGTGGCGGTGCTCTACACCAGCTACCGGTACGGCTGGGACAACAAGACCATGGGGCTGACCCTGGCCGCGGTGGGCGTCGCATCGGGCATCGTGCAGGCCGGCCTGATCAAGCCGGCGATCCGGGCCATGGGCGAGCGCGCCACGCTGATCGTGGGGCTCCTGTGCGGAGTGGCGGGCTTCACGATCTACGGTTTCGCCTCGGCGGCCTGGATGTTCTGGGCCGGCATCCCGGTGCTGGCGCTGTGGGGCATGGGCAGCGCGGCGGCCATGGCGCTGATGAGCCGGCTGGTATCGGGCTCCGAGCAAGGCCAGCTGCAAGGCGCCTGCGCCAGCCTGGTCGCGGTCGCCGGCCTGATCGGGCCGTCGCTCTTCGCGCAGACCTTCGCGTGGTCCATCGCCCCCGACACGGGCTGGCACCTCCCCGGCACCCCATTCCTGCTGGCGGCAGCCATGCTTGCGGCGGGGGCGGTGCTGGCGTGGCGGGTGACGCGCGGGATGGTGTCGGAGCAGGTGCCCCGGACTTGATCCGGGCCCGATCCTTTCACAGCCCGAGCCCCGTCTTGATCTGCCTCAGGGCCTCCTGGTGTGGCGAGTACATGCGCCCGCCGATCATGCCGCCGTCGATGACGATATCGATACCGTTGACGAAGGTGGAGCTGTCTGAGGCGAGCCATGCCACGCACTGGGCGATGTCGTCGGGAAGGCCGGCGCGCGGGATCGGCTGCGCCTTGACGAAGACCTCGCCGAGCTTGTCGGCGGCCTGGTCGGCCTTGCCGGCCTCCATGCCCAGCGCCTTGGCCACGATGCCCGTGGCGATGGCGCCCGGTGACACCGAGTTGACGCGGACGCCGTGCTCGCCCAGTTCCATGGCCACGCATTTCGAGAGCTGGTTCACGGCTGCCTTGGCCGCGGAGTACACCATCGAGCTGGAATAGCCGGCGCGGTGCGCCGCGACCGAGCCGTTGTTGATGATGCTGCCGGAGCGCTGCCGCATCATGACCGGCGCCGCATGCTTCATGCCGAGCATCACCGAGCGCACCAGCAGCGCCATCGCGGCATCGAAGCCCTCGACGGGGATGGAGGTAATGCTCCCTGTGGGTGCAGGCCCGCCGGCGTTGTTGAAGAGCGCATCGAGGCGGCCGTAGGTCTCGACAGTCTCTGCGACCACCCGTTTCCAGTCGTCCTCCAGCGTGGCGTCGGCCGCGATGAACCGGCCGTTGTCGCCGAGCTTGCTCGCCAGCGCCTCGCCCTCTTCCCGCCGGCGCCCGGTGAAGACAACGCGGGCGCCCTGCTCTACGAACAGCTCGGCCGTACGCCGGCCGATGCCGCTGGTGGCTCCCGTGATGATGGCCACCTTGCCGTCCAGCATGCCCATGGCTCGCCCTGCCTCCGTGTTGCGCCTAGCCGCCGATATTACTGCAACGCGCAGCCAGCACGATCTGCATCATCTCGGGAAATCGCGGAGCAGCCGGATGGCGCCAAGGTCCCTGGCCTTGGCGAAGTATGCCTCGTCCGCCGTCACCAGCGTGGCCTGCTCCTCCAGAGCGACAGCGTGATAGAGCGTGTCGAAGAGGTGATGATTGAGAGCGATCGCAAGATCGGCGGCACGCTTCAAAATGGGCAGGCTGGCGATGACAACCGGTCTCATGTCGTCAAGGAAGGCCAACGCGTCATCGACAGAGCTGGGCTTGGTGCGTGCCAGAACCGAGACGACTTCGGCGGTCCAATGGACGGGAGCAAATAACTCAGTCCCACCCCGCTCGATCGCGGCCTCGACTGCTTCCGCCTCCGCAACGTGCAACTCGGTCGGTTGGCCTCGGAGAAACCATTTGAGGGCAACGCTGGCGTCCACTACGAGCTTCACAACCGTCCCTCGCAGCGAGCGGGCGCGAGCTTCGCCTCGTGCTGTTCCTCAATCGCGAAGCTCCTGGCGCGCGCGCCTGATCTCCTCGTCAGAGACGGCGCGACCGCTGGCCCGGATGCGCCGCGAGCGCTCCACGAAATTGCCCGAGCGGGGGCCACGCACCCGCTCCTCCACGGCCTTGCGCATGAGGTCGGCGATCACGGCATCCTTGTCCACGCGCTGGAAAGCCTTCTCGAAGGCTTCCGCGAGATCATCTGGGATAGAGACGCTTATTCTCGCCACGGCGTTGCCCGTTACGGTTGTTCAAGCAAGCAGCCTTCGGATGCTGGCTGTGAGCTTACTCAGACATGCTAGCAGCATCTCCTGAATTGTCAAACAGAAAGTGCGCCCTTCGCACTTCACGGCAGGTCAAGTCCCGCCTCTTGAGATCATCCGCCCGCCCGGCTAACCAGCGCGCATGAGCAAGTCCACGATTCTCCCCCCCGCCCCGCCGCCGCCTCCGATC
>Ga0209382_10002181_pt1 | contig 29148 bp, 30 predicted proteins | sample SoiMetdeltSBSDD5_FD_187599 | JGI IMG/M metagenome (GOLD analysis project Ga0209382, IMG submission 187599) | Bulk soil microbial communities from a Populus tree surrounding site in Tennessee, USA - Soil MetaG P. deltoides SBSDD5 (SPAdes) (version 2) | ecosystem: Environmental > Terrestrial >...
AGATGGCAGCCGTGGCGGGTCTCCTGATCGCCACGATCGCGATCTGGCGGGTCGCTGCCGCCACACGGGCCCGAGACGAGCGCGGCAAGTCCGACGACAGCTTCATGAAGAAGGTCGTCAAGGTCTCGCTCCTCGTCCTGGTCGTGGCGGGCGGCACCGTCTGGCTGATCGACCGGGCCGACGACAACCCGCCGAACTCGGGGACCGGCGAACATCCACCGAAGCACCACCGCGGCCACGGAGCGAACAACCACTGACCGCCCCCGCTCGCCGGACCGCCGGCGGCTATTTCTCCTCGTCGGCCAGCCGCGGGAACAGCGGCGCTCCCTTGGTCAGTCGAGCGCCAGCCGGCAGCCGTCCCCACTGACCGGCGGCCGAGATGTCCTGCGCGTCGAGGGCGCCGATCGCGTCGGTCGCGCCGAGCGACTCCCACAGCGCCGCGGCAGTCTTGGGCATCGTCGGCGCGTGCAGCACCGCGATCGCGCGCAGCGACTCGGCCGCGGTGTAGAGGATCGTGGCCAGCCGGGCCCGTGCCTCGGTGCTGTCGTCCTTGGCGACCGTCCACGGCGCCTGCTCGGTCAGGTAGCCGTTGACCTTGGCGACGAAGCCCTCGATCGCGCCGATCGCCTCGTGCAGGGCCAGCCGGTCCATGGCAGCGTCCGCGGTCGTGGCGGCGGTCGCGAGCGCCTCGGCGAGTGCGGTCTCGGCGGCCGTCGGGGTCGTGGGCTCCGGGAGTACGCCGTCGAAGTAGCGGCCGACCATCGACGTGACGCGAGACGCCAGATTGCCGAGCCCGTTGGCCAGCTCCGAGGAGTAGACCGCGCTCATGTGCTCCCATGAGAACGAGCCGTCGGAGCCGAACGCGATCGCCTTGAGGAAGTAATAGCGGTAGGCGTCGGAGCCGAACGTGTCGACGATCTCGCTCGGATGGATCGCGGTCGCCTTCGCCTTGCTCATCTTCTGGCCGCCGACCTGCAGCCAGCCGTGGCCGAACACTTGACGCGGCACGTCGACCCCGGCGGCCATCAGCATCGCCGGCCAGATCACCGCATGGAAGCGGAGGATGTCCTTGCCGACCAGGTGCACGTCGGCCGGCCAGGTCCGGGCGAACCGAACAGGGTCAGTGCCAAAACCTGCACCGGAGGTGTAATTCAATAGAGCGTCGATCCAGACGTAGAGCACGTGGCTCTCGTCCCACGGCACCGGGATGCCCCAGTCGAAGGTCGAGCGCGAGATCGACAGGTCCTGCAGCCCCTGCTTGACGAACGACACGACTTCGTTGCGGGCGCTCTCCGGCTGGACGAAGGTCGGCTCCCGCTCGTACAGGTCGAGCAGCCGCTCGGCGTACTTGCTGAGCGCGAAGAAGTAGTTGTCCTCGGACAGGATCTCGACCGGCCGCTCGTGGACCGGGCACAGCTGGGCGCCGTGGTCGCCGAGGAGCAGCTCGGACGGGAGCTTGTACTCCTCGCAGGCGATGCAGTACGGGCCTTCGTAGGTGCCCTTGTAGACGTCGCCGTTGTCGTAGACGGTCTGCCAGAACTCGCGTACCCGCTCGGTGTGCCGCTGCTCGGTCGTCCGGATGAAGTCGTCGTTGGACGCGTCGACGACCCGCAGCACCGGCTCCCACTCGGACGCGACCAGCTTGTCGGCCCACTCCTGCGGGGTCATGTCGTTGTCGCGGGCGGCCTCGAGGACCTTCTCGCCGTGCTCGTCGGTGCCGGTGAGGAAGACGACCGGCTCGCCACGCTGCCGATGCCATCGAGCGATCATGTCCGCTGCGACCGTGGTGTACGCGTTGCCGATCGACGGTGGAGCCGTCACGTAATAGATCGGCGTCGTGATGTAGAACGCCTTCGCCGCTGCCTCGGACATGCGCCGATCCTATTGAGCGCGCCGCGCGCCATTCGACCGGGTTTCAACGGCACTCCCGCCACCGAGATCGTCGGGAGCGCGACGGTTCGGAGCCGACCGCTGAGCGCAGACCCGCGGGGCGGTCAACAGAAGTAGCGAAAACCCGGGCGAACCTTCGACACTCGCCCGTTGACGACTACACCGTGTAGCGATTGGCTACCTCTCGGCAACAACGCCCTAACGCCTCGTGCGAATCCCTGGGAGGGTGTCATGGACTGGCTGCAATCGAGTCGATTCCGCTTCTTCGCCGTGGGCTCGGCGATCGCGATCCTCGCCGCCGGAGTGCCGGTCGCCGCCGGGGCGGGTGCCGCTCCGCCGGACGACCCCGGAGGCGGTAATACCGTCACGCTCGAACCCAACGAGGTGGCCGACATCGTCGCGGTCCACCTCGACGGGCGCGATGAGGTCAACGATCTGATCCAGGCCGGCGCCGACGTCACCGAGTACGTCAAGCCGACCGGCGACGGCGTCGACGTGCATGTCGTCGCCACCGACGAGGAGCAGGCCCGGCTGAGCTCGCTCGGCTTCGACGTCGGCGAGACGGTCATCAGCGCCAACCAGATCCAGGCCGTCGTCGACCAGCGCGAAGCCGCGGTCCAGCGCGACCGGCAGCTGGAACGGGCCGCCGCCACCGACACGCTGACCGTCCTCCGGTCGGAGTGGTTCGAGAGCATCGGCGGCCAGACGTACCTGAACGTCGAGGTGAAGAGCTCGGCCGGTGCCGACAGCACGACGATCCTCACCGCCAGCTGGGGCGACAACAACGTGACGATGGACCGCTTCGTCGACGCCGGGCAGTACCTCTACCACCGCTTCGAGGTGCCGGTCCCGACCGACACGATCCCGGCCGAGGTCACGATCACCAGCAGTCAGGGCGGCTCGGTCACGGCACCGGTCGTCAAGTGGCTCGGTGAGCCGCGCAAGGCGCCCGGCCCGCACTACGCGACCGGCTTCGTCGACCACTACATGGACCCGACCGAGGCGTACGCCCGGATCGAGTCGCTGGCGAACGAGTTCCCGAACCTCGCCGAGATCGTCAACCTGCCGTACAAGACCAACGGCTACCGTCGACCGGCCCAGGCACTGCTCGGCACGACGACCAGCAACACGTTCTACGTGACGTCGAAGGCATGGGGGCATGAGGGCGGCAACGACATCTCGCTCCAGACCAGTGATCCGGGTGCGCCGAACCAACCGCTGTCGGTCACGGTGACCGGCAACGCGATCGTCGTCTCGCTGGCGACCGACGGCGCGGGCGCGCTCACGAGTACGGCCGCCCAGGTGGTTGCGGCGATCAACGCCTCGTCGGCGGCCTCGGCACTGGTGACCGCGTCGACCTATCGCGGCAACGTCGGTGCGGGTGTCGCAGTCGTCGGAAGCCAGCAGCTGACCGACTTCCTCCACGCTCCGGCGTCGGTCTCGCGGGAGCCGTTCCAGGTACGAGCGCTGCGGATCGGCAAGGATCGCGACGGGTCGAAGCCCGGCGTGCTCGCCTATGCCCAGGAGCACGCCCGTGAGTGGGTGACTCCGCTGGTGACGATCGAGACCGCCGAGCGGCTGCTGCGCAACTACCGCAACGACCCGGCGACCAAGAAGCTGGTCAACGGACTCGACATCTTCATCATCCCGTCGATCAACCCCGACGGAGCCCACTACTCGATGTACGACAACCCAGGGCAACGCCGGAACATGACCGACTACTGCGGTCCGGAGAACTCCGACCCCAACCGCCGCAACGCCTGGGGCGTGGACGTGAACCGGAACTTCAGCGTGGGTTCGCGACTCGACGGCTACACCGGGGCGTCGGGCTCGTGCACCAACGACGTGTACTCCGGTCCGTCCGAGCTCTCCGAGCCCGAGGCCCGCAACGAGGTGTGGCTGACCCAGCAGTTCCCGAACATCAAGTTCGCGATGAACATCCACTCCTACGGCGGCTACTTCATGTGGCCTCCGGGGGCGTACGTCCAGAACGGCCGGGTTCCGCTGCCGCGGCCGACCGTCGGCCAGGAGGACTACTTCTGGGCGTCGTCCAGCCACATCCTGTCCGCGGTGCAGGCCTGGCGCGGCACGGCCACCTGGCCCGGCCGCACCGGTCCGGTGATCGACGTCCTCTACTCCGCGGCCGGCAACTCGGCCGACGAGGCGTGGTACAACCGCGGCATCTTCGGCTGGGACTTCGAGGTCGGCGCGGACCTCTGGGACCCGCAGCAGCAGGACTGGAACCCGGTCGGATTCCAGCCGCCGTTCGCTGAGGGGTACCAGGAGGCCATGGAGTTCTCCAACGGACTCACCGGGCTCTTCGAGGTCGCGCTGGCCTACGGCAACGATGTCGTGCCGCCGAGGTCGCGGGCCGAACTGACCGACAAGGGCGTGATCTTCCCGGCGAACGAACCGGTGACGGTCCACTACACCCTCGACGGCAGCCGTCCGACGTACTCGTCGCCGATGGTGCAGTCGGCCGGACTCCGCGAGGGTCCGCAGCCGATCGCACTCCCGTCCGGACAGACGACCGTGAACTGGTTCACGGTCGACGCCGCCGGCAACGTGGAGCGCAACTACGACCCGAACGGTCACGGCGACCAGTACCGCAAGGCGACCTTCGTCGTCGACTAGCAGCACCCGACTAGCAGCAACAGCACGACGGGCCGGCTCTCAGACGGGAGCCGGCCCGTCGACGTTGTACGTGGACTCGCCGGCGCCGGAGCGTACGACGATGATGTCGGCCGGTTCCGACGTGGGGTTGCTCTCGCGATGGACCGCGCCCCTCGGGACGAAGAGGAAGTCGCCGGGCACGGCCTCCACCGTCTGGGTACCGCCGGGGCCGAACTCCATCCGAAAGGCGCCGGTCAGGACGTAGATGACCGTCTCGTAGTCGCCGTGATGGTGCCACCCGGACGTCATGCCGGCCTCGGTGCGGACGAAGCCCGACCACATGCCCTCGGTGGCGAACGCCTGCTGCCGGTCCATGCCGGGTGTCTGCGGTCCCGGCCGCCGGTCGGACGGGGTCACGACCAGCACCGGATCTTGTGGCTGCTCCATGCCGATTCAGCCTACGGTCAGTCTGACTGCGCGGACTTCTCCAACCGGGCCAGCTCGTCGTCGACGACCGACGAGTCGAGCTTGGTGAAGATCGGCGTCGGCGGCTGAAGTGGCGTACCCGGCGCGATCGGCACTCGTGCCCACGCCGACTGGCTGCCGTAGTCCCCGGTCAGGATGGGATAGCCCGGACCGCCGTCGAGGTCGTCGACCTCCCGGATCTCGGGCCCCGGCGAGATCGCCCCGGTCCGGCCGAGCGCTTTGTGGATGCGCTGCGCCGAGTGCGGGAGGAACGGCGCGAGCAGCCGATTGCAGTCGTCGACCACCTGTGCCGCGACGTGGAGGACGGTCCGCATCCGGTCGGGGTCCTCGGTGCGCAGCTTCCACGGCGCCTGCTGCGACAGGTAGCCGTTGGCCTCCATCGCGACCCGCATCGCCTCGCCGATCCCCTGCTTCTGCCGATGCCGCCCGATCAGACCGCCGACGGTGTCGAAGGCGGCCTCCGACGCCGCCAGCATCGCCCGGTCCGCGTCGGTCAGTTCGCCGGCCTCCGGGATCGAGCCGATGTTCTTGGCGATCATCGACACCGTCCGGTTGACCAGGTTGCCCCACGTGTTGACCAGCTCGTCGTTGTTGCGCCGGACGAACTCGGCCCAGGTGAAGTCGGTGTCCTGCGTCTCGGGTCCCGCGACCGCGATGAAGTAGCGAAGCGCATCGGGCCCGTAGCGCTCCAGCACGTCACGTACGTAGATCACGACCGACCGGCTAGTCGAGAACTGGCGGCCCTCCATGGTGAGGAACTCACTGCTCACGACCTCGGTCGGCAGGTTGAGCGTGCCGTACTCGCCGGGGCTGCCGCCGTAGTCACCGCGGCCGTCGTATCCGATCAGCTCAGACGGCCAGATCTGGGAGTGGAAGGTGATGTTGTCCTTGCCCATGAAGTAGTACGACAGGGCCTCCGGGTCGTTCCACCAGGCCTGCCACGCGTCCGGATCGCCGCTGCGCCGGGCCCACTCGATCGACGCCGAGAGGTAGCCGATGACGGCGTCGAACCAGACGTACAGCCGCTTGTTCGGGTTGTCGCGCCAGCCGTCGAGCGGGATCGGGATTCCCCAGTCGATGTCGCGGGTCATGGCGCGAGGGCGTACGTCCTCAAGCAGGTTGAGGCTGAACTTGAGGACGTTCGGCCGCCAGTCGGTCCGGGTGCGCAGCCAGTCGCCGAGCGCGTGCGACAGCGCCGGCAGGTCGAGGAAGAAGTGCTCGGTCTCGATGAACTCCGGCACCTCGCCGGTGATCCGCGACCGCGGATTGATCAGGTCGGTCGCGTCGAGCTGGTTTCCGCAGTTGTCGCACTGGTCGCCGCGAGCCGCGGGGTAGCCGCAGATCGGACACGTGCCCTCGATGTAGCGATCTGGGAGCGTCCGGCCGGTCGACGGCGAGATCGCGCCCAGCGTCTCCTTGGCGATCATGTAGCCGTTCTTGTACAGCGTCAGGAACAGCTCCTGCGCGACCGCATAGTGATTGCGCGTCGTGGTGCGGGTGAACAGGTCGTACGACAACCCGAGGGCATGCAGGTCCTCGACGATCACCCGGTTGTAGCGATCGGCGAGCTCGCGCGCCGTCACGCCCTCCTGCTCGGCCTGGACCAGAATCGGGGTGCCGTGCTCGTCGGTGCCGCTGACCATGAGCACGTCGTTGCCGGCCATCCGCATGTAGCGGCTGAAGACGTCCGACGGGACACCGAATCCGGAGACATGACCGATGTGGCGGGGGCCGTTGGCGTACGGCCAGGCCACCGCGGTGAGCACATGGCGCGACATGTCCTCGATCCTATTGAGGTGCGTGAGTCGCGGGCGGCCGTGCTCACGCCGTGGCCGGGTCGAAAGTTGGCGTGAGAGGCAGGTTTCGCACCGTCGGAATCCTGAATCTCACGCCAACTCTCGCAGGCGTGACGCCAGGTCAGTCGCGATGGGCCGCGGCGTAGACGTCGCGCCGCCGGACGCCGGTCGCCCGGGCCACCTCGGCGATCGCATCGCGGCGGGACATCCCATCGGCCTCGAGCGCATCGACCTGGGCCGCCAGCTCGGCCGCCGACGGTGCCGGTTGCGAACCCGGATCGGCGCCCGCGACGACCAGCGTCACCTCGCCGAGCACCCCTGCCTCGGCCCACGCGGCGAGCTCACCGACGCTCCCCCGGCGTACCTCCTCATGGACCTTGGTCAACTCGCGACACACCGCGGCCCTGCGGTCGGCTCCGAAGACCTCTGCCATCGCCGCCAGCGCGGCCGCGGTGCGTCGCGGTGCCTCGAAGAACACCATCGTTCGCGGCTCGGCAGCCAACTCCTCGAGGCGCCGGCGCCGCTCGCCGGGCCGACGCGGCAGGAAGCCCTCGAAGCAGAACCGATCGACCGGCAGACCAGACACGGCGAGCGCTGCAAGCACAGCGGACGGCCCCGGCAGCACGCTGATCGGCAGGTCGGCCTCGATCGCGGCCGCCACGATTCGGTAGCCCGGATCCGAGACGCTCGGCATCCCCGCATCGGTCACCAGCAGCACGTCATCGCCGGCGCGCAGCGCCTCGACCAACTCGTCGGTCCGCCGCGCCTCGTTGCCTTCGAAGTAGGACACGATCCGACCGGCGACCGCCACCCCTAGGTCACCGGCCAGCCGACGCAGTCGCCGGGTGTCCTCGGCCGCAATCACATTCGCACTGGCCAATGCGGCTGCCAGTCGCGGCGAGGCGTCGTCGGCGCGACCGATCGGCGTCGCCGCGACGATCAGGGTTCCGGACACGACCGCCATGCTGCCAGCCCGCCGCCGCCAACCGGAGAATCGACATCGCGGCGGTCCCAGCCACCACAATGTCGATTCGCGTGTAGGCCGGCGCCCGGCCGACCGACCCGAATCGCGATTCTCGCGTGGCCGTACGATGCATCGGTGACGACGGCGGTGGACGTACGGGCGGAGTCGTCGACCGTGATCGGCCAGCGCGACGGCCGACCGTACCCGCCCCTGCGCCAGCGATTCATGGCCCGGATCGCGTACAACCCCCGGCTGATCGGCTGGCTCGGACCCATCGCCATCGCCGTGCTCGCACTGTGCCTTCGGCTCTACCACATCGGGCAGCCGCACGCGGTGCTGTTCGACGAGACCTACTACGCCAAGGACGCTCACTCACTGCTCGAGTACGGCTACGTGCGCGACTCGACCGAGGACGCGAACCAGCGGATCCTGGCCGGCGATACCACCGGGATCAACACCAACCAGCCGTCGCAGGTCGTCCACCCCGAGGTCGGCAAGTGGATGATCGCGGTCGGCGAGTGGATCTTCGGCTTCGACCCGACCGGCTGGCGAGTGTCGGCCGCCGTCGTGGGTGCGCTGACCGTACTGATCCTCGCCCGAATGGTTCGGCGCCTCACCGGCTCGACGCTGATCGGCTGCGTCGCCGGCGTACTGCTGTGCTTCGACGGCCTGCACTTCGTGATGTCACGACTCGCGCTGCTCGACGTGTTCCTCGCGTTCTGGCTGGTGTGCGCCGTCGCCTGTCTGGTGGCCGATCGCGACTGGGGACGAAAACGCCTGTCCGAACGCTATCCGGAGTCGGCCGAAATCGACGGGTACGGACCGGTTCGGGGAATGCTGTGGCGCCCCTGGCGGATCGGTGCCGGCGTCTGCTTCGGACTGGCCTGCGGCACCAAGTGGAGCGCGATCTACGTGCTCGCCGTCTTCGGCATTCTGGTCTGGGCCTGGGACTCCGGTGCCCGTCGCGCGATCGGCGTCCGTACGGCCGCGATGAAGTCGCTGGTGGTCGACGCGCTGCCGGCGCTGGTCACGATCGTCGGCGTCGCGTTCGTCGTCTACCTCCTCACCTGGACCGGCTGGCTGTGGCATCACCAGGCGTACGAAGCGCGATTCGGCCACGGCTACGGCGACGAGCCGCCGTGGGGCAGCTACCTCGACCACCAGGCGTCCGGCTGGTTCGGTCAGACGCTGCAGGCGCTCCGATCGCTGTGGCACTACCACCAGATGGTGTACGACTTCCACACCGGCAGCTATCTGCAGGGCAAGACCCATCCCTACCAGTCGCATCCACAGGGCTGGCTCACCCTGAACCGGCCGGTCGGCATCGCGGTGACCGCGGACATCATGCCCGGCGAGCAGGGCTGCACCGCTCCGGAGGGCTCGACCTGCCTGCGTCAGATCCTGGCGCTCGGCAACCCAGCGGTGTGGTGGCCGGCGGCGGCCGCACTCATCGTGAGTCTCTGGATGTGGATCATCCGGCGCGACTGGCGGTTCGCGGTGCCGATCCTCGCGGTCGCCGCGTCCTGGCTGCCGTGGTTCCAGTACGACGACCGCCCGATCTTCTCGTTCTATGCGACGGCGATCATCCCGTTCTCCTGCGCGGCGCTCGCGATGGTGCTCGGCATGGTCCTCGGGCCGGCCGATGGGCCGCGACCTCGTCGGATCGCGGGCGGCATCCTCATGGTGACGGTCGTCGGCGCAGTCATCATCGCCTTCGCGTTCTTCTGGCCGATCTGGACCGACGGCCTGCTCACCCACGACGCCTGGCAATCCCGGATGTGGCTCGACTCCTGGATCTGACACTCCTGGATACGACCTAGCGTCGGTAGCGTAGGGGCAGCCCGACCGACCTCGGGCGCCCCGCACCGGGGTTCGCGCCCCGGTTCGAGTCCAATCCGGCGTACTCGAAGCAGCGGGTGGGGCCGACCCAGCCAGCGCCAGCGAACGACGGCACATCGCCGCCACGTCTGGCCTGCCTCGAGTCCCATGCCCTCTGTTTCCCGCGTCGTCTGGCTGCTCGTCGTCGGGCGCGCAGTCAATCGGCTCGGAGCGTTCACGCTCCCCTTCCTCACCGTCGCACTGACCGACCTGCTCGGCGCGTCCGTCACGGCGGCCGGCGCCCTGATGGCGATGTTCGGCATCGGCAGCATCGCGTCGCGGCTGGTCGGCGGCTGGCTGGCCGATCGGCTCGGTCGCCGGACCACGATCGTCCTCGGTCTCGTCCTCACCGCCGCCGCCCAACTCGGGCTGGCCGGAGCACCGAGCCTCGGCGCTGCCGCCGTTGCGATCGCCGGGCTGGGTCTGGCGTACGAAATCTACGAACCGCCGAGCCAGGCACTCATCGCCGACGTCGTACCGAGCCACGCACGCCCGGCCGCCTACGGACTCTTGTCGGCATCACTGGCCGCCGCCGGCGTGGCAGCCGGGCTGCTCGCGACCGCGGTCGGCGCGACCGACCTCCGGCTGCTGTTCGTCGTCGACGCCGCGACCTGCCTCGGCTGCGCCGTGCTGCTGGGCATCGCCCTGCCAGGCGACGCCGCGCGGCAACTCGGTCCGACGCCGCCAGGGCGGCGCCCCAACGCCGCAAGCCCCTGGCGAGACCGCCGACTGCTCGCGCTCACCGCCTCCGGCGTGGCCTTCGCCGCGGTCTACCTGCAGATCAACACCGCGCTCGCACTCACCTTGGACCGACGCGGCATCTCGGCGTCGTACGTCGGACTGCTGCTCGCCGCCTCGGCCCTCACGATCGTCGCCGGGCAGCCGCTGCTCCGCTGGGGCCGGTTCGCGCGAGTCGATTCCTGGCGGGCGATGGCCATCGGCTACGTCGTACTCGGCATCGGTCTGCTGGCGACCGGATTCGCGACCACGCTCCCCGCGTTCGCCGCCGCCACGGTCATCTGGAGCCTCGGTGATCTGATCCTGCTCGGGCGGGTCTACGGATTCGTCGCCGAACTGGCACCGGCTCACGCACGGGCGCAGTATTTCTCGGTCTACGGACTCAGCTGGGGCGTCGCGACGGTCATCGGACCGCCCGCCGGGACATTCCTCGTCGACCGCGCCGGTCCGGGCGCCCTGTGGACGGCCACGGCCATCGTCTGCGGTGTCCTCGCCGCCACCCAGACGGCACTGGCCCGGTTCGTGACCCGCTCGCACTGCGCAGCCGATCCGCCATGATGGCCCGATGAACACGCTGACGGTCGACATCTTCGTCTCGGTCGACGGATGGGCCAGGGGCGTGGCATCGCCCGGCTACTTCGGCTACCCGGGTCCGGAGCTGGAGCAGTGGATCAGCGCCGAGCTGGACCGGCCGCAGACCGTCATCCTCGGTCGGCGTACGTACGAGGCCCTGGCGAACGTGCCTGAGCCGGCCCGGGACGAGGGCTGGCGGCGGATGGCCGAGCTGGACAAGGTCGTGTTCAGCCGCACGCTGACCGAAGCGGTCTGGCCCAACACGCGGATCTGCGAAGCCGATATGGCGTCCGAGATCGGATCGATGAAGGCGACCGGCGATGCGCCACTGCGCACGATGGGAAGCCTTTCCCTGGCGCGACAGCTTCTCGAAGCCGGGCTGCTGGATCGACTGCGGCTGATGACCTTCCCTCTGATCGTCGGGGACGGCGGCCGTGAGCCGTTCTTCGAGGCCATGCCGGCGGCCGACCTGAAGCTGGTCGGCCACCAGGTGCTGGACGGCCGGATTCTGCTGAGCGAATACCACCCGACCGGGAAGGACATCCCGCGGATCTGACCAATGGCGTCAGGATGGCTCCCACGAATCGAATCGCTCGACCCACTGCGCTCGCCAGGCCGGCGGCTCCCATGTATCGCCGAAGTAGATCCGCTCGCGGACGACCTTGTCGCCGCGGAACTCCATGATGCCGACGACCATCACCGGCTGGTCGTCGTATCGGATCGTGTACTCGTTGACCCAGAGATCGTCGCATCCGGTGATCCGACGCACCTCGAACTCCTGACGGGCCGGGTACGTCGACCGGAATCCGATGATGTTCTCCTTGCCCCGCAGCCGCTCGCCGCCCTGCGGCCACTCCACGACCGCATCGTCGGCGTAGATCTCCGAGGCGCGGGCAATGTCGTCCTCTGGAGCACCGCCGGCCGCTCCGACGTTCGAGGACTCGAAGTGCGCCCGGATCAGCCTGGCCCGCTCCGGTTCTTGACTCACCATGACGATCTCCCTCCGTCGAGCAGACACCCATTGGAGCACCTGGCACGGGCTGCCTGACTCGCTCAGGTCGTGGCAGCTTGCTTGGCCGCGGCGGGTCGCCCCAGGTCGCGTACCGAGCGAGATGCCAGCGTCAGTACGCAGATCGCCGCGTAGACGATGCCGCTGACGACGAACACCTCCCGGTACCCGAACGCGTCTCCGATCGGCCCGTAGATCAACTGCCCCACTGGCATCGCGACGAACGAGCCGACCCCGTCGTACGCGCTCACCCGCGACAGCATGGACTCGTCGATGTTCTCCTGCATCGCGAGGTCCCAGCCGAGGATGAAGACCTGCATCCCCGCGCCCGCCACGAACAATGCCAGCACGAGCGGCACCACGGCGGGCTCCAGGCCGTAGATGACCAACGGAATGCCGAGCAGGGAGAGGGCGATCATTCCGGCGCGCAAGGGCCGCCGGATGCTGACCCGCAGCAGGACGACCGACATCGCCAGCAGGCCGAGCGCCCAGGCGGACATCGCAAACCCCCAGCCCTCGGCGCCGATGGTCTGATCCGCGAGTGCCGGTCCGATCGTGAAGAGGCTGCCCATGAAGATTGCGTTGAGCACGGCGGCCGCAGAGACGGTGATCCATAGCCATCGGAGGCCGGTGAACACCTCCCACCCCTCGCGCAGCTCGCGGAGTGTGCTCGGCTTCGGCGCCCCCTCGCGAGGCTCGCGGGCCGGGATCCTCACTCGAACCATCAACGCCGCGGCCACGAGCCAGGTCATGGCGTCGACCGCGAGCGCCCATCCGGGCCCGACCGTGACGACGAGGAGCGCGGCTGTGCTCGGGCCGATGACGGCCAGGACGCCACGGGACATGGAGACCAAGACGTTGGCGGGCTGCAGCTGAGCACGGGGGACCAGCTGAGGCAGCATGCCCTCCATGGCCGGCATGCTGACCGCCGCCGTGGTCCCGTTGATCGCCTCGAGGACGATGATCATCCAGAGCTCGGCCTGGCCGGACAGCACGAGATAGGCCACCGCGCCCTGGGTCAGCGCGCTCATCAGGTTGGACAGCCGAATGACCAGTGCGCGGGAGAACCGGTCGGCGATCACTCCGCCCCACAGCATGAAGACGACCATCGGGATGGTCCGCGCGGCGAGCACCTGTCCGATCGCGCTCGCCGAGTCGCTGACCTCCAAGATCGCGAATGCCAACGCGACACCGGCCATCATCGAGCCCGACATGTTGACGAACTGCGATCCGAAGAACCACGCGAAGTTCCGCTCGCGAAGCGGAGCGAGGGCCTGCCGCACAGCTCGCCTCCCCATTCGGCCGGGCAGGCCGCCCATGCTCGCAGATCGGACCAATCGACCGCTACGCCTTTGCCCATACTGAGTGACGCCGATCAGTACGGAGGACAGTGAGTCACCAGGTCAGCTTCGGCAGCGCCCGCTCCGTGGTCTGCAGCCTGGCCGGAGCCGCGGCCCATTGGTTGACCAGCCGCTGGAACAGGGCGCCGGACGGATAGTCGGCCAGGCCGCTCGTTCTGAGGTAGGCGAATCGGTGCCGGCGGTAGTACTCCTGCAAGCCGGGGTTGTCGGCCCACACATCGATGCGGATCCAGTGCGCCTGCTCCTGCGCGGCGCGGTGGTCCGCCCAATCCAGGATGACGGCACCGGCGCCGGCATGCGATCGGCGAACGATCAACCGGTGCAGGTAGCAAGCCCGCTCGGCGCGCTCGGCCTGCGTCCAGAGGTCGGGGTCGGCGTACCGATCGATGGCGACAGTGCCGATCACCTCGGAGTCGTCATGGACCATCCAGGTCTCCCCCGCGTCGATGCTCGCCGCGATCCGGTCCGCCATCGCGTCGTGATCGGGCCAGGGTTTGCGCCACTGGTCGATCCCGCGCTCGGCCAACCAGGTGCTCGCCTCGTCTCGCATCGCGACGATGGTGGCCAGATGTGCCCTGGTGGCAATCCCGATGATCATCGCGGCTGGGTGGCCTCGGCGTCGTAGCCGGTCAGATCGCCGAGCTCGTAGACGATGCGGTTGCGATCGCCGGCGAACGTGGTCAGCGTCAGTCGAAGCGGCCGGTCCTTGCTGAACGTGGTCCGCGTGTACATGAGGACAGGCGCCCCGATGCCGGTCGCCAGGCGTCGAGACTCGTCCGGGGTCGGCATCCGGGTCGTCAGCTCGTCCACGTAGCCGACCTCGATGTACCCGTGATCGGCCATCGCGCGAATGGTCCCTTCGGGCAGGTCATGCGGTCGCAGCAGGCCACACTCGTTCGCGATGTCCAGCGGGTAGTAGCTGTCCTGGATGCTCGACGGCTCCCCGTCGACGAGTCGCAGGAAACCGCGCATGACGAGGGTGTCGCCCTCCTCGACATGGAGCCGCTGCGCCTGATCGGTCGATGCGGCGACCACACTGATCTCGAAGTCGCGATAGCTCGCCGTACGGCCCTGCGTGCCGACCTCGGCGATGTACGCGTCGGCCTTGTCGCTGCCATGGCGATCGCGATCCTCGGCCCAACTCGCGTGGTACGTCGTGATCGCCTGGTCGCGGACGAACGTGCCCCGTCCCGGCGTACTCGTGATCGCACCCTCGTTCGTCAGCATCGCCAGCGCGAGGCGGACGGTGTTGCGCGAGACCTGGTACCGCTGGCCGAGCTCGAGCTCGGTCGGCAGCTGGCCGCCAGGGGGTAGCTCTCCGGTTCGGATCGCCTCCCTCAGATCGGCTGCAATTCGTCGGTATAGCGGGTCAGATCGTGCCATAACTCCGTTCCTTCTGGCTGGTACCAACAAATTCTTACCCACGCGGCTGGAGCCCGTCACTGGGCCCTTCGACCCTGCTCGACCGAGACTGCGCGATCTACGCTGACGCCACCTTGAGGTGACGTGTGATCGCGCCTCGAAGGCCGAGGTGGTTGAGATGTGGAACTGGATCCTGGTGATCGCCATCGTGGGCGGGCTGGTCGCGCTTCTGGCCGTCGCCGCCGTACGTCAGCGCCGATATGCGGGTGACACGCCAATCGCGCAACAGCACAAGAAGAACACCGGGAAACCCAGCCAGGGAAACCTCGGCGCCCTGAAGAAGGAGAAGGGCCGCAAACCCAATCCCTGGTGAGCCGACCGGCGCTCCGGATTCTGCTTGCATCTTGTACCTAGGTACAGGCTTACCGTTGCTGTACGCCGTCCCGACGGCGGCTCGCAGCAAGGAGAAGCCGGATGACCGATCAACTGGACTGGGTAGCCGAGGACGCGTGCACCCTGCCGACCGCCGAGCGGCCGCTGCGGGCCGCGGAGTTCGACGCGTTGTTCTCCGAGCGGCTCGTACGTGTCGAACGTCTGAGCCCTGTCAGCGCACTGATCGAGCTGTTGAGCGGGGAGGAGACGATCGCGCTCGCGCAGGATCTGACCGAGCGGGAGACGTCATGCTGCTCCTTCTTCAGCTTCGCCGTCAGCGGCACCGACGACGCCACCACGATCGAAGTCGCCGTTCCGGCCTCGCGGGCCGACGTTCTCGACGCCTTGGTGACGCGGGCCGAGTCGTTCGACGGAGGCGTCCGATGACGACGGCACTCCGAACCAGCGAGGTCGCACGGGCGGCCGGCGTCAACCAGCAGACCCTGCGCTACTACGAGCGTCGTGGCCTGATCGCCGAGCCCACTCGGAGCCCCGGTGGCCATCGCCTCTACCCGTACGAGGCGGTGACCGTCGTACGCATCATCAAGGCCGCGCAACGTCTCGGATTCACGCTCGACGAGGTGGCCGATCTGCTGGCTGCCGGTCAGCATCGGCACGGCAGCAAAGTGGATCCGGGGCTGCAAGTGCTGGCGCGATCGAAGCTCGTGCAGATCGACGAGCGCATCGCTGATCTGCAGACGATCCGGCAGAACCTCGTGGAGGCCTTGGACGCCGGCTGCGACGAAATCACGGTGTGCGCAACGAGCGACTGCTGCTCCCTGTCGTTCGTCGAGATCGCGGGCGTCCAGGCGACCCGATGAGCCAAATCAAGGATCGCCATCTCGTCGGTGCGGGGCTGGCCGCCTGCGCGGTCTGTTGTGCTCCGCCGCTGCTTGCGTTCCTCGGCATCGCCGGTTTCGCCGCGACGGTGGCCACCTTCGTGTTCGTCGGCGTGGTGTTCGGCGTCGTCATCGGCATTGCAGCGCTGCTCGCGGTGTGGCATCGGCGACGCCAGACGCGGCGTCACGCCTGCGCCACCGACGTCGGTCCGGTCGACATCGAGCTCTCCGGGACACCGGAGCGGTCGGACCCGTGAGCACTACCCGCCGCCTCGCGGCACTGTTCACCATGATCATGCTGCTGGCCACCGCGGCGTTCGTGATCGGCGTGACCATCGAGAAGAACCAAGGACACTCGGAGTCCAGCGTCGAACAGGCGCATTCCGGCGAGGCGTACGAGACTCACGGGCAGACCGAGGGCGTGGAGCCCGGGAGTCACTCGGAGACGTCAGAGACCATCGGTGGCATCGACATCGAGAGCACGCCGATCATCGTGCTCGGGGTCGCCGTGTCGCTGGCCCTGATCGGTGCCGTTCTGAGATGGCCACGGCCCGAGGTGTACGCGATCGCGGCCGTGTTCTGCCTCGGCTTCGCACTCCTCGACGGGAGCGAGCTGGCGCATCAACTGGACGAGAACTCTGGAACCGTCGCGACGTTCGCCGGTCTGGCATTGGTGCTCCACCTCGGCGCCGCGGCGATGGCCGGCTTGGCGGCGATTAGGAGCCGAGGCGACCGGGCGACAGCTGCGGCAGCCTGACTCCGATTCAGACCAGGAACAGGCACAGCGGATGACCCGCCGGGTCGAGAACGACACGAAGGTCCGACCGCGCCTGTGGCTCAGCCAGCGTGCCGCCACGTGACAGCGCAAGCCGCACCGCCTGTTCGAGGGCGGCCTGCTCGGCCGCTCCGGGATCTGTCGCCGGCCCGTCCGCATCGGCCGGACTGACCTTCACATCGAGGTGGATCATCTTCTGTTGCCGGCTCGGCTCCTCCGGCCAGGTCGGGCGCTCGTACCCCTCGGTCCGCTGGAACGACAGCCCGGTCCCGCCCTGCGGATCGCGCATCAGCACCCAGTCCGGCTCCACCGCGGTCGGCTCCCAGCCCAGTAGGCCGCCGTAGAACCGCGCCATCTCGTGCGCGTCGTCGCAGTCGTGGTTCACCGTACGGACCGTCAATGAAGGCGCCTGGGACATCGCTCTCCTCTCATCGGAATACGAGGCTTCGGACTCTACGAGAGGGGTTCGGGCTTGTCGTCGTACTCGATCAGCCAGGATTGGCCCACAGCTCATAGGCAGTTCGAAGTGCTGTTCGGTGGGCAGAGTTGCCGAGGAGGTCGACGCTGCTGACCCATTGATCGATCGCGCCGATCGAGGCAGGCAGCCTGGCGATTTCGGGATCGGTGACATCGGCGAGCAGCGCTTGCGGGACCGCTTGATCGACGGTGCGGTAGGGCCGATCCATGAAAGCCGTCACCGTCGACGCGGGGACCGGAAGTCCACGTTCGCGCTGTGCACTCAGCAACACCTCGCAGGCGTCCGCCAGTCCGTTCTCACGATCGCGCCAGTCAGGGGCTGTCGCGGCCTCTGCGAGTGGGTCGGCGAGGTCCGCTGCCACGGCAAGGCCTTGGAATGCGAGCCTCGCCACTTCGCATACGGCGGCCATCGACGCGACAGCGCGAACGCCGGCCAGATCAGATCGCCAGCCAACCGTGCGCTCAGCAACCTGGAGCCGAACTCATCACCCCGCTCGGCCGTGCGGCCGACCATCGGCATCTCGTCGGACAGACGCTGCCAGCCGGCCGCAAGCACGTACCGCTCGATGTCCGGTGGGTACCAGCGCAGCGCCGCGCGTACGTCCGCGAGTTCAGCGGTCTGGTCTATGAACACCGGTCCGGCGATCACCTCGAGCACACTGTGACCGGTCAATGTCAGCCACTCCGGTACCGACAGACCCGTCGGGTCCACGCCCAGCCGGCTCGCCGCAAAGCCCCTCACCGTCGCGACCTCGACCTGGTGCGACAGCGAGGGATCCCAAGAGACCGGGAATCTGACCGGCCATCCCTGGTAGGACTCCGGCAATTCGCGGTCCAGCAGGGCGTTGACGTGGGGCACCGCATCGCTGTCCGGCTCGTCCACCACCAGCAGTGTCAGCCGACATCCCCAGTCATGGTCATGGCTCATCGCGTCGTCGAGGCCAAGCACGTCCGATCCCGAGCCGAGCCTTCCGGCCGCGTACCGAAGCCGGGGCATGGCCCGGGTGAGCAACGGCGCTACGACATCGGCATGGAACTGCCGGGCGAGCTCGCGCCCGCCCATGGCACGGCCAGTCACCGGATCAGAGGAATCAGACACCATCAGGATCCAACCAGCCAAGCGCGCACTGACTCCACGGGGTTTAGGACCTGCCGTGTCGGGTGGCGCGTCCTAGCGCCAGCCGCGGTCGGGCCTACGACGGTGACGTCCTATGCGGGGAAGAGTCGGTAACCCGTCATCTGGCGGTTGGGGAGGCGGTCGTAAAAGCCCTCGCTCTCGGGGCCGGATAGCAGGTCAAGTCGTTCGACTCCACTGGTCTCGAAGATGGCGGCCACGAGCTGACGTCCGACGCCCTGTCCCCGCATCGTGGAGTCGACTGCCACCACCGAGAGGTAGGCATGGTGCCCGTTGGTGAGCGCGTGGGCGAAGCCAACGATGCCCGGGGCCGGCGCGCCTGGTGTGATGGCGACCAATGTGACAGTGCCGGGTGCTGCGGCGAGCCGGCGAAGGAGAGCGGGATCGGCGAAAGTCGGCCAACCCTCCCCTCGCGCAAGGGCAGTTACCGCTGCGATCTCGTTCCCATCAGGACCGTCAATGCGTAAGTCACGGATCTGCACGTCTGGCATCCGCCCAGCATGCGAACTCGACCCTGACACGGCAACCTGAGCCCCTCCATTCCATTGCCGCTCGCAGCCATCGTCGCGTGTCGGCCGCTACCTATACCGCCGCCAGATACCCACCGGTCGCTGCCGGAGGGTGAAACGGTCTGCTGCCCGGTTTCGAGGTCTCGGGACGTTAGACCCATGTGTCGAAACTCGGTGTGGTCCACGGTGAAGGTGGCGGGGACCACGAAATCACTCGCCGCCGAGGAAGTGCATCATGAGGATGTTCGAGACCATTCGATGCCGGATCGGCTGGCATCTGTGGGGGCCAGTCAGCGGTGACGTGGCCGGGGCACACCACCAGTGCCGCGTTTGCGGAAAGATCCAGCCAGTCGACACGGGACGCCCGCCGCCCGACACACGCAACAGATACGGCGGGCTCAACCAATAGTTGAGCCAGGCACCTTGCTCGCCCGAGATTTCCTGTCGCCCCGATCAACTGACCTGGGACGTCGGTCGGGTGGAGCTGAGGGGATTTGAACCCTGACCCCCTCGTTGCGAACGTGATTCTCCGTTGCCGACAGGTGCCGATGGCAGCACTTCTTGTCTGATTCACGCTGGGGTGTTGGGGACTGCTGTGATCTCGCCTGTCTTCACGCGGAGGGCTTCGATGCCCTTTCGCTGCCCGATCCTCACTCCAGACGGATCATTGGACCAGCCAGCGCCGTCTTGTCGCCATGCCGGGGCCGGGACCTTCGCCTCTTGGGCAGCCGTTCATCGTGTTGCATCCTCGTGGTAGGCACAGCGGCTATCCGTCGGTGTGCACCCTCGCCCGTCGAGATGCGTAACCACGCGTCATCTGGAGTCCTCCCCTTACCTGCTCCGTTCATCCATTGCGTGGCTACGGGCTGGGAGACAACCACATTGCGGCCTGGCGCGAGCCGGACCTCTTCTCGACCGAGATTCGTGGTGCGTTCAGGTCGCTGCGCCAAGGAGGCGTCATGAGCACCACCGTCGACCCCGCGACCGAATTTGGGTCGTTTCAAATCGAGGTTCCCGATGAGCAGCTTGACGACTTGCGCCGGCGGATCGCGGCGACACGATGGCCAGGCAGGGAACTTGTGGGGGACCGGTCGCAGGGGGTGCAACTGGCGACCCTGCAGGAGTTGGCCCGCTACTGGGCGAATGAGTATGACTGGCGCAGATGTGAGACGCGACTGAACGCGCTGCCGCAGTACATGACCGAGATCGACGGGGTCGAGATCCACTTCATCCATGTCAAGTCGCCGCATGAGAACGCGTTGCCGCTGATCATGACGCACGGTTGGCCCGGCTCGGTCGTCGAACTGATGGAGACCGTCGGCCCGCTGATCGACCCAGTCGGGCACGGCGGCACTCCCGATGACGCATTCCACCTGGTGCTGCCGTCCTTACCTGGATACGGCTTCTCGGGGGAGCCAACCGAGCTCGGCTGGGAGAACGGCCGAATCGCAAATGCCTGGGCGGAGCTCATGAACCGTCTCGGCTACACGCGCTACGTCGCCCAAGGGGGCGACGTGGGCGCCGCCGTCACGGATGCGATGGGCCGCATCGCGCCCGAAGGATTGCTCGGCATTCACGTCAACTTGCTCGCCCTGGCGATCGATCTCAAGGACCACCTGCCGGCGGAGACCGAGCAGGAGCGCGCCGCGCACGCTGCGCTCGACACGTTCACCACCGACGGCTTCGGCTACTTCCTGGAGCAATCCACTAGACCGCAGACGGTCGGCTACTCCCTGCTGGATTCACCCGTCGGCCTGGCGGCCTGGATGCTCGATCACGACACGGACAGCTACTACAAGATCTCCCGCGCGTTCGTCGACGGCGAGCCGGTAGGAAATCTCACCCGGGACCACATCCTCGACAACATCACGCTGTACTGGCTGACGGGGACCGGCGCGTCGGCCGCCCGTTGGTACTGGGAATTCGGACGGTTCCTGGCCGCGGCCCATGCGTCCGGCCAGGCTCCTCCGCCAGTCTCGGTCCCGGTGGCCTTCACCACGTTCCCGGGCGAGATCTTCGCGGTCCCGCGCAGCTGGGTTGAGGTGGCCTATCCCGGACTTGCCTACTTCAACGAGGTCGACAGAGGTGGCCACTTCGCGGCCTGGGAGGAGCCAGAGCTCTTCGCCACCGAACTGCGGGCCGCGTTCAGCTCACTGCGCTGATATCGACCCAGCGGAATGTGCTGAGCTGCCGCGATCCGTGCTCCCCCGGCCACATCTGGCCCTGCTCCACCTAGCTGCCGGTTCCTAGGCCGGAAAGGAGCGGGTCAAGGGTCGGCTTGCCGATCACGAAGCGACGCGACGCAGGAGCGCCCTTGATGCGCGGAACAGAGGCCGAAGACTGGTGCGCAGGGGGCGGGGCCTCGGCGTGCGCTCGCTTGACTCGGGCGAGCTGGCATGCGGGTTGGCGCCATGTCATGCCTCGATCGCCTCGACGCTGCCGAGTTTCTGCCGAGGACACATTGGGCGTCTGGTTAGTGATCCTCCGGCGGCCGTAGCTCACGAGCATCCGGATTCGGTCGGTCCTGCGCAGGGGTGTCGGATGTATCGATCTCGGAAGAAGGGGGCGTGATCATCATCAGTATGGCGCCGGCCACGACGACGACGCCGGCGAAGAGAACGACCATGGTCAGTGCGAGGAGGAAGGCTAGCTCTCCGCCGGAGCTGGATTGGACCGCGACGATGGCCAACACCGTGCCGACTCCGAGAAATACGAGTCCGACTCCGAGCACGTGAAAGGAAGCCCAAGGGTCATCCTCAGGCGCTGTCGGTTCCTGCCGCCGTTCCCTGGCAGGCCGTAGTCGGATGATGAGCCAGACAGCAACCGCTGCGGTAATGGCCGACCACACAGCGCCGCTGACGTGCCCACTCAACAGTCCCAGCACGAAACCCGCCACGGGGATCGGGAGGGCTGAGATGAGAATCCCGCGCCGGGTCCGCCGATCGAGCTTCACCGATCGGAGTATGGCGGGGTGGAGCCCCGGGCCGCCACGGAACGCTCGCAGGGCGGCTGGCGGACTGCGGTTCCACGACCTGTACACGCACCAGCGCGAGCTGGATCCCGCGTCGGTGGGCTGTTCGCCGAGCTTCGATGACGATGCGGAGTCAGACGGTGATGAGGACGGGGGTCCCCGCTGACCTGCGGTGTTGGGTGGTGGAGCTGAGGGGATTTGAACCCCTGACCCCCTCGTTGCGAACGCTGTCCATCGCCATTAGGCGGTGTCAACCGATGTCCTGCATGGTCGATCCAGGCGGGGCTGGTGTCGACGGTTGCGGCTCGTGGCTCCTCGACCACAAAGACGTCGCCGACTTTCTGCCGACGATCACGGCCTTCGTGCGGTGACGATTCCCATGTGTTGTCTGGCTCGGCGTCGAGTGACTCGGGCAGCGATTGGTCGGCCACGGTGTCGGCCTGCCCGAGTCAATCGTGACGCGCCGTGGCCATTCCTGATGCGTAGTGTCGTAGTCCGTCAAGGTCGGTCACCACGATCTGACGCCGGCGGGTTGCGATCAGCCCTCTGGTCCGCAACGTGCTGAGTCCACGGACGGCCGAGTCTCGCGAAGTGGACATCAGGCTGGCAAACTCCTCCTGAGTCAGATGGATGCTGATGTCGATCACTGATCCGTCGGAGGTGCCGTAGCGATCGACCAGCTCGACCAGGAAACTGGCGAGGCTGCGCGAGACTCCCATCGAGGCCGAGGCCTCGCGACGGCGATCGGCCGCCCCCAACCGGCTCATGATGACGCGCATCAGCGCCAGCAACATCTTCGGATGCGTCTCGAGGACAGTCATAAACTCGTCGCCCGGGATCACGCGGCACTCGACGGGCAGCACAGCGACATTGCCCGCCGCCCGCTGCGGCCTTGCTTCGATCACCTCGAACTCGCCCAGAAGATCGCCCGCCCCCAGGACGGACAACACGATCTCGCGACCATTCAGCGTGTCCAGGGTGACCTTGACCAGACCCGAAAGAGTGAGGAAGACGTTGTCACTGTGGTCACCCTGGACGATGATCCTCGCTCCCTTGCGGAAGCGCTTCGGATGACCGACCCGCAGCAGGAACTCTCGATCGGCCGGTTCGAGCCTGCCGAGAAACGAGCGGTGGTCCACCACCTCCCCGCCTGCCATCCATCCAGCCTAGTGCCGCAGATGCCCCGTTCGCTGTGCCTCATCTGAGGCGGACGCAGCCCGTCGCGGGGCGCACCGTGGATGGGTAGTCCTGGATAGGCCTCGCAGAAAAGGTGACAATCATGAATCGGAAGCCACACTCCATCTGGCGAACGGCCACCGCGGCAGGGTCGGCGGTTCTCCTCAGCGCAATCCTGCCGGTCGCGCCCATCGCCGCAGACGCCCAACCCGACGACCGCGGACAAGGAAACCGGTCTGCCGCCCGTGAATCCGGCCCCGTCGTGTATGTCCACGACGGCCGGGTCGTCGCCATCAGACGGGACCCGTTGCCTCCGGGAGCATACGGGGGCCAAGGCGTTGACTATTCACCCGACATGACAGCGTGGATTCTCCATCCCCCATGCGGCCGATGAGCGACGAAACGCGTTGGGACGACGCCCAACTCAACCGAGGCCGCGGCGTTTCAGGTCTGCGAGGGGAGGGCTGTGCCTCTGACCTGTGGCTTTGCTGGTGGTGCGGGTGACGGGAATCGAAGCCGCACTGTCAGCTTGGGAAGCGGGCCAAGGGAGTGTCGACGCCGCTGATCTCGTCTGCTTGTCCGGCCAGTCACGGCCTGGAGTGACCTGGACGTGACGGCGTTAATGGCCCGGCTGGAGCGGTGGCTGCCCGAAGTGGGTTGGTGGCGGAGCGGGGTCGGTGTTGCGGTCTGTAAAACCGTCGGCGATGCCTTCGTTGGTTCGAATCCGACACCTGCCACCACCAGCGACACAAGCCCGAATCCCGTCTGTGACCAGCGGCGATCCCCCCGCTCGGTGGCGCTCTTGATCCAGCTATGTCCAGCTGTGCACCGCCGCTGCCGAGTGTTTGTGCCTGAGACGTGCCTGGGTCTCAGCGCCCGGCCGGCCTGGGGATCCGTCACCGAGCCGCTCTCGAACCCGACCCCCGGCGTTGATCTGCGTACGCGATATGGCGAATGTCCAGATCGGCCCGAGTGGCTTAGCCTGGAGATGCGAAGCGGGCGGGGTGAGGAACTGTGAAGAGCCGCTGGGTGTTGACCGACGAAGACTTGCGGGAACTGCTCGCCGTCAACGCCGCAACCGTGATCGCCAGCCACGTTTATCCCCTGACCTCTTCGGTGTGAACGCGGTCCGGTTGTGGCGCATGATGGCAAGCGGCACCGGGGGCCTGGTCTGACGCGGGTCTGAGTGTCGATGGGTGCCGTGTGTTGTCTGGGCGTGGTGGGGCGGTTGCTGACTTTCTGCTGACGATCCGGGTGGGTTCCGATCGGACGAGGGTTGCCGATGGGTGTGTTCGGGGCCAGGATGGTCGGTCTGCACCGTATCGGGTGGGGAGTGATGGACGAGTTTGAGCAGCGACTGGCTGCCGCGCAGGCCGGTGACGAGGCGGCCTTCGTGGACTTGTTCCGGAGCATTCAGCCGATCCTGCTGCGGTATTTGGCCACGCTTGGTGGGCCGCTGGCCGAGGATGCCGCGGCCGAGACCTGGGTGAGGGTGGTGCGGGACCTGGGCCGGTTCCGCGGTGACGAGGCCGGCTGGCGGTCCTGGGTTCTGACGATCGGGCATGCCCGGCTGCGGGATGCTCAGCGGCGGGCGGGTCGTGAGGCGGTCGCTGTGGAGGCCGACTTTGAGTCGGCACTCGGCCCGGCTGCCGACGATGTCGAGGCCTCGGTCGAGGCGTTGGTGTCGACCGAGGCTGCGCTGGCTTTGATCGGGCGGTTGCCCCGCGACCAGGCCGAGGCGGTGCTGTTGCGGTACGTCGTCGGTCTGGATGCACCCGCGACTGCCCGGGTGCTTGGCAAGCGTCCTGGCGCGGTACGGGTGGCGGCACACCGGGGTCTGCGCCGGCTGGCCACTCTGCTCGAAGCCGAGGGTGTAACAGATCTGACCGCTCCGTCGGTTGCTGAGGTGACATGACTAGGAATCCGTCTCGTACCAGCGATGCCCCGCCGCTCGACCGGCGCGTCCGTTCGCTGCTCGATGCCGCGGCGGCACCGGACGAAACGACCGGCCGGCTGCCCGGCGAGGACGCGGCGCTGGCGGCGTTCCGGTGGTCGACTCAACGCACTCGGAGGACCTCGATGTTCTCGCCTCTCGTCTCCACGAAGGCCGCAATGGCTGCTGCGATCAGTACCGGTGTGCTGCTCACTGGCGGTGTCGGCGCCGCGGCGGCCGGCGTCCTGCCCGGCCCGGCCCAGCAGACCGCCAGCACCGTGCTCGAGGCCGTCGGCATTTCCGTGCCGGCCGGCCACGGAGGCAGCGAGAACGGTCGACCTGAGCAGACTCCGGGCCAGACAGCCGGCGAGAGCGGCTCGGAGCAGACTCGGGGCGAGGATGCCGGCGAGAACGCTGAGGTGCCGCCGGCCGCCGACCACGGCCAGCAGGTGTCGGAGACCGCGAAGAACACCACCGCCGAGGGCGCCGACAAGGGCGAACAGATCGCCGGGGTTGCCTCCGACGGCCGGTCCGAGGACCGTGGCTCGGCCGGCGAGCACACCGGTGAGCCACCGGTCTCGGTCCCGGACTCCGGCGGGACCGGTTCGGCTTCGGACGCGACCGGCGGACAGGAGCAGTCCGCAGGGGCGGCCGACCACGGCACAGGAACCGCGGACCAGTCCAGCGACGGCGCCAGCTCCGCCGGTTCAGCCAACCGTCCCTGACGACGGCTGAGCCAGTCGGCGGGTTGGTTGTACTGGGGCACAACTCTTTGAGGGAGGAACATGCGCAAGATCGTTATCGCCGTCTTGTCGACGGCATTGGCCCTCACCGTGTGGGCTCCCACCGCCACAGCGGACTCCGGCCAGCAGGCTCCCAAGCCGATCCGGATCACCCGGGTCATGTACGACCCGCCCGGTCCCGACACCGGCACGAACGCGAATCTGAATCGGGAGTGGGTCGCGATCAAGAACTTCGGCCAGCAGACCCGTCAACTGCGGGGCTGGACGCTGCGCGACACCGCCGGTCACGTGTTCGCCTTCCCGCGGTTCCGGCTCCGTCCGGGCACGACCGTCCAGGTCCACACCGGCGACGGCCAGGCCACCCGACACGACCTGTACTGGGGCCTGGAAGACTACGTGTGGAACAACACCGGCGACCGGGCCACCGTCCGCAACCGCGACGGCCGACTCATCGACCGCTGCCGGTGGGGCGACGGCGACGGTTTCAAGCTCTGCTGAACACCGACGAGGCTCCGCCCGGGTCGGCCTCCCTCCGATCCGGTCGGGGTCCTCGCCCCCGCCGAGGGAGCACCGCGATGCCCATCACACCCGCCGACTACGGGGACTGGCTGCGCGACCCAGAACTCACCCGACTGCGTTCGGAATGGATCAAGGCCTTCCAGGAATGGAATCGCATCTCCGCGCAGTCACCCGAAGTCATGTTGACCGATGAGCAACGTGTCAAGCTTCGCCGCTACTACGACGCCGAAGCAGCCTACTTCGCCAGATACAAGGCTCAGCTTGGCGACTCCCGATAGGCCGCGCACAGGCCAGGCCCACAGTTGCTCCGCTAGGTGCTCGATTCACGCCTGATTCCTAACCGCCGTTCGGCCAGGGACCTCTTCCCTCGCGAGCGGGGTGCTTCGGCTGCTGGCGGCGGCCGGTGTCAGGCGCGGAAGGCGTCCCACTCGGCGCTCGTGCGACTGGCCTGGCCGGCGGTGAACCGGTTAAGGCATGGGTCGTCGCTGTAGTTCATGAAGTTGTGCACCGGGTCGCTGCCCGGTGCGGAGCAGGTGTCGAGCGTCGTGTCGCACATGAACTTGTTGGGCCCGTTGTCTTCCTGCGGGGTGTCGGCGACGAAGTCGTTGGGCGTGGAGCAGCCACCCTGGAAGGTGTGGAACAGACCGAACCAGTGTCCCGACTCGTGCGTCAGCGTGTCGCCCTCATTGAACGGGGCCGCACTCCCGCCGGGCAGGCTCTCGTTGAGGATCACGACGCCGTCCAACTTGACCGGACCTCCGGGAAAGGTGGCGTAGCCGAGCAGACCTCCGCCGAGATTGGCGATGTAGACGTTCAGGACCCGCTTGGAGCCCTTGTGCAGGGCGTTCTTGGCCGGGGCGTCATCGGTGTTCGGGTTCCAGTTCCACCAATTGGTGTTCGCGGTCCGGATGATCTGGTTCGTCACGAACGAGAAACGGGTGTCCGCGCCGCCGGTCAGACCCGAGTACGAGTCGTTCATAACCTTCAGCTGACGCCGGAGCTGCCGGTTGCTGACGCCGCCGGTGCCGTCGTTCTTGGTGATGACCTGCCAGTTGATCTTGACCGTCACCGCGCTCGGGCCGATCTTCGCCGCGTGACGCGCCCGCGGGGTCATCGCCCGCAGCCGCTCGTGCAGGGCGCGGTTCATGGCACGGGCCTGGGCCTGGGAGATGCTGTTGGGGTCGGATGCGGTGGCGCCTTTGGTGAGCCTGGCGCCGCCCTGCGCACAGGCAGCCACAGGCCCTGAGTCGCGGACCGGGGTGGCGCTGGCAGGCGACGTCACGAACGCCGACCCGAAAGCCAACGTGGCGGTCACAGCCACCCCGCCCAGAACGAAACGCTTCATACGGGGAACTCCCCTCGTGGACCGGTACGGTCCGATGTCGTCGAGCGACCAGTACCGCCTACCGCAGGCTCAGCCCCGGCGTCAAGGTAGCCGGTCACCGGGTGATTTCGGCTCTATCAACATGTCATCGAGCCTGATGGGCCGAATAGACGTCCTAAGGAGACCGAGTCGCGAACCGGTGATACGGGACTGGTCTACATGCCGCACCAATGTCAGTCGGGCTCTATCGATATCGGGTTTGCGATGCACCCGCGCGGCCGGCCATTCCTGGCCCTGCTCCCCGTAGCTGCCGGTTCGTAGGCCGGAGTGGAGCGGGTCAAGGGTCGGCGTGCCGATCACGGAGTGACGCGACATAGGAGCGCCCTTGAGGCGTGGAGTGGAGGCCGAAGACTGGTGCGGAGGGGTGCGGGGCCTCGCTACGGATCGTCGCGTGACTCAGCGAGCTTGGCATGTGGGTTGGCGCTCCTGTCGCGGTGCGTTCTGCCAGCGGCGGGCGGCGCGAGCGAGGACGGCGGCCGGAGGTATGTCGCCCGCAGCGAGCGGGCCGTCCGCCTGGCGCGCCCGAAGGGCGCGCCCTTGACATCTGAGAGCCAACTTCCGCAACGCCCGCCTGGGCGGTGGTGTCCTGCGTCGGGTGATGTGCGACAGGTTCCCGCCAACTGATGCGCGACAGTGGTTGGTTTGGCCACTCTGTGTTCCGGCGTCTCCGTGGGGCGTCGGGAGGCTGGGAGGCCGGGATTGGCGCTTGTTGTGTTGTCGGTTGTCGAGCAGCGGTTGGATGCGGTGCGGGCGGTTCTTGCGGGTGCGCCGGTCACGGAGGTCGCGGCGGTGGCTGGGGTGTCGCGGTCGTCGGTGCATCGCTGGATGGCGCGGTATCTGGCGGAGAACGTCGCGGGGCTGGCGGATCGGTCGCATCGGCCGCACTCGTGTCCGCGGCAGGTTGATGATGCGGTCGAGGTGGCGGTGGCGGAGATGCGTCGTCTGCATCCGCGGTGGGGTGCGAAGCGGATCCGGATGGAGCTACTACGCCGTCCGGCGGAGGGGTTGGTGGTGCCGTCGGAGCGCACGATCGACCGGATTCTGCATCGTCAGGGATTGGCGCGTGTGCGGCCGCGCAAGCGACCGAAGGACTCCTATGTGCGGTGGGAACGGTCTACTGCGATGCAGCTGTGGCAGATGGACATCGTGGGTGGCATCGAGCTGGTGAACACCGCCACCGGCGAGCTGCGTGAGGCCAAGGTCGTCACCGCAGTTGATGACCACTCGCGGTTTTGTGTGATCGCCCAGGTGGTCGAGCGGGCGACCGGTCGGGCGGTGTGTCTGGCCTTCGCCCAGGCGTTGGCCCGGTTCGGGGTGCCCGAGGAAATCATCACCGACAACGGCAAGCAGTTCACCGACCGGTTCGGGAAACGCGGTGAGGTGTTGTTCGACAAGATCTGCCGCAGCAACGGGATCACGCATCGGCTCACGCAGCCGGCATCGCCCAACCAGAACGGGAAGGTCTGTGAAGAATCCGCTGTGGTGCTGCACCGGTCCGGTCTGACCCCGGCCAAGGTGTGACCACGGTGTCCTGCGTTCGATTTGTCGACCGGCTCCGGTGCAGTGCCGTGGTGCGCACCGGCCA